>Ga0209167_10000895_pt1 | contig 19462 bp, 17 predicted proteins | sample Coa_R1_9_FD_187154 | JGI IMG/M metagenome (GOLD analysis project Ga0209167, IMG submission 187154) | Surface soil microbial communities from Centralia Pennsylvania, which are recovering from an underground coalmine fire - Coalmine... | ecosystem: Environmental > Terrestrial > Soil >... | reverse complement strand
TCCCTGCTGCAGGCGATCACGCAGCGCACACATTTTCTTATCGTCGTCGCGATCGAGAGCCTCTTTCGCGATCTGAGCCGCCTTGCCGAGGGCCACGATTCCCGGAACATTTTCCGTTCCGGCGCGGCGGGAACGCTCGTGACGTCCCCCATGAAACAGCGGCTTGATGCGAGTTCCCTTTTTCACGTAGAGCGCTCCGGTACCCTGCGGCGCGTGCATCTTGTGCCCGGAGATGGAGAGCGCCTGGCAGCCGATGCGATTCACGTCAATCGCTGTTTTGCCGGCGGCCTGCACGGCGTCTGTATGAAAAAGAACAGCGGCCTCGGCTGCAATCCTTCCAATCTCTTCGACGGGCTGCAGCACACCGGTTTCGTTGTTGGCCATCATCACCGAGATCAGCTTGGTATTCGGACGCAGCGCGCGGCGAATATCCTCCGGATCAACCACGCCGCGTCCGTCCACCGGGACGCAGGTGACTTCGCATCCCATTTCCTCCAGATGCCGACAGGCATGGAGCACGGCGTGGTGCTCGATGCTCGACGTGATCACGTGATCACCGGCAACCGTCAGTCCAGCGATGGCTAGATTGTCGGCTTCGGTGCCGCCGCTGGTGAAAACTATTTCGGATGCGCTACAGCCGAGCAAAGCCGCTACTGACTCACGGGCGCTTTCGACGGCGGCACGCGTGTCCTGGCCGTGATGGTGAATGGACGAGGCGTTGCCGAAGTGCTCAGAGAAATACGGACGCATGGCCTCAAACACGTCGCGTAAAACCGGCGTGGTGGCGTTGTTGTCGAGGTAAATCCGGCGCATAAGTGACCCAGCTCTATTTTACGCTGTAGCAGCGGTTCCCAGCGGCGCCGGCGGGCTCAGCCGCTAACGGGCTTCGATCGGGATGTAGCGTGCCGGGTATTCGGGCCCGAGATAGTCGGCTCGTGGGCGGATCAGACGGTTGTCGTCTAATTGCTCGATCACGTGCGCGGCCCAGCCGCTGATGCGGGATACGGCGAAGATCGGCGTGAACAGATCCACGTCAATGCCGAGCGTGTGATAAGTGGACGCGGAGTAAAAATCCACGTTGGCGTTGAGTTTCTTTTCCGCTTTCACAAATTCTTCGATCTTCTGCGACATGTCATACCATTTGGGCTGACCGCTGGCGCGACCCAAATCCTGCGACATGACGCGCAGATGCGTCGCCCGCGGATCTTCGGTGTGATAGACGCGATGGCCGAAGCCCGGAACTTTTTTCTTCTGCGCCAGCATGTCTTTGACGTAAGCGACGGGATCGGCACCCTTGGCGTCAATGGCTTCTAGAATGTGGAACACTGCCTCGTTGGCTCCTCCGTGCAGCGGGCCTTTCAGCGCACCGATCGCGGAAGTGATGGCCGAGTGCATATCGGACAGCGTCGCGGCCGTGACCCGCGCCGCAAAGGTAGAGGCATTGAGTTCGTGATCGGCATGCAGAATGAGAGCGATATCGAGGGCGCGTTCCGCGGTCGGCGACGGACGCTGGCCGTTCAGCAAGAGCAGGAAGTTCGCGGCGTGGGAAAGCGAGCGGTCCGGCTCGACGATCGGCTTGCCTTTGCGGATGCGGTCATAGCTGGCCACGATCATCGCGATCTGCGAAGTCAATCGAATGGCCTTGGCCACGTTGGCGTCGTGATCATTTTTCCGGCTGTCGGGATCGTAGAAAGACAGGGCGGAAACCGCGGTACGCAGCACGTCCATGGGCAGCGCATCGCCCGGCGCCTCGCGCAGCAACGTGATAATCGCAGGATCCAGACTGCGGCTGGCTGCCAGGCGTTCCTGCAACCGGCTCAGTTCGGTGCGAGTCGGGAGTTTCCCGAACCACAACAAATAGCAAGTTTCTTCGAAGTTGGAACGATCGGCGAGTTCGTGAATGTCAATGCCGCCATAGGCCAGTACGCCGCGATCACCGTCTATGTAGCAGATTTTCGAAGTTGTAGCGACGACCCCTTCGAGTCCCTTGGGGGCATGTGTCGTGGTCGCACTGGACATCTGTCGTCTCGCTTCTGGCGCAGGATTGGGCGTTGCCGGCCGCGCGAGCAGGGACGCGGGGTGCAACCCTGTTTTATACCTGAAATGGGGCTCGATCTCCAAACCCAGTGGGGCGCTGTCAGGCAGGCCAGAGGGACAAAGCGGTCTGCGAGAGAATCTGCCGCTGGATCTCCGGGCTCAGCGGCAGGGCGCGAAATTCTTCGAGATTCCTCTTCACATCGGGCACGCCCGGGCCCGGCCAGTCGGTTCCAAACAGCGTCTTGTGCGCGATTTCTTCGAGACGCGGGAAGTACTTGAGCAGCGTCTTTGGTGGAATACCGCTGATATCGAGATAGACGTTGGGATGGCGGCGAATCAGGAAGAATGCGGTCTGCATCCACAACGGCCGGCCGCCATGGGCCAAGAGAATCTTCAGCCGCGGGAAATCCACTGCGACATCGTCTATATAGATCGGATCGCCGTACTTGTTACGGGCGCCGGGAAAGATGGACGTGCCCGTGTGAAACATGACGGGAACCCCGTTGGCCTCGGCCGCACGGTAAATAATCTCCAGTTCCTTGACGCCGCTGAGGTAATCGTTCGGAAACAGCAACTGGTGCGGTGGATGGATCTTGATCATCTTGAGCCCCAGACGCAGAATCTGCTCCACATCGGCCAGCACATTGGTGGTGTGGCGGGGATGCAGGCTTCCGCAAGAAAGCAGGCGCCGTGGATCTTCCTTCACGTAATCGGCGACAAACTGGTTCACGCCGTTGGTGAAGCCGATCACTTCCGGAGCCACGTAATTGATGAGCATGGCTCGGTCCACGCCGCAGGCGTCGAGATATTTAAGGAAGGCTTTTGGAGACCGGCAGAACTCGACGATCTGATCGAAATTCGGCCGCTTCGCCTTCATCAACTCCAGCGCATGCGGCTTGAACATCTCCATGGGCTGAATGTGGATGTGGCAGTCGGTGATCATGGATTTGGCGCGAGAAGGATATCAGAGGATCTAGTTCGCCGCCGCGGCGAGAACAGCGCGTTTGGTGAACACACGGATCATCTCCCGGCGGTATTCCGGGGTGAGAGCTGAGGTGGTCAGCGGCTTCGCCGTTCTGGCGGCCAGATCTCCGACGGCCTCGGCGAGAGCTTCATCGCAGATTTTTCCTGCAAGCAGTTTCGACGCTCCCTGGACCAATATTGGCGCTGGATTCACTGCGGTAACGGCGACCCGCGCGTCGGCGATGTGGCCGTTGGAACGCTTCATCACCACCGCGACGCCGGCCAGCGGATAATCAATCGAGCCGCGAACCCGAAGCTTGCGATAAACCCCGCTGTAATTAGCCGAGGAAGCGGGCAAAAAAACGCGGGTGACGAGCTCGCTCGAGGCGAGTCGGCGGTAGTCGTCACCGAGTCCGGTGTAAAACTGCTGCAGCGGGATGCGGCGCAACCCGGCCGCGCTTGCGATTTCGATCTCTGCATTCAGGCACAGCAGCGCGGGAGGAGTATCTCCGGAAAACGCCGCCCAGCACTTCGTTCCGCCCGGCGCAACGTGGCAGAGATCGCCGTCTTTCTTGATGCAGAATCCGCAGCCTTTGCGCCAGGCCAGCGACTGGTTGTACCAGAGGCAGCGCGTATCGAGGCAGATATTGCCGCCGATTGTGCCCATGTTACGCAGGACGGGGGAAGCCACGGTGGCCGCAGCCTGGGCAAGAACTGCGAAGTGCTGCTGCAGAAATTCCGAGCGCTCAATGGCCCGCAACGTGGTCAGCGCGCCAATCTCGACGCCGCCATCTGACTGGGGATGGATTCCGCTTAGCGTTCTCATCCCGCGCAGATCGAGAACATATTCCGGCTCGAACAGCTTCTGCCGCATGGAGGGGATGAGATCAGTTCCTCCGGCGAGAATGCGAACGTTCCCCGAATGCTTCTCAAGAGCCTCGATGGCGTCATCGAGCGTACGTGGCCGGAGCAGTTTGAACAGAGGTAAACTCAATCGGCGCCTCCCGCCGGGACTTCACGGGGCGACGGGTCCTGCGCGTGCCGCTCCGGCCCTTTGCCTTTGAAGCAGAGTGCTCCGCCGTGTTCGCGAAAACGATCTGGCGCCGTCGGATCAACCCCTTCGGTGAGATTCAGGCTTTTCGCTTTCTTCTTCGCCCGGAGCGCCGCCAGAACCCGCTCCGGAGTGAACGGAGACTCGTGCAGGCGAATGCCGACCGCGTCATAGATGGCGTTCGCGATCGCCGGGATCGTCGCGGCCAGCGATCCCTCGCTGCATTCCTTCGCGCCGAACGGGCCTTCGGGATCAATGCTCTCGACAATAATCGGCTCAACCGCGGGCGATTCGACAGCGGATGGACTGCGGTATTCAAGCAGTCCAGGATTCATCAGCATGCCGTCTTTCCATACAAGTTCTTCGGTCAGCGCTTGGCCCATGCCCATCCAGACCGATCCGATAATCTGGCCTTCGACGGACACAGGATTCAGAGCGCGGCCGCAGTCGTGTGCGGCCCAGACTTTATGGACCGTAACTTCGCCGGTGTCTTCATCCACGCTGACCTCGGCGACTTGCGCGGAATAGGAGTATGCGGGCGATGGCCCCACGCCCGCACCTTTGTGCTTGCCGCCGCGCGCTTCCAGCGGCGGGGCGTAAGAACCAGTGCCGGTGAGCGCGCCGTGAAAATCAATGGCGGCGACAACGGCTTCCTCGAAAGTCATTGAGTCTTTCGGACCTTCCTCCTTGCGCTTTTGCTGGAGGGACCCACGAAGGATCTGGCCTTCGACGCGGCCGGAAACCGATGCTTCGGCCGGTGTAGGGCGGACACTCCTGTCCGCCAGATCTAATGTCGGAGATCCGGCCTTTTTGAGTACCTGACCACCCCTGAAAATCAGGGCCTCCACGCCGCAGCCCATCTTCTTGGCCGCTGCCGCCGCAATCAGCTTTTTCACTTCGCTGGCGGCACGCAGCGTGGCGTTGCCGGCCATGAACGTGACCCGGCTCGAGTAGGAACCAATATCAATGGGCGTCAAGTCTGTGTCAGCCGCGATCACGCGCACGCGAGAGAGCGAGCATCCCAGAGTCTCGGCGGCGATCTGCGCGGTCATGGTGTCGGAACCCTGGCCAATTTCACTTGCCCCGGTGTAGACGACGACACCGCCATCGCGATCAATCTTGATGTTGACGGTTGAGTGCGGCATGTCGGAACGGATGATCGAATTGGCCGCACCGCTCACATAGTGGCTGCAGGCCATACCAAGCCCGCGCCCCTTAGGCAATTTGCCGCGACGCTCGCTCCAGCCTGAACGTGAAACGGTCTTCTCGATGCACTCCGGCAATCCGTAGCTCTGCACGCGCAGTCCGTTGACCGTGATGCACGGCGGCTTGAGCAGATTGCGCTGGCGGATTTCCGCCGGGTCCACGCCGATTTTGGCGGCCAGCTCGTCGAGCTGGGTTTCGAATGCGAAGCGCACGTTGACGGTGCCGTGCCCGCGCATGGCGCCGCAGGCGGGCTTGTTGGTGAGGACGCGGTATCCGTCATACTGGATGTTCGGAATGTCATAGAGCGCGCCCAGCAGCGCGCCGGAATAGAGAATTGTTACGACGCCATAGGAGCAGTAGGCGCCGCCGTCCTGCACCACGCGGGCTTTCACTGCGGTAATGCGGCCGTCATTCTTCACGCCCGTCTTCAGATCAACGATGGTGCGCGGGCGGCCGCGATGGGCCCAGAAAACTTCTTCGCGAGTGTAGGTGATCTTTACCGGCGCCTTGGCCTTGCGGGCGGCAATCGCGGCGATGATTTCGAGTGGAATGACTTCGCTCTTGCCGCCGAATCCTCCGCCGACCAGCGGCTTGATGACCCGAATCTGCTGCATCGGCATTTCGAGTACGAGCGACAGCTTGTGCTGCAAGTAATACGGCACCTGCGTGGAGGACCAAACCGTCAGGCGGCCGAGCTTGCCGGTGTGAGGATCGAGTTCGAACGACGCCAGCGTCGAGTGCGGCTCCATAGCCGCGTGGGTGACTTCGTTGGCAATGAAGCGCGCTTCTGCGATTTCATCCGCTTCCGCGAAGCCCCGGTCGGGATCACCGAAGACGTGGTGATAGTCCTTCTCTAGATTGCCCGGCTTGTTGTCGTGAATGAGATCAGCCTGCGCCTTCATTGACTCTTCGGGATCAAAGTAAGCAGGCAGGAGTTCGTATTCCACATCTATGAGTTCAATCGCCTTCTCGGCGATCGCCTCGGAGATGGCGGCAACACACGCGACGTTATCGCCGACGTAGCGGACTTTGTCGAGCGCCAGCGCATGTTCATCGTGGCCTACGGGGAGAATACCGAAGGGATTCGGCGCATCGGTTCCGACAGCCACGGCCACGACGCCGTCGAGTTTTTCAGCACGACTCGTGTCAATGCGCTTGATGCGCGCGTGCGGATAGGGCGAATGCAAAATCTTTCCGATCAGCATGCCGGGCAGACTGAGGTCGTCGGTGTACTTGCCAGCGCCGGTGGTCTTTTCCGCCGCGTCAATCATGGCGGTCGGCTTGCCGATGATGGAGAAATGGCTACTCATCTTTCATCCCGATCGTCATTTCGCTGCCATTCCCTCCCGCTCCGCCGCAATCGCAGACCGGATCGCCTCGTACATCTGGTTGTAGCCGGTGCAGCGGCAGAGATTGCTGCTCAGCGCGGCACGAATGTCATTCTCGGTCGGATCGGGATTCTCCGCGAGCAGCGACTTCACGGTCATGATGAAGCCGGGCGTGCAGTATCCGCATTGCGCACCGCCCCAGTCGCCGTAGGCTTTCTGGATCGCCGCGAGGCTGCCATGCTCGCTGACGCCTTCGATGGTCGTGATCTCCTGCCCCTCACAGCTGGCCGCCAGCAGCGTGCAGGACATCATCGCGACTCCATCCACCTGCACCGTGCACGCGCCGCAGGAGGAGTCATCGCAGCCTCGCTTCGATCCGGTGAGTTGCAGATCTAGCCGCAGCGCGTCGAGCAACAGCGCGCTGGGCTCGATGGCCAACTCGTGCGTGCGTCCATTGACGCGGAGCGAGATGAGTTCTTTTTTCATAGCAAGCAAGTAGCTATGAGCATTGAGCAATGAGCAATGAGCGATCCGGGTTGCTCATCGCTCACAGCTCTTTGCTCATGGCTCATGACTGAATTCAATACACCGGCACCTTCTGGTCCACCCGGCGCGACCAGGCATCAATCCCGCCGCGCATGGATCGCGCCTTTTCAAATCCCTGCTGGCGCAGCCAAACTGTCACATTCATCGAACGCACGCCGTGATGGCACAGCACTATGATTTCTTCATCGGGATCAAGCTCCTGATGCGCGCGCGACGGCACGTCGCCCATGGGCATTGGCCTGGCGCCCTCGATGCGAGCCGTTTCAAACTCCCACGACTCTCGCACATCGAGCAACGTAAAGGTTTGGCTCTGATCAAGTTTCGCCTTAACATCTTCCGGGCTGATTTCATAATCCATCGTCAGAGCCTACTTCCCTGCCCATCGCGGCTCGCGCTTCTCCATGAATGCGCGGATGCCTTCGTTGGCATCTTCGGTCTTCATCAATTCCTCGAGATAAATTTTCTCGGCGCGGGCCAGGCCCTTATCAAAGTGCATCGAGTCCCATGCGTAAGAAGCCTTCTTCGCCAGGGCCAGTGCGGCCGGGCTAAGCTTCCGCAAATCCGCAAGGCATTCATCCACGGCGCCTGCCAGCTCGGTCTCGGGCAGCGCGCGCGTCGCCAAGCCAATCTCGGCTGCCTGCGCGCCGCTGATCGTCTTTCCCGTGAGAATCAGTTCCGCCGCGCGTTTCTGACCGACCAGCGCAGCCAGGGCCGTGCACGCTACCGGCGGATAGCAGGCGAGCTTGATTTCCGGAAAACCCCACTCGGCCGAGTCGGACGTGTAGACCATATCGCACACCATGGCCAGTTCGGCTCCGCCGCCCAGGCAGTGTCCGTGGACTGCAGCGATCGTGACTTTCTTCGTAGCGACCAGAGCGCGAATTACGGCGTGAAACTTCGCCAGCATTTCGTGGACTTTGTCCGGAGTATGTGCGGCAACGTCCACGCCGACAGAAAAGCACTTGCCCTCGCCGCTCATTACGATTGCCGAGACTTCGTCCCGCTGCTCGATTGCGGCCAGCGCCCGCGCCAGTTCGTCCATCATCGGAATGTCAATCACGTTCAAAGGAGGATTTTGCAGCGTGACCCGCGCCAAAGGAGGGACCAAGTGAAGAGCGAGGCGGGTTGTGGTTACCGATGCAGAGGACATATATTCAGTTCCTGATGCGCTTGCCCTCAGCGGCCAAAGCCGCGTCTGGGGCTTCCATCCTGGGGGCACGGCTGAAGCCGCGCCCTTCCCAACTGCTACAGATTGATCGCCGACTTTCGCACTTCCCCGATTGAGGCCAGCGGATCGCGGGCGCCGGTCTTCTCGGCAATCCATTTCTTCTCGGTTTCGATGATCTCGAGCAGAAGCTTTTTGTCCGCTTCGGTCGGCATGTAATCGAGCACATGCTGCTCGTAGGCTCGATCGTCCAGCAGCTCTCCGGTCTGAGCGTGAAATTTCCCGCCCGCATATTTTCCAATCGCGCGATTAAACCGGATATGCGGCGCATAGAGCTTCGGCTCACCCGGCTTCAACGATGAATTGAAACGCTCGATCAGGCCGGCAACTTCGTCGCGATAAAGAGTCCGGTTGTAATCGTTCAGGTCGTCGAGATCGGCAGCCTTGTCGTTCTTCGGTTCGTCGTAGCGGCCCTTGATGCCCCACACATAAGCCCAGTGCGCCGAAGAAGAGTGATCGGTGCCGAACAGATCATAGGAACTTGAAATCCACTTGTTCAGATACTTCTGGATCAGCCAGGCGGGGATCACGCCGGCCTCGACAATGCGGCGCAGGCCGTCATTGCCCGTGCCCATGTGGAAAGCTTCCTCGCGCAGCATGTACGACATGGAGCGTCCGAGCGGAGCGAAGGCGGAGAACTTGAGCATCTGCAACTGGAATTTCCCGTCACGGTCCACGAAATCGGTGTAAGTGAAGAAGTCCATCCAGTTGTCCACGTCCACGTTGAAGGCGCCGAGCAGACGCTTGTTCTCGAAAGCACGGCGCTCCAGCATTTTCTGCGCTTCAACTTTGCCGGAGTAGCCGAAGTGATCCACCAGCAATGCGCACATCTGCCAGCCGTGGCGCATCTCCTCGATCATGACGCGGGTGATGGCGCGGCGGTCCCAGTCGGTCGGCGCATTTTCAAGCAGATTGCGCTGCTGCTCCACGCTGGCAAATTCCGTGTCGCCCTGGTAGACAATCATGTTCATGAGCGCGTCGCGCATCTGCTGCGTTGGCATCTGGCGCAAGTTCTCCCACTTGCGGCGGCCCTTGTAGTGGCCGAACTCGATGTCTTCGGTATCAATCGCGCCGTAGAGCGTATCGAAGTGGAACGCCTCGATATCGTCCGTATTGACGCCGATTTCCTTGCGCCAGTCGTTGAACAGACCGATCCAGTCACTGAACGTTCCGATTTTTGCTACTTTTCCCGGCATGACAGAACTCCGTTAATTCATATTCAGCCAAACTGTTTTCAACTCCGTGTAGTGCTCGATAGCGTGCGCTCCCAGTTCGCGGCCGAATCCGGAACTCTTGTAACCACCGAAGGGGAGCGAGGCATCCATCAGTCCGTAGGTGTTGACCCATACAGTTCCCGCTTTCAGGCGACGCGAAACGGAATGCGCTTTCTTCACGTCTCGCGTCCAAACCGCAGCCGCAAGGCCGTAAGGATTGTTGTTGGCCTGCTCGATGACTTCGTCAATGTCACTAAAGGTCAGAATCGAGAGCACGGGACCGAAGATTTCTTCGCGCGCGATCTTCATCTCGTTTTTCACGTCGCCGAAGATGGTCGGCTCGATGAAGAATCCCTTGCTGCCATCCACGGCCACACGCTTGCCGCCGGCAACAAGCCTAGCCCCGCCGGTCTTCCCGGCCTCAATGTAGCCGAGCACGGCTTGCATCTGCTCCTGGCTGACGATCGCGCCCAGCCGCGTCTTCGGATCGAGCGGATCCGCGGGGCGCATTTTTGCCGCGCGAGCCACCAGCTTCTCGGTAAATTCGTCTTTCAGCTTGCTCTCCAGAAACAGGCGCGATCCCGCATTGCAGACTTCGCCTTTGCCGTAGAAAATGCCGTTGATCGCGCCTTTCACGGCGCTATCAACGTCCGCATCGGCAAAAACGATGTTGGGCGATTTGCCGCCGAGTTCGAGGGTCACGCGCTTGAGTGTGTCGGCCGCGCCGCGCATGATTTCCTTGCCGACGGCGGTCGAACCGGTAAACGCGATCTTGTCTATTCCCGGATGAGCCACGATCGCCTTACCCGTTTCCGGACCACCCGTGAGAATGTTCAACACGCCCGCGGGAAAGCCCGCTTCCATGGCAAGTTCCCCGAATCGAAGCGCGGTCAGCGGCGTCTGTTCCGCGGGCTTGAGCACGACCGTATTCCCGCACGCCAGCGCCGGACCAATCTTCCAGGACGCAAGCAGCAATGGAAAATTCCACGGCACAATCAGGCCGATCACTCCGACCGGCTCGCGCAGCGTGTAGGTGAATGCGGTCTCGAATGTGTTTACGGTCTCACCGTGAATCTTTGTGGCCAGGCCCGCGTAGTAACGGAGAACGTCCGCCACCATCGGCATATCCACGTTGCGCGACTCGAAGATGGGCTTGCCGTTGTCGAGAGTCTCGAGTTCAGCGAGCTCCTCGATATTTTTCTCGACCAAGTCTGCCAGCTTCCAGAGCAGACGTCCGCGCTCGCTCGCCGAAAGCTTGCGCCAGGCGCCGTTGCGGTCTTCAAAGGCCCGGCGCGCCGCTTCGACGGCCCGGTCAAGATCTGCCGCAAATGCTTCCGCAATCTGCGTGAGCACGTCGCCAGTCGCCGGATTGATGATGTCGAATTGCTTCGAGCCATCTACCCACTGGCCGTCAATCAGCAGACGGCCAGGCCTCAGATTTACTTTTGCAGGTGCCAGCATTCCTAATCCTTCCAAAAGCAAGGCCGCCGGGCGGGCGGACGAATGCGTCCGCCCCCACACGAGCTATTTCGCCTTAAAATTCGCCGGACGCTTCTCGACATAGGCGGCGAGACCTTCTTTGGCGTCTTCGCTCTGGAAAAGCAACTGCTGATTCTCGCGCTCCACGGCGAGCGCCGACTCCATCGGAATCTCCCACCCCGTTTGCACCGCGCGCTTGATCCTCCCGACCGCCTTGGACGCCTTGTTCGGTGGGCAGAACTGCTTGGCGTACTCCATTATGTTTGCCATGAAACCGTCGCGCTCGAAGATGTCGTTGACGATGCCCAACTCCTGCGCCTCTTCGAACGAGAAAGTGTTGCCGATGACCATCAACTCGATGGCCTTGCTCTTGCCCACCAGCCGCGACAGGCGCTGCGTGCCGCCAGTTCCGGGAAGGACGCCGAGATTCACTTCCGGCAGACCGATCTTGCCCGCATCTTTGCGCGCAATGCGAATGTCGGCCGCCATGGCGATCTCGAGCCCGCCGCCGACACAATGCCCGTTGATGGCCGCGATCACCAGTTTGGGCGTGTGTTCGAGGCGCAGCAGCGTTTCGTTGGCATGCAGACAAAAATAATATTTGAACGTCGGATCCACGCTCGACAACATTTTGATGTTGGCGCCGGCGGAGAAAAACTTGTCACCCGATCCGGTCAGCAAGATGACGTAAACGTCATTGTCCATGCGGGCCTTGAGGATGGCGTCATCCAGTTGCCGGTTCATCTCATAGGTGTAGGTGTTGGCCGGGGGATCGAACATCTCGATGATTGCCACGCCCCCGTCGGTGCGGTAGTTGATCAGTTGTTTTGTGGTTTCGCCGGTTGTCGGCTGCATTGTGGTCGCCATGTCGGTCACACTCCTTGATGTCCGGATTTCGCTGTAAAACTCTTACCGCCAAATCTCTTACGCACGGCCATTCGCCCGGGCCTTCGTACCGATCACGCCCTGCAGAAAAATATCTCCCATTTCGCGCGACATCGCCGCCGCGTCCGCGTCCGCCCGCGGATTGTGCCACGTATAGATCCAGTTCATCATGCCGAACAGGCTCAGCACGGCGATGCGAGTGGAAAAATGAGCGCTTTTGTCGCGCTTCAGATCCTCCAGCAGCCCCACGCAGATGCGGTAATACTCCCGCTTGATGGCGGCGACTTCCGCGGCGAAGTCGTCTTTCAGAACCTCGGCTTCGTGCGAGAGCACCTTCATCGCCGCCTGGTTGGCAAGAAAATACTCGAGATGGTTGAGGATGAAGATGCGGACGCGTTGCTCCGGATCGCGGGGATCCGCAAGCCGCGTCTTCAGGCTCTGCACGATGGTCGAAAAGGTGTGCTTCTGGATGAGGAATAGCAGGCGCTCTTTCGACTCGAAGTAATAATAAAGCCCGGCGAGCGACATTCCTGTCGCGCGAGAGAGATCGCGCATGGAGGCGCCTTCGTAGCCTTTTCGGCAGAAAACGTCGGTGGCGTGGGCGAGAATTTCAGAAAGCCGCTGATCGTAGCGAGTCGCAGGCTCAGATAGGGCTCGATGCCGGCGTACCCGAACCCGTCTGGCGGTGGAGAGGCTGCTCATATCCGGGGCGAACAATTCGAACGTTCGTTCGAAACCAATATACGCCCTTGTGATCCGAATCACAAGCTGCCCGGAACCATTGGCTTTTCTTCGTCTTCCCCGCCGACTGACAGGCCCGCGCCAGGGCCATCACGGGTTGGCCTGATCCGCCGCCTGCCGCTGCACAAAAAGGATTCGCTTCACCTGATTGCGATCCAGGTGCTGGTCGCTGCCGCCAACCTTAATGACAACTTCCATCCCCGACAGCGACACTACGTCGCCGCTCAAGACGCTGCCATCCCGCATCTCGATTGTGTCGTGAGCCGACGTGCCAAGTTCAAAGCTGACGCTGCCGCCCGAGGCGTCGTCCGGGCCGATCTCGAAAGGAAACTTGCCTTGGTTGAAGCCTTCCTTGGTGAATTCGAGCATATGTTTGCCGACTGCAGCCTGCACGATTTTCGGAGTGGTTCCAACTTCGGCGCCGTCCAGTTTGGCAACGGCCCCCTGAGGCACGGTATTGACCGTAATCGAGACGACTCTCGCAGGAGCAGCCGGGCCTCCCAGTTCTTTGGGCAGGTATCTCGCCGCTACGGAGATTGAGGCTGGAGGGCCAGAAGAAGCGATTGTAGTTTGAAACTTGACGGTCTCTCCCGGAGCCACATTGCTGATCGTGATTGTGGCCTCGGCGATCCGAGCCTTGTTCTTGTCGTACAGGTAGAGGGAAAAATTCGCGTTGGGAATCGGTTTGTTCCAAAGATTCTCCGCCGTCGTCTCCGTGACATAGGTCCGCTCGCTCCCCAGCGATCCGACTTCTTTGAACTTGGTGAAGGTGAACCGGAGGACCGGAGTGCCTTGCTCAGGCCAGGTGATCACTTGAGCTGGAGGGTCCTTGGCATAAGCAATTGCTATGACAAGTAAAGGGAAGATGAGCCAGAGTCGTCTCATTCGCCGTGTGTTTTAACATACATCCGGCGACCAAGCAATGTGGCCGTCCAGGGCTAGTTTCTTATATCCGCCATTACTCGTTCCACTTCCGCCTTCAAATCGGCCGTCAGCGGCAGAAACGGCAGCCGCGACGGGCCCCCGTAGTAACCGTTGAAGTCCATGCCGTGCTTGAAGCCAGGAACGCCGAGGTCGCCCAGCCGCTGCGCGGCCTGCGCAATCCGTTGCTGTTTCAAGCTGGCCAGTTCGGCGTCGCCCTCTTTCCAGGCGGCATAAATCTCATAACAAGCTGTGGGAGCAGGCCCGGCAAAGGCCAGAATCGCGCCCACGGCTCCAGCATCGAGCGAGGGCTGAAGCTTGTGAGCGGCGCCCACCAAGACCTGGAATCCGATTTCCTTTTGGCGAGTCTTAAGCTTTCCAACAACAGTGACCGCGGACGACGAGGGCTTCGACTCGGAATTCCCGGATAAAACTCCGACGGGCACGAGCCCACCACCCTCGTGATCTGAAGCGCCGGGCGCATTCGCCGCCGCCAGCATGCGGGGCGTAACCGCATCGAAGGTCTCGGTCACCGCGGCGCTGCGTTTGACATGGCGCGTGCCTTCGACCATCTTGCGGACCTTTTCCACGTCTCCGCTGGATTCCTTGATGCCAATCAGGTTGGGATGCCCGGCCAGTTCGATAACAATTTCGGCCGGAATGTCATAACCCGTGGCCTGCGGAAAGTTGTAAATGATGATGGGCAAGGGCGAACGATCGGCGACAGTGCGATAGAAGGCAAGGATATTCGCCGGAGCCATCTGCTTTTTGTAGTAGTGCGGCGTGCGCACCATGGCGACGTCGTAGCCGAGTTCGGCGGCATAGTCCGTCAGTCGCAGCGTCTCGATCGCGGATTCCGCGCCGGTTCCGGCAACCAGGACCTTGCTAGGCGCAGCCGCCTCTCGGGCACACTTCAGCACGTCGCGGCGCTCATCATCGGAGAGCATGATGGCCTCGCCGGTCGAGCCCACCACGACAATTCCTGATACCGGCGTGCGCGAGTAGCGCTCGACATTCGATTCGAGCTTCTTGAAATACACGTTACCGTCGGGATAAAACGGCGTGGTAATGGGAGGAAGAATGCCGTGCAGAAGCATAGGAGACCTTATCGTGGCGGACACAGTATGGGAATCGTTTCTCTCTTGTTCCGCCGGTAGACGCGGAAATCATCCTCGTCAACGGTTACGACCGTGTGATGAGGGAACAACTCGCTCATCCGAATGAGGCAAAGATCAGCAAGGTCCGGCCTGCGGTTCGCGTAACGTTCGGCGAGTTCGCGAATATGTTCCAGTTGGCGTGGGAGATCGAATGCGATCTGGAGCGTCTCATCATGCACCATCCGCAGTGGCGCAGCGCTGGACCGCACATGAAAGGAGGTTTCCGATAGGACAGATTCGCAAGTCAAGGCGGGCCACCGGATTTGTTCGGCAAGTTCGACAGCCCAAGCATGGTGCGCATCGTGGACTTCCATCAAAGCAACCAGGAAACCCGTGTCCACAATGGCGTTCATTTGCGCGAATACCCCTTCCGGGAGGAAAGGTCCGAAGGTCCGTCCTTGAAGATACCCACGTATTTCCGCCATGCCTGATTCGGCTTGGCGTCAAGAGATGCCTCAATGGATTGACGGACCATTTGTCCCATGGGCAGACCTGTGCGGCGGGCCTTTTCTCTCAGGCGCTCCAGCAGTTCCTGCGGCAAGCGGACAGTGAGTGTGTTACTCATATGCCGACATTGTAACACGTTGCCTATGCTCAAGAAATCGCCTAAGGCGGAAGCAAGGCGAGCCATCTGAAAACCGTAAAGAACTCTTCTTATCGAGAGACGTTCGCTCGCTCCGCGTGCAACTGCTGCAAAGCGTGGACGTGCATCTCCCCGCGTTGCAGGGCCTCGATGCCCTCGGCAGCGGCGCGCGCGGCCGCTAGGGTCGTAATTGTGGGAATGCGCGCAGTTACGGCTGCCCGGCGAATCGCTTTCTCGTCGAACCACGGCTCGAGCCCGGTCGGCGTATTGACGATCAACTGAATGCGCTGCCCCTTGATGAAATCCACCACGTTGGGCCGGCCCTCTTTCACTTTGTAGACTCGCTCGACGTTCATGCCCGCTGATTCGATTACGTCCGCTGTGCCAGCGGTTGCGACCAGTTTGAACCCCATTTCGACAAACTTGCGCGCCACCTGCACAACGTGGCGCTTATCATGGTCGCTGACGCTGATAAAGACCGTGCCCTTGGTGGGCAATTTCTGGCCCGCGGCTAACTGCGCCTTAGCGAAGGCTTCGCCGAAATTATCGGCCACGCCCATCACCTCGCCGGTGGATTTCATCTCCGGACCGAGCACGGTGTCTACGCCGGGGAATTTATTCCAGGGAAAGACGGGCGACTTCACGTAGTAGAAATTGCCCGTGTCGAGATCCGCGCGGCGCTTGACAAATTCGGGCAGGAACTCGCGCAGCTTGCGGCCGGTCATCAGCCGCGCCGCGATCTTCGCCATGGGAACGCCGGTGGCTTTTGAAACGTAGGGCACCGTGCGGGAAGCCCGCGGATTCACTTCGAGCACGTAAACCTTGGCGCCCTCCGCGCCATTGCCGGCGGCGCCGGCTTCGACGCGCGGAATCGCGAACTGAATATTCATCAGGCCGACAACCTTCAACGCCTGCGCCAGCTTGAAGGTGTACTCGCGCATGCGATCGAGCAAGGGCTGCGGAATGTCCACCGCGGGCAGCACGCACGAGGAATCGCCCGAGTGAATGCCGGCTTCTTCGATGTGCTGCATGATGCCGCCGATGACCACGTCTTCGCCGTCAGAGAGCGCATCCACATCCACTTCGATCGCATTCTCGAGGAAATGATCAATCAGAACCGGGCGGTCATGCGAGTACTCAACCGCTTCGCGCATGTAGCGAACTACGGCTGCTTCGTCGTACGCGATCACCATGGCACGACCACCGAGCACGTAAGAAGGCCGCACCAGCACCGGATATCCGATGCGCTTGGCGCCTTCAACCGCCTCTTCAATCGAAGTCGCCATCACTCCCGGAGCTTGAGGAATCTGCAAATCTTCCAGCAGCTTGTTGAACTGCTTGCGGTCTTCCGCAAGATCAATCGATTCCGGCGAGGTTCCGATGATTTTGACGCCGGCGGCTTTCAAGGGCAGCGCCAGGTTTAGCGGGGTCTGTCCGCCGAACTGCACAATCACGCCGACATCCGCGCCTTTCGACGTTTCATGCTGATAGATTGCCCACACGTCCTCAAACGTCAGGGGCTCGAAGTAGAGCCGGTCGCTGGTGTCGTAATCGGTCGAGACGGTCTCAGGGTTGCAATTGATCATGATCGTCTCATAGCCGTCTGCGTGAAGCGCGAAGGAAGCGTGGCAGCAACAGTAGTCGAACTCGATTCCCTGCCCGATGCGATTCGGACCGCTGCCCAGGATGATCACTTTTTTCTTGTCGGTCGGAGTGGCCTCGTCCTCATCTTCGTAGGTCGAATAGAGGTACGGCGTGTAGCTCTCAAACTCCGCGGCGCAGGTGTCCACGCGCTTGTACACCGGCATGATGCCGTGCTTCTTGCGCAGGTGCCGGACTTTTTCTTGCCCTTCCAGCCTCCAAACCTGCGCCAGTCGTCCGTCGGAAAACCCCATGCGCTTGGAATCGCGAACTACCTCGGCAGGAACTGACTCCATCGGATGCTTTTCCAGTTCCAGTTGCTGGTCGTTGATCTCCTTCAGCTGATACAGGAACCACGGATCCATCGAGGTCATTTTCGCGATCTGCTTGACGGTGTGGCCCTGCCGCAATGCGTACTGCACATAAGCCAGCCGTTCGGGATGCGGCGTAACCAGCCGCTGCGTGAGGATCTTCGGCTCGATCTTCTCCCCGCCGGTTCGCTTGCCCGTATCGAGCGAGCGAATGCCCTTCATCAAGGCTTCTTTGAAGGTCCGGCCGATGGCCATGACTTCGCCCACCGACTTCATTTGCGGCCCCAGGGTGTCGTCGGCGCCGGGAAACTTCTCGAACTGCCACTTGGGAATCTTGACCACCACGTAGTCGAGCGTCGGCTCAAAGCATGCCGGAGTCTTGCGAGTGATGTCGTTGGGAATCTCGTCGAGCGTGTAGCCGACGGCCAGCTTCGCCGCGATCTTGGCGATCGGGAAACCGGTTGCCTTGGACGCAAGCGCCGAGGAGCGCGAGACCCGCGGGTTCATCTCGATCACCACCATGCGCCCGGTTTCCGGGTTGACCCCGAACTGAATGTTCGATCCGCCTGTATCCACACCGATTTCGCGAATTACCGCGATCGACGCGTCGCGCATGGCCTGGTATTCGCGATCGGTCAACGTCTGTGCCGGAGCGACTGTGATGGAGTCGCCGGTGTGCACGCCCATGGGATCGAAATTCTCGATTGAGCAGATGATGATGACGTTGTCTTTGGTGTCGCGCATCACCTCGAGTTCGAATTCTTTCCAACCGAGGACCGACTCTTCAATCAGCGCTTCGTGCACGGGAGAGAAGTCGAGGCCGCGGCCGAGCACGTCCACCATTTCTTCGCGGTTGTAAGCAATGCCGCCGCCGGAACCACCCAGAGTAAACGACGGCCGGATGATCACCGGGAATCCGATCTTGCCCGCGAACTCGGAGCCATCTTTCACGTTGTTGACCAGCGCCGACTTGGGCACATCGAGCCCGATGCGCTGCATCGCGTCCTTGAAAAAGAGGCGATCTTCCGCCTTCTTGATCGCGGCCACGTTCGCGCCTATCAAGTTGACGTTGTACTTCTCCAGCACGCCCCCGTCAGAAAGTTCAATAGCGAGATTCAGAGCGGTCTGTCCGCCAACCGTGGGTAACACGGCGAATCCGGCGCCCGGCGCCATCTCGCGCTCGATGCGGATGATTTCTTCCAGATATTCGAGGGTCAGCGGCTCGATGTAAGTCCGGTCGGCCGACTCCGGGTCGGTCATGATGGTGGCCGGATTCGAATTCGCCAGCACGACCTCATAGCCCTCGGACTTGAGAGCCTTGCAGGCCTGCGTGCCGGAGTAATCGAACTCCGCCGACTGGCCGATGATGATGGGCCCGGAACCGAGGATCAGAATCTTTTGAATGTCAGTGCGTTTGGGCATTGATTCCTAACTCATTCAATTTGTCATCCCGACCAAGTGAGTTGGTTGCGAAGCAATCAACTCGCGCGTGGAGGGACCTGCTTCTCCGGTTCAAACTGATGCCGCTGGAACCATTCGGCGGCGAAATCCTCCCACGTCGGATTTCTTTGCTTGATCAGCCATTCCTTCTTCGTTCTGTTCCAGCGTTTCAATTGCTTTTCCCGGTCGATTGCTTTGTTCACGTCGTCGAACGACTCGTAATAGACCAATCGATGACATCTATATTGCTTGCTGAAACCGTCGACGAGATCGTTCTTATGCTCCCAGACACGGCGGCGCAGGTCGTTCGTCATCCCGATATAGAGGACGCGTGATTTGCTCGCCATCATGTAAACACTATAGTTGTGTTCCTTCACAGCAGGTCCCTCGACTGTGATGATCGGTCGCAGAGCGACCGATCATCTTCGCTCGGGATGACACACTTAATATCACCTCGACACGGCGCGCCTGGAAGGCGCGCCCTTTCAAAGCCCTACGGTCCGTTCTTGCGTTCACCCTTTCCACTCCTGCATCATCTTGGTGAACTCCTTGAACAGATAATGCGAATCATGCGGCCCCGGCGCGGCTTCCGGGTGATATTGCACGCTGAACAGCGGCAGATTGCGATGCCGCAGGCCTTCGAGCGTCTGGTCGTTCAAGTCAACGTGGGTCAGTTCAACCTCGCTGTCGGCCAATGAATCGGGATCAACCGCAAAATTGTGGTTGTGTGCCGT
>Ga0209167_10000893_pt1 | contig 19486 bp, 18 predicted proteins | sample Coa_R1_9_FD_187154 | JGI IMG/M metagenome (GOLD analysis project Ga0209167, IMG submission 187154) | Surface soil microbial communities from Centralia Pennsylvania, which are recovering from an underground coalmine fire - Coalmine... | ecosystem: Environmental > Terrestrial > Soil >... | reverse complement strand
AGCGCGGGTGGTCGGCGAGATTCTGCAGCGGCGCGAACGTCCCGATCCCGCCACTTTGATCGGGGCCGGCAAGCTTGAGGAAATCGCCGGCGCGGCCGCGTCCGTGAATGCGGACGTGCTTCTGTTTGACCACGATCTCAGCCCGTCACAGCAGCGCAATATTGAAAAGATCGTGAACCGGCGCGTGATTGACCGCACGCAGCTCATCCTCGACATATTCGCGCGCCACGCGCGGACCCGGGAAGGCCAGTTGCAGGTGGAGCTGGCGCAGTTGCATTACATGCTGCCGCGGCTGGCCGGCCGTGGCGTCGAGATGTCGCAGCTCGGCGGCGGCATCGGCACGCGCGGTCCCGGCGAAACGCAACTGGAAACCGACCGCCGCAAGATCGCGCGGCGCGTCCGCCACGTCGAGCAGCAGCTTGAAAATGTCCGCAAGATACGGGCCCAGCAGCGGCAGCGCCGGGAGTCGGCTCCGGTCGCCACGGTCGCGCTGGTCGGATACACGAACGCCGGCAAATCCACGCTGTTCAACGCGCTGACCAGGGCGGGAGTCTTGTCTTCGCCGAAAATGTTTGCCACGCTGGATCCGACAATTCGCGGCGTGGAGCTGCCGTCGAAGCGCAAGGTTCTCCTGTCGGACACAGTAGGGTTTATCCGCAGCCTGCCGCACACTTTGGTCTCGGCCTTTCGCGCTACGCTTGAGGAAGTGCAGCGGGCGTCGCTGATCCTGCACGTTTCCGACGCCAGCAGCCGCCTTTCGGCGGAGCAGGACGCGCAGGTCGAAATTGTTCTGAAGGAACTGGAAGTGGAGAAGAAGCCGCGGCTGCGGGTGATGAACAAAGTGGATCTGCTCGATGACGAAGTCGCAGCCGGTCTCATGGCCGACGCGGCGCGCGGCGGGAACACGGTCTACGTATCCGCGACCGAGGGTACGGGTCTGGACCGGCTGCTGGAGCGCATTGATCGGATGATCGAAGAAGATCCGGTCAGCCGCGTGCGCCTGCGCGTGCCCCAGGGCGAGGGCAAGACGCTGGCGCTGCTCGAAGCGAAAGCGCGGATTCGTTCGCGGAAATATCAGGATGGAGCGGTTGTGCTCGAAGCCGAAGCGCCGGAGTCGATCGTGCGGCGAGTCAGGGAGTGGGTCGTACCGAACGGGGCTTCATCTTGATACGGTTGTGCACTGAAAATATCGCGACGTGAGGCGCTTATGCGTTTACGGTTACGCATTGTGGTTGCGGTCTCCTGCTTTCTTTCGCTCTTTGCTTTCGTACGGCAGGTTTTCGCGCAGCAACCGTTATCTCCTTCTGAAGCATCGGCTGCTAAGGTCTCAGATCACCGTATTTGGCTCGATGTGGTCGTCACGGACAAGTCCGGGAATCCGGTCTCTGGCCTGCAACAGCAGGACTTTACTATCCTCGATTCGAAGCAGCCGGATGCCATTCTGTCGTTCAGCGCGACCGACGCCGCCAGCAAAGCCGCCGATCCGATGCAGGTGATTTTTCTGATCGACGCCGTGAACATCGGCGTGGAGAGCCTGGGCGTCGAACGAACCCAACTTGATAAATTTCTTCGACGGGATGGCGGCCGGTTGCAGCTGCCGACGGCGATGTTCGTATTTACGGACAGGGCGACGGAGGCTCAGACCGCCACGCGCGACGGGAACGTCCTGGCGGACTTTCTGGATTCCGACAAGACGGGCCTGCGCACCATCGACAGATCGCAGGGATTCTATGGCGCGGCCGATCGCCTCAACCTGTCACTGCGTGCCATCGAACAACTCACGGCCTACGCAGGCAAACAGCCCGGCCGAAAATTGCTCATCTGGATCAGCGCCGGATGGCCCCTGCTCTCCGGCCCCTCGGTGCAGTTGACTGAGAAAAACCAGGAATGGCTGTTCAATACAATCGTTGAATTGTCCAGAGCGTTGCGCGAGGCTCGGGTCACGCTCTACAGCGTTGACCCGCTCGGTTTGGCGGACGCGGCCACCTCCCGCGAGTTTTTCTACGAAGAGTTCCTCAAAGGCGTGCCCTCTGCGAACAAGGTGCAAAGCGGCAACCTGGCGCTGCAGGTCCTGGCAACCCAGAGCGGAGGGCGTGTCCTCAACTCGAGCAACGACATCGCCAAGTTGATTGCCGACTGCCTGCTGGACGCGAAGGCTTATTACACTCTGTCGTTCGATGCGCCACCCGCGGATCATCCGAACGAGTATCACAGCCTCCAAGTCAAAGTGGACAAGCGTGGCCTGATTGCCCGCACCCGCACGGGGTATTATGCCGAGCCGTACCAGAGCGTGGGACGGTAAACTCCGTTTGAGATCAAGCCGGCAACCCGAGTTTTTTCGACGATATTTAAATGGGCCGGCAACCAAGAAGCGGTGACATTTCTTGGCTAACGGCCCATTCGATCCTGAAGTGGATCGGAGGTGATACTCCAATGCTAATCCTTTCGATTGCGAAGTCAAGCACAATACGCAAGAAACTGCATGCTGTTGCCCCTCTGCGTCTTTCTGCATAACACACTTATTTTCAGTGCCTTAGAGGTGCTTTTTCGGTTCCTCCGCCGGGCGAGAGTCGGGCTGCGCGCACGGCATTCCTGGCCGTCGGCGCGTATGATGTTGAGTCCTTGTGCGCTGTGGCGTGGCGCGAAGTTCGAACTCAACATGCTTCCGTTCAAGCTGGTTTACAGCGATTCCTACTATCTACCCATCGGCGAGCACGTCTTTCCGGCGGAAAAATATCGTCGCATCCGAGACCGCCTGATCTCCTCTCGGATCGCAGAAGCCGAAGATTTTCTTGCGCCCGCGCCTGCCACTGACCAGGACATTCTGCTCGTGCACCGGCCGGAGTATGTCCGCAAACTGACCACGGGCACGCTCAGCGCGCGGGAAGAAATGGAGATGGAGATTCCTTACTCGCAGGATCTGGTGGACGCCTTCTGGCTGGCGGCCGGGGGATCGATTTTGGCGGCGCGGCGCTCGCTGGCCGACAAAGTCGGCTTCAACTTGGGCGGCGGATTCCATCACGCATTTCCCGACCACGGCGAAGGCTTCTGCATGATTCATGACGTAGCGGTGGCGATCCGCCGGCTGCAGCGCGACGACAAAATCCGCACCGCTATGACGGTGGATTGCGACGTGCATCACGGCAACGGCACGGCCGCGATCTTTGCCGGAACGCGCACCGCGAGCGCGCTGCTGCCGTCTTCTTCACCCTCAACCGTCCCGCAAAACCCGGGCGCGTCCGGCGCCGGATCGCTGCAAGGAAAAATGCGCGGCAACCACGCCGGTGACGTCTTCACCATTTCATTGCATCAGCACAACAACTATCCCCTGTGGAAGCCGCCTTCTTCGATTGACGTGGATCTGCCCGACGGCACCGGCGATGACGACTACCTGGCCTGGCTCGACAACGCGCTGAGTTCCGGATTGCGGCAATTCGAGCCCGATCTGATCTGCTATATCGCGGGCGCCGACCCGTATTGCGAGGACCAGCTGGGCGGCCTGAACCTGACGATTGAAGGCTTGAAGAAGCGCGACGAACTCGTGTTTCGCGTCGCCCGCGCGCGCGACATTCCGATCATGGTGACCTACGCCGGCGGCTACGCCCAAGACGTGGAAGACACGGTCACGATCCATTCGAACACGGTGCTGGCGGCGAAAGAAATATTTGGCGTGGCCGGCCGGGGCTGAAGCGTGGGCTTACCTGTAGATCGCTGCTCGCACCCGCACTTCAGCGCATGAGATAGCGGGCCAGCAGCCCGCCGGCTGCATCCTGGGTGAAGTGCGCGAACATCCCAGGACGCAGGCTGCGGCGCCAGCGCGCCAGCAGGCCGAACATCGTGCCGTAGACGGCAATGACCGTCATCAGCTTCCAGCCCTGATAGCCGTGGTCGAGGCCGAAGAAGATTCCCTGCAGGATGATTCCTCCCGCGACCGTCCCGGTCCAGGCGGAGAACTGGCGCAGAAAGTATCCGCGAAACATAATCTCTTCGCAGATGCCGGCGGTCAGGGAAAGCCCAACCCAGGCCACCATTTCCAGTGGATTTTGCGGCATCAGAGCCCGAATCGCCTGATTTGGCGCAGACTTCAGGAGATGCCCGATCACGCCCAGCACAACCTGCGAGACCAGCAGGAATCCGGCGGCAATTCCCACATCGCGCAGAATCGCCGCCGGCCGCGGTGAAAAATCTCCGAGAATGTCCGCCAGCCGCAGTCCGCGCCGTTTCACGCCCCAGGCAATAAAGGCCACGACCAGCCATTCAAATGCCGTAGTGAACGCGTAGGGCACGATGCGGCCATGACGCATCATGCGTTGCCCGGAGTGCGCGCCCAGCAGGGAAAAGCCAATCAGCACCAGGATCAGGAGCACGGTGTGCCATGCCGGCGCGATGGCGCGATTCGAGGGCTCGACTGCGGCCGGGACCGTAGGGGCGGAAGCCATAGACCCAACATTGTGAACTACGGGCGGGCGGTTTGCCCAGAGGCAAGGGTTATACGGACGCCGAAACGCGGCCCCTCGGCCTCGAAAATACTGTAACCATCCCGCGCCCCGATAGGTTTTACTAGTGAAATGCAGCTTCTTACTGCTTCACTGCCGCATCGCGAGATTTATAACATCATCCTGAGTTCGGTCGCTCCGCGGCCGATTGCCTGGGTTTCCACGCTGAGCGGGTCGGGCCAGCCCAACCTGGCGCCTTTTTCTTTCTTTAACTGCGTTTGCGTGGACCCTCCGCTGCTGGCCTTCGCTCCGGGGTTGCGTAGTCCAGATCTGCGCAATCCAGGTCTGCGTAGTCCAGGTCTGCGCCCGCCGCAGCCAAGCGCTGAGGCGGCAACCGGAGTGCCGAAAGACACGCTGCGCAATATTCGCGAGACCAGGGAATTCGTGGCCAGCATCGTGACCTACGACCTGCTCGAGCCCATGAACATCACCAGCGGCGAATACGACCCCAGCGTCAACGAGTTTGAGCTGGCGAAGCTCACGCCCCAGCCCTCGCAGATGGTGCGTCCGGCGCGGGTGGGAGAGTCGCCGGTCAGTTTCGAATGCAAGCTTCACCAGATTCTTGATTTCTCGACCGCTCCCACCAGCAGCAGCCTGGTGATTGGCGAAGTGGTCGCCATCTATCTCGACGACGCCCATCTGAAAGACGGCCGCATTGACCGCGATTCGCTCGACCTGATCGGCCGCATGGGCGGCCTGCAATACACGCGGACGACGCAGCGGGTCGAGTTGGCGCGGCCAAAGGTTGAGTAGAAATTCGGCAATGCGTGCTTACAAGCCCAGTGCCGAAGGCACGGAATGTGAAAGCCCGGCACGGTAGTGCCGGGGAGGCGGGGCGGATTGAACAAGTCCCGCAGGGACGGCACCCTGCCCGAACGCCTCGCCACCCACGCCTGATTTCTGCAAACTTCCAACCCTCCTACACGCCCTAATCTTGCGAACCAGAGCCCGTGTCTCCCCAGCCGGGACTCGGGAGGCGCTGGCACCAGCTGTTAGCCCAGCGACTGTCACAGGCGGCTGTTAAAATAAGCGTTTACGCCTATGTTTGAGAACCTACAGGAAAAACTACAGCGCGCCTTCAAGTCCCTCCGCGGGCAGGCCAAGCTCACCGAAGAAAACATTGACGAGGCGCTGCGCGAAATCCGCCTGGCGCTGCTCGAAGCCGACGTCAACTTCAAAGTCGTCAAGCAGCTCATTGACCAGATTCGCGCCAAGGCCGTGGGCCAGGAGGTGATGACCGCGCTCTCGCCCGGCGAGCAGGTCATCAAGATCGTGCGCGACGAACTCGTTGCCGTTCTCGGCAAGGACACGGCGCGGGTGAAGTTTGCCTCGCAGCCGCCGACGGTCGTGCTCATGGCCGGACTGCAGGGCTCGGGCAAAACCACAACTTCGGGCAAACTGGCGCACTGGTTCAAGCAGGGCGGGCACCGTCCGCTGCTGGTTTCGGTGGACGTGTACCGTCCGGCCGCGCGCGAGCAGTTGAAGATCGTGGCCCAGGCGGTGAAGGCGCAAATCTATGAGGGCGAGGTCGGTGAGGCCAATACGGCAACGGTCGAGCGCCTGGTAAAAGAAGCCCGCCGGGAGGCCGTGGTTTCCGGCTGCGACGTGCTGATCGTGGATACCGCCGGCCGCCTGCATATTGACGACCAGCTCATGGACGAGATGCAGTCGCTCAAGAAGCTGCTGAATCCGTCGGAGATTCTGTTCGTGGCCGACGCCATGACCGGCCAGGACGCGGTGAACTCCGCCGATGAGTTCCACAAGAAGCTGACGCTGACCGGCGTGGTGCTGACGAAAATGGACGGTGACGCGCGCGGTGGCGCTGCGCTTTCGATTCGCCAGGTCACCGGGCAGCCGATCAAGTTCATCGGCGTCGGCGAAAAATATGACGCGCTCGAGCCGTTCCATCCCGACCGCATTGTGTCGCGCATTCTCGGCATGGGCGACATCCTGTCGCTGATCGAGCGCGCCGAGTCGCAGATTGACAAGAAAAAAGCCGAGGAGATGGCGACCAAAGCGCTCTCTGGCGACGGCTTCTCGCTGGAGGATTTTCGCGACCAGCTACGGCAGGTGAAAAAGATGGGCTCGATCAAGAGCCTGATGGGAATGATGCCCTCGATCGGTCCATTCTCCGGCCTGCAGAAAGCCGCCGACAAAGTGGACGAGAAGCAAATCAACCGGGTCGAGGCCATCATCAATTCGATGACCGGATATGAGCGCAATCATCACGAGGCCATCAACGGCAGCCGGCGCAAGCGCATCGCCCGCGGCTCGGGCACCACCGTGCAGGAAGTGAATAATCTTCTGCGCCAGTACGCGCAGATGAAAAAGATGTTCAAGCAGATGGGCAAGCCCAGCTTCGCGCGCCGGCTGGCGGGCATGAAGATGCCGGGAATGTAGTGAGTCCTGAGTCCTGAGATGCGAGTTCTGAGATCTCGGGCACAAGAACAGCAGACGATAAGCGATGAAATGGCGTTCCCTCCAAGAATCGTCTCCTGACCTCGACGTTCGCCCGCTGCGCGAGATCTACGCCGAGCGCAAAGAGCTGATCGCGAAGTACGTTCCGGCGGAAACGCAGGCGATCCACGCGCAGGCGGTCGCGGAACTGAAACTGCGGCAGCTCGCGGCCAACATTCTTGCTGCCGGCGAGCAGGCGCCCGCGTTCGAACTTCCCGATCACGATGGCAAGATGGTTTCGTCTTCCGATTTGCTCTCCAACGGACGCCTTGTGATTTGTTTCATCCGCGGCCGCTGGTGTCCATTCTGTGTCGGGCAGATGGAAGCCATGAACCTCGTCCTGCCGCAGATCGAAGAGGCCGGCGCAGCGCTCGTTGCCATCTCTCCGCAGACGGTGAAGCAGTCGTTCTTCATGCGCGATCAGCACAAGCTGCGTTTCCCGCTGCTCTCGGATGCGGGCAACAAGGTCGCGCGGCAGTTTCGACTTACGTATCGCGTACCTGCAGCGCAGGAAGCCCTTTATCGCCGGACGTTCGTCAATCTGCCCTTCACCAACGGCGACGACCGCTGGGAGCTGCCGATTCCCGCTACGTATATTCTCGATCGCGACGGCACGATCATGCACGCGTCGGCAAACGAGGATTACACCGAGCGGCCGGAGCCGCTCGATATCCTCCGCGCCTTGTCATCCTGAGCGCGTCTTTCGCGCGAAGGATCTATGCACCTTGCGGGGAGGCGCCTCCGGCGAAGTGCATAGATCCTTCGCTCCGCTCAGGATGACGATGCCGGAAGGCTTCGTCGGCGCCACCATTCGCGCGAACGCCGCGATACACTACTACCTCATGCACTACATCTATGGCATCAACGCGGTCAGCGAGGCGCTGAAGGCGCGCGGCCGGGCCTTTGAGTGGGTTGGGATGGCGAAAGAACGACATGACATCCGCCTGCAGCGGCTGATTGAAGAATGCCGGCGGCTGGGCGTGCCGGTGCGCTTCCTGCAGCGCGCGGAACTCGACGGCATGGCTGGCCACGTGGCGCATCAGGGCGTGGTCGCGGTTACGTCGGCCAAGCAGTACAACGATCTGGACGATGTGATCGCCGCCAAGCGCGGCGAATATTCCTTGATCGTAGTGCTTGACGGCATCGAGGACCCGCACAACCTGGGCGCGATCCTGCGCACGGCCGACGCCGCTGCCGCCGACGGGGTGGTCATTCCCGAACGCCGCGCCGCGGGCGTTACCGGCACCGTGACCAAGACGAGCGCGGGCGCGAGCGAGCATCTGCCGATCGCCAAGGTCACGAATATCGCGCGCGCCGTGGAAGAGCTGAAAGCCAGCAACATCTGGACCGTCGGCCTCGACGAGCGCGGCGCCAAGACTTACGACGCGCTCGACTACCAGATGGACTGCGCCCTGGTGCTCGGCGCCGAAGGCAAGGGCCTGCACGATCTGGTCAAAAAGAAGTGCGACTTCCTGGTTTCGATTCCCATGCTCGGCCGGGTGCCGTCGCTGAACGTGTCGGTGGCGGCGGGCGTGGTGCTGTACGAGATTGTCCGGCAGCGGCTCGCCGCGCAAGGCGCATCCAGGCAGAGCGCATCCAAACAGAAATGAAGTTCCCGGCAATGAAGCGTCACGCGACGCCCCTGTGGGTTCTCTGTGTCCTCTGTGGTTTGGCATTGCCTTGTGCAGCCCTCGATCGCGAAGCCTTCAGCATCACCAACTACGATCTCAGACTCACGGTTGACACCGGGCAGCATCGCCTCGGGGTCCGAGGCAAGATCACCTTGCGCAACGACACGAGCGCGCCGCAGAAAAACGCCGTGCTGCAGATTTCTTCGTCGCTCGACTGGCGGGCGATTACGGCGGGCGACAAGGCCGTGCAGTTTCTTACCCAGCCCTTTACCTCTGACATTGATCACACCGGATCGCTTTCCGAGGCGATTGTGACCCTGCCCCAGCCGGTCGCTCCGAACGCGACGGCCGAACTCGAGATCGGATACGAAGGCGTGATCCTGCCTGATGCCACACGTCTCACGCGCCTCGGAACACCGGAAAGTTCCGCCCGGAGCAGCGACTGGGATCAGATCAGCCCCTCGTTCACCGGCCTGCGCGGCGCGGGCAACGTGGCGTGGTATCCGATCGCGACCGAGGCTGCGAGTCTTTCCGAGGGCGACATGTTCGACGTGCTCGGCCGATGGAAAGCGCGCGAAGTCGGATCGAAGATGCACCTGCGGGTCGCGATGATCGGGAATTATGAAGTGCCACCACAGATACTGTTCAGTGCAGCGAGCTGCGCAGTCAGCGCCTTCGAATCGACGAGCATGCCAAACCAGCAGATCAACGCCGAATGCAACTACCAATCGTTGGGCTTAGACGTCCCCGCCTTCGTAATCGCCGACTACGGCGTGTTGAAGAAACCGGCAATCGAGGTGCGTTATCTTCAGGGCGACGAGATCGCCGCCGCAAGTTACGCCGGCAGCGCGGAGAAAATCGTTCCGTTAGTTGCCGACTGGCTGGGAGATCCGCGCCAGAAAGCCATGACCGCCGATCTCCCCGACCCCAACGCTTCTCCCTTCGAGAGCGGAGCGTTGCTGCTCACGCCGCTGGCCGGCACGGATGCGAAAGTCGCGGGCCTGACAGCGGCGCATCAGCTGGCGCACGCCGCGCTCCAGTCCCCGCGTCCCTGGATCAACGAGGGCCTCGCCCACTTCATGCAGGCGCTTTATCTGGAGCACCAGAAGGGGCGGCAGACCGCTCTCGATTACATGGGGCTGCATCGTTCGGCGTTCAGCGAACTGGAAAAGACCGCATCTTCGCTTCACGGCCAGGAAGCGACGCAGCGCGCACTCGCGAATACGACCAACGAGGAGCTTTACCGCAGCAAGGCGATGTACGTCTGGTGGATGCTGCGTGATATGGTCGGCGACGCCGCGCTCAAGAAGGCGCTGAAGAACTATCGTCCCGAGGACGATCACGCGCCCGAATACATGCCGGGGCTCATCACGGCACAGAGCCAGCGCGATCTGCAGTGGTTCTTCGACGATTGGGTCTACCACGATCGCGGGCTGCCGGACTTCAAAATAGACTCGGTATTTCCGAGCCGCACGACGTCGAATAGTTATCTGGTGACGATCACCGTCGTTAACTCGGGCACGGCGGGCGCGGAGGTCCCGGTTTTCGTCCGCACCACTGGCCCTGATGACATCACCAAGCGGGTTGAAGTTCGCGCTGGCGGCAAGGCCACGTTTCGCGTCGAGCTGGCTTCGGCCCCGCGCGAAGTCGTCGTTAATGACGGCAGCGTGCCCGAAAGCGACATGACCAACAACGTGTTCAGCCTCGAAACCCCCGCGAAACCCTGATCCACGACGGAGCTTATGGGACGCTCCGTGATAAATTCTTTCGCGGAGCGAACCCTTGGCCTACATACAATTTCTTGGCGCCGCCGGTACGGTCACCGGATCGAAGCATCTCATCAACACAGGCGATCCCTCGGGCCAGAGCGGATTCCAGGTTCTCGTGGATTGCGGCTTGTTTCAGGGCCCGAAGGAATGGCGCGAGCGCAACTGGAGCGACCCGCCGGTGCCCTCTAAAAAAATTGACGCGGTCATCCTGACCCACGCGCATCTCGACCACTGCGGCTGGATTCCGCGACTGGTGAAAGAAGGCTTCCGCGGCCCGATCTACGCGACGCCGCCCACGATTGATCTCTGCGGCATCATCCTGCCCGACTCCGGCCACCTGCAGGAAGAAGACGCGCGCTTCTACAACCAGACGCAGAAATCGAAGCACCATCCCGCCTTGCCGCTTTATACGGCGGAAGAGGCGGAGAAATCGCTGGACCTGTTCAAGCCGGTGCAGGTCGGGGAAACCGTCACGCTTTCGCCCGAACTCTCGTTCCGTTTCGTACGCGCGGCGCACATTCTGGGATCGTGCATGGCGGAGATATCCCTCCAGATGATGGGCGGGACGCGGCAACTGCTCTTCACCGGCGATATCGGCCGCGTGCGCGATCATAAAGTTGCGCCCGGCAAGGTAGTGCATTCCGGACCGAACGAAGGCGAGATCGCTGACCTGGTCGTTATGGAGTCCACCTACGGCAACCGGGAGCATCCGAAAGAAGATCCGATGCCCGAACTGGCTGCGCTCATCACCGCGACAGCCCAGCGCGGCGGCAGCGTCATCGTGCCCGCCTTCGCCATCGAGCGCACCCAGAAGTTCATCTTCATCCTGAAGAATCTGATGGAAACCGGCCAGATTCCGCGGCTGCCGGTCTATTGCGACAGCCCGATGGCGATCAAGGCGGTCGAAATTTTCCTGAAGCACGAAGAAGAATATTCCGAAGAGACCCTCGAGATGATGCGCCAGCACGGTACGCCGCTGGCCTGGCCGGGTTTCACTTTCGCCTCCACTCCCGAAGAATCGAAGCGCATCAACAACGTTCGGCTGCCGTGCGTGATCATTTCATCGAGCGGGATGGTGACGGGTGGACGGATCCTGCATCATCTCGCCCAGCGTCTGCCGGATCCGAAAAATCTCGTGCTCTTCATCGGATTTCAGGCGCCGGGCACGCGCGGTTTTACCATCAAGAGCAAGGCCGACAGTGTGAAGATCTTCGGCGATGAAGTGCCCATTCGTGCGCAGGTGGCGGCGCTCGAGCAATTCAGCGATCACGCCGATCCGCCCGAACTGTTGCGCTGGCTGCACACCTTCAAAAAGCAGCCGGCGAACACCTATCTCGTCCACGGCGAGCCCGATGCCGCCACCCAGCTATGCGGCCTGATGCAGAAAGAATTGGGATGGAACGTGCAGGTAGCGCAGTATCGGCAGAAAGTGGAAGTCGAGTAGGGCGATCACACGATTCCGTGCATGGCCGAGGAGCTGCGGCGCTTATCGGAAACTCGCGAGAGCTTCCAGCTTTTTCGCAGCCGCGCCGGAATCAATGGAATTCGCCGCCATCGGCACAGCCTCGGCGATGTGTTCTGCCTTGCCGGCCGCGACCAGCGCGGCGGCGGCGTTGAGCAGAACGACGTCGCGCCGGGCTGACTTCTCGCCGCCCAGTACGGCTCGAATGATGGCCGCATTCTCGGCCGCGTCGCCGCCGGAGATTTCCTGGAGCGTCGCGCGCTGCATGCCGAATTCTTCCGGCTCGATCTCGTAGGTTTTCACCGACCCTTCCCGCGCTTCGGCGACGCGGGTCACGCCGGTAATCGTAATCTCGTCGAGCCCATCCAGTCCGTGCACAACCAGCGCCCGCCGCAGACCAAGCATGCTCAGCGCTTCGGCCAATTTCTCGACCAGCTCCAGCGAATACACACCCACCACCTGCCCGGAGGCGCCGGCCGGATTGGTGAGCGGCCCGAGCAGGTTGAACATCGTCCGCATGCGCAATTCGCGGCGTATGCCCTGCACCTGCTTCATGGCCGGATGAAGGTTGGGCGCGTACAGAAAACAGATGCCGACTTCGCGCAGGCACTGCGCGGCGCGCTCGGGCGAGAGCTGAATGTTGACGCCGAGCGCCTCGACCACGTCCGCCGATCCGCATTTCGAGCTGATGCTGCGATTGCCGTGCTTGGCCACGCGCACGCCCGCCCCGGCGACCACGAATGCGGTCGCGGTGGAAATGTTGAAGGTGCCGCTCGCGTCCCCGCCGGTGCCGCTGGTGTCCACTAGTGCGTCGGGTTCGAGCAGAGCATCGCGGCCGGTGCCGGTCACAGCCAGCGCATCATTCTCGCGCCCGATCGGCGAGGGCTGGATAGGCAGCGGAGCCGCCGCGGCGCGAATGGCTTCCGCAAACCCGACAATCTCCTCGACCGTTTCGCCCTTCATGCGCAGGGCAATCAGCAGCGCGGCGATTTGGGCGTCAGTACATTTGCCGGCGAGTACCTCCGCCATCACGTTGCAGGCTTCGTCGCGTCCCAGCGACAGATTTTGTCCGGCGACGCGATGGAGAGCATCGAGAATCATGCGTCGTGATTGTAAAGCATTGGTTTGTCGCGGAGATGTGACGCGGCTCACGACCCGGCGGCGTTGACGGCCTCGAGCCGCCGCGCATAATACTCGCGCGCCTCTTCCGGCAGCGCGGGAGTGGCAACCGCTTTTTCGATGAGCGTGCGGTTGTAGAGATCGTGAGCGTTGAGGAGGTTGATTTCCTCGATCGTGATTCCTCGCGGGTCGCGGCTCAGGAAGGCGATCTCGTCTCCTGCTGCGACCGTGCCTTCCTGTTCGACGGAGAAGTAAAATCCGCTGCGCCCGCTGGTGAGAAACCGTTCAATCATGTCGTCGCGCTGAAACTTCGCCGCCAGTTTGTAGCAGGGAACTCGCGGCTGCCGGACCATGACGATGGCGCTGCCGATCTGCAGGCGGTCTCCGATGTGGAGATCGCGTTCGAGCAACCCTTCCGTAGTCAGATTTTCGCCAAACATGCCCCAGGGAAGATTCGTGCCCGGCAGTTCGCCGCGCCAGAAGGCGTAATGCTCCGAGGGATAGGCGTAGACCGCCTTGAACCGCCCGCCATGAACGCTGAGATCGGCTTGGCGGTCGCCCTCGAAATTCAGTCTGCGCAGAGCGACTGGACCCTCCACCGGCTGCTTGAAGATGCCCGAGTTGAGGGTAGTGCCGTTGTAGACGAACAGCCGCGGACGCGCGACGTTGAGCGAAACGATCTTCATTTGGATGGCTCCGGATTCGGATGGTTCCGGTTCGGCCAGCCTTCGCTTCGGCCCGGCCTCCCATCTTCGATGTTCCAGACGAGCGAAAGATGCCTGAACCAATGAATGTCTTCCAATCTGCCCTTGCGCCCGCCGTTTGCCCAATCCACCAGCCTTCTATAAAATTATTGGGTTGCTGCCCGTACTTCCCCGCGTCTTGCCTGTACCGCGAAACCGGGGCGCCCGACGCCGCAAGCAGGGTCCTTCCCGAATCATTACTGACGAGCATTCACGATGAAAATCCACGAGTATCAGGCCAAGGCGATTCTCAAGAAGTATGGCGTGACCGTGCCTCGAGGCGCGATGGCTGCGTCGCGCGAAGAGGCCGAGGCCGCCGCCAGAGATCTGTTCGACAGCGGCGCGACCGGTGTTGTGGTCAAGGCGCAGATTCACGCCGGAGGCCGCGGCAAGGGCGGCGGCGTCAAAATCGCGAAATCGGTGGACGAAGCCGGAGATCTCGCCGGCAAAATGCTGGGCATGAAGCTGGTCACGCACCAGACCGGCCCGGAAGGCCGCATCGTGCGCCGCCTGCTCATCGAGGAGACGCTGCCGATCGAGCAAGAACTCTATCTCGGAATTCTGGTGGACCGCGCCGAAGGCAAGCCCGTGTTCATGGCTTCGGCCGCGGGCGGGATGGACATCGAGCAGGTTGCCGCCGAAAATCCCGACGCCATCCTGAAGCAGCACATTGATCCCGGCATGGGTCTCGAGGCTTTTCAGGCGCGCAAAATAGCGTTCAATCTCGGCCTCAAGCCGCAGCAGATCAATCCCGCCGTGCAGTTCCTCAGCAATCTTTACAAGGCGTTTCTCGATACCGACGGCTCGCTGCTCGAAATCAATCCCTTCATCACCACGACCGACGGACGTCTGTTCGCTCTCGACGCCAAGATCACTTTTGACGACAATGCCCTTTTCCGCCACGCCGATCTGCGCGAACTGCGCGACATCACCGAAGAAGATCCGCTCGAAGTCGAAGCCTCGAAGTACAGCCTCAACTACATCAAGCTCGACGGCAACGTCGGCTGCATGGTCAACGGCGCCGGCCTTGCCATGGCGACCATGGACATCATCAAGTACGCCGGCGGCATGCCCGCCAACTTTCTCGACGTCGGCGGCGGCGCCAACGCCGAGCAGGTCGCGCACGCCTTTGAAATTCTGCTCAGCGACCGCAATGTGAAAGCCGTGCTGATCAATATTTTCGGCGGCATTCTGCGCGTGGACACGCTGGCGAACGGCGTGGTCGAAGCCGCGCGCAAGACCAACATCAAACTGCCGGTCGTGCTGCGTCTCGAAGGCACGAACGTGACTGAAGGCAAAAAGATTCTGATGGATTCCGGACTGAACTTTGTGGTGGCCGAGACCATGAAAGACGCGGCCGACAAAGTCGTGGCCGCCGCCCGCGGCACGTTCGGAGTCACCGAGTGGCGGTAGCAGCGGTTCCTGAATGAGGATTTATCTATGGCAATCCTGGTGGATAAAAATACGCGCGTGCTGGTGCAGGGGCTGACTGGCCGCGAAGGAACTTTTCACGCGAAGGCCAGTGCCGCCTACGGCACGCAGATCGTCGGCGGAGTCACGCCGGGCAAGGGCGGCACCACCCACGAGGGCTGGCCGATCTTCAACACCGTGCGCGAAGCCGCTGACAAGACCGGCGCCAACGCCACCGTGATCTTCGTCCCGCCGCCGTTTGCCGCCGACGCCATCATGGAAGCGGCCGACGCCGAGCTTGACCTGATCGTCTGCATCACCGAGGGTATTCCCACGCTCGACATGGTCAAGGCCTGGGAGTTTCTGCAGGACCGCCGTTCGCGCCTGATCGGGCCCAACTGTCCCGGCATCATCTCGCCGGGCCGGTGCAAGATCGGCATCATGCCGGCCTCCATTCATAAAGAGGGCAACGTCGGCATTGTGTCGCGCTCGGGCACGCTGACCTACGAAGCCGTGCATCAACTGACCCAGCGCGGCATCGGACAATCCACCGCCATCGGCATCGGCGGCGACCCGATCATCGGTACGAATTTTATTGACGCGCTCGACCTGTTCAATCGCGATCCCGAGACTGAAGCCGTGATCATGATCGGCGAAATCGGAGGCAACGCCGAAGAGAGCGCAGCCGAATTCGTCAAGACTCACATGAAGAAGCCGGTGGTCGGCTTCATCGCCGGACAGACCGCGCCTCCCGGACGCCGCATGGGTCACGCTGGCGCGATTATTTCCGGCGGCAAGGGCACGGCCGCGGAGAAGATCAAAGCGCTCGAAGCCGCTGGAATCCGCGTGGCCAAATCGCCGGCTGCCATCGGGGAGACGCTGGCCGCGGCCCTCGGCGTGAGCGTTTAACGGTTCAGGTATCAAGGAGCAGCTGAATTACCACTCACGACTAAGGACTCAGGACTAAAAAGAGAAATGAAGACTCTGCAACGCACTCTCACCATCGTCAAGCCCGACGCCGTGCGCAAGAACGCCATCGGCGACATCATCGAACAATTCGAGAAAAACGGATTCCGCATCCTCGCCATGAAGATGCTGGAAATTTCCAAGCACCAGGCCGAGCAGTTCTACGCCGTGCATGCCGCGCGGCCATTTTTCAGCGCGCTGACCGACTTCATGTCCAGCGGTCCCATCGTCGTGCTGGCGCTTGAAAAAGAGAACGCCATCGCCGACCTGCGCAAGCTGATGGGCGCCACCAACCCCGCCAACGCCGAGGAAGGCACCATCCGCAAGAAGTGGGCCACCAACATCGAGCACAACGCGATCCACGGCTCGGATGCGGAAGACACCGCGCGCTTCGAACTGAGCTTCTTCTTCGCGGGGTACGAACTGGCGAAGTGAAGGCGTCTTGCGAGCGCGAGCCCGCAGCCGTCATCCTGGGCATAGCGAAGGATCTCACCGCCGGGCGTTGAATCGGCTTCTGCAGCGTTGGCTTGACCAACTTCAGGGGGCGTGTTAGGTTACATGTAACCTTGGGAGGCTGCATGTCATCAACCTCACGCTCTGCGACCACAAAACTCAAGGTACGCAAACACCGCGAGCAATTGCGCCGGCAGGGGCTGCGCCCTTTGCAGATTTGGGTGCCGGACGTTCTGTCGCCATCTTTCCGCTCGGCTGCGCACAAGCAATCGCAAGCGGTCGCGGCCAGCGCTCACGCCGAAGCCGACCTCGCATTCATCGGAGCCATCTCTGATCTCGGAAATAACGGGAGCGGCGAGTGAGGCGTGGGGAAATATGGACCGTCTCCGGAGGCAAGGACTATGCCGGCAAGCCCCGCCCCGTCGTAATCGTCCAGGACGACAGCTTTGACGCCACCAACTCCATCACGGTTTGCGCGTTTACTACGGATCCGACGGAAGCCCCGCTCATACGCTTGCCGATCGAGCCCAGCCGCGGAACGGGGCTGCGTGCCGATTCCCGCCTTATGGTGGACAAGATCACGACCGTGCCGAAGTCGAAACTCGGCTCCCGCGTCGGCCGTCTCGACGATACGGATTTGCTTCGCCTGAATCAGGCGATGATGGTTTTTCTCGGTCTGGCAATCTCCCCGCGAAAGCGGGCCCGAGGGGCAAACTAGCGAAATCGGATCAGCTTGCCGGGCACTGGTCACTGGCCACTGGCCACTGGTTCGCTACCCCAGCGGCTCGTACAAATGTCCTTCCACCCGCTCGGCCAGCTTGGGCAGATCTTTCTTCGCGAATTGCAGGAAGTGCGCTGCGGAGCGGTGCGCTTCGAGCGCGGCGTCGTCCTTGTACTGCTCGTAGATGAAGAAGCGGCGGGGCTCGGTTTTGTGCCGATGCACCTGGTACATGGCGCAGCCCGGCTCCTTGCGGGATTGTTCGGTCAGCTTTTCAAATACTGCGGTAACTTCGCCTTCGTGCCCGACTTTCGCCATCCAGGTAACCGCCAGCACCACCATTCGTTCGCTCCTTCCGCGCGGCTGTTACCAACCAGGGAGGTCCAGCCGGGGAGGGTATTCTAGGCTTTCTTTGCGGCGGCCTTCAACTCTTTCACGAAATCGTCCACCAGGATGGTGTGGTCGCGGTCCGGACCGGTGGAAATCATGCCGATGCGAGCGCCAGCTTCTTTTTCCACGAACGACAGATACTCCTGCGCCCGCGGCGGCAGCTTGGCATAGTCGGTAATGCCCTCGGTCGAGATCTGCCAGCCCGGCACTTTGCGGTAGATGCACTCGATCTTTTCATAGCCGCTGGCCTGCGCCGGAGCTTCCTCGGTCGCTTTGCCGTCAATTTTGTAGCCCACGCAGACCGGGATTTCCGCCAGATGGTCGAGCACGTCGAGCTTGGTCACCACCAGCCAGCTCGTGCCGTTGATCATGCCGGAATAGCGCAGCAGCGGCAGGTCGAGCCATCCCGTGCGCCGCGGACGCCCGGTAACCGCGCCATATTCGTTGCCCCGCTTGCGGATTTCCTCGCCCGCCGCGCCCATTTCTTCGCTGGGAAACGGTCCCTCGCCGACGCGCGTGCAATACGCCTTCGTGATGCCGATGACGGAATCAATCGCGTTCGGCGCTACGCCCGTGCCGATGACGGCCCCGCCCGAAGTTGCGCTCGACGACGTCACAAACGGATAAGTTCCGTGGTCAATATCGAGCATCGTGCCCTGCGCGCCCTCGAACAGGATGGACTCGCCCGCGCGCAGCGCCTGATTCAGCAGAACCGCGGTATCGCGGACAAAGGGCGCGACTTTCTCCGCCGCCTGGGCATATTCCGTGTACATTTTGTCGGCGTCGAGCGGCTCGGAATTGAACAGCGCATGCGCGATCATGTTCTTCTCGCGCACCGCGTTTTCGATGTGCTTCCGGAGCAGCTGCAAATCGAGCAGGTCGGCAACGCGCAGCCCGCGGCGGCCCATCTTGTCTTCGTAAGCCGGGCCGATGCCGCGCGAAGTGGTACCGATTTTCACCCGTCCCGGAGCGTTCTCTGACGCCAGCTCGATCATCCGGTGATAGGGCAGGATGACGTGCGCGCGGTTCGAGACGAAGAGATTTCCATCCACCTGCACGCCCATCTGGCGCAGAGCGCCGACTTCCTTGAGAAACGCGATCGGATCGAGCACCACGCCGTTGCCGATCACGCTCCGGCAGCCCGTGCGCAGCACGCCGCACGGCACCAGTTGGAGAACAAACTTTTTTCCGTTGATGATGACGGTGTGGCCGGCGTTGTGTCCGCCGGCATAGCGGGCTACCACGGAGAAGTTGTGCGACAGCACGTCCACAATCTTCCCCTTGCCCTCGTCGCCCCACTGGGCGCCCACGATCACCGCTGTTTTGCCTCGGTTCAAGCTATGCTCCATCGGGAAGTTTCAGCCAAGGCCGGTCGGCCGGCCGATTCCGCGCACGCACACTCCTCGCCCGCGGGAATCGCCGTGCCCAAAAAATTACCAGGAGAAAAAGCGGGAAGACGTGTACAAACTATTCTAGCCTGCGCGCCGGGCGGGTGCAATCGTAGCCATACCCCTCCGGAGGTCATCCCAACCCCGCGGTTTCCACCCGATCACGCGGAGGTCATCCCGAGAGCCCGCGCTTTTCTTCGCGGGCCGAGGGACCTCCCTGAGCCATCCCGAGGGCGGGTGGGGGGCTGGCCCATCCATGGCTTTGGTTTCGCTTGCGGCGGGTGGCCCGCCCTCCCATGTTTTCCTTTCCCGTTCCGGAACCGTGGGTGCCCCGCTCTTGCGTTCTTGGCAAGGGCGGGTATGATGCTGCCCGTACATGGGTTTGTCATGCCCATCGGCCTGCATCGTGGTTACGGCGCCTAGCTTCGCAGGTGCAAGCCTTCGTGGTACCCGCCCCTTCGCAAAGAACGCGAAGGAACGGGGC
>Ga0209167_10000892_pt1 | contig 19503 bp, 10 predicted proteins | sample Coa_R1_9_FD_187154 | JGI IMG/M metagenome (GOLD analysis project Ga0209167, IMG submission 187154) | Surface soil microbial communities from Centralia Pennsylvania, which are recovering from an underground coalmine fire - Coalmine... | ecosystem: Environmental > Terrestrial > Soil >... | reverse complement strand
GAAGTGGGCCGGGCACTAGGCTGGACCACCGCCGACGCCGATCTGGCCGAAGCGAAGAAGTCACCGCAATCCATGACGGAACTTCGAGATCGGGAAAACCCGAAGGAAGAATCGAACAGGGAGGCCCGGTCCTCCCAGGGGGCGCGAATCGCCACGCTCTCCTTGGTGGATCGCTTTTCCGCACTGCAGGAGGCCGGAAGGGAAATCGCCTCGGCCCTCTCACGCGAGGCGGTCTTCGCAGCGGTACAACGGGCCGCCCTGGCATTATTGCGCGGTGAGTCATGCGTCATCGATGTTGTTCCCGGCGGCCTCGAAGGAAGACAAACCCGGGAGGGCCGGCCCGATCCCTCGCCGAGGGACCTCCTGGCGGCGTGCGAAGATGCATTGTGCCGAACTCTGATCGAGCGGGCCCACCGAGAGGGCCGTCCGGCGACGTTCTCCGATGATCCACTCAAGACTGGGCCGGACGGGATCGTTCGGACCGATGTCCGTTCGGGGCTCTGCGCGTTGATCGCCGTCCACGGCCGGGTAATGGCCTCTTTCTTTGTGACGCATCGGCAAGTGAGCGGACTTTTCGGAGAGGATGAGGTTCGATTGGGAGAATTCGTTGCAATATTGGCCGGAGCAGCGCTGGAAAACGCCGAAGGATTTGCCAAGATCAAGGCGTTCTCCAAGGACCTGGAAGAACGCGTCGCGGAGCGAACTGCGGAGCTATTCCAGGCGAACCGCGAGTTGGAGGGATTCGTTTATACCGCCTCTCATGATCTGAAGGCGCCGGTCGTTTCCCTAAATGGAATAGCCTCGCTGTTGATGAAACATTATGGACAGACCCTCGATGAGCGCGGTCGGCGCTACATCGAGCGGATCCTTTGGAATGCCGGTTTTATGGAGGAGTTGATCTCAGACCTTCTGGCGCTGGCCCGGCTCGGGAAAAATGAGGCTCGGGCCGAGGCGTTTGAGTCGGAAGGAGCGGTTCGGGAGATTTTGGTCCAATGCGAATCAGCAATTCAAAAGCGGGGCGTAGCCGTCACGCTCCGGTCTCCTCTCCCCAGGATCACCTTTGATCCGACGCATTTCAAGCAAATCTTCCTCAATTTAATCGGGAACGCCGTAAAATTCATGGGGAATCAGCCTGAACCGCGCATCGAAATCGGCGGGGAAGAAAGCGACGGGTGGATCGAATTCTATGTCCGAGACAACGGAATCGGAATCGAAGCCGAGCATCAGGAAAAGATTTTTACCGTTTTCCAGCGCCTGAAAGAGGTCGAGGTGGATGGCACGGGGGTAGGCCTCGCAATCGTAAAAAAGGTCATCGATCTGGCGGGAGGAACGATTTGGATCGAATCGAAAAGGGGCGAAGGAGCTACGTTCCGGTTCCGATTACCCGGGCAGGCCCACCGATAATCCGGCCGGGCCGCCGGCACCACAAAAACGCGATGCCAGAGGCGAGCGGGATGACGGCTTGACCTATCCTCTCCATTCAACATTTTTCAAGTCGTGAGATGACGGATTGGGCCTTCTTCTTCGCAAGCGGTCCCTGGGTCAAACCCGCAGCTTCTCTGGCCTGGCGAATCGCCAATGCCGCCCGGTATTGGATTTGTAAAGCGCCTGAAGCTTGGGATCTTTCTTCGCACGCCGCCTCAGAATCTCAACGGCATTAGTCTTCCCTTTCATCACTTTCTCCTTTGAATATATTCTGAAGTCACTTCCAGTATTTCCCTGGGGGATCAGAATGGCTTTCTGAATCTTTGAACTTAGGCCTTTTGGATAAGCCGCTGCAATTCTTCGAAGTCCTTGCTTATGTTCTCCAACAGGATACCGTTCGGCTCAATGGATACAGGGTAAGATCGATATCAACTAAGAGGCGGGGCATAAGCCCTCCGGTTCAATCGACTTTATCGTTGAGACGAGTTAACGTTCCTTTACCCATTCGTTGAACCCCGTTCCTTAGCCACGGATCGACGGTAATCGTGCCCTCAGACCATATTTTTTGAGAATTGGGTTCTAGCAATGTTTTTGGAGATCCCAGAGACCCCCAGGAAGGCGATATACCCGTTCTTCACCTGCCGCGGCGGGCAACAGGGGTTTAGCTCTGAGAGACATCGGTGGGGGAGCTCCCTCCTGACGGGGCTTGAAAAGGGCCGGAGCCCCGCCCAAGCGGAAGACCTTCGGGGGGAGGATCCCGGCGTCCGGATCGTAGCTCTCGTTCAAGCGCACAGGCCGATTCCAGGTCAAGATCGGGGTTGATCCAGACCTCTCCCCCTTGACGGTGACCGGCATGTCTCCCTGCCGAAAACGCCACCGTGTTGGATGCGGTTGCCGGCACCTTCGAGCCTCCAACGAGTATCCCGACCAGGTTCATCGGATCGGCCGCGGAGATCACTTGGGCTTTCCCGCTCGATTTTTCTGGATCCTGCCTGAGAAGGTCGACCACCTCCGGAAGAAGAAACTGCTCGCCTCCCACGCCGGTGACGAACCGTCCCCCGCGGATTTCGCCTCTCGATTCCAGCTTTCGGTAGATCGGCAGGAGTTCCCGCCAAGGAGGCGCCGCCTCCTCTCTCGCCAGGAGATCCCTGAAGACTACCCCGTAGCGCTCCAGGAGCTGCCGGCACCAAAATTCCAATGCCGCATCCCGACGTTCCGTCGCGCCGGCTGCATCCCCCTCTTCCAGAGGGGAGAGGATCCACCACCGGCCGTTCCCGCCGCGGGAGGAACGGACAGACCGACCGCGAAGCTTCAAGCGCCGACGAAGACGATCGGCGTCTCGACGGACTGAAGTGGTCAGCGATCGGATCGAACCAAAACCGTCTCCGCTGAGAAGGCCGGCTGCAACCAGCTCCCATAGGGCCGCCTCGACCTGGGCCGGCAGCAAACCGCTTTTCTGGACGATTTCATGGAAAAAAAGCGCACCATAACGGGAGAGTACCGCAATAACCTGCCCGGCATCCCCTTGCGGGAGAAGTTCAGGGAGAGGTCTGAGCGGGAGTCGCAATGGCGCCAGATCCTCGCGGAGCATGAGCGAGATGCCGATGTTTCTATGCGCACCGCGAGCTCGTTCTCTTCTGATCCTCCCCCAAACGACTTCTCCTGAGAAGCAAAGCTCATCGAGCCATTTTGGATCGTACCCCATCACGCGTGCCGGTAAGATATCTCGCTCCCAGGCCGCCGCCGGAACTTCAAAACCCTGGAGCTGCTCGATGACCGCGAGAAGACCCTCTTTCCCCTCCACGCGCTTGCCCGGCAGGACACGGCTCCATCCGAGGAGAAAGTGGAGCAGCACCTCTGTAGAGACTGGCTCCATCTGGCGTCGCAGCCGATCTAAGGTCAATCGGTGAATCCGGGCCAGCAGTCGCCTCGCGCACCACTCATATCCCGCGCCTTCAACGGCCGCCGGCGTAAATCGACCTCTCAGGACCTGTCCCTCCGCCTCCAGGGCCAAGAGGGCGGCTTCAATCTGGCCCGTGGACAAACCGAGGGTTCGGGACAATGCTTCGGCCGAGACCGGACCCGTGACCTCGAGGCGGCCCCGGACCAGCGCGATCCCTCCTTCCGCGGCGCTCAACTCCTCCCCGGGTCCTGGGGCGGCGAAGAGGATCGGATCCAGGCGCAGATCCGGCAGGGCCGCGGCGACCCAAGGCCGGCGATCAAGGGCGATCCAAAAGAGACGCCCCTCCCGATCCCCCGCTGTACCGGCACGTCCGGAGTCGACCAGTTCTTTGAACCAGACCCTCCAGGGTTCCCCCTCCTGCTCTGGCAGAAGGCCGACCGACAAGAGGGTATCGTGGAGTTCATCGGCGTCGCGAACCACCGGCCACGCCTCGCGGCGAACCCGGTCGATCGCCTCAGGGTCCAGCCGGCCCAGATCCCGCAAGGATTCAACCGTCAGGGTCCGGCGAGTGGCAACGGCCCGAGCCCGGCGTTCTTCCAAAGGCGCATCATCTAAAAAGGCATAAGGCTCGGCGTTGAGAAGCTGGTAGGCAAAGGGGGTCGGCTCCCGCGTGTCCACACAGCTCACTCGGACCGTCCCCGCCTCGATCTGCCGAAGCAGTGCGGTCCATCCCTCAAGATCCATCGCCTCGTGCAGAGCGTCATTTACGGTCTGTTTCACCAGGGGATGATCCGGGACGGAAAGGTTCGCCGGAACGTTCCCTGCGTCCGGACAGGCCGTCAAGGCCGGGAATATCGAGGAAAGAAGGTCGTCCGCACGAAAACGCTGGAGCGCCGGGGGGACTTTTTTCCCTGAGCGCTGGCGCAGTACGGCCAAGGCCCGCGTGGCATTCCAACGCCACCGCGTAATGAAGATCGGTGAACCCAGAAGCGCCTGGACCAAAAGCGCTTCGGCCGCATCGGGACGGATCATTCGGACCACCTCCTCCAGCAGAAAGCTCTGCTGGGGTCCCAGCGAAAGGACGATCCCGTTGTCCTCCGCGCTCGCCTGAAGCTCAAAATCGAACCTTCGGCAAAATCGCTTGCGAAGGGCTAATCCGTAAGCCCGGTTGACCCTCCCCCCGAACGGCGCATGGATGACCAGCTGCATCCCTCCGGACTCGTCCAGAAACCGCTCGATTAGCAGGTGATTCTGTGTCGGAACCATTCCGACCGATCCCTTCTGTGCGGCGACGTACTCGATGATCTCGGCGGATTTCTCTTCAGCGATCCCGCCAGACTCCGCCAGGAACGCGGCGGCCTCACTGGGATTGCCCAGCCTTCGATCGAGTTCGGCGCGGAGCGTGGAGAGTTCCTGAGAAAGTTCAATCGTCCGAGAGGGGGCTTCTCCCCTCCAGAACGGGATCGTCGGAGGGGCACCATGGGCATCGGTCACGACCACCTCGCCGCCTCGAACATGGCGGATCCTCCAAGAGGTATTTCCGAGGAGAAAGATGTCTCCAGAGAGACTCTCGACGGCAAAATCCTCGTCCACCGCTCCCACCACCACACGATCCGGTTCGGCCACCACCTTGTAGTCCGCTCGCTCCGGAATGGCCCCTCCGGAGGTGATCGCCGCCAAGCGGGCCCCCGGTCGCCCTTTCACCCTTCGATGGAGCCGGTCCCAATAGAGGTAAGCGCTCCTTCGGCCGGAGCCCCTCGAGAACCCCTCACTGAGCAGGGTCAAGACCGCCTCATAGTCCGCGGGGGAAAGATCTCGGTAAGGATAGGCCGACGTCACCATTTCAAAGAGGGCGTCCTCATTCCATTCTTCACAAGCCGCGGCCGCCACGACCTGCTGGGCCAGGATGTCCAGGGGCGCCTTCGGCATTTGAACTCGATCCAGCCGCCTCGCCCGAACCGCCCGGATCAGGGCCGCACATTCCAGGAGCTCATCGCGCGTTAGGGCAAAGAGCCGCCCCTTGGGAATCCTCCCGAGCGCGTGGCCCGATCTGCCGATTCGCTGGAGGAAGGTGGCGATCGAGCGGGGGCTCCCGATCTGGATCACAAGATCAATGAACCCGATATCGATCCCCAGTTCGAGCGACGCCGTCGCCACGATGGCTCTTAATTCGCCCGATTTAAGCCTTTCCTCCGCCCGAAGGCGAATCTTCTTGGAAAGGCTGCCATGGTGAGAAGCCACGGCATTCTCCCCCAGGATTTCGCAGAGCTGATGCGTGACCCGCTCCGCCAACCGTCGCGTATTGACAAAGATCAGCGTGCTCCGGTGGTTCCGGATCAGCCCGCTGATCCGCTCGTAGACCTCCTTCCATTGCTCATTGGAGCAGACGGCCGAAAGCGGGCTCCTGGGCGTCTCAACCGAAAGATCGAGGAGGCGAAGATGGCCGACGTCGACGACCTCACAGGTCGCCCTCCCTTCGGCATCGATGCGACGGGTTCCGACCAGCAGCTTGGCCATCTCCTCAATCGGCCGCTGTGTGGCGGAAAGTCCGATTCGGACCGGCCGCTTTTTGCAAAGATGCTCCAACCGCTCGAGCGACAGCGCGAGGTGAGACCCTCTCTTATCGCGCGCCATCGCGTGAATCTCATCGACGATCACGGTTTCGACCGATCCAAGCATCTTGCGGCTCGACTCCGCCGTCAACAAGAGATAGAATGACTCCGGCGTCGTGACCACGATGTGCGGAGGTCTTCGAATCATCGCACGACGCTCGGATGCGGGAGTATCGCCCGTGCGGACAAGGACCCGAATTCGGGGAAGAGAGACCCCTTCCTGGAGGGCAAGCGTCTCTAATTCTTTAAGCGGCGATGCGAGGTTACGCTGGATGTCGTTGCTCAGCGCTTTTAGCGGTGAGACGTAGAGCACTCGGGCTTCGTCGGGAAGAGGTCCTTTCAGACCCTCACGGATCAGGCGATCCAGGCAGGCCAGAAATGCGGCGAGCGTTTTTCCCGAGCCGGTCGGAGCGGCGATCAACGTATCTTGGTCTTGAAGAATCGACGGCCACCCGAACCGCTGCGCATCGGTCGGCCGCCCGAATCGGATGGAAAACCACTTGGAGATAACAGGGTGAAATGATGAGACCGACATCGGACTATTATATCGCAAGAAACGCGCGCAAGAAAGGCCGCGACAAACGGGCCGCAGGGCTCTTGAGACCGGGCGCGCTTTGGATCAAGTGGGCAGACCGGTGAGGAAACCTCGCGATCAGCGGGGGGACCCCGGAGGTCTCGTCCTTCTGTGCCGACACGGTCGCTCAATAAAACGAAGAAAAACAGCGTGATACGTTCGTCGCGGGACGCAATCTGAAGATCGCGCTCCTTGACAATCTGCGACCTCTACCTTATCCTTTTTGGACAGGCGCATCCATACGGGCGGCCTCCCGCCGTCCGCTCTTCCTGGAGCTCGGCAAGATCCCCTGTGAAAAGGAATGTCTTCCTCGTCCTTCTGAACTTGTTCCTTCTGGTCACGGTGGCGGAGGCTCGCCCCGAGCCTTCCAGAACAAAACTCAGCAACGCGATGAAAGATTTGGTCCGAGAGGTCGGTTCGGCGGGGCAATCGATCCAGAAAATCGGGGAACGTGCCTCCGCAGACGCCATTTTGGAGGCCAATCGCCAAATCGATCTCCTCGTAAAAAGCGCCCTTCGAGAGGCGCAGGCGTGTTCGGCCATGGCCGCGCAGGCCAAGCGGCGCCTTGAAGAGATCGACCAAAAAGCCAATCAAGGCATCGTCGCGGGGGTGGATCCCTCACGCAAAGAGCTCATGGAAATTGTTGAGAAGACCGAGCGGCTTTCTCAGGAGGCCGGGCGCACAGCCATCCGGGTCTCAGGCGCCGCCTCCGAGGTGCTCCAGCGGGCCACAAAATCAGCCAAAGAGGCCCCTTCACGAATCCTCTTGGAACTCGATGGGGCCGCGGAAGATCTCCGGGCCTATTTTGAATTCCTTTTCAACCATCCCTGGAGACTGGACCTCTCGAAGAGCTGGAAGATGATGAACGGTTTAACCCGGAGGATCGATGCGATTACCCTCGGGGTGGCCCAGCCCGTGGTCGATAGTGTCCGTAGCCTCCTCGCCGCAATGGAAGGGGATGTTCGGACGATCCATGAGCGCAGGGGGGAGATTAAACGGTTGCTCTCCCGTTCGGGGTCGTTTTTCTCCGAACGGGACGGAAAGAACTCCAGGCCTAGACCGGCCGCAGGGGGCTCCGAAGGGCAACCCCCGGCCGTCTCCCCAGAGGGCGCCCCCCTGGAGCCGAAGGAGGTTCTTCCCAGATTCAATACCGAACAGCTTCACCGAAAGCTTTTCTTAGCCCAGGCCCGGGAGATCAACGACCTTGAGTTTTCACTGAGAGAAAAACTAAACGAAGTTGAACGTCAATTTAACAAAAAAAGACCCACCCCTCCCCAACACGCCTCCGACGACCCGGTACCCACCCCCAAAGTGCTGAAATAATCTCCGGACGACGAAGTGGTCCTCTCGATCTGCATCGGGCATCTTCACCGAACGCGCTCCCGGTGCTGCGACGGCAGATCACCCCAACCGCGACGTTTTTTTCGGACCCGTTTCGGTAGAAGCTGAGCCAAATCCGAAACTCCTGAAATACGTGGGACGGCAGCACTCAGAGAAGGCTTTACACTCCTTCGAAGTGATTCCTTTCAGCGGCCCCTCCCCTTCCCCCGCGAGCGCCGGCCGATGACCGCCTTAACTTCTGCGCCGGGCCGGAAGGCAAAAGACGGGATGACGAAAAATGCCGGTCCGCTGGTTTGAAAACGGATCGGACGGCGTCTCGTTGTTTCGCCGGAGGCCGTCCAAATGAGATTCCCTTTAATCTCTGGGGGCCGAAGACGCCCTCCGCGGCCCGGCAAACGGGCGAGAGGTTACTTTTTACATTTTGTTAATCTCTTTGAAACTTATCTTATATATAGTGACTGCGCGCTCGACCTCCTATAGAATGTCTCTGGCTGGATCTCGTTTCGGATCGATTTTCATCGATCAGCCTCTACACATGGAATTCAAATCCGCCAGATCTCTTGACGCGGGCAAGATCACCCGAACCGTTCATTTGCGTCGGCCTATATCATGGAACGTCACGAAAAAGACTCGCTCTGGACTCACCTGCGCCGCAAATGGCGAAAAAAATCGCCCTTAAAGACGCTTCCCCCTCCCTTTGAGCGATTTGACGATGCTCGCTTTCTGAAATCGCTCTCCTTCCTCCCCGTTTCAGAGGTTTATAACACCCTCCAGACGGAAAAAGAAGGCTTAACACTCCAGGAAGCGAAAACCCGTTTGAAATACTTTGGACAAAACACGATTCATCAGTTGCGGACTAAACCGCTTTATTTGGATTTTCTGGCTAATTTCACCCATACCATGGCCATACTCCTGTGGGTCGGCGGTGTGATCGCCTTCGTGACGCAAACCCCGGAATTGGGTATTGCCATCTGTATGGTGAATATCATTAACGGTTCCTTCAGTTTCTGGCAGGAGTATAAGGCGGGCAAGGTGATCGAACAGTTACGCAGCCTGATTCCGATTTATGCAAGAGTGGTCCGGGAGGGCGCCGAGCAACGCATACTCGCCGAAGAACTTGTTCCCGGTGACGTCATGCTCATTTCGGAAGGCGATCGCATCAGCGCGGATGGGCGCGTTGTGGAGTCCGCCTCGCTGCGGGTGGATCAGTCTTCGCTGACGGGTGAATCCTATGCGGTCTCTAAAGGGTACGAGAGCGCCAAGCCGGACTACTCGCATTTGTCAGATTGGGAATCCCCCAATCTTCTCTGCGCAGGAACATCCGTGATCAGCGGCCACGCCAAGATCATCGTTTTTGCGACCGGCATGAGGACGGAGTACGGGAAGATCGCCCATCTAACCCAGAGCGTGGAAGAAGAACAGTCTCCCCTTCAAAGGGAGCTTCAAAAAGTCTCGGCGACGATCACCCTTATCGGCGTGAGCGTGGGCGTTGTATTTTTTTCGCTTTCCCATCTGTTCTTGGGGATGACGCTCGTCCAGAGTTTTTTGTTGGCGCTGGGAATGATTATCGCGTTCGTGCCGGAAGGTTTGTTGCCAACCATGACCCTCTCCCTTGCGATTGGCGTCCAGCGAATGGCAAAACGTAACGCACTCATCAGGAGACTGTCGAGCGTTGAGGCGTTAGGGCGCACGAATGTGATCTGTACGGACAAAACAGGAACGCTGACGCATAACGAGATGACGGTCATCAGCCTTTGGCTGGGCGGTCAACAGCTCACGGTGACAGGCGTTGGATATGCCCCCGAGGGACAGATTCTAAACAGGCTGAGCCCGGTTTCGGCTTCTGTCAATCCCGACCTGGAAGACCTGCTGCTCGGCGCGGTGCTCTGTAACAATGCACGGCTGGTGCCGCCCGATGTCAAATCCCCGCAATGGAGATCTTCGGGGGATCCCACCGAGGCCGCTCTCCTCGTCGTCGGCGTGAAGGGTGGATTGGATCTCAATTTGTCAGCGCATCTGGCTCCCCGGGAGCATGAGCTTCCCTTCGATTCCTTCCGGAAGAGAATGACCACGGTCCACCGGATCAAATCCTCTCAAGTGGCGTACATGAAGGGATCGCCTGAAGAAGTCCTGAAACGGTGCACCTTCTTCCATGCCCAAGGAGCCGCTCGACCCTTAAATGATGAGCTGCGGGCAATGATCTTGGGCGCGAACGATGAATTCGCCCGCCGTGGCTTGCGGATTCTGGCCGTTGCGGCACGCCGGCTCTCCGACAACGTGGATGAATACAGCTCCAGTGTCATCGAATGCGGCATGACCTTCTTGGGTCTGATTGCGATGCATGATCCGCCGCGCACGGATGTCCCGGACGCCATTGAAAAATGCCGTCGCGCGAGTATCCGCGTGGTCATGATGACCGGTGACCAGAGCCTGACGGCGGAAGGAGTCGGCCGGGGCCTGGGTATTGTTCGAACAGCCCGGCCGCGCATTCTCACCGGCGGTGATTTAGATCAGATGGATGATCCGACTCTCGAAGAAGCCCTTAAAGAGGAAGTCCTGTTTTCTCGTATCACCCCTTATCATAAACTGCGCGTGGTCAGCGTGCTGCAGCAGATGGGAAATATCGTCGCGGTGTTGGGTGACGGGGTAAACGATGCTCCGGCGTTAAAGAAAGCGGAAATGGGAATTGCGATGGGCCTCAAAGGCGCGGATGTGGCGAAGGAAGCCGCTGACATGATCCTCACGGATGACTGCTTTGCGTCGATCGTCAATGCGATTGAAGAAGGTCGCACCGTGTATGACAACATCCGCAAATTCATCACCTATATTTTCGGCAGCAATATCGCCGAGGGAGTGCCTTTTATCGTCACTCTGTTTTCATTCGGTCTGATCCCCTTGCCCGTAACGGTCATGCAGACGCTCGCGGTCGATCTCGGGACCGACATGATTCCCGCCGTCGCGTTGGGAGCCGACCCACCCGAAAAAGGGGTCATGGATCGCCCACCCCGCCCATCCAGTGAGCGATTGCTGAACATGAGGGTCCTGGTTCTTGGACTCCTTTGGCATGGTTCGATTAATTCAATCGCCGCGATGTCGGCGTACTTCTTCCTGAACTGGGAACATGGCTGGCCGAATCAGCGCCTGGCCCCCGCCGGAACCCCCGTGTATCAGATGGCAACGACGATGACGTTCGCCGCGATCGTTTTGGCCCAGGTCGGAGCGGTCTTTGCCTGTCAGAGTAATCATACCTCCATCTTTCAGATGGGATTTTTGACGAACCGGTGGGTTTTATGGGGAATTCTTTTCGAGGGCGGTTTCTTGCTCATGGTGGTCTGTGTCCCCTTCATGCAACGGATTTTTAATACCGCGCCGATCACGCTGAAAGATTGGCTCTTCGTCTTATCCTGGGCTCCGTTATTTCTGCTCGCAGACGAGGCACGAAAAATGTTCATGAGAAGGTCTCCCGCATCTTAGGGGATCCCGGCAAAGATCCTTCACCTCGCCGAAAGATCTCCTCGCTCGCCCGGTCGATATTCCTGGCGTGAGATCGACGCACGGCCCGGACGTCCAGAACGGATGAAGCCGTCAAAGCGCCGCGCCGCTTGAACCCTCGAGAGGATGGGCCGTTCGGCAACCCTTGGCGCACCCACCGTGGGTTGCGGCTGCGAGACAGACGGGGGATCGGATCTCGCAGACCGATGGTTTTTAACCCCGAGTCCCTCAAACGTCGATAAAAGGGCGCACAATCGTGGCCTTTCAGAAGGAGAAGCAACCCCCTCCCGGGGGCCTCGTCACGGCGTTGATCCTCGTCTCTTCTGGAAACCAACCCTTTGACGCTCTTCCAAATTTTTGTTACGTTTAGTATTGGCTCAATCTGAATCTCTCGGAGTTGGAAGGAGTCAATTTGAAATATGGCGGCAGAGCGTCGTGCAGATCGAAGGGTTCCGTTCATAAACGAGGTGGAAATCGTTGGCGTCGGCATGCGCCGATCTTCCGACCTTAGCCTCGGCGGAATTTATCTTGATACCATTTCTTCTTTCCCGGAAGGGACCCTCCTCTTCCTTCGATTCAGACTCCGATCCGGCGACGAAAGCCCAATTGAACTGAAGGTCCGTGTTCTGCACAATATGCCCGGTCTGGGACTGGGCCTGTCCTTTGTCGACCCGCCACCCGAGACTCTTGAAAAAATTAGAGATTTTATCGGCCGGTCCTAAACCCAAAAGGACCGATCCAGGCCCCCCAACCCTAAACGACCGGACAGATCGAGAACGGGCGCGGCCCATGAATTATTCTATTGACTTCCTCCGTTAAAACACCAAAAATGGTATTCTGGTTATGTTCAGGCGAAGCCCTTTCTAGGATTTCGATCTTTGAAGATCGAAAGTTCCGGTTCCCCGCCGCTCGTGTCCGCATGGACGACTTCCCTGCCAGGAAAAGGCGCAACATGAAGAAAGAAAATCTCCGCACGCTGCTCGGTTATCTGCTCCCGGTTCTCTCTGTGATCCTGCTGCTGGAAGCGAACCTCGCATTTAAGACGTTCATCGGGACGGAGACGCCGTCTGCGCTCTTTTTTATCGCGGTCATCCTGAGCGCGTCGTATGGCGGGTGGGGGCCCGGCGTGGCGGCGACCTTGCTCGCCGCTCTGGCCATCAACTATTCCTCCCTTTCTCCCTTGAGTTCGCCGGACTCTGGCCATCCCGACACCCACATGCGACTCGCCGCCTTTACTCTGGAGGCACTGCTCATCTGCATGATCGGCGCGGCGATGTATTCGGCTCGACGACGTGCCGAGGCACGCGCGGCCCACCTTCAGGACCAGATCAAGGAGCGGATCGATGCGCAAGAGGCGCTGCGGCTGGCCAACGGGAATTTGGAAAAGCACGCCGAGGAGCAGGCCACCGAGCTGGCCCGGATGAATCGGGTGCTTAGCGAGCGATCTCTCGAGCTTTCCCGCTGTAACGACGCCCGCTACCGTTGCGGCGAATTGCTCAAACAGATGTCCGATGCGATCGTGATCAGTGACCTTGAGGGGCACATCCGCGAGTGGCTGGAAGGGGCCGAGGCGATGTTTGGGTATAGGACCGAGGAGGCGATCGGAAAGCCGCTGAGCGTCCTCTTTCCCGCCGACAGATGCGGGGAGTTGACCGCAAAAATCATGAGCGGGATTGGCGAAATCGGGATGTTCTCCGGAGAAACACCCTGCCTGAGGGCGGACGGAACCCAGATTCTGATTCAGATCACAGCGAGGCCTTTTTACCGGCAGGAGGATCCCGCATTCCTGGTCCTGATCGGCCGGGAGATCACCGAACAGCGATCCGCCGAGGAGAAACTGAAGAAAAGAGAAGAACAATTGGCCGTGGCGCAGCAGATCGCCCATGTCGGAAACTGGGAATGGGACATCGCCACCAATGCGATCGTCTGGTCGGACGAGCTTTACCGGATCTATGGATTACAGCCGCAAGAGCGGGCCATCACCTCCGAGGTGTTCTTGAGCCTTCTTCATCCGGCCGACCGTGAAATTGTGGGCCGGATCATCCAACAGGCGTGTAGCGACCTTGCCCCTTTCCGCATTGATCATCGTATTATCCGCCCCGATGGAGAGGTGCGGACCCTCCACGCGGAAGGCGAAGTCGTTCTGGACACGGCGGGCCGGCCGATCAAGATCATAGGAATCGGGCAGGACATTACCCGGTTTAAACAGACCGTCGAGGCCCTGCAGGCCAGCGAGGCGAAGTTTCGGGAAATGGTGGAGTCGGCTCCGGACGCCATTGCGATCGCCGATGCCGAAGGGCGGATCGCTCTGGTCAACAAGGAAACCGAGAGGAGGTTTGGTTATCAACGGGAGGAGCTGATCGGAAAACCGATCGAAGTGCTCGTACCGGAGCGTTTCCGGAAAGTCCACATTGGCCACCGCTCCAGATACGCCGCCGAACCCGCGATACGGCCTATGGGGATCGGCCTCGATCTGTCCGGTTGTCGCAAGGACGGGACCGAGTTCCCCATCGAGATCAGCTTGAGCCCCGCGGAGAGCCCGGATGGCTTCCACGTGGTGAGCATTATCCGCGACATCACCGACAGAAAGAAGGCTGAACTGGGGCAGGCTCAGTTGATCTGCGAGCAGGCCGCGCGAGCCAAAGCTGTAGCGGCCGAGAGGCACTCCGCGTTCTTGGCGGAGGCGAGCAGGATTCTCGCCTCTTCCCTCGATTATGTCTCAACCCTGGAAAGCCTCGGACCGCTGATCGTCCCGTTTTTCGCCGACTGGTGCAGCGTGGACATCGTCGAAAAAGACGACAGAATCCGGCAAGCGGCAACCATTCATGTCAACCCCGCACAGGAGAGGCTGTTCCTGGATCTGCGACGGAAATATCCTCCGCGTCCCTCTGATCGATATGGCATCTACAGCGTTCTTCGCACCGGCAAGCCTGAGATCGCACCCGAAATCTCCGACGGGCTGTTGGTCGAGGTTGCCCGCGACGAGACACACCTGGAGATGTTGCGGAAGCTCGGACCGGGTTCCTACATGTGCATGCCTCTTTTAGTCCGAGGAAAGGCGATTGGAGCGATGACCTTCATCAGCACGGCGTCGGGCCGCCGTTACGGGCAAAAAGACCTTGTCCCTGCAGAGGAGCTCGCCCGAAGGGCCGCCTCTGCGATCGACAACTCGCGGGCGTACCAGGAGGCGCGGTTGGCGCGGGAGGAAGCCGAGGAGGCCAATCGCGCCAAGGATGATTTTCTGGCCACTCTTTCCCACGAGCTGCGAACCCCCCTGAACGGGATCCTCGGATGGTCGTGTCTGCTCTCTAAGGGTACCCTTGATCCGTCAACTTCTGCAGCCGCCTTCCAGTCGATCGAGCGAAACGCCAGGGTCCAGTCTCGCCTCATCGAGGATCTGCTCGATGTCTCCCGGATCATTAGCGGAAAACTCAAGCTTGACGTGCGCGAGATCGACCTCATGCCGGTGATCGAAGCCGCCCTCAGCGTCGTCGCGCCGGCGGCCGAGGCCAAGCGAATCCAAATTCAGCCTGATCTGGATCCGAAGTCCGGCCTGGTGCTCGGGGACGCGGGTCGCCTCCAACAGGTCGTCTGGAATCTCCTTTCGAATGCCATCAAGTTCACTCCCGAAGGGGGGAGGGTGGGAATCCGGCTGGAGCAGATCGAGACACAGGTGCGGATCCAAGTGAGCGACACCGGCCAGGGTATCCCCCGCGAATTTCTCCCGCATGTCTTTGAACGCTTCCGCCAGGCTGATTCGACCAGCAGGCGCATACACGGGGGACTGGGATTGGGCCTGTCGATCGTCCGACATGTGGTCGAGCTTCATGGGGGAACGGTTCGGGCGGAGAGCGCCGGTAAAGGGAAAGGGGCGACCCTCACCGCAACGCTTCCGCTGAGGGCCGTTAAAGAGGAACATCGGTCTCTGAATCAAAATGAAACCCCACTCGGATCGGCGACCCCGCGGGATGAGGCTAGGACGCTTGAGGGACTGAGGGTCTTGGTCGTAGAGGACGAAGCGGATGCCCGCGAGTTTCTCAGCACGGTGCTCAGGCAGGTGGGGGCAAAGGTGATCGCAGTCGGTTCTGTGCAAGACGCCATCGGTGCACTGGATCAGTCAAGGCCGGACGTTCTCGTGAGCGATATCGCGATTCCGGGCGAGGACGGCTACAGTCTGATCCGGAAGCTCAAGCGCTTCGAGGAGGAGCATGGGGTACGCATCCCGGCCGCAGCGCTTACCGGCTATGCGGGCAACGAGGATCGCGAGAAGGTCTTGTCGGCCGGATTTCAACTGCACCTCACCAAACCGGTCGAACCGGAGAAGCTCACCGCTGTGGTGGCCAAATTGGCCGGCCGCGCCGCGGGCGACAAAAGCTGAGCGCGTCCTCGAATCGGCTCGGCCGTGGGCCCGGCGCCAGTCGTGCTCCCGATGTATTCAAAACCAACCGTTGGAGCGCCCAGCGTCGTCGGACGCCCCCGCGGCGGACTAAGGTCCTCCAGGGTGATTCGCTTATCAGATTCAGGCATCGATGAACTTCTCCCCCCGAGCAGGAAATCCGGGCCTCCCGCGACGACGCCGTAGAGCTCCGGAAAAACCCGGCCGCCCATCCCCGGTTCTGATCCCCGAATGCAAGGTGATCCGCCTGAGCCCTTCCGAAGGTTTTGACCCGGCTGTCCAAGAGATTCTCTACGGAGAAGACCACATCAGCATCCACGACCCGTGAGATGACAAATACCCAAGAGAAATAACGATTTTATTCAGAGAGGTCTAAAAAAGAAGAACGGATAAATATTGTTCAATCGGCATTCACCTTCACATCGGGCTCGCCAGCCGCATGCCTTCCCCCTTTCTCCTGGATCATTCTTCCCCCCGCGGTGATCCGGTATCGCTTTCCCCGCCAACTCACCCCGGTCCCCAAAAAGGCCGCGAGCCAAAGGCCTAATCCCAGCAGGTCACGCAGGGGAAGAAGCCACAGGTACTTCGGATCCGACTCCCGGAGTTTGTGCTGAAACCAACTCGCCATCCCAAACCGAAGAACCACGTAGCCGATCATGAGTTGATACGCTAAAGGAGCCCGGGGATTGAGGAGTACAAGACCGAGGCAAAAGAAGATCCCGCGGGTGAAGATGCTTAAAAAATAACCCTTGGGCCGGCAGACCCGATACGTTCGCGCCCATCGGAGTTGATGGCTCAGAAAATCCCGGAGCGTTGCATAGCGGATCACATGGTCGACAACGACCTCCGACAAAACCAGCGTCCAACCGGAATGCAGGATCCGATTTCCCAACTGATAGTCGTCGGCAAGAACATCCAGCAGCGGGGAAAACGTTCCGATCGATTCAAGGGCCTTTTTCCGGATCGCCATGGTGGCTCCTAATGCGAAAGAAAGGCCCTCCAGCTTTTCCGCGACGAGGACGGAGGGGAAGAACTCCGTATTGACCGTTAAGGCCTCCAGGGCGGCTCCCAGAGTCCTGGCTCCCGTTCCCCGGTACAGCGTCGTCACGAGACCCACCTTCGGATCGGCGAACGGCGCAACGATCCGCTGGAGGTAGTCCCGGGAAACACGCATATCGCTGTCGCTGACGATCAGGATCGGGTGCTTCGCCTGTGGAAGCATCTGGCAGAGCGTCGAAACCTTGCCGTTCGGGCCGAGGGATTCCGAGCAGATCACCAGGGAAAAGTCCCGCTGAGGGTAAGCGGCGATCAGGGATTTGATCAGAGGGACCGCCGGATCATCGGAGTCCGATACGCCGAAGAGGAGCTGATAGTTTGGATAGCTCTGGTTGCAGAAGCTCTCGAAATTCTCGCGGGCCTCATCATCTAATCCTTTGACGGGCTTCAGGAGAGTGACGGGGGCGAAAAAGTGAACGGGCGAAGGACGGCGACGGAAGAAAACCAGGGCGGCCGTGAACGCAATTGCGGTATAGACCGCCCAAGCGGCCAGACCCAGAAGCAGAAGAAGATTCAGGATCGCCCCAACGCCGTTAATGGGGGGTTCCGGCCAATTCCTTCCGCTTGGTCATGAACTTCAGGAACGCCGCCGCCTCGTGGAAGACCCGCTTGGCTTCTCCCTTCCGGGTCAGCGTTTTCTTGAGAATCCGGCCGATCGGTCCGGGACGGAAGTAGAAACGTTTATAGAACCGCTCCACGCCGTCATAGATCTCTCGGGCGGTTGCCCCCTCGGGGTACTGCACGTTGCAGCTCTGATACCCCATTTCCGACACCAGGGTTCCGGGCGCAAACCATCCGTTTTCCATACATTCGTCATAGAACACCGTCCCCGGGTAAGGGGACGCCAGAGAGACCTGCAGCGTGTCGGGGTCCATATCGCAGGCGAATCGGATCGTCTCCTCAATGGTATCACGGGTCTCTCCCGGAAGGCCCAGAATGAATGTTCCGTGGAGCGTGAGCTTCAACGCCTTGGCATTCTTCGTGAAGATCCGGGCCTGATCAAGTGTGGCCCCTTTTTTGACGTTGTCTAAGATAGCCTGGTTCCCTGACTCGTAGCCAACCACCATGACCCGCAGCCCATTGTCCTTCATCAGCTTCAGGGTGTCGTAATCAACATGGACCTTGGTATTGAAGCCCCAGGAGATATTGAGCGGACCGAGCAGCTTGGCAATCTCCCTGGAGCGAGAGCGGTGCGCTGTAAAGGTGTCGTCGTCAAAGAAGATCTCCCGGACCTCCGGGAAATATTTTTTAATCAGCTTGACCTCTTCGAACACGTTCTCGGGGCTTCGCACCCGGTAGGTGTTTCCACCGATCGTCTGCGGCCAAAGACAGAAAGTACAGCGCGAAGGGCACCCGCGCCCGGTATAAATGGAAACATAGGGATGGAGCATCCAGGGAATCTCATAGTCCAGGACCTTGAGATCCCTCTTGTAGACCTCGGTGACAAAGGGAAGCGCATCGAGGTCGTGGACGACTTCCCGATCCGGGTTATGGAAGACTTTTCCATCCCGCCGGTAGCTGATCCCCGCCACCTTGTCCCAATCGCGGCCTTCCGCGACTTCCTTGATCGGATAGTCGAACTCCCCTCGAACGACCAGATCGATACACGACGCGGCCTGGAGACTCTCCTCGGGAAGAACACCGACATGCGGACCAACGAAGGCGATCTGGGTTCGGGGCCGTTGAGCTTTGATCAACTCGGCGGTTCGGATATCGTTCTTAAATGAGGGCGTGCTCGTATAAAACGCAACCAGATCGAAGTCCTTTGCGATTTTAATGGTCCCGGCGACGTCGATACCGGCCGCCGGGGCATCCACCACGCGGCTCCCTTCGAGCATCCCGGCGGGGTAACAAAGCCAAGTGGGGTACCAAAACGACCGGACTTCCCGGGTGGCCTGATAACGAGAGCCGGCTCCTCCGTCGAAGTCCTCGAAGGAGGGCGGATTGAGAAAAAGCACCTTCATCACGAGAATCCCCCTTTGGAATGATCTCACGGATCTGATGGTTTGATGACGTAAACGTGGGAACGTTCAGCGCTACGCCAATGTTTTAGATAAGTAGTGGTGATTGAAGTCGTTTCATTTTTCTCTGAACTTTGTTCCTGCGAATGGGTTAACCTTCGGGTGTGGAATTTCAAAGGGTCCATCTATCCAAACATCCCAAACATTACGGCCGCCCTGCGCCGCTGGGCGGCTGATCGGCGGCTCTAGCCTCCCGAATCCCGCTCAATTAACGCTCAAACCTGACTTTGACGGGGTCCTGGGGGAAAGTTATGGATTCGGTAAGAAATCACGCCCAGTCTAACACAGGCTTGTTCGAAAATCCAAGATAAAATCAGTAAAGATCAGATCAAGAAACGGCGAGGGGATCGGCCTTCTCCCGCTCGGCAGGAAGAACCGTGAATAACTGTTCACAATGTTCAGTTGCCCCGGCCATCCAGGCGAGACCTTTCCACCCCAGGGATACGATCTTGCGTGCTCCTCAAAAGACGGGCGATCACACCCCGGGGGGGCCCGTACTCAACGGGGCCGGCGGTCACGTGGCGGCCAGCACAGGAGCAGAAGAGTGCCGTTGAGGTCCTCAACTGGCATCACCAGCGGGGGCAGGCGGAGAACTTCAATAAGAAGCTCAAATGGGGCTTTGGAATGGAGCAGATCCCCTGCGGTTGGAGCTTCGCCAATACAGTCTTCTTCCGCATCGGGGT
>Ga0209167_10000891_pt1 | contig 19505 bp, 12 predicted proteins | sample Coa_R1_9_FD_187154 | JGI IMG/M metagenome (GOLD analysis project Ga0209167, IMG submission 187154) | Surface soil microbial communities from Centralia Pennsylvania, which are recovering from an underground coalmine fire - Coalmine... | ecosystem: Environmental > Terrestrial > Soil >... | reverse complement strand
CTGTTCCGCCGTCATACGGGACCGGCCGGTAAGGGCGGGAAGGAACTCGACCACTTGCGCCGGAGATTGGCAGCGCTGGAAGAGGAACTCGAGAAACTGGCTCCGCAGATCGAATCGGCGAAACGGCGCGTGGACTTTCTGGCGTCGGAATACCGCAGCAGCCTGGGCGATTACCTGAATCGTCCGGAGAACGCGCGACGCCTGTTTGACGCGCACGCGGGATCGAGGACGAACGAGGGAACGCCCGAGAACCGCGAACGGCTCCTTGACGAATGGATGCACCGGCTGGAGGAGCGCGATCTGTTGTTCCACGTTCTGGCGGGCTACGAGCTCCGAAACATTCATGCGTTCTACTGCCCGCCGATCCACTTGCAACAATTGAAGAAGGCGCTCGTGAGCCGGGATGAGGCGAAGCGCGTGGAGCAGATTCTGGAGCAGTTTCCGGCGCGCAAGCTGTCGATGAAAAAGCTGGACGATTCGTCGCGTGCGATCCGGCGGCGTTCGCAGGAGGAAACGCGGGCCGCCTGCCTGCAGTTCGGCGAGGACCTGATGCGCTTGCGGCGCGACCGGAGGAACTACCAGCACGTGGCTGCGTGGATGGAACGGATCCACCTGGTCCGTTCGGAGCGAACGCGCGAAACTTCGCGCGCAAACAAGAGCCTCTACGAGTTTCTGCACCCGGATGAAAACCGGCCCGCGGAAGACCCGATCCTCAACCACACGATCATCAAGGCGGACGTGCGCGGCTCGACGGGAATCACGAAGGATCTGCTGACGCGCGGGATGAATCCGGCGTCGCACTTCAGCATGAATTTGCACGAGCCGGTGAAGCGGATGCTCGAACGCTACGGTGCGTCGACCGTCTTTATCGAAGGCGACGCGATCATTCTGGCGATCTACGAAAACGAGTCGACGCGCGCGACGCGCAGAGCCGTGGCAAAGGCGTGCGTTCTGGCGCGGGAAATTCTGGCGGTCACGGGCGCCTACAACGTTCGCGCGAAGGTCGCCGATCTTCCGCCGCTCGAGATCGGGGTGGGCGTGGCGTTCCAGGATTCGGCGCCGGCGCTGTGGATGGACGGCGACTCGCGGATCATGATCTCTCGCGCGCTGAACCTCTCGGATCGCCTTTCCAGCTGCACGAAAATCACGAAGCGGCTGTTCGAGAAGAATCTATCACCCTTCAACGTGTTTGTCTTCCAGACATTGATGGAGGACGCGGGCGCGGATGAAGGAGAGGAGTTGCTGGTTCGCTACAACCTGAACGGGATCGAGCTCAACGAAGAGGGATTTCAGAAGCTGGATGCCGAAATCTCGCTCACGCCGATGAGCGGCAACTTCGTGTTGCCGTGGGGCAAGGAGAAGGTCCAGCTCTTTTTCGGCGAGGTGCCGTTCGGCGAGTCGCTCGAGCCGGTGGTCGTTCGGAAGGGATTTGTACGCCAGCTCCTTCCCGGGGGAAAGGTGGGTGCGCAGGGAACTCGCGCATACTACGAGTTGTGCACTGACGCCAAATTGCTGGAGATCGCGCGGAAAAAGTGCTCCGTGCGCAATCGGGCCTAAGCCGTGCGAGACCACGTTCGTGGACCGGTCTCACACGCGTAACCCTCATATGTTCTGTCATTTACAAACTTCTCGCCGAAGCTCAGGGGGATCAGGTATTGGCGTGAGCGGCCGGCAAAGATAAATTTGAGATGTGCTGCGCCGCTCGAAGCGGCCACAGTACGCGATGGGCTCGGCGCGCAGAAGATTTCACCTGCGGGATCGTCTTACGCTTGGAACACGCCTTCGCCCGCGTGCGACTCAGTCCGATAATCCTCCGATTTGGATCTCGAAGCGCCTGAGGAGACTTCCGGTGTCGTGGTCCACCTGTGCAGTCGCGAGCTGATAACTGACTTCGGCCTGTACGAGCGCTACCTGTGCCTGGGTGAGTTCGGTCTGCGCTTCCAGAACAAAGAAAACGGTTTCGGCTCCGAGTTCATATTTGTGTTGGTCGGCCTGGAGCGTTTTCTGAGCCAGATCGAGCGCCACTTTCGCAGCCTGCATCGAGAGCTTCGATTCCTCGAGCGCGTGAACGGCATTCGTGACGCCGAGCGTGATCTCTTCCTGGAGCAGCCGGTCGGAGTAGAGGTCGGCGCGTTTGGAGGCCAGTGCGTCGCCCATTGCCGCTTGTGCCTGATGATTGCGGAACGGATATTTCAGCGTGACCCCGAACTCGTACGTCGGATAGCCAAAGCCGAACATCTGGTTGATGGCGCTTCCGTACGTGCCGGCTTCGAGACTGCCGTTCGCGAGGCCGGTGTTCAAACCGCTCGTCAAATACCTTCCGGTGAGCGAGAGATCAGGTTCCAGGCCGTTATGTGCAAGGCGAACGTTGACGTCGTCGCTGGCCAGTTGCTGGCGCATGGATTCGATTTCCGGGCGGTAATCCAGGGCTTTCTGGAGCGCGGTGGGAATATCGATGGACATCAAAGCGCCGGTGGGGTCGGGCTTATCGGTCAGATTCAAGTCGAGCGCGCGGATATTCGGATCGATGTCGGCTCCCAGGTCGCGACGTAACTGGTCCTCCTGCTGTTTTAGGAAATACTCGGCCTGGATCACGGACACTCGGCGGGAAGCCACTTGCGATTCCGAACGAAAGATATCGAGAGGCGGCAAGGCGCCGAGTTCCAAGGCGTGCTTGTCATGATCGTAGCTTTTCTGCGCTTCATCAAGCGACTCGCGCTGAACGGTGAGGTTTTCCTGCGCTTGAATGACGTTCCAATAGTCCTGGATGACTTTCAGCAGGACGTCGTTGACCCTGCCTTCAAATGTGCTTCGAGATTGCGCCAGGCCGCGTTGGGCCACCACGATCGGCGCGCGGTTCACAAGCAGCCCTCTTCCTTTCAGCAGCGGTTGAGTGAGGTCAAACTCCAGCGCAGTCGAGAACACAGGGCTGAAGAAATAGAAGTTCGATGTGCCCTTGAACGAGTTGAACGTTGCTTGGAAGCTCGTGCCGGTTTCCAGCATTTGCGTGAGACCTACCTGAGTGACTTGGTCAAGCGAGTTAATCGTGGGCGGGCCGCCGAATAGTTGCGAGTAGGCATTCTCGTGCTGGCGCGTGGAGTTGAAGGAAGCCGACGCATTCGTATCGAATGGCGCGAGAGCACGCTCCACCGCATTCCGCGCGGTTTCCACCGGTTGTTCGTCGACGCGAATGTCGGTGTTGTTGGCCAGCGCGAGGCGAATGGCGTCGTCAAGAGACAACGTCAGCTTGCCGTCGACGACGTGGTCGAGAAAGCCGGTGGTCGGCCGAAGCGGCACAGCCTGACGCGCGTGTTCCTCAAACGCAAACGCGGGCGGGCCAGCCGGAGCGCGCGGCGTGATCTGCGCAGCGACCGGAAACGCAAACGCGACGAGCAGGTTGATGCATGCCAGGTGCCGGCACACGGTTCCCATGTTTTCCCCCAGAAATGAAACTTGGCCGGCCGCTGTCCGCTATTCGTAACGAATCGCTTCGACCGGATCGAGGCGAGCGGCCTTCACAGCCGGATAGATGCCGAAAATGAGACCTACCGAAATCGAAACGAGGAACGCCAGCAGGATCGACCCGGCAGTCACGATGGTGGACCAGCCCGCCAGTAATGCGATCAGCCGCGACATCCCGAAGCCAAAGAAAATTCCAAGCAGTCCGCCGGCGAAGGAAATCAGAACGGCTTCGACGACGAATTGGCGCACGATGTCCGATTGGCGGGCCCCGACGGCGCGGCGAACGCCGATCTCTCGCGTCCGCTCGAGGATGCTGGCAAGCATGATGTTCATGATTCCGATGCCGCCCACGAGCAGGGAAATCGAGGCGATGGCGACCATCACGGTGTTGAAGAGGCGCTCGGTGCGACGTTGCTCTGCAAGCAGTTCAGCAGGGACGATCACGCTGAAGTCACCGGCGTTGTGGTGCGAAACATTCAGGAGGCTGCGAACGACGTCGGCCGTCCTGGGCGAGTCGTCGGCGGAAGCGAGCTGAAGATAGATACCGTCAATTTCGTCTTTGAGATAACTCTGGGAGTCCGCCAGCCTCATCACCACAGTGTTCAGAGGTGCATAAACGAGATTGTTCGAATCCTGGTTCGGCAGGCCGGCGATTTCCGTTTGTGCCGAAAGTTGCGGCGCGACGACGCCAATGACGTGAAGCCATTGATTGTCTACCTTCACGTATTTGCCGATCGGGTCGGCCGAGCCAAACAGGCTGAGCTTTGCTGCCGAGCCGAGCACGCACACGGGAGCGGCCGCGGCGTTTTCGTCCGCATCGAAGAAGCGGCCTTCGACGGCCCGAAAACCGGCGATCTCTTCGTAGGCAGGGCTCACGCCGTAAACGACGGGCGAGTCCTGCTGCGGTTTGGGAATCCATTCCGAAGGCGCGAAGCGCTTACGTGGCGTCGCTTCGACGATCCCGCCCACATCCTTGCGGATCGCGCGATAATCGTCGAAGGTAAGTCCCGGAGAGTTACGGCGGATTTTCTGCAGGGCCGCGTCGTTTGCGGCTTCCTTTGCTTCGATGATCAGGTTGCGCACGCCCATCTGCTGGATGAACGCCATCACTTTCTGTTGCGCGCCGGCGCCGATCGACAACATCGAAACCACGGCGGCCACGCCGAAGATCATGCCGAGCATGGTGAGCAGAGAACGCAGCTTGTGGCTGAACAAATTCTCCAGGCCGAGCTGAAAATCGGGAACGTATTGACGGAAGCTTCTGCGGTATTCGATGCGCAGGCTCGGAATCTGGCCCGCCTTCGCGCTCACCGGAGGCCGACTCCGCCGGCGACCGGCTTTTCGCTGCCTGAGCGGCTCTGCTCTGGATTGACGAGTGCGACTTCCGTTCCAACCTTCAGGCCCTCGACGATGGCGCCTCCCTCCGTCAAATAGCGAATCGTGATTTGCCGCGGCTGGAAACCGTCGCCGGTCTTGACGTAAACCTCCGGCTTGCTCTCCATATGGAACACTGCCTGCTGCGGAATGGAAAGCGCGCGATCCAGGTGGTCGCCAAAGATCACGACGTGCGCGGAAAAACCGGGGCGCAGGTTAGGATCAGGGTGGTCTAGCGCGAGCGTGACATCGAAGTTGTGGCTGGGATCGTCGAACCACATGTTCGACACCATTCCGGCTACGGATTCAACCTTCGCGTGAAACGTCGACCCTGGGAGGGCATCCACGCGAACCTCGGCCGTTTGTCCCTGCTTGACGCTCGCGCGCTCGCTTTCTTTCACTTTCGCGTTGATTTCCATGTGGCCCAGATCAATCACTTCGGCTACGACGCTGCCGGGGTACGTCTGGTCGCCCTCCTGATAGGGTGGCAGGGTCATGCCTCCCCAGAAGAATCCGCCGCTTGCATTCTCGTTTTCACGAACGACGACGAGGCCATCGATCGGCGAGCGCACCTGCATGTTCTGGATGTTTTTCTCCGCTTGCGCGATGGCAAGCTGCGCTTTCCGCTTCTTTTCCTCGGCCACGTCGATGCCGGCTTGGTTCGAGGCGCCGTGCGATTGAATATCCTGCTGGAGCTGCGCGAGCGCTCGCTTGGCTTCCTGCAGCGTCAGGAGGTTCTTCTTGCCGTCGATCGTACTAAGGATCGGGTTCTTGCTCACGTCGAGTTCCGCCTGGCGCACGTCGAATTTCGCTTTGAGGAGTGCCGTTTGATCCTGGGCCGTCTGGACGGCGGCGTCGTCCCTGGCCTTTACGATTTCCTGTTGCGCCTGCGCAAAATCGGAGCGGCTCTGCGCAAGCTTGTATTCCTGCTCGCTCGGGTCAAAGGCGACTACGACGTCGCCGGCCTTTATGGGCGCACCCGTTTTCAGAAGATGAACGATCTGAAGTGTGCCGCCCGCGACGGGAGGGGCGACGGCAGGGGCCGTTCGCGTGGTGCGGAGCTCGCCGGTCGTGTCAACCTGAAGCTGGAAGTCGACTTGCTTGACCCTCGCAACGGGAATGTCGCGGCTCGCCGCCTGCAACCCTTCTCGGGATGAGCAAGCCGCCAGGGCGGTTCCCAGGGAAAGGGACAGAGCGATCAGCAGGACTGGGCCGTTTCGCTTCATCACAATGTGCTATCGTGCTGCTGTCGGATCCTCGAGCGCGACTCGTTCTCCCGGCTCAACTCCTTTGGCAATGAGAAGCTGATCGCCGCTTCGGCGCGCGACTCCGACCGGACGTTCCGAAAACTTCCGGCCTTCCAGAACGTAGGCGACGGTCTCTCCAGCGTCATGAAACAGCGCCTGCGAAGGAATGATGATTCCGCCGTGCACATGATCGGTCGCGATGCGCAGGTTGGCCTGCATTCCCGGGCGCAACCGCGGGTCCGTGTGGTCGAATGCAATTTGAACGGTGAAATTTCTTGGGAAAGGCCAGCCCGCGGTGAAATCCGTGCTCGCTGTCGTGCTGATTTGCGCGATATGTCCCATGAATTCACGATCGGGAATCGCGTCTGCCCGAATGGTGAGGGGCTGACCCACCTGAATCCGTCCACGCTCAACTTCGTCCACGCGCGCCGCGATTTGAAGAGTGGAAAGGTCCGGCAACTCGGCGACTGCAGCTCCGGGCCACGCGCGGTCGCCCGGCTTGAAGGGCGCGCCATTCCCGATAAATCCCGAAGCGCGCCAGTTGTTCAGCACGGTAACGATGCCGTCGGTCGGCGCGTTCAAGACAAGGACAGACAGAGCACGCTGGGTGCGGCGAACGTCGAAAAGCGCCTGATCGTGTTTCTGACGCTTGCTCTCAACGTCGGCGGCGTCGGAAGCTTTGTCGGCGCTCAGCTTTGCTTCCGCCTCCTTGAGCTTCTGCTCGGCATCGGCGAGCTTCAGTTCGGCTTCCTGGCCGTCGATCGCCGAAAGAATTTCGCGCTTGCTGGCGTCGAGTTTCGCCGACTCGACGTCGTAGCGCGCCTTCATCAGATCGGTAAGATCCTGCTCCTCCTTCAGGCGGGCTTTGGCGCGCGACTGATCGATTTCAGCATCGGCGGATTTGAGGTCCGTCTGGTCCTGGGCCAGCATTTGTTTGGGATTCGTGGTATCGAACGCGACGACGACGTCGCCCCTCTTTACCGGAGTGCCGCTCGGCGTGATTTTCAGGATCTGCAGCTCGCCCGCTTCATAGGGAGCCGTGATGATTGTGGACTTCAAAGTCTTGACGTCACCGCGAAGCTCGAGGTAATCGGTGAAATCCCCGCGCTCGACGAGAGCCGTGGGAATCTTCGGCGCAGAGTTGGTCAGACGGAAGGCCCCAAAAACCAGCAGCGCGGCGGCGAGCGCCGAACAAACTGCCAACGTCCGCTTCCGGCGGGTCCGAAAATAATTGGCTCGTGACATGTCGCTCAGAAAGTCCCTGCGTTCGTGGGACCCGTGGCGTCCCGTTTCACGATGTCGCCCGCCTTCAGCCCCGACTCAATTACTACGTCGAGATCGTTGCGCGGCCCGGTTTCCACTCGTCGATCCGCGAAATCAGCGCCGTCGCGGACTCGGACGTAATCGTGTGCATCTTTGCTTTCGACGCTCTGGATCGGCACCACGAGCGCTTTTTTGAGATCGTCGAGCTCGACGTCTACTGCCGCTGAAAGATCGGGCATCAACTTCGGATTGTTTCCGTCGATGACAAACGTAGCCGAGAAGGTGCGAACTTTGTCGGAAAACTGCGCCGCATGCGCCAGTGGTGAGAGTTCCTCGAGCCGGCCCGAAAATACCAGCGCCGGATACGCGTCAAGATAAACGCGAGCGCGCTGCCCGACGTGCAAACTGAGAAAATCGGCCTGGTTCACCGGAACGGACACGTTCATCTGCGACGGGTCCACAACTTTCATGAATGGCAGCCCCGGCCGCACTTCGTCTCCCTCTTGGACTTCACCCATTCTGCTGCCGGTCCACACTATGTTCAGGACAACTACGCCATCCATGGGCGAGACGAGCCGCATTTTTCTCGCGTTCGATTCGGCGTAGAGCATCGTTTCCTTGGCCCGGTCCGCCTGGATTGCGAGCGATCGAATGTCCGCGGCGGCAGCTTCGCGCTTCAATGTGAATGTCTGCTGAAGCTGTTTCAGCGTCGCTTCCGCCTCCGACAACTTCTCGACGTTCTTCTCGGCGTCGATGTGCGACACGATGTCGTTCTTGGACACCTCGAGACGGGCCTTTTGCAGGTCATCCGCAGCCTGCTTCAGTTCGGTTTCGTCCTTGGCCCGGGCGGCGGCTTCGGCGGCGCGCTTTTCTTTGAGCTGGTCGACCAAGTCCTGGTAAGCGCCACGTTTGGTGAGGGCGTCTTTGATTTGCGCCTGGCGATCGAATTCGGCCAGAACGTCCCCCGCCTTCACTCGTGAGCCGGCTGGAGCCAATTTTGTGATCACCATCGAACTGAGCTGAGCGCCTTCGAGGGTGGGCGCCAGGATGGAGCGCGCGTGGACCGCTGCTGTCGTTCCAGTCAGACGAAGCACCTTGACGAAGTTTTCAGTGGTCGCAGTCGCGGTTTCAGCGCTGCCCGCCACCGACCCTTCCGCCATATGGTGGCGAACCGCGAACCACGCCATCAACACCAAAAAGGCGCCCGACGCCACCAGAACCCAGGCTCGGAAAGAGAGGAGCGGACTTCGAGGAGGCAACGGCGCTAATGCTGGAGGCTCGCTGAGCGGGCCCGCTTCCACCGGAGCTTCAGTTGACGTCCTGAAGGAGATCGCACCACGCATCTGCCACCTGCGATCGATTGCTGACCGGCGACCTTCGGGCGACAGTTTGCGATCACGACTCGATGAATAAGACTGGCGTCTTCCGAAGGATCCAATTCTTACGGTATCCGTGACAAGACCGCCTCTTTAGACGCGTCAAGTCACTTTCTGGGTTGCTGCCGTTCCTGCAGTACCGCACGGGAGAATCGATTTCCATTGGCGTGGACTTCGTTCCGCGATAGCTCGGTTCGTCGCAACGCCTACCCGTGAGGCAGCCTACTATTCCGATGCAATCACGTCAATCACGATAACGATCCAGTAAGTACATGCACCCGGACGAAACCGTAACGGCCCACACGGCCATTGAAGTGTCCGGAAGTGCAAAAGAAAAACAGCCGGCGGATGGTCTGGAATTCGATCCATCCACCGGCTGTTGGTCTAGGAGCCTGGCGGTTTCTGGGCTGCGGTCAGCCAGCTAGAAGCTGAACCGTGCGCCCAACGTCACGACGCGTCCACCGAGTGCGCTCGTGGCCTGGCCAAAATTCGCGTTGGCAATGTTGGTCGAGATGCTGGTCGGGTCGAAGTTGAGATTGTTGAACACGTTATAGGCGTCGACTCGGAACTCGATCCGGGCATTCTCGCCGAGAACCGGCATATTCGGCAGGCCAAAGCCCTTGGCCAGCGTCAGGTCCAAGTCTTTGAAGCCAGGGCCGTTGAGCGAGTTGCGGTGCACGCCCGGCGCTTGGGGCAGAGAATTCCCATAGTTCGAGCCGCTGTAGGCCGTGTACGTCGGAACGGCGAAGTATGCGCTGCCGCCGTTCGGATAGTTCGAGCCAGTCTTGAACTGATCGTTGCTCGTATCGGTTCCAGGCTTGGCCAGATACGAAGCAGGGAACAAAGCACCGTAACCACAAGTTCCGCAATACAGGCTCCCGTTCTGGACGCTCACAGTGGGGCTCCACGGGAAGCCAGATTCGAGGTTAAAGATTCCGCTGATCGACCAGCCTCCCAAAACCTTTTCCATCCAGGCGCTGTCGCCGCGGAACAACACCGGTTGCCACACGCCATAGAGCTTGAATGCCTTGCCCACGTCGTAATCGGAGCGCCCGTAGTTCAAGTCCAAGTTGAAGGGGTAGGGCTGTTCGGAGTACGGAGCGGAGCTGGTGTCCATGCTCTTGGCCCAGGTGAATTGCGCATCGGCACTGAACTGGTGCGAGAACCGATGGTTCAGTTCCGCGAGCAAGGCATTGTAGTTGCCGCGGCCCGAGACGCCCCAGTAGTCGCCGCCGCCGATCTGCGGGTTCAGGGCGTCGCCTGCGGCCGCCGGAGCAGCGTTGGGATTCTCGTGGAAGTAGATGTCGCGCGATAGGCTTCCCTGATAGCCGAGCGACGCCACGGTGTCATGCCCCAAATCGTACTGGGCTTGCAGCGAGTAGTGGTGAGTACGCATTGTCGGCAGGTCGCGCGGGAAGATGCCGACATTGACCTGACCGGTTGTGGGAATGCCATTCGGCCCGAAGGATACAACCGCGTTCGGATTCGCCGGGTAACCGTAGATTGAGTGCACGTCCGACGAAATCGCATAAATGATCCCGGGATTCGGCGAATTCGGGGTCGACATCGAGAACGTCGGCGACACTGTCAAGCCGGGATTGGTCGCGATGTTCGCCGAGATCGCGATTTCTTCCTGGTTGTAGTTCAGGCCGTAACCGCCGCGAATGACGAGCCGGTCGTTGAACATCCCGGGGCTCCAGGCGAAACCGATCTGGGGACCGAGGTTGTCCTTCTGCGCGTTCCACGAATTTCCTCGTTGGACCATCAGGTCCGTCATGTAATTCGCTCCGGCGCCGGGGATGGCCACAAACATGTTGCCTTGCTTGGAAGAAAGCGGTCCAAAGAAGGAGTAACGCAACCCGAAGTTGATCGTCACGTTCCGGCGGAGCTTCAAGTCATCTTGAACGAAAATGCCCCAGATGGCTTCGCGGTCGTCCTGGCGGTTCGTTGTTGGAAGGCCGGTGTTCGGATCGAAGCTGCTGCCTTCGCTGTGCGGCGCATCGTTCAGGAAATCCCATATGTTGAAGTAGTTGTAATGAGGCACACCGCAACCGGCGCAGTCATTCAGGTAAAACAGGCGGGTCAGGTCGCCGCCAAACTTGATCGTATTGCGTCCGACGACCTTCGTGGCAACGTCCTTATAGGTGTACGTCCACTGATTCAGGATGCTGCCAACACTCGGCCCGAACTGGCTGATGTTGATGCTCCCGACCGTGTCAATGTTATCCGTTGGAAGGCCCACCGGCGATTGCGGATTCGAAGCAACCTCGTTCCAGCGCCATCCGGCCGCATTCACGCGGAATTCGTTGAGCAACGTCGACGAAAAGATGTGGTTCCAAATCACCGAGAACGCGTCGTTGACTTGTGAGTGGTGGAAATAATTGTATTGGCGCGCCGGACCATTCAAGAAGCTGGTTGACTGTGGAACATAGTACAGCGCAAAGGCGACGTGATCGTTGGTGGTGACATCGGCGTCGACGCGGCCGTTGTACTGCTCCTTCGAGTAGTTGCTAGCGCTCGAGGTGATGAAGTTCGCGATGTCGGCTACCCCATCCAGGCCGCCTCCTACACCCGGATTGGAGGTGCTGGTCCATCCGAGATCCTGCGTGCCGAGACCGCTTGTCAAGGGCGAGCCGATATCCAACCCCTGGCCCGGAATTGTCGCGCAGTCGACGCCTTCCGTCAGGCCCGCGTTGGCGCAGGTGGAAGGGTTGATACCGAGGCTGGCGACACTGGAACCTGGGAAAGTCAGATACTGCTGGGCGATGCTTCCCGAAGGGGCCAGGCCGTCGAACGCGGCTGTGTCGTACCACCCATTGGAGGTGCTGGTTTGAGCCTTTGGACTCCGAACCGTTTCATAGTCGAAGAAGAAGAAAAGCTTGTTCTTCCAGATCGGCCCGCCAACGCTGCCGCCGAATTGATCGAAGAAGCTGTTGTCCCTCAAGACGCTGTTTCCCTGACCGTTGAATCGCTGATAGGCGTCGAGCCCGGGCCGATGTGCGGCAAAGAACGCGCTGCCGTGAAATTTGTTCGTGCCGCTCATGGACGTGACTTGAATCTGGGCGCCGCTGAATCGCCCGCTCTCGGCGTCGTAGCCATTAGCGACCACCTTCACGTTTTCGACGGAATCTTCGGATGGGGTAATGATCGTTGTGCCGCCCCACACGGCGCTGGCTGTGCTGATACCGTCAATCGAAATGCCGTTGTTTTCATATTGTTGCCCAACGGCAAGAGCCTGAGGACCATTTTCGGTTTGGAAGATGCCGTTGCTGCCACCGGTCGCTCCGGGGCCCTGCGTGCCGGGGAGGTTTGCACCTCCTCCGGCGCCTTGCCTGTTGTCGCCGAACACGCCCGGCGCCAGTTCGATCAGCTTGAAGACGTCGCGCCCGGCCGAAGGCATATGCTGCACTTCGTTCTGGTTGACCGTACCGGCGATATTTGCAGTCTCGGTGTCGAGCGCGTACGTTGTTCCCGAAACGGTTACGCTCTGCTGAACCTGCCCCACTTCCAGCTGCACATCCAGGGAGTTGGGCTGCTCGGGAATGATCGAGACGCGCTCCATCACCTTCTTTGCGAAACCGCTCTTCTCCACCGTCAGTTGGTACGGAGCCGCCGGGAGGGCGTTGAACTGATAGATACCGTTAGCATCGGTGGTCGACGACAAAGTGGCGTTTGTTTGCGTGTTCGTCAGAGTTACGGTCGCGCCCTCAACGGCTGCGCCCTGGGAATCCGTCACAGTGCCGCGAAGAGAGCCCCGAAACTGGGCTTGGGCCAATGTGGGCCACAACAATGCGGACAGCATCAGAAGTACGACCGGGATTGCTGCTTTTGCATGCTGGGTGCTGCGAAACAGCCAAATGCGGAGATTCATTTTGACGCTCCTCTTCGGGGAGGGCACGATTCTCGGAATCACCCCTTCACACTGTCAGGATTTTCTTCTAAATCGAAACTAAAACGTTTTAACCCCTCCGCCCTGTAGCTCGAATTAAGCATATGCTGCGTTTTACGGTCAAGGCCTTTTTCCACAATCGCTTGTCGCGGAATTTGGATTGTGGGAGACTCCGTCGTAGCTTCGCGGCGGCTCAACGTTCAACGCGAGGATCGCTGAGGGGCGCGCCACGCGGCGCAACGCAACTTGCTTCTCCGATGACGAGAGCGTTCCAGGCTGTGGTTCACAAGAGACCGAAATCGCGCAACCCGGCACCGAAAGTAAGAGCTTCGCAGCGGAAGCACGGCGGTCATCGTGTGGTCAGCCTCAAGCAGCTCGCGAACCACCTGGGGCTCTCGCCCGCGACCGTCTCTGTGGTCATCAACCGCTCGCCTGTAGCCGACGCAATCTCGCAACAGACAAAAAGTCTGATCCTCGCAGCCGCGCGCAAGTTCAATTACCGCCCAAACTTTTTTGCGCGCTCGCTTCGCACGCAGCGCAGCTTGACCATCGGCGTCCTGGTGCCCGAGGTGAGCGACGGCTATGCCACCACCGTCCTAAGCGGGATTGAAGACGATCTGCTGAGCGCCGGCTATTTCTATTTCGTCGCCAGCCACCGCCACCGCGCCGACCTGATCGATGAGTATCCTCGACTGTTCCTGGACCGCGCCGTCGACGGGATCATCGCCGTCGACACCCCATGGCGCCACAAGCTGCGGGTTCCGGTCGTCACGGTTTCAGGTCACAACGAGGCTCCTGGAGTTGTGAACGTTGTTCTCGATCATGAACTCGCCGCTAATGTTGCGCTGAAACATCTGGTCGGGCTGGGACACCGCAATATCGCGTTCATCAAAGGCCAGGCCTTCAGTTCCGATACGGAGGTGCGTTGGAACGCGATTCTCGCGGCTAGTTCGCAATTGGGAGTATGCGTTTCAGCGAAGCTGACGGTACAACTCGAAGGGACCGAAGCATCGCCGCGCCTCGGCTATGAAGTAACCACGGCCCTCATCAAGTCCCGCCAGCCATTCACGGCTGTCTTCGCCTTCAACGATATTTCTGCGATGGGAGCGATCCGCGCGCTTCGCGAGTCGGGTTTGCGAGTGCCGGAGGACGTCTCGGTGGTCGGTTTCGACGACATTCCGAGCGCCGCGTATCAAAACCCCGGATTGACCACCGTTCGCCAGCCGCTCCGAAAAATGGGAACGATTGCCGCCGAGACGGTGTTACGCCTCATTCGCTCCGGTTCCGCTCGCCCGACTATGAAGCAGATCGTTGTCGCGCCGGAGTTGATTGTGCGCGAAACGACGCGCGCCCGAACTCCGGCTGCCGAGAAAACCAGCCGAGCAGAGGAGCCGGGCGCCACAGGCGCGGGAAGCTAGTTTCCGTCGTGGTCCGCTGACGGCGGAGGCGGAGCGCCCTTAGGACCCTGTTCGTCTTCCCTGTGTCGCTGACGTCCCATCCCGCGCGGACCGCCGCTCCGACCGCCGCGGCGGAAGCTTTCTCTCATCTGCTGGAGCTTCTGGCGCTGGTCGGGCGTGAGCGCTTCGCGCATCGTCAAATGAAAGTCGATCGCAGCTTTTTCCTGAGCCAGGCGCGCCGCGCCGATCTCACCCAATTTTTGGTCGATGGCGGCGCGATCGGGCTGTTCCGCGGAGAGCAGGCTGGCTAATTCAACGCGCTTCACCTGGACGCTGGCGCGGTCCTGGATTTGAGTCTTCCGGAAATCGAGCGTTTCCTGTTCAATTTTCGCGGCTTGGTCCGCCGTGATGCCCAGCCGCTCGCGCAGGGCGGGCTCTCTCACGATTCGCACCAGCATCAGATCCCGGCCGCCCCATCGATTCATTGCCATCCCAAATCGACGGCCCCGGCCCGGCCCCATTTCGCCGCGGTCGTTCCAGCCTCTTTCCACCATGTGGTGATGCATCCTCGCCGGTGCGGTGGAGGGTGCTGGCGCGGGACCTTGGTCAGGATCCTGTGCGAGTGCAGCGGGAACACTGAGCGCCGCTGCCAGCGTAATCAAAGCAATTTTGCGTTGTGTGTGCATTGCGTCTCCTCGGCTCTCCCTCGTGTGGCCGAGCATGATCCTCTTCGGCCTGGAATGGCGATTCTCACGCTTGTGTGTTGAAAGCCGATGATCATTTGTTTGTAATTCCGTTCGGAGGGATACGGAGTTCCACAATTTTGTAGGTTCTAGGCGCCGCTGCAAAGTACGTTCGCGCGCCGCCGCGGCTTCCGGGCGCCGCGGGCATCATGCCGGTACATCGGTTCCTCCCTGAGTTGTGGCCTAGCCGCTAGCCCCTTTCTAGAAAACACCCTCGAACGGAAACCGAATTTCCGCGATGGGCGGCAAGGGATTGAATCCCGCCCTCGGCACATTCCCCACCGTCTGACAGTTTCCAGCGGCCTTTGTAGCAGGCCCACCAGAGTTCACATGTTGGCACGTTATTTGCCCGAAATGTACCAGGGAGTTGTGGATCCGCTCCCCAAACCTTCCGCCATCAGCGGTCACCAGGTGGCGATAGACTTGCACGCATAATCTGGGGGCTCCCATGAAATTCTCTCTGAGGCTATTTTCTTTCTTTGCGATGTGCTCTTTCGTTTGTCTTTCCGCTATCCCGGCCCATGCCGACCCGGTATGGACATTCAACGGAACGGTCACCATGCTCGGGACCGATGCCTGCAGTGGGCAATGCGTTCAGACCGTCGATTTCTCGTTCCGAGAAACCTGGGAGCCGAGCTATTCCAATCCTGACGGTACTTCCGGGTGCTCCAACGGCACTTTCCCGTGCTACTTTCTCGACACTCTCCCTGGCGGCCAAGCGACCGGAAGCGGTCCCCTAGGAACAGTCTGGAATGTGTTTCCGGCTTCCGGAATGTGGACCTCGCTCTACACTCCAGAGGGCGACGATTTCTGGCTCGAATTTAGCCCCGACTGCTACCAATGTTTGGCCTTCTCCTCGTCACCTGCTGCCAGCCTTCCTGAGATGTGGGGTTATATGGAAGGCTGTGGCACGGAGGCTTGTATGGTGGATTTCGTTGATGCCAACTGGACTGGAGGGACGCCTACAGTACATTTCCAGGAAGGTGATGCCGGCATAGGATATGGCAGCTCGATTCAATACACGGTCAAGCAAACGCCGGAGCCGGGAACGCTGAGACTCATTCTGTGCGGGTTACTGTTCGTGTTCGGACTCGGCGTGAAACGCTTTCTGGGCCACTCGGGAAGCGCACGTCCGATTGAGGTCTGAAAGAGAACTCACGCCGCCTTTCCGAGACACGCCCTCGAACGCACCATCACTTCCGGTACGAATTAGCTGGCCTTATCCCGTCGCTGGCCCAAAAACTGCCTCAAGAACCTGGATTTTGATGCCCAAATGATGCCCAGTTTCTCGCTCCGACTAAAATGTCCAGTAACGCGACTCAATTGCAATAGGCATTGGCTGGGGGATCGCCGCCAGGAATGGCAACCCATGCTAGGGCGTGTAGTCGAAAACGGCGAGGTGGTTATCAGAGGTACTGCCCACGTACAGAAAGCCGCCATGGCCGTCGGTGCACGCAAGGACGCTGAGCCGCTTGTCTGAATCAGGCAACTTGTACACTCCGTTGAACTCGCCAGAATCCGTATTGAAAACACCGATCACCTCCGATGGCCAGGACGGGTTGCCAGGTTCGCCAGCAGCATGCACAAATTCGAAGTAAAGCTTACCTGGGCCGGCAAGGCCAATATCGAAGGCGCGTAGCCCCAATGCCGGAGCCGGAAACTGGAAGTGCTTGACGACCTCCCCTGCTGAGTTGACCGCGTAGAACCTCAGGGGATCGCTGGTTCTCAGTATCCAAACATTGCCGTCAGGTGCGCTGACGATTTTGCCGTTGCTTATCGCGACGCTGAAGAACTGTTGTGGGTTCGATTTGTTGTCTGGCTGGGTTGATTTCGGCGGCTCCTTTGATAGCCCGGGGCTCTGCTCGCCCATTCCGACAGGGCCAGCGGCTGCGTTCGGCGCTGCCGGTCCCGACGCGCCGTCTTCCGCCTGCTGAGACTCGGCATTTTGCTTCCTGAAATTATTCTCGACGTCGGCGGGCAGTTTCACCTCGCGGACGAAGCGACCGCGCGAGTCGTAGATTGCCGTGAACGATCCCCAGGAACTGGCCGTCGGTCGGCCCGGGATAGGCGTGGTTGTCCCCGCGACGAGAAAACCGCCGCCTGGAAAGATGCCGAAAAGCCATGCGAACCAATGGCCTGCATTCGGTGGTGGCTCCAGGTGCGTGAGCGAATCCACCGTGCCGTCTGCGTTAAACCGCCCAATGTAGTACTCAGGACCGGGCCGCGGCTGCCCTTCCGATTCTGCATCTCGGCGGGTGAATAGCAACGCGTACAGCGTGCCGCTGGAATCGACCTGGAAAAATCCCCAGCGCGGGTGCGGGTAACGGTCCGTCGGCAGCGGTGGCATGGCTCCAAAGTTCACAATCTGCTTCGAATCCATGACGAGTTCGGAAATCGGATCGTACCCCGCCACTGTGGGCCGGCTGAAGTTGATATACATGGCCTGAAGAAAGATGTCGGCTTGGGAGTCGCACTTCGTCCCGCTGCGAAGGGCGTTCGGTGCCGGAGAGGGAAAGGCGGTTGTCTGGTTGAGTCGTAAGGTTTGAAGGGGCGGCGATGCATTGTGTGCACGCGGCTCAGAGGATTCGTTCTGACCGCCCGGGCGGGCAAACATGGCAGTCGCGCAACATAGCAGTACGAAGAACAATCCTCCAGAAATCGTTGCTCGACTGACCTTGCGCATTGACGGCTTCCGTTACGCCGGGGACCACAACCGCAAGTCGTGCCCACCACTGCTGTTCTTGGCAGCCCCCGCGCGAGTGACTATAGCAAAAAGGTATGGAGTCACGGAACTTGTCATCCACGAGTGATCGGGGACAAAGTGGCCTACGACCAAATGGAAGTATAACGCTTACCGGCCAATTCCTTCAAAGAAGGGCGGTGGGGATCGAAATTGCATCTCACCAGTCGCGCAGTCATTAATTGGGATTCATCTCTCGCCTTTGAGTGGCCCGAAAGCTCGCTGCAGGATTTCAAAAAGTAGCAAAAAAACGCAATTGGTTCGCGAATCCCGCGCGATGCAATCAAGGCGTCCCATTCGGCGGAAAAATGATTGCAGAGAAGGGCGTTGAGGAACTCATCGACCAATGTGTAGGCACGGACGATCTCACCCCGAATGACGTGGTCTCTGATGAGCCGCTCCGGGCTCTCGTACTGCTCGATTTCGCGATAGTTCAGGCGCAACCGAGCGAAGATATCGTCCAGTTCCCGTACCAAGTGTCACCGTGTTGGGCTTAGTCTCGGCGGCATAGCACCCATTTTCTCCCGCAATGTTCGTCGTTTCGATGTCCGGTCAGGCTCTGAACAGGGACTGCGAATACTCGTCATAGTCTTCGAAGCTGATCGAGTATTCGTCGATGACCATCATGCTGATTTTGATTTTCATCCTTTTGATCACTCTTACGATCTTCTCTTCATGCTCCGATTGGGTTTGTGAGCCGAGACAAACGTGACTGATGCAGTTTGCTCGACCGTACGCAGCTGGGCCCTGTGCAGAACCGCTCAGCGCGGATGGTGAACTGAGCTTAACGTTAGAAATGGGCCTTAATGTTAGAAGCGTCTTGCAAGTGGCGGGAAATCAATTGGATTTGGTAGGGGCGGTGGGGATCGAACCCACGACCTTCGGCTTAAAAGGCCGCTGCTCTACCACTGAGCTACGCCCCTTTTCAACAACTTACGAAGCGGAAGAAACGGATGTGTCAGTTTTTGTGTCAGTTTCGACACCTGGTTCCGACGGCTTGCGGCCAGCTTCGACGAGCTTAGAAGCGCGGATCAGATCAGCCTCACTCGTGATGTTATACCGATCAAAGATCGAGCGAGTACGGTGGCCGCAAATATCCATGCACACTCTCTCGGGGACACCAGCCCTCACCAAGTTGCGAACGGCGGCGCGCCGGAAGTCATGGAGATTCAGCCCCACGTATCGCTTGTACACACGCTTTCCACGTTTTCGCGGAATCAATTGCCCAAGCCCTGATGCCACACACAGAGTGTACCAGTTCCTACGCGGTTCGATAACCCGACTGCCAGTTGTCCTCGTGAAAACGAAACCCGACGCGAAGATCAGTGTGGGAGCGCTGCAAGCCGTTTGTGGTGGTGCTGGCCGAGACGGTGCCGTCGTGTTCCTTTCGCCTGGTGCTCTGAAGAAAGCCGCAATGGTTCTTGGTGCAGCGTAAGGGATAGTTTGAGCGGGCATCGTCGGGACCAACTATTGCAGGACGCGCGGCAGTCGTTGATGGTCGGCTCAGGATCCTCGCCCAATCGGCTTTTGGGCGGTTTCCCTGGCCCCGAGCCGCCGTACATCGGCTTGGCGCTCTGCAACCGTCCCATAGCTCTTGGGACCGGCGCGACGGCCACTTGGTGATCCGGGCCGAACACGGATTTTCACATTTCATGAAGCATTTCGCCGATTTGTGAAAAGTGATCGCCGCTTGTTAGCTTCATCTTCGATCACGTTGGCGGTTCAGGGCGATGCCGATGACCTCGGAACGAGCCTTGGCTGCCGCTACGCAAGTATTTCCGGAAGGACGTCTCCCGCCTTTCCCAGATGACACTCCGAGAACAAATGCGCATTGGCTGGCCGCTCCAGCCCAACATAGACAGTTCGGGCGTGGTCACGCACGCTTGCGGCGAGACTCGCGGCAGGCTCGACGACGCCTGACGTTCCCACGGCCATGAAGACTGTGCACTCATCCAGCGCCCCGTAGACGCGATCCAGTTGGAACGGCACTTCGCCGAACCAGCAGATGTGCGGG
>Ga0209167_10000888_pt1 | contig 19543 bp, 12 predicted proteins | sample Coa_R1_9_FD_187154 | JGI IMG/M metagenome (GOLD analysis project Ga0209167, IMG submission 187154) | Surface soil microbial communities from Centralia Pennsylvania, which are recovering from an underground coalmine fire - Coalmine... | ecosystem: Environmental > Terrestrial > Soil >... | reverse complement strand
TGATTTGGATGTGACATCAGTAAATTTTCCGTTGCGCTCGTTGCGATACAGGCGGAGGGTTGAGCGGGTCTTCTTGTGGCCGGGCCAATCGGCGGAATTGATCAGGAGGATGTCCTGCCAGCCATCTCGATCATAGTCGAGAAAGGCGCAGCCGGAGCCCAGCGTTTCCGGCAGATATTTCCCTCCGAAAGCGCCGCTGTTGTGCTGAAAGTGAATTCCGGCGTCGGTGGTGACGTCAACCAGTCGGAAACCAGGTAATGGATTGGGATTGGATTGGGCCGCAAGTGCGTCGAGGATGGAAAACCGCGGCAGCGATGCGAATCCCGCCACCGCCTCTAGGAAGGATCGACGGTTCAAGAAACGTTCACCAGCCCGGCGCGAATGGCATAAACCACGAGTTCCGCCGTTTTATGAATTCCCAATGTGTTCATGATATTCGCCCGGTGCACGGCGATGGTGTTGGCGCTGAGGTCGAGCGCCACGGCGATTTCTTTGTTCGATTTTCCGTCCACAATCATCTGCAGGACTTCCAATTCGCGCTGCGTGAGGGCGCTACGCTCGCCCTTTAGCGATTCTTTCTGCTTAACCTTCGGATCGAATACGGTTTCGCCCGCCGCAACTTTGCGAATCGCCGCTCCGAGTTCGAGATCGAGCGCCTCCTTGAGAACATAACCACTGGCTCCGGCATCAATCGCCTGCCGCACCCACGTGTTCTCGCTGTGCATGCTGAGCATCAGAACGGCGACTCCCGTGGTCTGTTCCAGAATCTGGCGTGTAGCCTGCAACCCATTGATGCCAGGCAAGGCGCAATCCATGACGACCACCTGCGGACGCAGCCGCGCGGCGAGGCTGACCGCCTCCTCTCCAGTGCCGGCCTCGCCGACAACGTCGAGATCGGGCTCGTCTTCGAGCAAGCGCCGGAATCCGCGGCGGACCAGGCTATGATCGTCCACCAGCAAAACTGTAATCTTCTTTTCCATCTGACTCGATCTTATGCCTCGGCACTGTCAAACGCACGAGGGTTCCACCCTCGGCCGGACTCGAGAATGCGATCTGCCCGCCCATGAGTTCAGCGCGTTCCCGCATCGCGACCAGCCCGATCCCCCGCCTGCTCGGCCGCTCCGGAAGTCCGGTGCCGTGGTCTTCCACGGTGAGTTCGAGCGCATGGTCAAGAAAACGGAGGCAAACCCGCGCGCCTTTCGCCCCGGAGTGCCGCGCGACATTATTCAATGCCTCCTGCAGAACGCGATAAATATGTACGCCCGCTGAAGTTTCGATCGGGAAAGGCGTGCCTTCCCTCTCATAGGATATGGCAACGCCGGTCTGTCTTTCCACGGTTGGAATGTACCAGTCGAGCGTGCCGACCAGGCCTGCTTCTTCGAGCATGACGGGGTGCAGCGCCTGGGAGAGACTGCGCACGCTCTCAAGCGTAGTCTGCACGGTCTGCATTACCTCTTGCAGGTCGGCTCGCAGAGAAGAGCCTTCCGGAGCATGAGCGCCGGCCCGGCGGAGCATGGATCCAACCGCGGTCAGCACCTGGCCAAACTCATCGTGAAGCTCGCGGGAAATGTAGCGCAAAGTTGACTCCTGCGTGGAGATAAGCTTCTGAGCGAGTTCACTGCGGCGTTCGGAAATCTCCGCCAACTGCGCAAACAGCCGGCGGTTCCAGCGAATAATCGAGAGGCTGCTCAGGAGAATTGCCAGCAAGGTCGCAGCCAGGAAGACGTACACCTGACGCTGCACGCCGTCGTAAATCTGCACAATGCGCTGTCCGGCCCGGTCCTCGTTTTCACTGTTCTGAACCAGCAGGCGCGCCACGGCTGTGCTGAGGGCGGCTTCGCGCTCCTGCAAAGAAAGCTGAATCTGCTGGCGTGCTTCGGCCTCTTTGCCCGCCCGCGCGAGGGCAAACACACGATCCGTCGCATCCCAAAACTGACTGAACGAGCTGGCCAGAAAAGCGTTTTGCTCCGGAGTGCGGCTGGCCGCCGCCAGGCCCGCCTCAAGCCCGAGAGCGTTATCCAGGTCGGTGCGGACGCGTGAGAATTGCGCGGTCCACGCAGTGATCGGATAACCTTCATCCCCGCTGACCATGTCGCGCATGGCCACAGCGAGCGAATTCAAGTCGTTCTGGATCCTCAGCAACTGCAGAGAATCCTTGCGGTTGCGATCCACCAGCTCGATCTGCAGCTTCCGCAGTCCCTTGACCTGCCAGCTGATGTAGGCCGAATAGGCGAGCACGGCGGACAGGGTGATGATCAAACCGACAAGCAGGCTTGCGGTTGGCGAACGGTCCGGCAGAGACGGGCGGGACACGCCCCGAGCATACATCGCCGGGCAACGCCCTGTCACAACCCCCAGGGAGCCGCCGGAATGTGTGACAATGCAGTAATACTGAAGCTAATCCGGCGTCGGTTTAATCCAATACTTACTTGAGCGCCCCAGCGAAAGAATCCGCGAAACCCCCGAAGATCAAGCGCCTGAAGGCGGTGTTGCCCGACGTGTGGAGGCTCATGCGTCCCCGGCGCGGGCTTCTCGCCTTGGGGTTCGTGTTGATGCTGATCAACAAGCTGGCAGGGTTCGTTCTGCCTTATTCCTCGCGATTTCTGATTGACAATGTGGTGGTCAAGCATCAGATCTCGATGCTGCCCACGCTGGTATTCTCCGTTCTCCTTGCCACTGTGATCCAGGGCGTCACATCCTTCTCATTGACCCAACTGCTTTCGAAGGCGGCACAGCGCCTGATCGCAGAACTGCGCGAGGAAGTGCAGGCGCACATTTCCCGCTTGCCGGTCGCATTCTATGACGCAAACAAGACCGGCGCGCTGGTATCCCGCATCATGAGCGATGTGGAAGGCGTTCGAAATCTTCTCGGAACGGGGCTGGTGGAGTTCATCGGCGGGTTGATTGCAGCAGGAATCGCGCTGGTGTTGCTGCTTCGAACCAGCGTTCCGCTCACGCTGATCGCGGTTGGATCGCTGGGCTGCTTCGCCCTGACTTTGAACAAGGCATTCTCGACTATCCGGCCGATCTTCCGCGAGCGCGGGAAAATTAATGCCGAAGTCACCGGCCGGCTGACGGAATCGCTGGGCGGCGTTCGAGTGGTCAAGGGATATCACGCCGAAGACCGCGAGGAGAAGATTTTCGCCACGGGCGTCCGCCGGCTTCTGGACAACGTCATGCGCACGCTCACCGCGACCTCGCTGATGAGCCTGTCGGCCAGCGTGCTGCTCGGACTGGTGGGAGCAGCCACAATGTACGTCGGCGGCCATCAGATGCTCGGACATTCGCTCACCCCGGGCGGATATATTTCTTACAATCTTTATCTCGTATTCCTGGTCGCCCCCATTATGCAGGTGGTCGCGATCGGCACGCAGATTACGGAGGCGCTGGCCGGCCTTGAGCGCACGCAGGAAATCATGCGTGAGCGTCCTGAGGATCGCGACCCGAGACGCACGGTTGCGCTGACCGATATCGTCGGCACGGTGGAGTTCGATAACGTCAGCTTCAGCTATGACGGCTCTCACGAAGTCCTGCATGACATTTCCTTCCGCGCCGAACCGGGCACGGTAACGGCATTAGTGGGATCGTCAGGATCAGGTAAGTCCACGACCATCGGACTGGTCTCGGCGTTTTACATTCCGACGGCGGGCGCGATCTACGTGGACGGAGTAGACCTGAGCACTGTGCGGCTGGATTCGTTCCGGACTCGGTTGGGAGTTGTCCTGCAGGAATCGTTTTTGTTCGACGGTACCATCCGCGACAACGTTGCATTTTCGCGGCCCGAGGCTACCGAAGAGCAGATTCTGCGCGCCTGCCGCATTGCACGCGTGGACGAGTTCGCCGAGTCGTTCGCCGAAAAATACGATACGGTGGTGGGCGAGCGTGGCGTGAAGCTCTCGGGGGGACAGCGCCAGCGGATTTCCATTGCCCGCGCTATTCTCGCCGAACCGCGCATTCTCATCCTGGATGAAGCCACTTCGAGCCTCGACTCAGAGTCGGAAGGGATGATTCAGCAAGGGCTCTCCTATCTCATGCAGGGACGAACCACGTTTGTGATCGCCCACCGGCTTTCCACCATCCGCCGCGCCAACCAGATCATGGTGATGGAGCAGGGGCGAATCATCGAACGTGGAACCCATGCTGAGCTCTATGCCATGCGCGGTCGCTACTACGACCTCTACACGCGCCAGCATGGCGTCGAAGAAAATCTGTTTCTTGCTCCCGGTGAGGGCGACGCCATGATCAACGGAGGGGCCGACTCCCTCCGCAGGGCCGAGGTGAACGCCAACGCTCTCGGCGTGTTGCGCGGGGAGATCCGTTAGATCCAATGACCACTCCCGCGGCCATCTCTGAAACAACCGGCACCACGGTAATACGAGCGGAGAATATGTCCCGTCACTATCGCATGGGCGAGACGCTGATTCGCGCGGTGGACGGAGTTTCGCTCACGGTCCCCAAGGGGGAATTTGTCGCGCTGCTCGGCAGCTCTGGCTCGGGAAAATCCTCAGTCCTGAATCTGATCGCCGGCCTGGATCGTCCGACTTCAGGGAGCATGATCGTTCAGGATCGCGATCTGGCGAAGCTTTCACGCGTGGAACTGGCCAAGTACAGATTGCATGTCGTGGGCATGGTGTTTCAGTCTTTCAACCTGATCGGCAGTATGACAGTCGCTGAAAATGTCGAACTGCCGCTGCGATTTGCGGAAGTGGAGCGTGAATCCCGGCTCTCAAAGGCTTCTGAAGCCGTGGAACGCGTCGGACTTCGGGCACGCATGGATCACCGCCCCAGCCAGCTTTCGGGCGGAGAGCAGCAGCGCGCAGCTTTGGCGCGCGCGCTCATCAACCGGCCTCAGCTTCTGCTGGCCGATGAACCTACGGGAAATCTCGACAGTCGCACCGGTACCGAAATCATGAACTTGATTCTCGACCTGAATCGCCAGATGGGAATGACCGTGGTGATGGTCACCCATGAGCGCGCGCTAGCCGAACGGTATGCGCAGCGCATGATCTTCCTGGCGGACGGTAGAGTGGTTGACGACCAGTCGAACTCGCCACATTCCGCGACCTCGGGAGGCCCCGCGTGAAGCTGCCTGATCTCACCGAGCTGGCGTTGCGCAATCTTCGCGAATCGTTGCTGCGTAACTCGCTGACCACGATTGGCATTTCCGTCGGAGTCGCATCTCTGGTTGCCATGCTGTCACTCGGAATCGGCCTGCAACAACTGGCCTCGCGTCGTCTGGTGAAATCGGGCCTGTTCGATACTGTGGTCGTCACCTCGCGGCGCGATCTGCGCGGGATGGGTCGCGATGATGATCGCCCGCTGGTGACGCCCGGCGAGAGCCGAGTGCTTGACGAGCCCTCCCGCCGGGAGATCGAGCGTCTTCCGAATGTCCTCGAAGCAAATCCCGACATCCGCTTCATCACCGAACTGAACTACGAAGACAAACCGCATCTGACCATGATTGCGGCGCTACCCTCGTCGGCTCGCTCGAACGACGCATTCGAGGGGATGCAAGGCAGCTTTTTCTCCTCAGACACGGCAGACGAGGTCATTCTGCAGAAGTCGTTTGCCGCCGAACTTTTGGGAAAGACACCGATTCCCGGAGGAGTTGAGCCCAGTGTCGAGGAGTTAGCCCGACCATTGCTGGGCAAACAGTTGACGATGCGTTACGCGCAGCGTGCGCCTGCCCCGACGCCGAGCGCTGGTCCGGCAGATGCCGGCGGCGCAGCGGCCTACTCGGTGGTCTCTCGTGAACAGCAGCTGAAGATTGTCGGCGTCGCGGATCTGGATCCCGAAACGATGCGCGGCCCCATGCGTGCCAAAGTGTTTCTTCCGCTCAAGCTGGCGGAAAGTCTGCACGTCATGCAGCCGACCGACTTGCGCGAGATCGCCAGTGCGGCCAGCGATCAGCCGGTGTATTCCTCACTCAGCGTGCGGGTCAAAGATCCGGCGCAGGTGCAGGTGGTTGAAGATGCGGTCAAGAAGATGGGCTTCAATACTTTCTCGATTCTTGACGCGACCAAGAGCCTGCGCCAATTTTTCGCTGTGCTCGACTTATTTCTCGGAATTTTTGGCAGTCTCGCCTTGGCCGTGGCTTCAATTGGGATCGTAAACACGCTGGTCATGGCTATTCTCGAACGGAGGCGCGAGATCGGCATCATGAAGGCGATCGGCGCCAGCGATGAAGATGTGAAGAGTCTCTTTTTCGCCGAGGCCGGTGCCATGGGGATTCTAGGAGGAATCGTCGGGGTGGCGCTGGGCTGGGCCATCGGGCAAGTGATCAACGTCGGAACTAACGTTTATCTCAAACGCCAGTCGCTCCCTCCGGAACATTTCTGGGCTGTACCCTGGTGGCTCGTAGGTGGAGCGATTCTTTTCGCCCTCATCGTCAGCCTTATCTCCGGTCTCTACCCCGCAAGCCGGGCGGCCCGTCTCGATCCGGTGCAGGCTCTTCGCTACGAATAAAGTCATGAGCCGCGGCCCGTATACCCGAGCGACCGTAGCGGCGATGTGCCTTCTGATGGCTGCGAGTCTTTCCGCGCAGAGCAGAATCGACTGCAGCGCGATCAAGAGCCAGATCCTTGATCGCTCCTTTCGCTATTGCGTCTACTTGCCGTCCGGCTATGACGAGAGCGCGAACGAGCATCCGCCTCGGCGTTATCCCGTCCTTTATTTTCTGCACGGGCTCGGCGACAACGAGCAGACCCTTTTCAACACCGGCGGATGGACCCTATTGGACGATCTGCGCCGCCACGGCAAGATGGGCGATTTTTTGATTGTCGCGCCCGACGGCCGGCGAAGCTTCTACGTCAATTCAGCGGATGGCTCAGTCCGCTACAGCGACTTTTTCCTGCACGAATTTATGCCGCAGATCGAGCGCAAGTATCGCATTCGACCCGGCCGCGCAGCCCGAGCGATCAGCGGCGTCTCCATGGGGGGATATGGCGCGCTGCGCTTCGCTTTTGCCGAACCCGAACTGTTTTCTGCCGTCAGCGCACAGGCACCTGCTCTGATCACTCAGTCTCCTCGGGAACTGGATGCGGCATCATCGGGCGGTGCGCAGTTAACCGGAGTGCTCGGTCCGGTTTTTGGCAGCCCGATCGGCGCACCGGCAAACGCGCGGCATTGGGCGGAGAACAGCCCATTCCTGCTGGCTCGCAAGCATGCGGGCGCGCTTCATTCGCTCGCCATTTACTTCAATTGCGGGCAGAACGATAACTATGGATTTGAAAAGGGTGCGGCCCAGCTCGATGCCGAACTGAACAACGAAGGCATTCGCCACGAGTATCATGCCTATCCGGGCGACCATAGTCTGACCTACTTCTTGTCCCACTTCGAGGAAGTAATGGAGTTTCACTCGCGCCTGTTCGGATTCCGGCCGAACGCCAACAGCCCGAGCCCTGCCGCTCCCTCGCGCTGATTGTCGGCCTGAAAACTCATTGACGCAGATCGGCGAATCGTGGACTACGAAGCTGAAAGCAGCAGAGCTCGGCGAGGCCTCCGAGCGGGTATAGAGATTTACCCTTCTTTTGATACGCTATAACTGTGCCCGCCGCGGAGGGATGCGTGAGCGGTTGAAACGGGTGGTCTTGAAAACCACTGTACGGGAAACCGTACCGGGGGTTCGAATCCCTCTCCCTCCGCCACGCAGTCTGCGCCGCAGAGAAATTCCGCGCCCCTCACCCGAAATACGCGAAATACGGCCGTATTTCGCGACATTCCTCGACAAAGCGGACTCGAGAGAATGAACTGCTCAATACGGAGATGGTCATTCTCCCGACTTTTCTCCGGAGGGCAGAGGTGCAGTCCGGTTTCGGGGAAGCAGCGGGCGAATGCAATGCGATCACAAACTGATGGCACTACGTAAGCTCATTTTGACTCCCCCAACGCAGTCCTGCGGAGCAGCTCTTTAGAACTGGGCTTCCCGGTAGAGGAGCAGACCTTGGAGTTGACCTGCACAGGGCTAAACGCCTGGTTTGTTCAACCACCCTTTTGATCCTGTCGCAAGCGCATGCGGCGATTTGCCCGAGGTTCCTTCCTCTGCAACACGCGAGAGATTGATTTCCTCAGGCGAAACAGGTAAAGAAGTGAAAACACGATCACATTGCCAGGCGAGAGTCGACGTCAGCGTGGCTGAGGCTGGGTGAATCGTCAGCTTTGGCAAGGAACTTGCTTTACTCGGGTACTGACTGGGGCGAGGCTAGATCACGCGGAAAGCACGGCGTACCGGAAGAAGTTCGAAGCGTAAGCTAAACCGGCCGAAGAGCCGGCTGCAGCCGCCTGTTTCAGGGGGCGCGATTTCAAGCCCCGTCTTTTTCTTCTCGCTTCTTCTGTTTGCCCTCCTGTTCGCATTCACGTCGCGCGCTTCGTCGCAGATTTCTCCCGGCCCGCTCTCACGCCCACATGACAGTCTGAATGGCGCGACTAATTGCGCCGCCTGCCACAAGTTCGGCGGCCAAGCCGCGCTGAAGTGCCTGGAATGCCACACTGAAATCGCCACCCGCCTCACGACCCGCAAGGGACTGCACGCAACCTATAACATTCCTCCCGGCTCAAGCCAGGAATGCGCGCGGTGCCATTCCGAGCACAACGGGGAAGATTTCCCGCTTATCAAGTGGGATATCAAAACTTTCAATCACAAGGAAACCGGCTATCTTCTCGAAGGCAAGCATGCCGGTGTGGCCTGCAACAAGTGTCACAATCCGGCGAGGATTTCGCCGCCGGAGCGCACCTCCATTAAGGTCAAAGACCTCGCCCGCACCTACCTCGGTCTTTCGCCTGCCTGCGCCACCTGTCATGAAGACCCGCATAAGGGCCGGCTCGGTCCGGCGTGCCAGCAGTGTCACAATTTCGAAGACTGGAAAACCGTCAAGGTTGAGGAATTCGACCACTCGCGGACGCGGTATCCGTTGACCGGCCTGCACGTCCAGGTGCAATGCGCGAAGTGCCACGTGAACGGAGCCGACGGCAAACCGCAGTATGTCGGCATCCCCTTCAACCTGTGCACGGATTGCCACAGGGATCCGCACCATGGCAGCTTCCCGCAGGGCTGCGAGTCCTGCCACAACACGAGCGGGTGGAAGAGAATTTCGCGGCAGGCGGTGAACCAGCGCTTTGATCATTCCAAAACCAAGTATCCGCTGGAGGGTAAGCATGCGACCGTGGATTGCGCGCAGTGTCACGCCAACGGAGACTTCAAAAAGCCCGTCGCTTTCGCCAAGTGCATGGACTGCCACAAGCCGGATCCCCACGGGGGACAGTTCGTCAAACGCGCGGATGGCGGCGAATGTGCTTCCTGTCACACCGTGCAAGGCTGGAAGCCCTCCACGTTCTCGGTGAAAGAACACGCCCTTAGCGCTTATCCGCTGCAAGGAGGCCATGCGCGCGTCGAATGCATGCAGTGCCACATTCCGAAGGGCAAAGACACGCTCTTCAAGGTCAAATTTGCGGCGTGCACCGACTGCCACGCCGACCGGCACGGCGGACAGTTTGCCGCTGCTCCATATTTCAATGCCTGCGATGGCTGCCACAACCTCGAGGGCTACAAGCCTTCGACCTTCAGCATCGCCCGGCACAAACAGACCCGGTTCGTTCTGACTGGCGGTCACGTCGCCATCCCATGCGCCGACTGCCACAAGGAATCCGCCGACTTCAAACCCAAACCCACGGCCCTCTATCACTGGAGCAATCTTGACTGCACGAGTTGCCACACCGATCCGCACAAGGGTCAATTCAACGATCGCATGCAGCAGAAGCGCGCTGACGGCTCGCCGGCCGGGTGCGAAGCCTGCCATTCCACGAAATCATGGAAGGAACTCTCGGCCTTTGATCATTCCAGAACCACCTTCCCTCTGAGTGGCGCCCACCGGGCAACTGCTTGTATGGACTGCCACAAGCCGCCAAATCTCGAGACCACGCTAGCTCATGCGGACTTCAAGGCAGCCCCAACGAAGTGCGAGGATTGTCACGCCGACGTTCACGGGAAGCAATTCGCCAAGGCGGATGTCACAGCTTGTGCCGATTGCCACAACACCGCGCGTTGGAAGCCCTCGCTGTTCGATCACGAAAAGCGAACCCAATTCCCGCTGCGCGGAGCACACCAGAACGTGCGCTGCGGCGACTGCCACAAACTCACCCGGTTAATTGCGGGCAAGAGCGTTCTCTTCTACAAGCCCACCCCAAAAGATTGCGCGGCCTGCCACGGCCCGACCAATCCTGCGCCGCGCTCGAAGCCCACCGGCTCGTGAGCGAAGTGCCTCTGCACGTACATGACTGTCCGGACATGTCCTTCCGAGTGACGAGAAGGTTGCAATGTACTTCTGAGTACGCACAAAGGAAAAAACTACGGAGCTGCCTGCAGAAACTACACGTGCTTTGAGGGCATGGGCCGCTTCTGGAAATCGGCCACTGAACCAAATCGCGGCGCAAAAGAGTACTTGTGTAACTTTCGATTCACTCTTGGGATACCTAAGCTAAGTGGACTGGGAATTGCATCTGCCGCAACACACTCATTCGCAGTCGAACCAGGTAAGCCGTTCGCCTGGGCTTGGGGCAAGACATGTTCGCGTCGGGGAGCGTGCTCAATCTAATCGGAGCGGTGCTTCTGGTTTTCTCGGGAGCCGCAGGGGCAGTCCCCGGCCAGACGCCGGGCGGAACGCACAGCCCACACGGCAGCCTCAACCTTCCCTGCCAGAACTGTCACACCGCGAATGCCTGGCGTCCCATCCGGGCGGTTCCGGAATTCGACCACAATCAAACCAAATATCCACTGCGCGGTATGCACACCTCGGTGACCTGCACCCAATGCCATGTGAAACCTGTGTTCAGCAATGTCGGCCAACGCTGCCAGGATTGCCACGCCGACATTCATCGCCGGCAACTGGGCGCGAACTGCGAGCAGTGTCACACCGTCCGTGGATGGCAGGTTTCGGTCACGCAGATTCAGCAGCACAACAACCGCTTCCCGCTGACCGGCGCGCATGCAGCCGTTGACTGCGATGCCTGCCACAAGAATGCCGCCAACAGCAAGTTCCAGACGATGTCCACGGATTGCTATTCCTGTCATGCGGCGGACTACCTGGCAACGACCAATCCGAACCATGTTTCATCCAAGTTCTCGACCACCTGCAACACCTGCCACGGCACCGACAACTGGCTCAACGCCACTTTTGATCACAATTCCACCGGATTTCCCCTGACCGGCGCGCACACCGTTCCACCGCGAGAGTGCGCCGACTGCCACACCAACAACAACTACAACCTCACCAGCACCACCTGCATCAGCTGCCATCTGAAGGATTTTCAGGGGACCACAAATCCCAATCACGCGGCCGGAAATTTCCCATCCAATTGCGCTCAGTGCCACAGCACAGCGGCCTGGACGCCGGCAACGTTCGATCACTCGATGGTGAATTTCCCGCTTACCGGCGCTCATACTGTCCCGCCGCGGCAGTGCACCGATTGCCATGTCAACAATAACTACAACTTGACGAGTACGGCCTGCGTGACCTGCCATCTGACGGATTACCAGAACACGAATAATCCAAACCACACGCAACAGGGCTTCCCGCAAACCTGCGACACTTGTCACAACACAGCAGCCTGGGAACCGGCCACGTTTGATCACTCGAAATCCGGCTTCCCGCTCACCGGATCGCACACCGTTCCACCCCGCCAGTGCGCGGATTGTCACGTCAATAATAACTACAACATCACCAATACCACCTGCGTCAGTTGCCACCAGAACGACTACAACAACGCGACGACTCCGGTTCCACACGCCGGATTCCCGACGACCTGCCAAACCTGCCACGATACCGTCGCCTGGACCGACGGCACCTTCGATCATTCGTCAACCGGTTTTCCCTTGACCGGTGCGCACACCGTGCCGCCGCGGCAGTGCACCGATTGCCACGTCAACAACAACTACACTTTGAATAGCGCTGCCTGCGTAACTTGCCATCTGAAGGACTACCAGGGCACGACGAATCCTAATCACGTCGCCGCCAACTTCCCGCAGACCTGCGACACCTGCCACGACACGACGAACTGGACGGATTCGACCTTCAATCACGCCAACACGGGCTTCCCGCTGAGCGGAGCGCACACCGTACCCCCGCGGCAGTGCACCGATTGCCACGTCAACAACAATTACAGCCTGAATAGCTCGGCGTGCGTCACTTGCCACTTGAAGGATTATCAGGGCACAACCAACCCGAATCACGTTTCAGCCAACTTCCCACAGACCTGCGATACGTGTCACGACACCACCAACTGGATGGATGCCACCTTCAATCACAACTCGACGGGCTTCCCCCTGACCGGATCACATACCGTGCCGCCGCGTCTGTGCACCGATTGCCACGTCAACAATAACTACAACCTGAACAGCACGGCGTGCGTAACCTGCCACCTGAAGGACTATCAGGGCACCACGAATCCAAATCACGTGACTGCGGGATTCCCGCAGCAATGCGATCTCTGCCATGACACCACGGTCTGGACCGATTCAACGTTCAACCACAACAACACGGCCTTTCCGCTGACCGGCTCGCATACTGTGCCGCCGCGGCAGTGCACCGACTGCCACGTCAACGGAAATTACACCACGCTTCCGACGACCTGCATCGGCTGCCACCAGACCGATTACAACAACACGACCAATCCCGGGCACGAAGCCCAGCCGCAGTTCTTCCCGACCACGTGCCAGAACTGCCACAACACGACTTCCTGGGCCAACGCCACGTTCAACCACACACAGTACACGCAGTTCCCGACCACCCACGGCAATGCCAATGGAGTGTGCGCCACTTGTCACACCAATTCGAACGACTATTCGGTATTCCAGTGCACGGGCTGTCACGGCGGAAATAACGCGGCGAACTTCCACCACGAACAGGTTCCCGGATACGTCTACAACAGCGCGAACTGCTATCAGTGCCACCCGACCGGACACGGGGATTGATTCGAGTTGGACCGGTAATTGCTGCGGAAGAAGGCGGCTTGCCCCCGCGTCAGCGGCAGCGAGCGCAGGCAAGAGAGAAGCGATCGGATACCGGAAAAAATGAAGGCGGTGCAACGACAAATTATGACGGTGATGCTCCTGGTCTGCTCTGGCATGGCGCAGAACGCGCTCGGTAAGCCCGGGATCACCCGCGTGTCGGCTACGGCCGAGGGCGCCGGCGTGCGCGTGGAAGTCGTGCTCACCAGCGCAGTGCAACCGGCTGTGCAAACCGCCGAGCATCCGGATCGAATCCTTCTCGATTTTCCCGGGACCATTGCGGGCGAGATAGGCAAGGCGATCGCGGTAAATGCCAATGGAGTGCGGCAGGTACGTATCGGCCAACACAGCGTTCATCCTCTGGTGACCCGGGTTGTGGTGGATCTCGCCGGCAGGCACGAATATTCGTTGAAAACTGAAGCTGGCCGCATCGTGCTGGTCATTGGCGCGGCAGTCACGGCTCGGAAAAAATCGGAGGGCGCGCCTGCCGCGGCTGCCTCAGGCAGCCTGATCGGAATCTTCCGGCGGCGCCAGCAGACGCCCGGACAGATCGCGATGGAAGATGCCAGTGCTGCGCCGACCCCGCCCGTTCCGCCCCCAACAGTCGCTTCAGGCGGGACGTTCCAACCGGAGCCCGGCGGGACTCCTCTGCCCCAGCCGCCGACTTCCTTGAAGTCTGCTCCCCCGCCCGAAACTGCCCCGCAGCCCTCTGCCCGCGCAGCGCTCCCGGCAAACTCTGCCGCGACGCAAGTCCCAACCGAGCCCGCAGCCACCGTTCCGACCGCAGCCGCTTCTAACATCCCTGCTTCGCCGGACAGAACTTCTCCCTCGAACTCTGAGGTCGTAGCCGCGAAGAACGAAGCGACGGCGCCGGGTTTCTCTTCCTCCACCTCCACGCCGTCCGAGCCAGTGGCAAGCTCTCCGGCGTCTGTTGCTCCTGCTCCCATCGCAGTTTCTCCGGCGCCGACAGTCATTGCCCGCAGCGACGATCCCAGCCTGCGCACCGTGTTTAAAGTCAAATACGTCGGCGATGGGGTTGCTTATCTTGAAGGCGGACGGGCGCAGGGCCTTACCGAAGGCATGAAACTCGAAGTCGAAGAAACGAACGTGCCGGCTCGCCAGGGTGACAGCGCGGTCGCCGCCGACCCGCGCGTAGTAGCGGAACTGGAAGTGAGCGCCGTGGCCGAGACTTCCGCGGTCACGGAAATTCACAGCCCGAAACGTCCGGTCAAAGTTGGCGATCTCGCCTACCTCTCGCGGGACGATGCCGACGCCCTGGTGCAGCAACGCGCGCTCGGCGCCACGCGCCAATACCCGGCAGTCATCTCGTTCACCGAAGGGGATACGCTCGATGAAGAAGTGCGCGAAGAAGTGCCGCGCCCGCCGCTGCCTTCGGTGAATCGCGCGCGCGGCCGCATCGGCTTCGACACGATTGAGACCATCAGCCACGGCACCAGCAGCGTGACCAGCAGCGATGTTGGCCTGGCTTTCCGCGGAGACATTACCCGCATCGCCGGCACCTACTGGAACCTGAGCGGCTACTGGCGCGGCCGTTTGACCAAGGAATCCGCTGCCGCCCAGCAAACGCTTCAAGACCTGATCAACCGCACCTATCACCTCAATATGACCTACGACAACCCGAACTCGGCGCTGGTCGCCGGATTCGGTCGTCTCTATCTGCCCTGGGCACCAAGCCTGGACACGATTGACGGAGGTTATTTCGGCCGGCGGCTGGCCCAGGGCGCCACGGTAGGCATCTTTGGCGGATCGACGCCAGATCCTTCGTCCTGGGACTACAGTCCAAATCGCGCGATCGCTGGCGCGTTCATCAACTTTACCGGCGGCGAATACGACGGCCTACACTACAGCACCACGACCGGAGCCGGTCTTGGCATGGTGAACTGGGCGAGCAACGACCCATTCATCTTTTTTGAAGATTCAATTTCCTACAAGCGCGACATCGCGATTTATGAGTCGGCCCAGCTCGACAGCCCCAAGGGAAATACTCAGACGCCTGCTCCCGGTCCCGGGTTGGGCCGCAATTTCTTCACACTACGAGTCAATCCCCATCCCCGCGTCGAACTCGATGCCAATTACAACTATTTCCGCGAGATCCCCAGCTTCGATCCCACGCTCGTTGGCACCGGCCTCCTGGACAAATATCTCTTCCAGGGATTCAGCGGCGGGGCGCGGGTGGAAATCTTCAACCAGTTCTGGATCTCGGCCACGCTCGGCCGCAGCAGCGGCACGGGAGACACAAAATCCTCGCTGAATCAGATGTATGGGATCTCCTACGGGCGGGTGCCGTGGCTTAAGCTGCGAGCCGATGTTCACTACTCCCGCTTCAACAGTTCCTTTGGTTCCGGTCAGTACGATTCACTTTCTCTGTCCCGGCAGATGAGCGACCGGCTGCGCATCGAACTGCTGATCGGACAGCAGGCCTTTGCCTCGCCGATCACTCTTAATACGCACTCGAAATTCCTGACCGGCACTGTCGAGACCACGCTCGGGCCTCATTATTACCTGCAAACCAACTTCACCAGCAATCGCGGCGACATGAGTTATGACCAGTTCATGATCTCTATGGGCTATCGCTTCGATTCAAAAAGGAAGGGCGAATGAGCCGCGCACCTGCCGTGCGGATGCTGAAGAGTCTCGTCGTCCTTTTTTTAGTCGCCGGCGCGAGCAGGGGTGCCTCCAGCGATGCCTCCCCGGATGCTCAGAAACTGTCCGGCCTTCTATCGCGGACGGCGGATCAGACCGCAGTGTTCCTCGATCAGTTTTCCGATGTGAAGTGCACCGAATTGGTTCGCCAGGAAAAGCTAAACAAGGACGACAAAGTCGAGCTCAAGGAAGAATCCACCTATGACTATCTTGTGATCCTGAACAATGCCGGGGGCGAGCTGAGCCTTTCCGAGTCGCGCATACCGGTCCGCGCCGCCAAGCGCGACCGCAAGAATACGTCCATGTTGCTCACCAACGGCTTCGCCACGCTCTTTCTCGTTTTCCATCCCTACTACGCCGAGTCGTTCACTTTTACCTTGGGCGATGAGGAAACGATTGATGGCCACCTTCTGCAGAAGGTGGCGTTCCAGCATGTTTCTGGGATGAAATCGCCCGCGGCGCTCGCGCTGCGGGGCCGCGAATATCCGCTGGACCTTTCGGGCACTGCCTGGATCGAGCCCCAGAGCGGTTCCATCGCGAAGATTGAGGCGGGCATCGGTGACACCCTGACCGATGTCGGCCTGAAAGCTCTGCAATCCGAGATTGACTTTGCGCCGATGCCGTTCGCCGGTGCTCAACCCGTTTACTGGTTCCCGGTGAAAGCGCGCGTCGAAGTGGAGACGCCCAGGCAGCACTGGCGTAATTGGCACGAGTTCACCGCCTACAAGAAATTCTCTGTAAGCACTGAGGAGCAGGTTATCAAGAAATGAGCGCTACTATCACTGCTGCAATAACGGATCGTACGGACTCTGCCGCTCGCCTGGAGCGAAGCCACAAGGTCCGGCTCTATGCCCTCTACGCGCTGGCCATCGCCAGCAATCTGGCCATTTTTATTTATGGCTTTGATTACTACAAACTGCCGGCGATGGACCGCCCCTTCTCGCCCAAGCACCATCTGTTGCGGCCGAGCGGCCCGGTCGGGCTTTATCTGGGGTTCGTTGGCGTCGCGCTTTTCATTGGAATTTTTCTGTATCCCCTCCGCAAACACTGGGCCTGGCTCGGCCAAAAAGGCACGACGCGCCACTGGCTCGACATTCATGTGCTGATGGGCCTTACCGCGCCCTTTATCGTTGCGTTTCATTCAACGCTTAAGTTCAAGGGGATCGCCGGCATGGCCTTCTGGATCATGTTTGCGGTATCGGCCAGCGGCGTGGTCGGCCGCTACCTCTACTCCCAGATTCCTCGGAAAGTGACGACGGCCGAGATGTCCATGAAAGAGATGCAGGAGTTGCAGGAAACGCTCGGCCGCCAGCTGGCCCAGCAGAATCTGCTCCCCCAGACCGACCTGCGTGTTCTGCTGCGCTTGCCCGACGCAGCGCGAGTGAATCGTCTGCCGGTTGTGATTGCGATCGTCTACATGATGATCCTCGATGTGGTGCGCTTTTTCCGGGTTGCCCGCCTGCGTCGCCACGCGCTCGGTTTCGGCGGCTCAATTCGAGCCCTCGGGGGATTTCTACCCACGCGTCATCGCGAACTTGAGCGAGCCATCGCCGCGGCTTCAGAGGAGGCCGCTCTGTCCAAGCGCGTTCTCTTTCTCTCACGCTCGCAGAAGGTCTTTCATTTGTGGCACGTGGTGCATAAGCCGTTCAGCTATGCCTTCGCCGTGCTGGCGCTGCTGCACATCGGACTGCAATTCTTTCTGGGGTACTTCTAACCGGTCATGGATACTTTGATCACTTATGGCGTTGGCGGTCTGATCTGCCTCTTCTTTCTTGTTGGCTATCTGCGCAGCCTCAAGAAGCGGGAAGCGAAAGCGCGCGAAGCGGCGGAGAAGGGGCAGCTTTTTTCCGAAGGTCCCAAGGCGCAGCATCCCCACATTGCGGTTGATGAATGCATCGGATGCGCGACCTGCACCAGCGTTTGTCCGGAAGGCGACGTGCTGGCCATGATCGCGGGCAAAGCCGCGATCGTGAACGGCTACAAGTGCATCGGGCACGGCCTCTGCGCCGACGCCTGCCCGGTTGGCGCGATAACGATGGTTATGGCCAGCCCCAGCATGGCAGGCGACATGCCCGTCCTGACTCCCGAATACGAGACCACCGTATCCAACCTTTTCATTGTCGGCGAATTGGGCGGCCTCGCGTTGATCAAGAACGCTGTGAACCAGGGCCGCGATTGCGTGGACACGATTGCCGCCCGCCTCCAGGCTCTATCTGACCCCAGCGGCGCCGACGGCGTCTATGACTTGCTCGTGGTCGGCGCCGGACCTGCGGGGATCAGCGCTTCGCTTCGAGCGATCGAACGCAAGCTGAACTATCTGACTCTCGAGCGCGATGAGATCGGAGGGACCGTCGCCAAGTATCCGCGACAGAAACTGGTCATGACCAGTCCCGTGGAATTTCCCATGTACGGCGCTTTCAAGAAGCTCCAGCTCTCAAAAGAACAGCTGCTCGCCTTCTGGGACATGGTTTTGAATCGCTCCGACTTTAACGTCTCCACCGGCGAGAAAGTCGAAGACATTCAGAAAGATGATCATGGAATTTTCACAGTCGCGACCAGTACGAATCAGTATCGTGCCCGCGCGGTCATTCTCGCTCTTGGCCGTGCCGGAGAACCGCGCAAACTCGGGATCAAAGGCGAGGAATTGCCCAAAGTCATGTATCGCCTGATCGAAGCCGACCACTATATCAATAAAAAAATTCTGGTCGTGGGCGGAGGTGACAGCGCGGTCGAGGCTGCCATGGGCCTCGCGAATCAACCCGGCAACGAGGTCACCCTTTCTTACCGCGGCGAACGCTTCACTCGCATCAAAGAGCGCAACACGACCCGCATCCAGGATTGTATGCGCAACGGCAAGGTCAACGTCCTGTTCAACTCGAACCCTCTTGAGTTTGGGCAAGATTCAGTCATTCTGGAGGTTGCCGGCAGTCAGCGCGCAATGGCCAATGACTTCGTGTGGATCTTTGCCGGAGGCACTCCGCCCAACGCGTTTCTCAAGAAAATCGGGGTTGGCTTCGGAGCGCACGATATTACGGCGGAAGCAAGCCGCGAAGCGCGACGGGGGCGAGCCAGGAGTGAACAACTCGTCGCCGGAATATCGCCCGCCGTTTCCTGAGTTGACCTCCGTTCAACTTTGCCGGAGCTCGCCAGGGTGCGCGCCATTCCGGTCTTACCGATCGAAGCACCTCCTGCCCGGCCTTCGAAAACCGCAGACAACTGCGCTAAAGGTTCGTGACTCCCATAATCCTGTTGGGGTACTCGACGGCGATCCTATCGTACGGGAAAAGATTAAGAGACGCCTTGCGCAGCATTCGGAAGTCAGGATTTTTTCATGCCGCTAAATTACTTATCCGCCATACGTGGATAAGCCGTGGCGGCGACTGCATCGGATGCCTTGACCTCCCACCCAACAGTCCACGCTGGCTGCTGGTAAAATCGGAGTTCATATCCGGCGCGACATGTCCGCCGATTTGTCCGCAATTAAGGAGTGCCCCGTGAAGGTGCGAGTTCTCTCTTCATTGCTGTTGCTCTTCGTTCCAGCGTGCCAGTTAGCCGCCCAAACCGGCGCTCAGAAATTCAGCCCGCCCAGCCGCACGTTTCGCTTCACCTACAACTTCACGGTGAAAGATATTCCGTCTGGAACGACGCGAGTGCGCGTCTGGGCCCCGGTGCCGCGGACTGACCAGCATCAGACGGTAAGCGTTCTGTCCATCAAGGGTCCGGGCAAAACGCGAATAACTCAGGAACCCGGGTACGGCAATCGAATGATGTATGCCGAAGTTCAGAATCCAGCCCATGGCAAGGCGGAGTTCACTTTGGAATACAAGATCACGCGCCACGAATATTCGCGGGGCGATTACATGTCTCTCGAGCGCGCCG
>Ga0209167_10000887_pt1 | contig 19571 bp, 18 predicted proteins | sample Coa_R1_9_FD_187154 | JGI IMG/M metagenome (GOLD analysis project Ga0209167, IMG submission 187154) | Surface soil microbial communities from Centralia Pennsylvania, which are recovering from an underground coalmine fire - Coalmine... | ecosystem: Environmental > Terrestrial > Soil >... | reverse complement strand
CTGGCGCGATAAACCACGGACTTGATGACAGGATTCAGGCCGGGAACATCGCCGCCGCCCGTTAGAATACCGATTTTCTTCTTTGTGCTCATGGCCCCTCTCCCTGCTTGTCTGGAACGCCCGGCTCAGGCTCGTCCTCGTATACGACTTTCCGCGACGGCTCGATGCTTGAGAATTTCTGGTTTGGTGAGGTTTGCGCCGCAAGACCATCCTGCGGCGCACCGGAAGGGGATATCTATTTCCGGCCGACCATATTACACGGTTTGGAGACGTGGCGGCTAGCGCAAGCATGTTGAGAATTTCACGCAAACCGGGATGTCCGCGGCGGAATCTCCTGCGGAGCTATTCGCTTGTCGCGGTGAGGGCGCCCTTGCGCATCGCGGAGTTGCCAAGAATCTGCAATGCCCCGCGCAACAGGTGCTCGAAATCGGCGCCGCCCGTTCCGCGAGCCTTCTCGATCGCTTTTTCGACCGCGCGTTCGTCATATCCCAGATTCACAAGCGCCGACGCAACGTCTGATTCGAGCTGCGAGCGCGTCGCCGGCCTGCCGGTTTCCGGCACGTCGATGGCCACCAGTTTGTCGCGCAGTTCGACCACGATGCGCTCCGCCGTTTTCCGCCCGACGCCCGGAATGCGAACAAGCTGCGCCAGGTCGCTTTTGCGAATCGCGGGCACAAGCTCCTCGATGCCCATTCCGGAAAGGATTTTCAAGGCAAGCGAAGGGCCCACGCCCGAAGCGGAGATCAATAGCTCGAAACAGTGCTTCTCGCGCGCGGTCAAAAAGCCGTAGAGCGCCAGCGCATCCTCGCGGACGTGCGTGTGAATCAGCAGCGCGGTCTCTGCTTGGAGCGCGCCCAGTCCGGCGAAGGTCGAGAGCGGAATTTGCACCTGGTACCCTACGCCGCCCACCTCGATGAGCACCTGATTGGGACGTTTCTCAACGAGCTTGCCGCGCAGGGAGCCGATCATGTCGAGCGATTATTCCCGAGCGACGCGGGAGTGTCAACGCTTCGGGGACAAACCGGGCCGCCAAACTGCGCCGCCAGCATCTCGTCCACCTCAGAATTGCCGGATCGCGATGCCGTTGAGGACGCGCGTGCTGTCCTGTCCGACGAGCAAGGCCGTATTGGCGTCAATCACGTAGTACACCAGATTGTATGTGGCCGGCGGATTCGTCGGTTGCAGCGCGGCGGTTCCCCGACCGTTCGTTCCGGGCGCCGCGATCGAACTGGAGGTACCGATCGGGTCGGAAGGCTGCGGAGACGTTCCGAAATTATTGATATCAAGGTTCCCCGTAAACGTCGACGTAATGGCCGCCTCTCCCTCGGCATCCGATTGGTACAAGCCCGGATCGTTGTAGAAAATTCCCTGGCCGTTCAGCACCAGGCCGAAGTTTCCGGCGAGCGCGGCGGGAGAAGCTTGCTGGAGATAGGCCGTGCCCTGCGCGATCGCCGTGGAATCGAGTTCGAGCATCAGCGCCGTGTTTGCGGCGGTAGGATAGGCGGCAAACTCCATTGATCCCAACTTCAGATCGATACGGCCCGTGGTCGCGTCCACAGAGTAGGTGGATGCGCTGATCGACGCGTTTGCGCTCGCCGTTCCCGCGTCGTCGCTGTCCAGAGTGCCGCCGGTGATGTTTCCGTTCGCATCCGACGTGAAAACGCCGCCCGCGGCGTAGGCTCCGGAACTGGAATTCCCGCCCACGGCAAACACATAGTTCGACGCAGAGAGCGCGCCGGCCGTGAACGACGAACCGCTCGCGCCGGCATAAACGTCTCCTGCCAGATGGGCAGCCTGATCGGTTTCGATCAGGTGGAGATGGGTGCTGTCGATGATGTAGAGCGCAAATTGCAGTTGTCCGGTGCTCGTGGAGGAAAGCGTCAACACGCCGCGGCCTGTGCCGGAATTTGTAGTGTCGAAGGAATAGCTGCCGCTGAGGCTTGCGTCCGCCGCTTTCACTGTGCCGTTGTCATTCTCGTCCACGATGGATGCGGACTGCGGGATCCCGCCCGATCCATCGGCCGCAAATCTGCCGGCGATGCCGAGGGGATGAAACTGCGCGTCGCCTCCCGATGCGAGAAAAACGTAATTGCCCTTGATCACGGAAAGCGAATTCGTGAGGTCATCGAGATTTTGCTGGTCGATCGTTCCGTGGCCTGTCGTGCTCGAATCGAACCGAATCAGCAACGCGTGTGATGTCGATGTGAGCACGAACTGCCAGGTTTCCGAGCCATGGCTGGTGTTCACGACGGCGCTCGTCCTCCCGTCCGCCCCTACCTTGTAGGTGCCTGAAAGGATGGGAACGGCAGCGGCGACAGGACTGCCGAAGCTGTCGCCGTCTTCCAGGCCGCTCTGGATGGTGCCTGCGCCATCAGCCACGAAGCGTCCCGCAACAGCGCGGAAGCCCGTCGCGTCGTCTCCCACGTAGGAGAAAGCAAAGGGCCCGCGCAACGATGCATCCGAGTAGACGACGGTGGCCGTCGCGGTAGCGGTTTCCGCCGTTCCGCTCGAGTTGTCGGTGGCCGTGATCGTCACCTTTCCCCCCGGCGGAGGGGCAAACGGCGCCGTGTACAGCCCAGTGGTGGGATTGATAGACCCGATATCGCCGCCGTTCGTCGAGCTGACGGTCCAGGTGGCGCTGGTGTCCAGGACGTTGTTCAGCATGCTCGAGAATTGAAAGGTCCCGCCGGCGGGAACGGTGGCCTGCGCAGGCGACACTCCGAGCACTGTGCTAACTCCGACGGTAACGGTGGAGGTATTCGACGTGATCGTCGTGCTCGACGAGGAGCTGGTGCCGGTGCTCACGGTAATGATGGCGGTAACGGTCACCTGGCCGTTGTTGGTGGTCGGGACGACTTTGGGCGCCGTATAAATTCCGACGTTGGTGTCGGTGGAGGACGAGACGATCGTGCCAAGGGTTGAGTTGCCGCCCGTGGTGCTGTTCACTTGCCAGGTGACGGCCGTGTTCGTGCTGATCGTTGAGTTCGCCAGAGTGACGGTGGCCGTGAAATCAGCTTGCGAGTTGAGTCCCACGGAGATCGCCGTCGGCGTGATGGCGATCGAAGTGATGTTGGTGTTGTTGTTGCCGCTGCCTCCGCAGCCCGAAACGCAGAGAATCGCCATGATGAAGGCAAAAAAGAAAAGAATTGGCTTGCCCTTTCGCATCAAAGCCCACCTGACCGGTTGAAGAGATTTCCGAGCCTCGCGAACTCCGCCATCGTTTCTCCTGTTACGTCTCGAGCTGAAAAAGGCCAGCTATTCTAAATCGCATCTCTCCAAGTTCCAACCCGGCTCACGCTTTCGCCGACGAACCTTGCGCTCTTGAGACGGTCCGCGTTCAGGCGTCTCCGGATAGGGACCGCCCGGCGATCGTCTTTCGTTTCAAAATTCAGTCGAGAAAGAGGCGGACGCCACCCGAACTACTGATGCGGTGAGCGGCAATAAACGTTGGCCGCACCCGTTACCGGCCGAACCTTCCGCATTGAGATATTCCGTCGTTTGGCCGTTTTGGTCCCGCGTCCATCGCTTTGGAGTCCGGGGAGCGGTTGCCGTGCACACGGCTGGAAACAGCGGTGCCCGGTTTGTTCCCGAAACTGTATAATTTGGCGGTCCTGGCGGATGCATGAAGCAGATCATCGACCAATTCATCGCGTACCTTCGCTACGAGAGGAACGCTTCCCCGTGCACGATCCGGGAGTACCGGCGCGATGTGACCCAATTCGCGCAGTTCCTCACTCCGCCCGGCGAAAAGACCATGCCGCTTCGCCAGGTGGACCACAAGATCATCCGCGAATTCGTCAGCTCCCTGTACGACCAGAATCTGGAACGGTCGTCGATCGCTCGAAAGCTGGCGGCCCTGCGCACATTTTTCAAATTCAGCATGCGCGAGGGCTTCGCGACCCGGAATCCCGCGCTGCTCGTGAGGGGCCCCAGGCTCCCCAGGCGTGTCCCGCGAGTTTTGACGGCTGACGAAATGAACGCGTTCCTGGATAATCTGGCGTCTCCGCCGTCGGGCCTCGCCGGGCGCAGGAAACCGACGCAAAAGCAGCGGGAAAACGAGAAGCTGCTGCTGAAACGGGACCGCGCGATCCTGGAACTGCTCTACGGCTCGGGACTCCGCGTGAGCGAACTGGTCGGGCTCGACTTCATCAACGTCGATACCCACGGGCAGATGGTCCGCGTCCTCGGCAAAGGGCGCAAGGAACGCATCGTGCCCTACGGAGAGAAAGCGAAGCGGGCCATCGAGAACTACTGGCCGGTGCGGGAAGAGCTGCTGTCGCGGACGATTCAGCCGAACCGCGAACCCGTTTTCTTGAGTGGCAGGGGTCTGCGTCTGACGACCAATGCGGTGCGAAACCTGGTGAAGAAATACGCGCGGCTCTGCAATGTGGATTGGAACCTCCATCCGCACTCGATGCGCCATGCGTTCGCCACGCATTTGCTGGCGGACGGGGCCGACCTCCGCGCGATCCAGGAACTGCTGGGGCATGTTTCGCTTTCGACGACTCAGCGCTACACGCAGGCCACCATCGAGCAACTCATGTCCGTTTACGACAAGTCGCACCCGCATGCATGACCACAGTGGACGCGTGAGGACTTCCTCCAGGCAATCGTTCCCGGCGCTATTGGCGATGGCGATTTTGCTGGCGCTGGCGTCCACGCCAGCCTTCGGGCAGACTGACGAAATTCAGGTCTACGACGGCTCGATTGCCGAGCCGGGCGTGATCAATCTGACGCTGCACAACAATTTTACGCCGGACGGCCTGAAAACGCCGGCATTCCAGGGCGGCTTGATCCCCGACAAATCCTGGAACGGCACATTCGAGTGGGCGTATGGCGTTACTCCTTGGCTGGAGGCGGGCCTGTACCTGCCGCTCTACAGCGGGTATTCAAAGGATCGCGGCGCAACGATCAACGGCGGCAAGATCCGGCTGCTGTTCGTCGAGCCGCACGCGGACGAGCGCACGTTCGTTTACGCCGTGAATTTCGAGTTCAGCTACAACGCGACGCACTGGGACCCGCACAGGTTTACATCGGAAATACGCCCGATCTTCGGGCTGCACCTGCATTCCTGGGATCTGCTCGTGAACCCGATTCTCGATAATTCGTGGACCGGCGGTTTCAAGAGCCTCGACTTCGCTCCTTCGTCGCGCGTCGCCTACCATCTCGACCCGGGCTGGGCGGTTGCCGTTGAGGAGTACGACGACATCGGTCCGCTGCGCGATTTCTACCCGCGCGACGAGCAGGCGCATGAGATATGGGGCGTGTTCGATCGCTATTCGAAGATTGTCGACGTCGAAGGCGGCATCGGATTTGGCCTCACGCCGGGATCAGACAAAGTGACGCTGAAGCTGATCGTATCGCGCGACCTCTACCATCCGAAGAAGCACTGAACACGCCTAATTCGCGGTAAGGGACGCGGCGGGAATGAAGCCTTCAGCGGGTGGCTTTGACGCCTGGGAGGGAAGCGGCATCTTCGAGCGGTCCACGCGATTGTACAGCGTGTCGCGCTCGACGGGCACGCGTCCTGCGGCGCGAATCAGGCGCTCCAGTTCGGCGCGCGTGAGGTGCTCGGGCGTGGTGGCGCCTGCATCGTGGTAAATCTTCTCTTCCACCACCGTTCCGTCGAGATCATTCGCGCCAAAACCGAGGGCGATTTGCGCGATTCGCGGCGTCAGCATGATCCAGTAGGCCTTGATGTGGTCGAAATTGTCGAGCACAAGACGCGAGACGGCGATCGTTTTCAGGTCGTCGAGACCGGTTGGATTCGGCAGGTGCGCAAGCGCCGTGTTCGCGGGATGGAACGCCAGCGGAATAAACGCGACGAAGCCGTGGGTTTTATCCTGCAACTCGCGCAGTTTCAGCAGGTGATCGACGCGCTCTTCCGCAGTTTCGATGTGGCCATACAGCATCGTCGCGTTCGAACGAAGGCCGACTTCGTGCGCCGTCCGCGCGATTTGCAGCCACATCTGGCCGCTGACTTTGTGGTCGCAAATGACCTTCCGCACGCGAGGATGGAAAATCTCCGCGCCGCCGCCGGGAAGCGAATCGACTCCCGCTTCTTTCATCTTTAGCAGGGTGTCGCGAATCGACAGCTTCGAAATCCGCGCGTAATAGCCCACTTCCACCATCGTGAACGCCTTCAGGTGGACGTGCGGAAACCGTTGCTTCAGGCCGCGGATCAGCTCCAGGTAGTGCTCGAACGGCAAATCCGGGTGCAGGCCGCCGACGATGTGAAACTCCGTCGCCCCTTGGGCGACACCTTCCGCTGCGCGCGACCAAATCTCTTCGAGCGCGAAGTTGTAAGCCCCCGGCGCATCAGGCGACCGCCCGAAAGCGCACAGCCGGCAATGCGCGACGCAAATGTTGGTCGGATTGATGTGCCGGTTGACGTTGAAATAGCAGATATTTCCGTGTTTCTGCTCGCGAACGTGGTTCGCCAGCCAGCCGACCGCCAACAAATCGCGCGATTCGTAGAGCGCGAGCCCGTCCTCGCCGGACAGCCGTTCTCCGGCGAGAACTTTCCCCGCGATCGGCCGCAGCATCGCATCCGTTGTCTGAAATTCAACCGGCATTTTTAAATGGGGCACGGCAAGCCTTCGAGCCTCAGCCCCTACGATGACCCTCGTTCCGCGACGCATGCGGTCACCTCAAGACGGCCGCAGCGCCCCAAAACAACAGGAACAGAAGACTAATATAGCCATTCACCGTGAAAAACGCAGCATTGATTTTGCTCAGGTCGTCGTGCTTCACGAGCGAATGTTCGTAAATCAACAGCGCCGCAACAACCGCGATGCCTGCCCACGCCAGCCAGCCCAGGTGAAAGCTCAGCGCGAGCCAGGCCAGCAATCCGACCATCACGATGTGCATCCCGCGCGCAAAGAGCAGAGCCCGCGCGACTCCGAATTTCTTTGGGATCGAATAGAGGCCGGCGGCTTTGTCGAAGTCCACATCCTGGCAGGCATAAAGCACGTCGAAGCCGCTCACCCATAGCGTCACGGCGGCGCACAGGATCAGCATCCGCCAGTCGAGCGATCCGCGAATGGCAATCCACGCCGCAGCCGGCGAGATGCCCAGGCAAAACCCCAGCACGAAATGCGACCAGGACGTAAACCGCTTCGTGTAGGAGTAAAGGAACAGGATGGCCAGCGCGACCGGAGAAAGTTTCAGTGCCAGCGGATTCAATTGCCACGCCGCGATGACCAGCAGCGCGGACGCCGCAATCGTAAACACCCGCGCGAATCCCAGGGAAAGTTGGCCGGTCGCGAGCGCGCGGTTTGCCGTGCGCGGATTTCTGCGGTCGTAATCGAGATCGGCAATGCGATTCATGGTCATCGCCGCAGACCTTGCGCCGACCATGGCCACAACGATCCACGCGATCTGACGCCACGTCGGCAAGCCGCCCACCGCCCGCGCCGCGAGCAGAGCGCCCACCAGCGCGAATGGCAGCGCAAACACGGAGTGCTCGAACTTGATCATTTCGAGCACTGTTCGAATTCGGCTCTTTGTCATGGGAACGGCTACTGCTAGCGATCTTTCTTGCCCAGCTCGATTCGGGCCTGCTCCAGCATCGAGTCGACGAACTCGGCCTTCGCTTCCTGATACTTCGTGCGATTGTCGTGATACTGGCGCGCGAGCCGCTTCTTCAGTTCCGCGTACGCGCGCGCCATTTCCGGATGCTTCCGGAGGTAATCGCGAACCAGCACATGCCGCTCGAACGCCGGGCTGCCTTCCGGGCAAACGTACAAGTGGTGCTCGGGAAATTCTGCGGTCCAGCGAAACGCCTCGCGTTCCTCAACTCCCAGATTCCCCTCATGTCGGTAACCGAGCGCCTCGACGGCCGCGATCGCCGCCGGAACGTCTTCGCGCCGCACCACCACGTCCAGATCGACGATCGGCTTGGCGCACATGCTCGGCACGGACGTGCTGCCCACGTGCTCGATCTGGAGCACCATCGGGCCCAGCGCCGCGGCGATCCGCTCGCGCAACTTCTCGAAGCGCGCCGGCCACTCCGGATCATACTCGGCCATGACTACCGACTGCATGTCTCATATTAGCAGGGACGGCAAAAAAGTGGATTTCGGGCTACCGGCGGTGAATTCTGTATCGATTAAGCTTTTGTGATGTTGCTGATTCAAGGGCACTTAAGGTGGAAATTTGTTCGACACGTGTATCGATTAAAGGCGTCCAACCCCAGCTCAAAGTCAGGGGTCGCCCTCGAAACTCCACATTGATTCGACAGCACTTAGGAGATTCAGCGCTCGCCTAGGGATCAAGAAATGCGAATTGCCTTTGGTTTGCGGCCTTCGCCAGCGCTTCGATTTTCGTTTCGCGAACTGGCAAGGTAAGGCTCCCTTCGCATCACCGTCTGAACAGGAAACGAAACCTGGGAGCAAAGCAAAAACTTTCGTCGGTTGTCCCGCGGCGAGCCAGCCTTGTCAGTTCGTCGAAAAGATCCTGAGCAACCGCAGAGGCTGCAAACCAAATACCTCGGAATTTCAATGGCTGTTTGATGTGCCATCGGCTGCCAGGGGGCAGGCGCTGCTTCGGCGCGGGCGGGTCTGAGGCCCGCTCCTACAAGCTTCTTCTACAAGCTACCGAGATTTGCCGCCCTTCCAGCGATACTGCTTCTCCTGAGGCAGGCCAGCCTGTGCGAGTACGCGATAGGCAAACTGCTCGACCATGTCCTCGATCGATTTCGGGCCGTAATAGAAAGCGGGCATGGCGGGCATGACGGTGGCGCCTGCGTCATGGACGCGGAGCATGATTTCGAGGTGAATTCGGTTGAGCGGCGTTTCGCGGAGGCACAGAATCAGCGGGCGCCGTTCTTTCAGGCAAACGTCGGCCGCCCGCGTCAGCAGGTCGTTGGCAATGCCGCTCGCGATTGCGCCCAGCGCTCCGGCCGAGCATGGGACGACGATCATCGCGTCCACGATGGCGCTGCCGGAAGCGATGCTCGCGCCAATGTCTTTATTCGGGAGGTATTCGATTTTCTTTGCGGGCGTGCCGGTAAGCAGCGCGGGCATTTTTTTCGCGTCATTTGGGATGTTGATGACGAGTTCGGTCGCGACGAGGCGCATGCCGGCGTCGCTGATCACGAGGTAGACGCGCTCGACGCGCGCGTCGGCATCGAGCAGCCGCAGCACGCGCTGCGCGTAAATCGCACCGCTCGCGCCGGTTATTCCCACCGTAATTGTGCGGCCGTCAGCTTTTGCCATGGTCTCCGGTATGTTTACGTGCGGAATCGTCGAGTGTAGGTACCGCCATTCGCGCCCGTCAGGCCGGCGCACCGACTCAGTACGGACGACAGTTAGGGATGTGCGACCTCGAATTGCAGCGCATTCGACGTGGGAATGCTGGTCATCTGTGGATTCACAACGTCAAACGGCGCCCCCGATATAGGTATCTCCCAGCTGGTAGCTTCTTTCGTAAACGGTGGGAAATTCTCTGACCCGGTCAGACCCGTGAATTGCGCGACGAGAGAGTACGTCCCGGGCCTCATTTTGAAACCGGAGCCCGTGGATCCGACTGCCCAATAGTTGCGCAAGTCCACCGGAAAAGAAAAAGTGGCACCGGCAGGCAGGGGTACGAAGAGGGTTCTCTGTCCGGCAGGGCCAATCTCCCGCACAGGCTTGAGCTCAAGCCGCTGCGAGGTCCCATGCGAATCGGCAAGGACCAAAGAAATCGCGTTCGGAGATTGTAACGTCCCGTCTGGCGCCATGGTCCCCAGATTCAAGGCGAAGTCGCTCTTCCCGACGTTCCGCAATTCGACGATGAACGTCGGAACTTCGGATCGGCCAGGCTGCTCCGGATCAACCTCCAGAGAGACTTGTAATCCAGCGACCGCTTTCCCCTGGGACCAAGCGAAGACCCCAGTTCGCCCGCTTTGCTCCTGCGCGGACAATAGTGCGCCAGTCAAGAAGAAAAAGACTGCAACGGACACACGCCAGCTAACCTGGATAATTCGCGTTGAAGGATTCATCGGAGGCCCTCCGCGTCGCAATTCTATCACTCAGCAGCGAGTGGCGAAGGGTTTTGCATACCTTTTAGCGTCAGCGCAGCCATGCCGTGCTCTCTTCACGACCTGTGTCCCGCCAACGCTCGGGATTTGTTTGACAGGCGAGCGCGCAGCCCGAGACTGTGCCGGCGGGCCGTCCGTCCCCTGCGGAAAACTAAATCGGACGGGCGGCTGGCATTCCTTGTAGGATACGCGGCACAAGCAGGCCAACCGCAGGAAAACACATGAGGAGGCAACGATGGCGACGGTGCTGATTACCGGGACCAGCAAAGGGATCGGGCTGGAGGCAGCGCTCGCGTTCGGCCGCGCGGGGCATAAAGTGCACGCGACGATGCGGAAACCCTCGCAGTCGCCGGAGCTGGCGAAAAGGGCGGCACAGGAAAAACTTCCGATCAGCGTCTCGACGATGGATGTGGACTCGGACGAATCGGTGAAAGATGCCATCGCTGCCATACACCGAGATCAGGGCGCGATCGATGTGCTGGTCAACAATGCCGGCGTGGAGCGGGCGGGTTCGGTGGAAGAGCTTCCGCTGGCGGAGTTCCGTGCGGTGATGGAGACCAACTATTTCGGCGTCCTCCGGTGCATTCAGGCGCTGGCGCCACACATGCGGCAACGCCGAAGCGGCTGCATCATCAACGTGAGTTCGGTGGCCGGGCGCATCACGAGCCCGCCACTGAGTTCCTACACCGCTTCCAAGTGGGCATTGGAGGCGCTGAGCGAAGCGCTGGCAGGCGAGATGAAGACTTTCAACGTGCGGGTGGCCCTGGTCGAGCCGGGAATCATCGATACAGCGATGGCTCGGCGTATCGGAGACCAGCCGGACAAATCGCTTTACCGGCAGCGCGAGCGCTTCGCTTATCTTTTCGCGGCTTCTCTGAAGAATCCGGCGCCGCCCTCTCTGGTGGCCCAGAAAATCCTGGAGGTCGCGGAAAGCGGGACATGGCAACTCCGCCACCCGGTGGGACCTGATGCGGTTCCGTTTCTGCAGTGGCGAGCCGGGATGACCGATGAAGAGTGGGTGGAACTGAACGCCAGCGACGATGAGGCGTGGTACCGCAGAGTGGAGCGCGACTTCGGTCTGGATACCCGGCCCAAGACTAGCACTGCGTCCGGCAACTAACAGGACGCTGAAAAAGTCGAACGGCAGCTTCAGGGGTTGAAACCCCTGATACAAAACGCCCACTTACGGCGGGGTTAAAACCCCGCCCTCCTGAAGACAAGGCGTTTTTCAGCAAGCAGCTAAACGGTACGAGAGGGCGCCGAAAAAGGGGTCGAGCGATCCGGGCTTCCATTGTGGAGATTGGGTCGAGATAAGAGAGGCCACGGCCGAAAGCCGTGGGCCTAACCCAGCGGCTGAAGCCGATCCCTATCGGGCGGCGGGCGATGCGACTGAAGTCGCACCCTGACGCGAAACCCGCTGACGATATGGCGTGAAGTCATACCGGACACGGACCACTCGTCTGAGCGCCAGAACTAGAACCCTGCGCTCCCGCGTTTCCACCGAGACTTGAGTCAATCGCCCCTTGCGGGACTTTAAGGCGTTGGCCAGTGGTGTTGCTGTTCCCGGCACTTCGTCCCGGGCTAAGTACAATCGCGCCTCCGGCGCTCCCACAGTGAGACAAGACCGCAGTCCTCACACAGACTCTTAGGAACAAAGAGCGCTGAGGGCGCTACATCTTGGGAAGGATGTAGACGCCTTCGATGTCACTCACCATGTTTCCGTTGGCGTCGGCCTTGCCTTTATACGTGCCTTTGCCCTTGATGCCCTTGAATTTCCCGGTGCCTCCGATGTAGCTCCACGTGCCTCCATCTGCTACCGGCTTGCCGTCTTTTGTCATCGTGTTCGTGCCGGAAAAGCGCACAAAGATCTTGTCGCCGTTGGCCATGTTGCTGACGTGGTATCCGACCGTGTGGAATCGGGTGCCGCTGCCGTCGCTGGTGGCCACATCCTGACCGTCTTTCGCGGCCACGCCGTCGACCTCCATCGGAGCCGTCCAGGTGCAAGCGAACTTCGCCAGTTGGAGCGCGTGACCGGCTCGGTCGCCCGCTTCAATCGAGTAGGCCGGATCGGGTTTCGCGCACGATATCGTCGCGGTGATCTTGGTTTGCGCCGCCGCGACAGCTGGCAGCGCGAGGCCCAACACAAACGCCCAGAGAATTCTCTGCTTCATGGATCCTCCGAAAATTTTCCTAAGGTTCGATTTCGCGATGGCCCGTTTTGCTGGGCAAACTTATATACCCAATGAGCGTTTCACGCGAACCGATATTGTTGTTCGGGCCATCCTGGCGTTCGAAACGCTCGCCAGGAGCACGGCGGCAGTTCAGGATAGGCGCACCCTACGCAGCTGCATGACGCGGAGTTTGCCCCCTAGCCAGGCGCAGGGCATCGCGGTGGCCACAAGCGCGAGAGGATACCAGTGCGGACCGAACTCTGCCCCGCGGTTCCACCTTGAAACAGCCCCCACTGTGCTCAGCACAAGGCCCAAAGCGCCGCCGAGGAGCGCATGCAGCATGGGCCGAATCGGCGCCAACCGTGCCGTGATATAGCTTCCGGCGACGGCATAGACAGTGCGGTAGATTGTCGCGAGAAGGAACAGGGCATCGCTCATCGGCTGGCCCAGCGGGGGGAAGATGCTCGTTTCGCGCAGCCCGATGTCGGTGCCGATCGACAGAACAACGACCGCAATAAATCCGGCAAGCAGCGCGCCGATGCTGGCCAGCCACCGGCGGGCGGCTGGTCGCGTTGCTGTCACTGGAGACATCATTTGATCTGGAAAACCAGCCTTACGCGCGCTTGATCGCGCGGACGAGCAGCAGCAGGACGACCGCGCCGACGAACGCGGTAAACAATCGCCCGATCAGTCCGTATGAGGCCAACCCCACCACGGCGAATAGCCAGCCGCCGAGAATCGATCCAACGATCCCGACCACCAAGTCAACCAGCACGCCCATACCGTGTCCCTTAACGACTTTGCCCGCCAAGAATCCCGCCAGAATTCCGATGAGGATGGTCCAGAACAGCCACATGTGCGCCTCCAAGGCAGAAGGATCGGTTCAGAGTTCCCTGGGAAACCAGCCAGGCCGAGTGCCGAGACTCTAGCACAGATTGGCTCACTGCAAGCGCGAAGGCGAACGTGAAGCGGTGCTAAAATCGTGCGGCGGAAAAACGGAATGAACGAAGCGGATATCCGAAGCTTTGTCGAGGCGCTGCGCGCGGGCAAGGTTGGCGCGGATGAGGCGATCGAGCGCCTGCGCCAGCTTCCGTTCGAGGATATCGGTTTTGCGAAGATCGATCATCACCGCGCGTTGCGCCAGGGATATCCCGAAGTCGTATTCGCGCGCGGGAAGACGCCGAAGCAAGTGAGAGAAATCGTGCGGGGCATGCTGCGCGCGAATGCGTCGCATAATATTCTGATCACGCGCGCTAACAAGGAAATGTTCGCGGCGGTGAAACGCCTAGCCCGCTCCGGCAGCAAAGCGCGCGCGGAGCAAGCGGAATTCCACGAGCTTTCCGGCGCGATCACGATCCGACGCAACCGCGCCATCGCCGGGAAAGGGCTGATCCTCGTGGTGACCGCAGGGACGAGCGACATCCCGGTCGCCGAAGAGGCTCTCGTCACCGCGCGAGCCATGGGCAATCGCGCCGAAGCGGTTTACGACGTAGGCGTCGCGGGGCTCCATCGCCTGCTCGAGCACCGGCAAAAGCTCGCCGAAGCTCGCGTGATTGTTTGCGTCGCGGGAATGGAGGGAGCGTTGCCGAGTGTGGTCGCTGGAATGGTGGCGGCGCCGGTAATCGCGGTTCCCACCAGCACCGGCTACGGATCGAGCTTCGGCGGCATGACAGCGCTGCTCGCGATGCTGAACAGTTGCGCCTCGAACGTAAGCGTCGTCAACATCGACAACGGCTTCGGCGCCGGGTGCGTCGCCAGCGTGATCAATCACCTATAAATGTTTGAGGAGACGCACTCCTTTGGGCCGCGCAGGGTGGCGAACAGAATCGAACTGCTTTGGGTTTGCGGCCTCCATTGGCGCTTCGAATTTTCTTTCGCGGACCGGCGAGGCATGGCGGCTTTGCGATCAAGCGTTCGGCGAGTTGGCAACTCTTCGATTGCGCTCGGGGCAGGCGGAATGACACACGAAACTAGAGCGCCGCTGCGGCAATCGCGACCGCGAGCGCGGGCTCTTCGTCGGGAAAAACCGTACGCAAATCAAACACCAGCCGGTCGTCTTCGATCCGCGCGATCACGGGCACGCCGTTCTGGGGTTTGCGCAGCCGCTCGTCGAGTGCGGCCGCCGAATGCCGCGCGCTGCGCAAAGTAACCAGCTTCGTGGCCAACTGTTGATCGGGCGTTGAGCCGCCGCCAATCACGGAAAAGCCGTCGCGCAGTTGGATGGAGATATCCGGAGGGAGCGTCTTGCGCAGGCGTTCCGCGAATTGCGCCGCGCGCCGCGCAATCTCGTCGGCGGGCAGCCGAATCATGCGCAGCGCCGGAATTTCATCGAGCGCGCCGCGATGATAGGCCCGCAGCACAACCTCCAGCGCCGCGATGGTCAGCTTGTCAACGCGCAGCGCGCGAAACAGCGGATTGCGCCGGATGCGGTCGACGATACCCTTATTCCCAGCGATGATTCCGGCCTGCGGGCCGCCGAGCAGCTTGTCTCCGCTAAAGGAGACAACCGAAACTCCGGCCACGCAGCTCGCACGCGCCACCGGCTCCGAAATTCCCGCGTCGCTCAGATCGGCCAGGCAGCCCGAACCCAGGTCTTCGTAAACAGGGATCTGGCTTCGCCGTCCCAAAAGCACCAACTCTTCGAGGCTGGGCCGCTCCGTGAAGCCGGTAATCCGGAAATTCGAAGGATGCACGCGGAGCAGGAGCCGCGTGCGCTCGTTGATCGCGCGCTCGTAGTCGCGGATGCGCGTCCGGTTCGTCGTGCCCACTTCGCGCAGGACTGCGCCACTTTCGGCCATGATGTCGGGGATGCGAAAGCCGTCGCCGATCTCGATCAGCTCGCCGCGCGAAACGACGACCTCCGCGCCTTTCGCCAGCGTGTTCAAAACAAGAAAAACCGCTGCGGCGTTGTTGTTCACGACGATGGCGGTTTCCGCGCCGGCGAGCGCACGAAGCAACTCCGACGTGTGCACATCTCGCTTGCCGCGCTGCCCGGTGTGGATGTCATATTCCAGATTCGAGTAGCGCGTCGCCGTCTCTTCGAATTTCGAGATCGCAGCCGCGGGAACCGGTGCGCGGCCAAGATTGGTGTGCAGGATGACGCCCGTGGCGTTGACCACGCGCTGCAGGGATGGAGCGAGCCAGTTTTCCACCTCGTCAGTAATGCGCGCTTCGAGAGCCTCCAAGGTGAGCGTGTCAGACGTGGCCGCGGCTGTTGCGCCAGCTTCCGGAGAAGCTTCACCCAGCAAGTCCGCGCGAACGCCCGCCAGAACGCTGCGCGTTGCCTCGATCACCGCGCTTCGCCCCGCCATTTCGCACAACGCCCGCACGCGCGGACGTCCGAGGATTTCATCCACCGAAGGAATTTCCCGCAGACGCTCCTTGCGCGCCGAATCAGCCCGCAGATCGGGCGCGTCGGCGGAAACCTGTTCGGAAGCCGCCCTTTGCATGCGCGCCGCGGGGTCAATTTCCGGATTCATCGCGTCCATTTGAACACAGGCATATTTAAAGCCGCAATGCCGGTGTCAGGCGCCGGGCGAGGGGCAACAATGACAGGCCGGTCGAACCCCGCTACGATATGGGCGAGTCATGGCAAGAACCTACCTGTCGCTCGGGTCGAATATGGGAGATCGCGCGGCGAATATCGCACGCGCGCGCGAAGGGCTGTGGAAGCGCAGCATCCGCATCGCGCGAAGCTCGTCGCTCTACGAGACCGAGCCCGTTGAATTGCGCGAGCAAGAATGGTTCCTGAATTCGGTGATCGAAGCAGAAACGGAACTGGGGCCGGTGGAACTGCTGGCTGCCGCGCTGGCCGTTGAGCGCTCGCTTGGCCGCGAGCGGCGCGTGCCGAAAGGGCCTCGCACCATCGATATCGATGTTCTGCTCTATGGCGACGCACTGGTCCACACGCCGGAGCTAGACGTTCCTCATCCGCGCATGGCCGAGCGCCGTTTCGTTCTGGTGCCGTTCGCTGAAATCGCGCCGGGCGTCGTGCACCCCGTCCTCGGGAAAACGATCGGTGAACTTCTCGCGGAAACGGCAGATACCAGCGCAGTTCGTCGCTTCCCGGCATAGGAAACGCTAAAGAATCACGAGCGCGCGATAAGAATGCGGGAGGTGAGATGGCGCTGCGAACCCAGAAGCCTTATCCAAGGTGTTCGCGTTCCGTTTGTTGCTTGCGGCGTTTCTTGCGTTCCTCTTCTTCCTGCCGCTCCCATTCGGCCATTTCTTCCTCGGTCATCTGATAATCCTCGCGCGGAGCGAACATGGCCCCGCTCCGGCCATCGCGCCGCGTGCGGCGGACCGTCTTGCGCTTCCGCGCGGCGAAGAAGTCGCGAATGGTGCGGATCGGCGAGTCGATCGCTCCAGCTTCGAGAAGCAGGTCGCTCACCTTCTCGAGGAAGTCGTGCAAGTTGTATGGCTTGGCCGCATAAGGAAGACCTTCGCGCTCGATTATGGGCTGCAGTTCTTTCGAGACCGAAGCCGGAATCAGGAAGAGCACGCGCAGACGCCGGCGAGTCGAAGGCGCCGGTTCAGAAGGCTCGGTAATAAGTCCGGGCTCGGAACTCGCCTCGGTATCGGACGCCCTCGGCTCCTCGATTTCCGCATCCGCCATCGCCAGGTCACGCAAAATCGCGAATAGCGGCCCGCGAGGATCGGTCAACGCCGCGTTGACGATAACCAGGTTCCAGACGCCGCGCGCCAGTTCGGGCATGGCCTGCGAGGCGGCTGGGACGATTCTGACTCGCCAGCCCTCCGCATCGAGGACGCTGCGCATCGCGCGCTGGCTGGCGATGTCGTCGTCCACGATCAGAATGTTGACTTCCGGCACTTTAGGGGGCTCCGAATCTCCGTAAATATGATAGGCGCGTCAGGCTTGGGCTCAGGCCGGAATTCGCCGGCCGGGTTCCCGCGGGGCACTCTGTCCGGCTGTACAGGGGCGAATAAAAAGCGAATCTTTGTTCTTGACACGGCGAAACAAAAGCGAATACTATCGGCGAGTGCGGCGAGGCTTTCAATGGCCACTTCTCCCATCCTTCGACACGGTCCGGCGACGATTCGTCGCCGCCGTCCCGCGCCGGAGCAGACCAGTCTCACCCTTTTCCCCACAGCCGCTCGCCACGGCACATGTGAGCCCCCGAAGGGCGCTTCCGCGCCCCCTCCGGCACCCGACCGGAGTGTGAAGCGCGCTTCGGAACTGGTCGGCATTGCACGCCTCGCCGCATCCTCCCCCTGCGCTGATGCGAAGCGCGGGACGGAGTACTTTCTCCTCCCGGTCAAATCGATCCTGAACCGCTGCGATTCGCCGCGGGTGCCGTTCCGCTGGACTATAAATCCCTATCGCGGGTGCGAGTTCGGTTGCCGGTACTGCTACGCGCGCTACACGCACGAGTACATGGAGCTCGATGGCGGCGATTTCGAATCGAAGATCTACGTCAAGCAGGACGCCGGCGCGCTGGCCGAACGCGACCTTTCCTCTGAGAAGATCTGGGGCGAGCACATCGCCATTGGGACCGCCACTGACCCTTACCAGCCCGCGGAAAAGGAATTCGGCACCACGCGCGCCATCCTCGAAAAAATGGCCGAGCGTGAGGGCCTGAGCCTCTCAATCACCACAAAATCGAATCAGGTGGTGCGCGATATCGACCTGCTGCGCCGAATTTCCGCACGCTCGTCGATCACGATCCACATGACGGTCACCACCCTCCACACGCGCCTCGCGCGCATGCTCGAACCACGCGCGCCGCGTCCCGAGCTGCGTTTGGAGGCGGTTAGCAAGCTACGCGAGGCGGGAATCAACGTCGGCGTGAACGCTATGCCCATTCTGCCCGGCCTTACCGATCGCGAGGACGATCTCGACGCACTGGTCCGCGCAGCTCGTGACGCCGGCGCACAGTGGCTTGCGGCGAACGTGCTTTTCCTGATGCCGTCGTCATGGAAGCCGTTCATCGAGTTCCTGGAAGCGAAATTTCCCAAGCTCGCGCGGCGTTATCGCGATTTCTACCGGGGCTACGGCGACGCGCCGGAGGAATACCGCAAGCGCATCAAGGAACTGGTTGACAGCCTGCGCCGAAAACACGGCTTGGGCTCGCGTCCTGTTCCGCCTTCGCCGAATTCGTGGCGCTCGCCCCAAATGGCTCTGGCTCTAGGCAGAGGAGAATAACGATGGCTTCGCTTCGAACGAATGAAAAAAGAAGAATGGCATCGAGTTCATCTGGAACGAGAAGGAAAAGAACGCGGCCGCGGCGGGATAGCGCGGCCAAGCTGAATTTTGCCCAAGCCAGGGCAGTTCAAGAACCGACGCCAGTACGAGGTATGAAGGTCCGGACCGTCTCCTTGCTCACGCTGGCGTTCTCGCTGGTGTGCCTCGCCGCATTTATCGCGGGCTCGCCACACATTCCTCCCCTTCCCGCTTCGAGCCATGAGCTCGTCAGGAGTTTGCCAGCACAGAGATCCCTTTCACGCCAAGCAATCGCGAATCCGCGGTGATACGCGTCAGATCGAAGACCTTTGCCGTAACCACCGAGAACGCATCGGCGGGATCACAGTGCCCCAACCGGATTGCCGGCGTTTCCGGATTCGAGTAGTTGATTTCGGTTGTGCGAATCCACCTCTTGGGCCGCACCGTATTATACGTTCACGGATCTACGACTGTATCGGCAAAGTGACCTCATTACGGGCACCGTGTGCTTGGGGGAGCTCGGATTCGCCCTACGGGACGGCGGCGCGATCCCCCCTCCACTCTCGGAATTCGTGGAAGAACGGGCCGAGTGGCCATACGAGCGCGAGCTCAGGAGGGCATCTCATGTAGAATCGGCGGCGATGAATCCAATCGATGTTTCCTCGGAAGAGTTCCGCCGCCTTTGCGAGCGCGTCGTAGAAATGGCAGCCGGCTACCTCGATACCATGAACAGCCGACCGATTCTTCCGGAAGAGAGCGGTGCAGAGATGGAGCGCATCTATCGCACGCCGCTGCCCGAAACGGGTATGAGAGAAGAAGCGGTCAATGGCTTAGCTGACGTTCTCCGTCACTCACGCGCGCAGAACGGGCGGTTTTTTGGCTACGTGATGGGTTCAGGAGAACCGGTAGCGGCCGCCATGGACCTGCTCTGCGGCGTGCTCAACCAGAACGTGACGGCCTGGCGGTCCGCTCCCGCAGGCGTGACGCTCGAGCGTACCGTCGTGGGCTGGCTGGCGGAGGCCATCGGTTGCCGCGAGTTTCAGGGCGTCTTGACTGGTGGCGGATCGGCCGCCAACCTGATGGCTCTGGCGATGGCTCGAGAAGCCGTTGCTCCGGCCAACGAGACAGGGATCCGATCGAACGGCGCGCTGGCGGTGTACGCCTCGTCGGAAGTACACATGTCGATTTCCAAGGCGAT
>Ga0209167_10000886_pt1 | contig 19575 bp, 16 predicted proteins | sample Coa_R1_9_FD_187154 | JGI IMG/M metagenome (GOLD analysis project Ga0209167, IMG submission 187154) | Surface soil microbial communities from Centralia Pennsylvania, which are recovering from an underground coalmine fire - Coalmine... | ecosystem: Environmental > Terrestrial > Soil >... | reverse complement strand
TGACGATCGACCTGATCAGCCCGATAGCGATGGAAGACGGACTGCGCTTTGCGATCCGCGAAGGCGGCAAGACCGTCGGCGCCGGCGTCGTAACGAAGATCCTGAAGTAGGCGACGGTAATCGGTACACAGGCCAGTAGCTCAATTGGCAGAGCGGCGGTCTCCAAAACCGCAGGTTGGGGGTTCGATTCCCTCCTGGCCTGCCATTGGTTGATATGACAGACGAAAGCAAAGTTCAGGACGCGGGCACCGCGGACCAGGTGAAGCTCGGCGCCGCGATCCTGATCGTGATCGCCGGCGTGGCGGCTTACTACCTGCTGCCGAACGCCTCGAGCTGGTTGCGCTGGCTCGCGGTCGCCGTGAGTCTGGTGCTTGCCGGTCTGGTGGTGTGGTTCTCCTGGTACGGCACGCAGTTCAAGCAGTTCGTGGACCTGGCGCGCATCGAGCTGCGCAAGGTCGTGTGGCCCAACCGCCAGGAGACCGGCATGACGACCCTCGTCGTGTTTGCCTTCGTGGTCGTGGCCGGCCTGTTTTTCTGGGCGCTGGACTGGGCGCTGGCGCTCGCCACGAGATATCTGACGGGGCAAGGGGGTTGAACGTGGCGCTGAGATGGTACGTCGTACACGCCTACTCGAATTTCGAGCACCGGGTCGCGCAGTCCCTCAAGGAACGCATCGCGCGCGCCGGACTCGAGCCGCGTTTCGGCGAGATCCTCGTGCCGACCGAAGAAGTGGTCGAAATGCGCGACGGCCAGAAGCGCAAGAGCGAGCGCAAGTTCTACCCCGGCTACGTACTGGTGCAGATGGAAATGGACGAGGAGACCTGGCACCTGGTGCGCGATGTGCCGAAGGTGCTCGGCTTCATCGGCGGCTCGCCGGAAAAGCCGGCGGCGATCACCGACAAGGAGGCGAACCAGATCCTGCGCCGTGTTGAAGAGGGCGTCGACAAGCCGCGGCCGAAGGTGCTGTTCGAGCCGGGCGAAGTGGTGCGTGTGGTGCACGGGCCGTTCAATGATTTCAACGGCGTGGTCGAGAGCGTGAATTACGAAAAGAACCGCCTGAACGTGGCGGTGCAGATTCTCGGGCGCTCCACGCCCGTGGAGCTGGATTTCTCGCAGGTCGAAAAGGCTTGAAGTGAGGCGCAGCAGGCAAAAACCATGCTTGTTGCCTGCGGGCTACGGAGTTATGTCCGCTGCGAGCGCCGCAGGCGACTTGCAGCCAATGGGCGAGGTCGGCGCAAGCCGCGTTTTTTGAGCTACGTCCTTTTAAAGGGAGCCGTCAAAGGCGCTGGAACCTTAAGGAGAGGTATCAATGGCTAAGAAAGTATCGGGTTACGTCAAACTGCAGGTGCCGGCAGGCGCTGCCAACCCTTCGCCCCCGATCGGGCCGGCGCTGGGTCAGCAGGGCGTGAACATCATGGAGTTCTGCAAGCAGTTCAACGCGCAGACCCAGAAGCTGGAAAAGGGCTTGCCCATTCCGGTCATCATCACCGTGTACAGCGACCGCAGCTTCACCTTCGTGATGAAGACCCCGCCCGCCGCGGTGCTCATCCGCAAGGCGATCGGGATTGAAAAGGGCAGTGGCACCCCCAATACCGCCAAGGTGGGCAAGATCTCCCGCAAGCAGCTCGAGGAGATTGCCAAACTGAAGCAGCCCGACCTCACCGCCGCCGATCTGGACGCCGCGGTCCGCACCATTGCGGGCAGCGCGCGCAGCATGGGCGTCGACGTGGAGGGAGTCTGATCATGGCTGTCCCGAAGCGCATCAAGGCCTGGAAAGACAAGATCACCCCAGGCAAGCAGTACCCGGTCGAGGAAGCCCTGAAGCTCGTGAAGGAATTCGCGACCGCGAAATTCGCGGAAGCCGTGGACGCCTCGGTGAACCTCGGGATCGACGCCAGCAAGTCCGACCAGCAGGTGCGCGGTTCGACCGTGATGCCGCACGGCACCGGCAAGACCGTGCGGGTGGCGGTGTTCACCTCCGGCAAGAACCAGGAGCTGGCCAGGGCCGCGGGCGCCGACATCGTCGGGCTCGAGGATCTGGCGGCAAAGGTGAAGGCGGGCGAAATCAACTTCGATCGCGTGATCGCGAGCCCCGACGCCATGCGCGTCGTCGGCCAGCTGGGGCAGATCCTAGGTCCCCGCGGACTGATGCCGAACCCCAAGGTTGGCACGGTGACGCCGGATGTCGCGACGGCGGTGAAGAACGCCAAGTCGGGCCAGGTCACCTACCGCGTCGACAAGGCCGGCATCGTGCACTGCACGATCGGCAAGGCGAATTTCGAGGTGCACGCGCTCAAGGAAAACCTGCATGCGCTCATCGCGGACCTGCAGAAGGCGAAACCCGCTACTTCGAAGGGTGTGTATTTAAAGCGCGTCACGCTGTCCTCGACCATGGGGCCGGGCGTGATGGTGGATCAGGGGAGTTTGTAAGTTTGATGAACGGGGTTGCGGCTTACGCAACCCGGTTGTGTCCCGCGCGCAAGCGCGTGGAAATAGGGCTGGCGTGCTTGAGGACGCCAGCCATCATCGAAGACCGCCGGCGAGGGAATCGGCCCTCTTAATGGACCGCCTGCGCAGATGGTGAACCGCTTTTCGCATCGAGGAACTCCTCGAGGCGCGAAGGTCACCGTCGAAGAGGGGAAGCGTGCGTTGTAAAGCGTGCGCTTCGTTAGTGATCTTCGCAGTTGAGAGGAGAGATGAATGGCACTCAACCTGGAAGACAAGAAGGCGCTCGTAGCGGAAGTGGCCGAGGTTGCGGCGCAAGCCCAATCGGTCGTGGCCGCCGAGTACCGCGGGCTATCGGTCGGACAGATGACCGAGCTGCGTGCCAAGGCGAGAAAGTCTGGCGTGTACATGCGTGTTGTGAAGAACACGCTGGCGCGCAAGGCGCTCGTCGGCACGTCGTTCGAATCGGTGGGACCGAAGCTCAAGGGGCCTCTGGTACTCGCGTTCTCGAAGGACGATCCAGGCGCGGCGGCGCGCGTGGTGAAGGACTTCGCCAAGGCGAACGAGAAGCTCGTGGCGATGCTCGTATCTCTCGGTGGGCAGGTTCTGCCCGGCGCTGAGCTCGAGCGAGTGGCGAGTCTGCCGACCCGCGAGCAGGCGTTGTCGATGCTGCTCGGTGTGCTGAAGGCGCCGATCCAGAAGTTCGTCCGCACGCTCGCCGAGCCGCCGGCCAAGCTCGCACGCACCATCGCCGCCGTCCGCGACCAGAAACGGGCCGCGACCGCTTAACTGTCTTAAGTAAATTTTAGGAGACTCAAATGGCTGTCAACAAAGACGAAATCCTCGATGCAATTTCCAAGATGACCCTGATGGAAGTCGTCGAGCTGATCTCCGACATGGAGAAGAAGTTCGGCGTCACCGCGGCCGCCCCGGTGGCCATGGCTGCTGCCGGCGGCGCTGCCGCTGCTGCCGCCCCGGCTGAGGAGCAGACGGAGTTCACCGTCACTCTGAAGGAGTACCCGGCGGACAAGAAGGTAACGGTGATCAAGGTGATCCGCGAGATCACCGGCCTGGGACTCAAGGAAGCGAAGGACCTCGTCGAGGGCGCCCCCTCGACCGTGAAGGAAGCCGTTTCCAAGGCCGATTCCGAGACCATGAAGAAGAAGCTCGAGGACGCCGGCGCGAAGGTCGAGGTCAAGTAGGACCGCCCTGTGCTGTAAGCCCTCTCCGCCCAGCGCTGCGTAAAAGCGCGCCGCTAGGCGGGGAGGGCCTGTTTTGCGACTGTTTTGATGACGCGCGTGATTTTTTGCTGACCCTGCCGGTTAAGTGGCGGGATCGAACCTGAGGTGACCACTCGATGGCTTATTCCTTCACCGAGAAGAAGCGCATCCGCAAGAACTTTGGCAAGCAGGCGAGCATTCTCGACACGCCTTACCTGCTGGCCATTCAGCTCGATTCGTATCGCAAGTTTCTCCAGGTCGACAAGCCTGAAGAGACCCGCGACCGCATCGGGCTGCACGCCGCGTTCAAGAGCGTGTTCCCGATCTCCAGCTACAGCGGCAACGCTTCGCTCGAGTACGTGAGCTACCGGCTCGGCGAGCCGGTGTTCGATGTCAAGGAGTGCCAGCTGCGCGGCCTCACCTACGCCGCCCCGTTGCGCGTCAAGGTGCGCCTCATTGTTCTGGACAAGGAAGCCCCCGGCGCCAAGAAGCCGGTCAAGGACGTGCGCGAGCAGGAGGTCTACTTGGGCGAGCTGCCGCTCATGACCGACAACGGCACCTTCGTCATCAACGGCACCGAGCGCGTCATCGTCTCGCAGCTCCACCGCTCCCCGGGCGTGTTCTTCGATCACGACCGCGGCAAGACGCATTCCTCCGGCAAGCTGTTGTTTTCGGCACGCATCATCCCTTACCGCGGCTCGTGGCTGGATTTCGAGTTCGACCCCAAGGACTGCGTGTTCGCGCGCATCGACCGCCGACGCAAGCTCCCCGTCACCATCATCCTGCGCGCGCTCGGCATGAACGAAGAGCAGATCCTGGCGACGTTCTTCGATACCAACACGTTCTACGTCAGCGCCGACGAAGTGGCCCTGCAGCTCGTGCCGCAGCGCCTGCGCGGTGAAACCGCAACCTTCGAGATCCGTATCGGCGATCAGGTGATCGTCGAAGAGGGTCGCCGCATCACCGCGCGCCACGTGCGGCAGCTGGAAGACGCCAAGGTCACGCGCCTGCGCGTGCCGCGCGAGTACGTGTACGGCAAGGTGCTGGCCCACGACGTGGTCAACACCGACACCGGGGAGATACTGGCCAAGGCCAACGAGGTGCTGACCGCGGCATCGGTCGAGAAGCTGATCGAGACCGGCATCACCCAGGTCAACACCTTGTACGTCAACGATCTGGATCGTGGCGCCTACATGTCGGACACGCTGCGCATCGATCCCACCAAGACGCGCCTCGAGGCGCTGGTGGAGATCTACCGCATGATGCGTCCCGGCGAGCCGCCCACCAAGGACGCTGCCGAGAACCTGTTCGGCAACCTGTTCTTCAATCCCGAGCGCTACGACCTGTCGGCCGTCGGCCGCATGAAGTTCAACCGCCGCGTGGGTCGCAAGGAAATCCTCGGGCCCGGCATTCTCTATGACCAGAAGTACGCCAGCGGCCGCAGCGACGAGCTCTCCAAACGGCTGGTCGCCCAGTACGGTGAAATGTCCGACATCATCGACGTGCTCAAGGTTCTCATCGACATCCGCAACGGCAACGGCCAGGTGGACGACATCGATCACCTCGGCAACCGCCGCGTGCGCTCGGTCGGGGAGATGGCGGAGAACGCCTTCCGCGTCGGCCTCGTGCGTGTCGAGCGCGCCGTCAAGGAGCGCCTGACGATCGCCGAGACTGAGCCCTTGATGCCGCAGGAGATGATCAACGCCAAGCCGGTGGCGGCCGCGGTCAAGGAGTTCTTCGGCTCCTCGCAGCTGTCGCAGTTCATGGACCAGAACAACCCGCTGTCGGAAGTGACCCACAAGCGCCGCGTTTCGGCACTGGGCCCGGGCGGACTCACGCGCGAGCGCGCGGGCTTCGAGGTGCGCGACGTGCACCCGACCCACTACGGTCGCGTCTGCCCGATCGAGACCCCGGAAGGTCCGAATATCGGCCTGATCAATTCCCTGTCGGTGTACGCACGCACCAATAACTACGGCTTCCTCGAGACGCCGTACCGGCGCGTGGAAAACGGCCGGGTCACCGACCGCATCGATTACCTGTCGGCGATCGAGGAAGGCGAGTTCGCGATCGCGCAGGCGAACGCGGTGCTGGGATCCAAGGGCGAGCTCACCGATGAGCTCGTTTCCTGCCGCTTCCAGAACGAGTTCACGCTCATGCCGCGCGAGCGCATCAACTATATGGACGTGTCGCCCAAACAGATCGTGTCGGTGGCGGCGTCCCTCATCCCGTTCCTCGAGCATGACGACGCCAACCGCGCCCTCATGGGCTCGAACATGCAGCGCCAGGCGGTGCCGACGCTGCGCTCGGAGACCCCGCTGGTGGGCACGGGCATGGAGCGCCCGGTGGCCATCGACTCCGGCGTGGTCGTGATCGCCAAGCGCGGCGGCGCGGTCGACTCGGTCGACGCATCCCGCATCGTGGTGCGGGTGAATGACGATGAAACCCTCGCCGGCGAGCCGGGCGTGGACATCTACAATCTCACCAAGTACACCCGTTCGAACCAGAACACCTGCATCAACCAGCGCCCGCTGGTGAATGCCGGGGACAGAATCGCGCGCGGCGACGTACTGGCCGACGGCCCGTCGACCCACCTGGGGGAACTGGCGCTCGGCCAGAATCTCCTGGTCGCGTTCATGCCCTGGAACGGCTACAACTTCGAAGACTCGATCCTGATTTCCGAGCGCGTGGTGGAAGAAGACCGCTTTACCACCATCCACATCGAGGAACTCACCTGTGTCGCGCGCGACACCAAGCTCGGACCCGAGGAAATCACCGCCGACATCCCCAATGTGGGCGACACCGCGCTTGCCAAGCTCGATGAGGCGGGCATCGCCTTCATCGGCGCGGAAGTGAAGGCCGGGGACATCCTGGTCGGCAAGGTGACGCCGAAGGGCGAGACGCAGCTGACGCCCGAAGAGAAGCTGTTGCGGGCAATCTTTGGCGAGAAGGCCTCGGACGTGAAGGACACGGGCCTGCGCGTGCCGCCCGGCATGGATGGCACCGTGATCGACGTGCGCGTGTTCACGCGCGACGGCGTGGACAAGGACAGCCGCGCGCTGTCCATAGAAAAAGCCGAGATCGAGCGCGTCCGCAAGGACTTCCTCGATCAGCAGCGCATCCTCGAGGATGACCTGTTCCAGCGCGTGCGCGACATGCTGCTCGATCAGGCCGCAGCCGGCGGTCCGCACAAGCTCAAGAGTGGTGCGAAAATCACCGCCGAGTACCTCGATGGGGTGCCGCGCGAGGAGTGGTTCGAGATTCGTCTCGAGGGCGAGGACGCCAACTCACAGCTCGAACAGGCCTCCGAGCGCCTGAAGCTGCAGCGCAAGGCGTTTGAAAAGCGCCTCGACGACAAGAAGGCCAAGATCACCGCCGGCGATGACCTGGCTCCCGGCGTGCTCAAGATGGTCAAGGTTTATCTCGCCGTGAAGCGCCGCGTACAGCCGGGCGACAAGATGGCCGGCCGTCACGGCAACAAGGGCGTGATATCGACCATCGTTCCGGTGGAAGACATGCCGTACCTGGAAGACGGTACGCCGGTCGACGTGGTACTCAATCCGCTCGGCGTGCCATCGCGCATGAACGTCGGCCAGGTGCTGGAGACGCACCTGGGCTGGGCGGCGAAGGGCGTGGGCCTGAAGATCGGCCGCATGCTCGAGCAGCAGGCGGCGGTGATGGATCTGCGCGGGTTCATCAAGCAGATCTACAACGAGACCGGTGGCCAGAAGGAAGACATCGACAGTCTGAACGACGCTGATCTGAAGGCGCTTGCCAAGAACCTCACCAACGGTGTGCCGATGGCGACGCCGGTGTTCGACGGTGCCAGCGAGACCGAGATCAAGCGCATGCTGAAGCTTGCCGACCTGCCGTTGAATGGCCAGACGTGGCTGTTCGATGGCCGCACGGGCGAGCGCTTCGAGCGCCAGGTCACGGTCGGCTACATGTACATGCTGAAGCTGAACCACCTGGTCGACGACAAGATGCACGCGCGTTCCACCGGGCCCTACAGCCTCGTGACCCAGCAGCCGCTCGGTGGCAAGGCGCAGTTCGGCGGGCAGCGCTTCGGCGAGATGGAAGTGTGGGCGCTGGAGGCCTACGGCGCCGCTTACACCTTGCAGGAGATGCTGACCGTCAAGTCAGACGACGTGAACGGCCGCACCAAGATGTACAAGAACATCGTGGACGGCAATCACCAGATGGATGCGGGCATGCCGGAGTCCTTCAACGTACTCGTCAAGGAAATCCGCTCGCTCGCCATCAATATGGAACTGGAGCAGGACTGATCACGGGCTGCGCCCGGGTTTCAACGGGGTCGAAGCGACCCCGAACGAATAGCGGCGCAAAGCGCCGTTAGGAGATTAGATGAAAGACTTATTGAAGCTTTTTAGGCAGCACGCTCCGGTCGAGCATTTCGACTCGATCAAGATCGGACTGGCGTCGCCGGAGATGATCCGCTCCTGGTCGTACGGCGAAGTGAAGAAGCCCGAGACCATCAACTACCGCACCTTCAAGCCGGAGCGGGACGGACTGTTCTGCGCCAAGATCTTCGGTCCGGTGAAGGACTATGAGTGCCTGTGCGGCAAGTACAAGCGCCTCAAGCACCGCGGCGTGGTGTGCGAGAAGTGCGGCGTCGAGGTGACTCAGTCGAAGGTCCGCCGTGAGCGCATGGGCCACATCGAACTCGCGAGCCCCACTGCGCACATCTGGTTCCTGAAGTCGCTGCCGTCGCGTATCGGCCTCATGCTCGACATGACGCTGCGCGAGATCGAGCGCGTGCTGTACTTCGAGGCCTTCGTGGTCATCGACCCAGGTATGACGCCGATGCAGCGCGGCCAGCTGCTCACGGACGAGATGTACCTCGAGGCGATCGAGGAGCACGGCGATGAGTTCGACGCCCGCATGGGCGCCGAGGCCGTGTACGAGCTGATGCGCACCATCGATCTCGCCGCGGAAGTGGTCAAGGTCCGCGAGGACATGGCGGCGACCGCCTCTGAGACCAAGCTCAAGCGGCTTTCCAAGCGCCTGAAGCTCATCGAGTCTTTCGTCGAGTCAGGCAACAAGCCCGAGTGGATGGTGTTGACGGTGTTGCCGGTGCTGCCGCCGGATCTGCGGCCGCTGGTGCCGCTGGATGGCGGCCGCTTCGCGACCTCGGACCTGAATGACCTGTACCGTCGCGTCATCAACCGCAACAACCGCCTGCGGCGCCTGCTCGAGCTCAACGCGCCCGACATCATCGTGCGCAACGAGAAGCGCATGCTGCAGGAAGCGGTCGATGCGCTGCTCGACAACGGGCGTCGCGGTCGAGCGATCACCGGCACCAACAAGCGCCCGCTGAAATCGCTTGCCGACATGATCAAGGGCAAGCAGGGGCGTTTCCGCCAGAACCTGCTCGGCAAGCGCGTCGATTACTCGGGCCGTTCGGTGATCGTCGTTGGCCCGCAGCTGCGCCTGCACCAGTGCGGCCTGCCGAAGAAAATGGCGCTGGAACTGTTCAAGCCCTTCATTTTCCAGAAGCTGCAGCTGCGCGGCGAAGCCTCCACCATCAAAGCCGCCAAGCGCCTGGTGGAGCGTGAGGGACCGGAAGTGTGGGATATCCTCGAAGAGGTGATCCGCGAGCATCCGGTGCTCCTGAACCGCGCGCCGACCTTGCATCGCTTAGGCATCCAGGCGTTCGAGCCGCTGCTGGTCGAAGGCAAGGCGATCCAGCTGCACCCGCTGGTCTGCACGGCGTTCAACGCCGACTTCGACGGCGACCAGATGGCCGTGCACGTGCCGCTGTCGCTGGAAGCGCAGCTCGAAGCGCGCGCCTTGATGATGTCCTCGAACAACATCCTCTCGCCGGCCAACGGCGATCCGATCATCGTGCCGTCGCAGGACGTGGTGCTGGGCCTTTACTATATGACCCGCGAGAAGATCGGCGCGGCGGGCGAAGGCGCCTTCTTCTCCGACGTCGCCGAGGTGCACCGCGCTTACGAGAGCCGCGGCGTCGACCTGCAGGCCAAAGTGCACGTGCGACTGCGCGAGCACCTGAAGGGTGAGGGCGGGACGCTCACGGAGAAGCTGCGCGTGGTCCCCACGACCGTGGGCCGGGCGCTGCTGTTCGAGATCCTGCCCAAGGGCTTGTCCTTCGATCTCATCAACCAGGACATGACCAAGAAGGCGATCTCCGCGACCATCAACGCGTGCTATCGCGCGCTGGGGTTGAAAGAGACCGTGGTGTTTGCCGACCAGCTCATGTACACCGGCTTCCACTACGCGACGCGCTCGGGCATGTCCTTTGGCATCGACGACATCGTCATCCCGGAGCAGAAAACTCGCATCGTGGCCGCCGCCGACACGGAAGTGAAGGAGATCCAGGACCAATACGCGTCCGGTCTGGTCACCAACGGCGAGCGCTACAACAAGGTGGTCGACATCTGGTCGCGGGCCAATGACCAGGTGGCGAAGGCCATGATGGAGAAGCTCGGCTCGGAGGATGCGACCGACCTGCGAGGCGCGCATCACAAGCAGAAGTCGTTCAACTCGATCTTCATGATGGCCGACTCCGGCGCCCGCGGTTCCGCGGCGCAGATCCGCCAGCTCGCCGGCATGCGCGGCCTCATGGCCAAGCCCGACGGCTCGATCATCGAGACGCCGATCACGGCGAATTTCCGTGAAGGCCTGAACGTGCTGCAATACTTCATCTCCACGCACGGTGCCCGCAAGGGACTCGCCGACACGGCGCTGAAGACCGCCAACTCGGGCTACCTCACGCGGCGCCTCGTCGACGTGGCGCAGGACCTGGTGGTGACCGAGGTCGACTGCGGCACGGTGAACGGACTGGCCATGACTCCGCTCGTCGAGGGCGGTGACGTCGTGGAAGCGCTCGGTGAACGGGTGCTCGGCCGCGTCGTGGCCGAGGACGTCGTCAAGCCCGGCGCCAAGGACGTGTTAATCCCGGCGGGCACACTGCTGGAAGAGAAGCTGGTGCGGCTGCTCGAGACCGAGGGCATTGACCAGATCACCGTGCGCTCACCGATCACCTGCCAGACGCGCTACGGCGTGTGCGCCTCGTGCTACGGGCGCGATCTCGCGCGCGGCCGGACGATCTCCATCGGCGAGGCCGTGGGGGTCATCGCGGCGCAGTCAATCGGTGAACCGGGCACGCAGCTCACCATGCGTACCTTCCACATCGGCGGTGCGGCGTCGCGTGCCGCGGCGGCCAGCAGCGTGGAAGTGCGCAACAAGGGCCAGATCCGCTTCCATCACGTGAAGACCGTGCAGCACGAGAAGGGACACCTGGTCGCGGTGTCACGTTCGGGCGAACTCGGGGTCGTGGATGACTTTGGCCGCGAGCGTGAGCGCTACAAGATCCCGTACGGCGCCGTGATCAACGTCAAGGAAAGCGCCATGGTGGCGGGTGGCCAGGTCATCGCGACCTGGGATCCGCATACCCATCCGGTCGTGACCGAGGTGGCGGGCTTTGTGAAGTTCCAGGACTTCGTGGATGGCCTCACGGTCACCTCGCAGGTCGACGAAGTCACGGGCCTCTCCAGCACCGTGGTGCTGGACACCAAGCAACGCGGCGGCAAGGACGTGCGTGCCACTATCAAGCTGGTGAACGGCAAGGGCAAGGAGCTGACCTTCGCCAACACCGAGATCCCGGCGGTGTACACGCTGCCCCCGGGCGCGCTCGTCAGCCTCGAGGACGGCGCGCGTGTGTCCCTGGGCGATGTCATCGCGCGTATCCCGCAGGAGTCCTCCAAGACCCGCGACATCACCGGCGGTCTGCCGCGCGTGGCGGATCTGTTCGAGGCGCGCAAACCGAAGGACCCGGCGATTCTTGCCGAGAAGTCCGGCACCGCGAGCTTCGGCAAGGAGACCAAGGGCAAGCGGCGTCTGATCATCACCAGCGACGACGGTGAGAAGTACGAGGAGCTGATCCCGAAGTGGCGCACGCTCAACGTTTTCGAAGGCGAGACCGTGGAGCGCGGCGAAGTGATCGCCGACGGCGAGCCCAACCCGCACGACATCCTGCGCCTGCAGGGAATCGAGGCGCTGGCGAACTACCTGGTGCGCGAGATCCAGGACGTCTACCGTCTGCAGGGTGTGAAGATCAACGACAAGCACATCGAGGTGATCATCCGCCAGATGCTGCGCAAGACCGAGGTGCAGGAAGCAGGTGAAACCGCGCTGCTGCGTGGCGAGCAGCTCGATCGCGCACGCGCCCTCGACATCAACGACCGCGCTCAGCAGGGCAACAAGAAGGCTGCCCGGCTGCAGCCGGTGTTGCTCGGCATCACCAAGGCGTCGCTGGCGACCGAGTCGTTCATCTCCGCCGCCTCGTTCCAGGAAACCACCCGCGTGCTGACCGAGGCCGCGGTGCGGGGACTCAAGGACGACCTGCGGGGCCTGAAGGAAAACGTCATCGTCGGCCGGCTGATCCCGGCGGGCACGGGCTTTGCGGCCCATGCCTCGCGGCGTCGCAAGCTCGAGGGAGCCGATCGTCGCAGCTTCATGGACGTCAGCGGCGGGCTGCCGGACGCGGAAGAGGCGAGCGTCGGCGAAGAGTCGGAGAGCGCGGCGGGCTGAAGAAGCCTGCTGGCGTTGAGTTGGAAACGGGCCGGCGAGCACTTCGCCGGCCTTTTTTTGTAGACACAACGGAGTCATCGTGAGCGCACAACATCCGGTTCTCGCCGGCAAGCACGTGCGGCTCGAGCCACTGGAGCGGCGCCACATTCCCGGCCTGGTCGCGGCCGCGGGGCAGGATCTGGCGCTCTACCAATGGAGTGCCGTTCCGCAGGGCCTGCCCGCAATGGCGCAGTACGTGGACACCGCGCTCGCCTGGCACGAGGCGGGGAGCGCGCTGGCCTTTGCCACCGTGCGGGTCGGCGATGGGGCGGTCATCGGCTCGAGCCGCTTTTTCGACATCGAGCGCTGGCCCTGGCCCGCCGGGCACTCGGGCGCCAGTCGCGGCGGCCCCGACGGCTGCGAGATCGGCTACACCTGGCTGACCGCCACGGCCATTCGCACCGCCGCCAACACCGAGGCGAAACTGCTGATGCTCACGCACGCATTCGAAGTGTGGGGCGTGCACCGGGTGTGCTTTCACACCGACGCGCGCAACCAGCGCTCGCGCGCGGCGCTCACGCGCTTAGGCGCCAGGTTCGAAGGAATCCTGCGCGCTCATCGGCTCGCCGCGGATCTGAAGCCGCGCGACTCGGCGCGCTTCTCCATCATCGTCGCGGAGTGGCCGCAGCTGAGGCGCGGCCTGAACGAGAAGCTCAAGCCAGCGGCGTGACGCTTGCCTACTTGCCCTGCCAGATCTTCATCATGTCCGCCGAGCCCTGCGCCCGCACGCCGTTGTCGGTGAGGATCTCCTCGGTCGCCGCGACGGCCTGCTCGCGCGGGAACACCAGCGCCTCGCCCGACTTGTTGTCGAAATCGATGCTGACGAACTCGTCCTTGAGATCGCGCAGCAGCCCGACCAGCTGCGCCAGGCTTTTCACCGGCGTGCCGTTCACGGCCGTCACGATCTCGCCGGCCGGATTCGAATAGCCCTTCGACAGCGCGTGCGGGAACAGCGGCGACGGGATCACCACCAGCTCGTCATGCGCGGCATCCGGCGGATCCCCCAGGCGCGCCACCAGCGGGTTGCCTAGCGCGGCTGCTGGCGTGTTGCCGCGGGAGCGCAGCAGCTGCAGCGATTCGATCGAGGCGCGTGAGAACACCAGCGGTCCATAGATGAAGTACGGCGGGTAGGCGCCGGCGAGGAAGTCGATCAGCAACGGGCGGTGGTTTGTTACCGGCAGGGGGATGCTCTGGGATCTGCCAGCCCGCACGATGGTGAGGGGCACCGCACCGTCATGCGCGACCTTCTGGATCAGGTACTGGAAGGCCAGGCGCAGGTTGTCGCCCACCTTGATCATCCCTTCATCATCGATCGGCGCGTCCGCGATGCGGGTGATGACGTCCCATTGCTTCAGCGGCGAGGGTCCGGCGCCTTCGAAGGCACGGTAGACCACCGCCCCGCGCACCGAGCTGTCGAGCCTGAGGAAGGCCCGCAGCGCCGGGTTTTCCAGGGTCTGCAGCTCGTCGTACATCGCCGGCTTGCTGTAGGGGCGGCCCCTGGCGATGTCCTTCAGGAACAGGTCGATCTCCTCGTTTGGAATGATGTAGCCGATGTTCTCCGAGCCCACCAGGTGGCTGAACACGAGTCCGATCATCTTGCCATCAGCGATGGCGGGGCCGCCGCTGTTGCCCGGATTGATGGGGGCGTCGATCTGGATGCGCAGGCCAGAGAGGCCGAGGTTGTAGGGAACGAACTCAATGCGCGACACGATGCCGCGGGTGATCGACAGCGATTCGCCGCCGGTGGGAAAGCCGTAAGTCAGCACCGCATCCTTGATCTTCGGCACGCTGCTGGCGCGCGGCAGCGACGGCCGTTTGTCAAAGAATGATGCATCGTCGAGCTTCAACACCGCCAGGTCGATTCCGGGCGCGACCGCAACCACCGACGCCGACAGCTTGTCGCCCGATTGGTTGGCCTGCACCTGCACCTGGCTGGCGTATTGCACCACGTGCGCGTTGGTGAGGATGCGTTGGCCTTCGATGACGACGCCGGTGCCGGAGATTTCCTGCGGCGGTGACTTGGCCCACGGCCGGGACATGTCCGGATGGGCCACGGTGGAGAACACCTTGACGACCGCGTTCTCCGTTTCGTGTGCGATGGGGCCTGTCGCGGGCGCGGCGGCGGCTGACGCGCCGGCGGCGCAGCTGCCGAGGAGACAGCCGTACAGGAACGTGTGAAATCTAAGCGTCATGGCGTGGTTTTTCTTGTCGCGGGAACGCACGGTGGCGCGCTGGATTCTGGCACAGAATCCTCCTAGAGTGCGTGAGGCCACCCGCCCTTATGTCAGGAGCTCCCGTGAAGCCCATCACGCTCGCCATCGGATTGCTCAGTGCCACGCTGTTGTATGCCGGCGGCCAGGCGCGCGGCATCGTGCCGGATCATTCCATTACCCGTGCGGTCGCCGATCCTGCGCGTCCCGAAGCTGATCGCGCGCGCGATGCCGAGCGCAAACCCGCCGAGAGCCTCGCGTTCGCCGGGGTACATCCGGGCGAAAAAGTCGCGGAGCTGTTGCCAGGTGGTGGCTACTTCACGCGTCTTTTCAGCCTGGTGGTGGGCCCGAAGGGCAAGGTCTACGCGCGGGCGCGGCCGCGTCCGGCCCAGGCGGCGCCGGATTCACCCGACCCGGGTGCCCCGGTCCAGGCCATCGCGGCGGATCCGCACTACGGTAACGTGGTGGTGAGCACGATGAGCATCAAGGAGCTGTCGTTGCCGGAAGCCGTGGATCTGGTGTGGACATCGCAGAACTACCATGATCTGCACAACATTCCGGATGCCGATGTCGCTGCTTTCGACAAGGCGGTGTTCAACGCCCTGAAGCCCGGTGGCGTGTTCATCGTGCTCGACCACGTCGCCGCGGCGGCCTCCGGCTTTCGCGACACTTCGACACTGCATCGCATTGATCCAGAGGCGGTGAAGAAGGAAGTGCTGTCCGCCGGTTTCAAGTTCGAGGGTGAGAGCGAATTGCTGCGTAACGCAGCCGATGATCACACGCTCAAGGTGTTTGATCCGGCGATTCGCGGCAAGACCGATCAGTTCATCCTGAAGTTCAGAAAACCCAACTGAAGCGCGGCTTCCGCGTGGGTGCAGGAGCGTGGGTGCAGGCGGCTAGCGTTTGTGAAACACCATCACGAATCGGTCTGCGGGGCTGCGGCCCGGGTCTTCGACCGCGGCGCTGTAGAGGTCGGCCGCCAGCGCATTGCCGCTCGCGAGCGCGGCGACGCCGAGCAGGGCGGCAAGCAGCCAGGTGTCGTGAACTCGCAGCTTCAAGGCAGACATAGGGCACTCCTCACGGCAAGCACAAACCGGTGCGCGAGTATGAGCCGGCGCGCACGGCACGCGGCAGCCGCTGCGACGGGGCGATGGGTAGTTGGGTATGAACGGCTTAGCGTTTCAGCGGCTTGTCCAGCAGTTGGTAACCGGCGCGCGCCGCGAAGCCCTGGCGCTGATAAAACGCGCGCGCCTGGCTGTTCGCGACGCCCAGCTGCAACTCCAGGCGCACGCAGCCGTTGCCGGCGAGCGCAGTTTCCAGCGCGGCGAGGAGCGCGGTCCCGATTCCGCGCGATCGCACCTCAGGCAAGACGAAGAACTCGTCGATCTCCCCTATGAGGCCCTGGTGCTCGAGGCTCAGGACCTGCACCCCGATGGCGTAGCCCAGAAGCTGTGGCTTCGCTTCGGCCACCCAGGCCGCTCCCAGGTCGGGCGTGACCAGCAGCCTTCTGAGCAGCGATTCAACCTGCGGCCCCCTGAAACGCGCGATTCCCTCGAAATCCCAGTAGCGCTGGATCAGTGCCAGGAGCTGTGGGACGTCGGCCGCCACCGCGCGTCGGATGCTGACGGGTAGGGGCTGTGGCTCCCTGGGCCTTAGGGGTAGCATCGTCCGCTCCTTACTATGGGGCTTATCGGGTAGTGGACCAGCACAGTATGACTTCCCGGTCCAGGTCGCGTTGCCCGCCCCTCAGAGCGGCCAGGCGGGGGCCTGTTACAAGCGGTTGACACTCCGAGGGTGGGTACCTAGAATCGCCGGCCTTGTCGGGCCGGCCTTTTCACACGCCGGCACCGGAAACAGCGACTTACGAGAACCGGGCCGCCTCACGCAGGCGGCCCGGTGGTCTTCGCAGGTCGCTAATCGCGTGAGTGGATGCTCCCGCACCGATCGGAGACCAGGAAAAAAGATGGCGACCACGGGTCAGCTCATCCGGCAACCACGCCGGACGAAGGCGGAAAAAACCAAGGTACCGGCGCTCGGGGCTTCCCCCCAGAAGCGCGGCGTTTGCACGCGCGTCTATACCACGACGCCCAAGAAGCCCAATTCGGCGCTGCGCAAGGTCGCGCGCGTGCGGCTCACCAACGGCTACGAAGTCAGCAGCTACATCGGCGGCGAAGGCCACAACCTGCAGGAGCACTCGGTGGTGCTCATACGCGGCGGCCGCGTCAAGGACCTGCCCGGTGTGCGATATCACACGGTGCGCGGCACCCTCGACTGCGCCGGCGTCGCCGAGCGCAAGCAAAGCCGCTCCAAGTACGGCGCCAAGCGCCCGAAGAAGTAAGGGGTAGATAAACCATGTCCCGCCGAGCTCAAGCTCCGGTCCGCAGCATCCTGCCGGACCCGAAGTTCAACAACGAGATGCTTGCCAAGTTCATGAACGTCATCATGAAGAGCGGCAAGAAGTCCGCCGCCGAGCGCATCATTTACGGCGCGCTCGACCGTATTGCCGAGAAGACCGGCAAGCAGGGCGGCGAGGCGATCGAGGTGCTGTCCGTGGCCCTCGACAACGTCAAGCCCGTGGTCGAAGTGAAGTCGCGGCGCGTCGGTGGCGCCACTTACCAGGTACCGGTTGAAGTTCGCTCGACGCGTCGCCAGACACTGGCTATGCGCTGGGTCATCGAGGCCGCCCGGGACCGCAGCGAGAAATCCATGGCGTTTCGCCTGGCGCACGAGCTGATGGACGCGTCCGAGAACCGCGGCGCCGCCGTCAGGAAGCGCGAGGACACGCATCGCATGGCCGAGGCCAACAAGGCCTTCGCCCATTACCGCTGGTAAGACTCCAAAGGATACTTGAACTGTGGCACGCGCGACGCCCATTGAGCGTTATCGGAACATCGGCATCTCTGCGCACATCGACGCGGGGAAGACGACCACGACCGAGCGTATCCTGTTTTACACCGGCGTTTCGCACAAGATCGGTGAGGTCCACGACGGCGCGGCCGTGATGGACTACATGGAGCAGGAGCAGGAGCGCGGCATCACCATTACGGCCGCAGCGACCACCTGTTTCTGGAAGGGGATGGACGGCAGCTTCCCCGAGCACCGCATCAACATCCTCGACACCCCGGGGCACGTCGACTTCACCATCGAGGTGGAGCGCTCGCTGCGCGTACTTGATTCCGCGGTGGCGCTGTTCTGCGCCGTGTCCGGCGTGCAGCCACAGTCCGAGACCGTGTGGCGGCAGATGAACAAGTACGGCGTGCCGCGCATCGCGTTCGTCAACAAGATGGACCGCGCCGGCGCCAACTACTTTCGCTGCCTCGACCAGATCAGGTCGCGCCTGCGCGCCAACCCTTTGCCGATCCAGCTGCCGATCGGCGCCGAGGACGGCTTCGAGGGCGTGATCGACCTGATCCGCATGAAAGCCATCTACTGGGACATGGAGACCCAGGGGATGAAGTTCGAGTACCGCGAGATCCCGGCGAACCTCAGGGCCGAGGCCCTCGAGCACCGCCAGAAGATGATCGAGTCGGCGGCCGAAGCCAACGACACGCTCATGCACAAGTACCTTGAGCATGAGGAACTCTCCGAGGCCGAGATCCGCCAGGGTCTGCGCGAGCGCGCGATCCGCAACGAGGTCGTGCTGTGCATGTGCGGCACCGCCTTCAAGAACAAGGGCGTGCAGGCGCTGCTCGATGCGGTCATCGAGTTCATGCCCGCGCCCACCGAGATGCCCGACGTCAAGGGCGTCAACGACGACGGCGAACCGGCGACCCGCAAGGCGAGTGACGATGAGCCGTTCGCCGCGCTCGCGTTCAAGATCCTGAACGATCCGTTCGTCGGCAACCTGACCTTCTTCCGCGTCTACTCGGGGGTGCTGAACTCCGGCGACACCGTGTACGTACCGACCAAGGATAAGAAGGAGCGCATCGGGCGCCTCCTGCAGATGCACGCGAGCGAGCGCACCGAAATCAAGGAAGTGCGCGCCGGCGACATCGCTGCGGCCGTGGGGCTCAAGGACGTCATCACCGGCGACACGCTGTGCGATCTCGAGAAGATCATCACCCTCGAGAAGATGACATTCCCCGCGCCCGTCATTTCCGTGGCGGTGGAGCCGAAGACCAAGGCTGACCAGGAAAAGATGGGCCTGGCGCTGCAGCGGCTCGCCAAGGAAGACCCGTCATTCCGCGTCCATACCGACCAGGAGTCCGGGCAGACGATCATCTCCGGCATGGGTGAGCTGCACCTGGAGATCATCGTCGACCGCATGAAGCGCGAGTTCAAGGTCGATGCGAACGTCGGCAAGCCGCAGGTCGCCTACCGCGAAACCATCCGCGGCAAGGTCGAATCGGAAGGCAAGTTCGTGCGCCAGTCAGGCGGGCGCGGTCAGTACGGTCACGTGTGGCTGAAGCTCGAGCCGAACGAGCAGGGTAAGGGCTACGAGTTTGTGAACGGCGTCGTCGGCGGCAGCGTGCCGCGCGAGTACGTGCCGGCGGTCGACAAGGGCATCAAGGAAGCGGTCGAGACCGGCGTCATCGCCGGCTACCCGATCGTGGACGTGAAGGTCACGCTGTTCGACGGTTCGTACCACGACGTCGACTCGAACGAAATGGCGTTCAAGATCGCGGGCAGCATGGGCTTTAAAGAAGGTTTCCGGCGCGCCAAGCCGGTGCTGCTCGAGCCGATCATGAAGGTCGAGGTCGTCACTCCCGAAGAGTATTCCGGGGATGTCATCGGGGATCTGAACCGCCGCCGCGGACAGATCACCGGCATGGATGAGACGCCCGCGGGCAAGTCCATCACGGCCGACGTGCCGCTGTCGGAAATGTTCGGTTACGCGACCACCGTGCGCTCCATGAGCCAGGGCCGCGCGACCTTCACCATGGAATTTTCCAAGTACGTGGAAGTGCCGCCGAACATCGCCGACGGCATCATCAAGAAGTAATTCAAGGTTAAGAGTTAAGAGTCGAGGAACACGCCATGTCCAAAGAGAAGTTTGAGCGCAGCAAGCCGCACATTAATGTGGGGACGATAGGTCACGTGGACCACGGCAAGACGACGCTGACGGCGGCGTTGACGAAGGTGATGGCGGA
>Ga0209167_10000885_pt1 | contig 19588 bp, 19 predicted proteins | sample Coa_R1_9_FD_187154 | JGI IMG/M metagenome (GOLD analysis project Ga0209167, IMG submission 187154) | Surface soil microbial communities from Centralia Pennsylvania, which are recovering from an underground coalmine fire - Coalmine... | ecosystem: Environmental > Terrestrial > Soil >... | reverse complement strand
GGTGCTCTTGGCCTTGTCCAGGACTATAGTCCCCGAACTGTGGTCGAATTTGCCGCGCCACACCGACATGCCTCCGAAGTGATCCGTTTCGAAGCTCGGATAGGTGTGGGACGGGTCGATCTGGTAGGTCACCGGGTCGGCCACGGCGTAACCTGCCGCGAGGGTCAGCATGGCCGCCGCCAGGGCAGTCTTCATCATGGGAAACTCCTTGCAGTGTTGATTCTCGGGTCGGCTAGCGTAGCGGCAGCCGGGGGTGCTCAGCCACCCCCTTAATGGGGAGCCATCAACGCAGCAGTCCCGCCCTGCGGGTCAGCGCCGGCGCTGCGGCCGCGCTGCTGAAAGGCGCGACCCAGAGCGAGCGCCAGCACGGCCCACAGCGCCGCAATCCCCGCCCCTAGCCAGCCGATCGTCGTCGGGCTCGCACCGAGGCCGTGGGTGAGCCCGCGGTAGAGCGAGCCGCTCAGCGCATCCCCGCCGCGATACGCAAACGTGTCGATGAGGCTCTTGGCCTGATACTTCTCCTCCCGGCTCACCACGGTAAACAACGAGTCGCGGCACGGACGGGTGATGGAGTAGTCGGTGACGCGGCGCACGGCGTACACCACCACGAGCACCATGAAGAGCGGAGCGAATGCGAACAACACGTAGCCGGCCACCATGATGAACGGCACCGACGCCAGCAGCGTGCGCATACCGAACCACCTGAACAGCCGACCGAACAGCAGGAACTGGATCGTCAGTGCCGCGGCCTGCACCCAGAAGTCGATGCCGGCAAAGAAGCGCGTGCGCTCATCGGCGTTGGCGAACACCTTGGCGACGAACGCCTGCTGCTCGAGGTACAGGAACGTCGACACCCATGTCATGAGGAGTACGAACAGGGTGATCCCGAGCAGGTACGGCGAGCGCACCACCTGTCCGAAGGCGGCGAACACGCCGCCACCAACCCCGCCGTGTGAGTGTGGCGCGACGCCGCTATCCCGCGGTGCGGCTGCGCTTTGCAGATGCGCGGCTTGGCGGCGCTGCCAGCGAATCACCACTGCCATGAACACCAGCGACAGCAGCAACAAACCCGCGGAGAGCGGCAGGAGATTGATGGCGCCCAACGGCACGGCGAGCTTGCGGTCGATGAGCGGGCCGAGCAGCCCGCCGGTGCTGGCGCCCGCCCAGATGAAACCGAACAGGCGGCCAGCCTGCTCGCGAGTGAATACGTCCGCCATCAGGCTCCAGAACGCCGCCACCACGAACAGATTGAACACGCTCACCCAGACGAAATAGGTGCGCGCGATCCAGGTGTGATCCGCCTGCACGCGGAACCACACCCAGAAGATGAGCAGGTTGAGGGCGAAGAAGCCGTACACCCACGGCAGAAACACCGAGCGCGGGAAGCGCGAGGTGAGCCAGCCGTACACGGGCTGCAGCAGCAGCATGACCACGAACACCCCCCAGAACAGGTAGGGAATGTTTTCCAACCCCGAGGTGATGCCGAGCGCGTCGCGCACCGGGCGCAGGATGGTGTAACTCGCGAACATGCACAGCAGCGTCAGGAACGACGCCAGCAGCGCCGGCGCTTCACCGGACTGCAGGACGACCAGGCGCCGCAGGAATTGGTTCATGACATTTCACTTCGATGTTGTGACGGTCGAAATTGAGCGGCTGGATGGCAACGCCTCAAACACCGCGTCATTGTCGAAGAAGACCCGCATACTACTCAATAGTCCCAAGAGGAGTTATCCATGAAAACCTTGTTCGCGGCTTGGTGTGGGGCGGCACTTGCAGCCCTGGGCCCTGCCCATGCGACGACGGTGCTGATCACCGGATCCGATCGCGGCCTGGGGCTTGAGTTTGCCAGGCAATACGCCGCCCGGGGCGACACGGTCATCGCCACCTGTCGACACCCTGAAAAGGCCACGCAATTGCAGGAGCTCGCCGCCGCAAAGAAAAACGTCGCGACGGAGACGCTCGACGTGAGCGATGACGCCAATATCCGCGCCCTCGCCGCCAGGTACCGCGGCAAGCCGATCGATGTCCTGATCAACAATGCCGGTGTGCTCGGCGCTCATGACGACCAGACGCTCGGCACCTTCAGCCGCAAGGCTTTCGCGGAGGTGATGGACGTGAACGCTTTCGCTTCCCTTGCGGTCACGGAAGCGTTTCGCGACAACGTCGTCGCCAGCAAGGAGAAGAAGGTCGTGGCCGTAACGAGCGGCTTAGGCTCGATCTCGCGTGCCGGAAGCATGCCCAAGGGGCCCTACTACTACCGCATGAGCAAGGCGGCGCTGAACATGGGTCTGCAGGCCCTGGGTGCGGACCTTAAGGCGCAGGGCGTCACCGTGGCGGTGGTCTCCCCCGGCGCCGCGGACACCGAGATGCACACCGAGTACCGTACCGAGTATCTCGGGCGGAAAACCGCCCCCAATACTCCCGCGCAAAGTGTCAGTGGCATGATCGAAGTCATCGACAAGCTCGACCAGACGAAAGCCGCACAGGGAATCCTCAACTTCGACGGCAGCGTCACATCCTGGTAGACCGGCGGCGGACCTTATTGATCTTCATCCACAGTTCCGTCAGACCACCTGCGCACCGGGACAAAGAACAGCGTCGGGTCCTCAGCACCCCCCTCTTTCGCAGACACTGGAGAGTCCGGAAGATTCGCGCCCCAGGCGGCGGCGGCGGCACGGGACTGATAAAACATCAGATGCGGATGCCAGTGTCCGGCGGCGTCGGATAAATGTCCCTGCCGTGACATCATGTAGCTGAATGAGCCAGTCGCCGGTGCCGTGTTCGCCGTGGCCGAAGCCTTGCTGCGATCGAGTATCTCGGCTTTGGAACGACCCGCCAGCACCCACCGCGTTCTTTCCAGACGGGCAGGGAGCACGCTGCGCACGGCGGCCGGGTTGAAGCATGTTGGCGAGCGAACTTTGAAATTCCAGAACTCGGGATCGTTGAATTGGGCGCCCCAGGAACGGTCGACGAGACACACGAAGCCGTTCTTGCCCTTTACCGCCGTTTCATAACCACGGTCACCCAACACCATGACGTCCGCGTCGTTCGCGATCGACGCGGGCGCGGCGGTGCGCGCCAGGGCAATCTCCTCGGCTCGGTTCGCCATCCGGTATTGCTCAAGCGGAGCCCCACTCGGGTGAGAAGCTTTTGCATCGAGGCCGTCGGCCGGCCCGATCGCGGTGAACGAGAAAGCCAGCCCGCAGGCTGCTGACGCTATCGTTGGCCCGAGCTTGCGCAAGATCGTCGTGAGGCCGTGACGGCTGCCCGGCCCGGCGCCGCTCATCGTTTGTCTGTACGTCCGCATGACTCCCTCCTGCTGTCGCCCGGCTATTGTCGCTTAGAGCTTCTTGCCCAACAGGCTCTCCAGAGCGAACCTGTAGTTACGACTCAGCTGCAGTTCCGTGCCATCGCTCAGCACGACGGTGAATTCCCCCTTCGACAATTGCAGCAGTTCTCGCACCCGGCAGATGTTGACCAATGTGAAGCGATGTATGCGCACAAAACCCGAAAGTGCCAGACGCGCTTCCGCCGCTGCGATCGTCTCGCGTAGCAGCCAGTTCCTGGCACCAGCGTGCAGCAACACGTAGTTACCCTCGGCCTCGACCCAGTCGATATCGGTCACGTTCACGATGAACCGTCCCTCGCGCCGGCCCGGCGGACATCCCGGGTGCCTGGCGAAACGGCAGGAAAAACATTACGACGCCGAGCCACAATTACTACTTGCATACCGCAACTGGTAGTAATGTGCATTCGGCTGTGTAAAAATGCAAGTGGCGAATGTCGGCAGGAACGGGGTGATTCGCGATGCGGAATACGCGGCGCTCAGGGTGCCCGATCAACCTGACCCTGGAGATGCTCGGCGACCGTTGGAGTCTGATCGTCATCCGCGACATTATGTTCGGGAATCGTCGGCACTTCGGGGACCTGCAAAGGCTCTCCGAGGAAGGAATCGCTTCCAACATCCTGGCGAGTCGGCTGCGGCGCTTGGTCTCGGCAGGGCTGCTGTCGCGAGCGGACGACCCGACTCACAAGCAAAAGGGAATTTACAGCCTTACCGAGACGTCCATACAACTGGTCCCTTTGCTGGCTCATATGGGAGCCTGGGGACGACGGCACACGCCAGCTTCCAAACAGCTCTCAGTCCGGGCACAGTTCCTCGAGGAGGGTGGCGCACGGATGTGGCGAGCCTTCATGGCGGAACTGCGAGGCATTCATCTTGGCGCCCCTGCGCCCCGACGCTCGGTATGCGCAGAACTCCAGGCGACATTCGAGTCTGCGATCAAACGGCAACACGCCCGCCGTCGGCCCGCGACTGGCAGGGCATAGATCACAGACCCGGCCCGGGTCTTAGTAGCCGCGCTCCAGCTCCACCACCGCGAGCATCGGCTCCCCGGCGGTATAGCGGCGCAGATTCTCCCGCAGCAGCGCGGTGCGTTGTTGCGTCGTCACGGAAGTGTCGGCCGAGACGTGCGGGGTGATCAGGACGCCCGGCAGATGCCACAAAGGGCTGTCCGCCGGCAGTGGCTCCGGATCCACCACATCAAGTCCCGCGCCCGCGATCCGGTGTTCTCTTAAGGCCGTGACCAGGTCCGCGGTGACCACGCTCTTGCCGCGCCCGACGTTCAGGAAGTAGGCGCTCGGCTTCAGCGTCGCAAAGAACTCCTGGTTGAAGATTCCCGTGGTCTGCGGCGTGAGCGGCGTGCAATTCACGACGAAGTCGGCTTCCCTGGCGAGCTTGAGCAGTTCATCCGGCAGCCCGACGTAGCTCACGTAGTCAGGCCCGGTGCGCCCGCTGGCACGGGTGGCGATGACCTTCATGCCGAGCGCGTGCGCGCGTTTGGCCACCTCGGTGCCGATGCCACCGAGGCCCACCACCAGCACGGTCTTGCCTTCAAGATCGGCGATCTGCGGGTTCTCGTCCGCCCAGTGGCCCTGCGCCTGCTCCTTGAAGAAGTAGTCCAGATGGCGGCTCAAGGCCAGCATCAGCCCGAGCACGTGCTCGGCCATGCTCGGAGCGGCGGTGCGCTGCATGTTGGTCAGAAGCAGGTGCCGCTCGCGCACCAGCGGCTGCGTCACGCAGCGTTCGACGCCGGCCGCCAGCCACTGAATCCACTGCACGCGGGTAGCCTTAGTAAGAATGTCCTCCGCGCACACGCCGAGCGTGGCATCGGCGGCCGCGATGTCACGCGCCGTGGCGTTGGTCGCTTCGATGAGTCGTACGCCCGGCACCGCGTCCTGCAGTTGCGCCAGCTCGTCGTGCAGATTGGAGGAGACCAGGATCAGCTTCGGTGCGCGCCAGCCGGCACGCTCGCGTACCGCGTGCGCAGCCGGTTGCAGGCCGAGCGTTTCCAGGGCCAACGTATCCGTCGGTGTCGTGGCCCCGTGGGAGCCGCCGGCGGCGATGAGCATGATGGCAGCGCACGCCGTGCGCACCGGGGCCGACGAAGACCTCACCATTGACTCCCCTCAAAACGCGCCGCCAGGTCGCACGCCTTCAGCCGATGAGCCTCATTTCCTCTGCGGTTAGTTTCAGCTGCGCGGCGGCGACGTCCTCGTCCAGATGTTCAACGGACGAGGTGCCGGGAATCGGCAGCATCACCGGCGATTTCGCCAGCAGCCACGCGAGCGCCAGCTGCAGCACGCTCACCCCGCGAGCTTTCGCCAGCGCTTCAAACCGCTGACCGCTCGCATCGCGTTCAAGCCGATCCGATGAACCGCGGGCGATCGGCGCCCATGGGATGAACACGATCCCGTCGCGCGCGCAAACGCCCAGTACGTCCTCCGAGGCGCGGTCCGTGACGTTATACTGGTTCTGCACCGAGACTACTGACACGACTTTACGCGCCCGGGCGAGTTCGTCGACGTTGAAGTTCGACACCCCGACGTGGCGGATCTTGCCTTCCTTCTGCAGTCGTCCGAGTTCCCCGACCGACTCCTCCAGCGGCACGTGCGGATCGATGCGGTGAAACTGGTAAAGATCGATGCGCTCGAGCCGCAGGCGCTTGAGGCTCGCCTCGCACGCTTCACGCAGGTGCGCGGGGCGTCCGTCCGAGGTCCACTGGCCGGCGCTGGACCGCATCTGGCCGCCCTTGGTAGCAATCACCAGTCCACGCGGATACGGATACAGCGTCTCGGCGATCAGCAGTTCACTGACATAGGGACCGTAGGCATCCGCGGTGTCGATGAAGTTGATGCCCAGCTCGAGCGCGCGGTGCAGCACGCGGCGCGCTTCCGCCGGTTCCTTCGGCGCGCCCAAGATGCCGGCTCCGGTAATGCGCATGGCGCCAAAGCCCATGCGATTCACGATGAGATCGCCGCCGATGCTGACGGTCCCAGAGGCGGCCGCGGGCGTCGTATTAGCGGCCGCGCGGATTTTCCAGGGTGCTAACCAGGCGCCGACACCGGCGACACCACCCGCCAGTACCTGCCTGCGAGTCACAGGTGGAGTGTTCATCGTCCGATGCTACAACCGCGCCTGCATCGGCGCCATCCAGAAGCTGCCGTGCAGGCGGCCAAGTCCGAGGTTCCGCACACGCGTGGTGCCGGACGCGTGCCGCTCAGGCCGCGACCGGATACGCCTTCAATCCCAGCGCCTTTGCGACCACCTCGTGGGTGATCTGTCCGGCGTGCACATTGATCCCCGCGGCCAGCCCCGAATCGCGCTTGCACGCCTCCCGCCAGCCGAGGTCAGCCAGCGCGCGCGCGTAGCGCAGCGTCGCGTTGGTGAGCGCCAGCGTCGAGGTGCGCGGCACGGCACCCGGCATGTTGGCCACGCAGTAGTGAATGACGCCGTCGACGACGAAGGTGGGTTCGGCGTGGGTCGTCGCTTTGCTGGTTTCGAAGCAACCGCCCTGGTCGATGGAGATGTCGACCACCACCGCGCCGGGCTTCATGGTTTTGATGGTGGCGCGTGTCAGGAGCTTCGGGGCTGCAGCCCCGACCACGAGCACCGCGCCCACCACGAGGTCCGCATCCTTCACCAGGCGCTCGATGGTCTCGGTGGTGGAGTAAGCGGTGCGGATCGAGGAGCCGAAAATGGTCGCTAGCTCCCGCAGCCGCTCGATCGAGCGATCCACCACGGTAACGTCAGCGCGCAGGCCCACGGCCATCTCGGCCGCATGCGTACCGGCTACTCCGCCGCCCAGGATGATCACCTTGGCTGGCGGCACGCCCGGAACCCCACCCAGCAAAATGCCAAAACCTCCGTTGGCCTTCTGCAGGCTGGCCGCGCCGACCTGGATCGACATGCGACCGGCGACTTCACTCATGGGTGTCAGCAACGGCAGCGAGCCGTTGGGCGCGGTGACGGTCTCGTAAGCGATGGCGGTCGCGCCGGATTTCATCAGCCCCTGTGCCTGCACGGGGTCCGCCGCCAGATGCAGGTAGGTAAAGAGCAACTGGTCCTTGCGCAGCATGGCGCATTCGGCGGGCTGCGGCTCCTTGACCTTCACCACCATATCGGCGCGGGCGAAAACCTCGGCCGCACTCGCCGCGATGGTTGCGCCCGCGGCGCGATACTGCGCGTCGTCCACGCCAATGCCATTGCCGGCGCTGCTCTCGATCAGAACTTCGTGACCGGCCGTGACCAGCTCACGCACCCCCGCCGGCACCAGGCCAACGCGGTACTCATGCACCTTGATTTCCCTGGGAACGCCAATGCGCATACGCAATCCCTCCAGTAACGAGTCGTCTTCTAGCGCGAGCGGGCGTACGCCGGCAAGCCCTGCGCGAACTCGCGCAGGGCGCCGATGCCGCTCTCTTCCGCGCCATTACACCACTCGCGCAACTGGGTTAGCGCGCGCGCCTGGCTGACCGATGAGCCCTCCCACATCTGCTGCAGGGTGTCGCGATACTCGACCACGCGGCGCAGCACCTCGTACTGCTCCAGCAACTCGCGCAGCTTGCGCCGCGCCTCCTCTGCCAGCAGCGCCGGGTGGCGGATCAGGAGTTTCGGCGCGATGCGTGGCAGCGCGCCTTGCGGCGCGTGACGCGCGAGGTCCCGGCACACGGGCAGTACTACCCGGCGTGCATAGGCGCGCAGCACGTGCATGCGGTTGGTGAACAGCGCCTTCACGGTGTCGTCATCCAGTTCATGGCGCCGGCGCTCAAGGTGCGGGCGCGGTGCGGCCCAGCGGACCTTCGCGAGCCCCAGGGCCCTGAAGAGACGGATCCACAGCCAGCCGATGTCCAGCTCCCAGGCTTGCACGGCAAAACGCGCCGAGCGTGGAAAGGCGTGGTGGTTGTTGTGCAGCTCTTCGCCACCGAGGAACAAACCCCAGGGGACCAGGTTGGTTGCGGTGGAGGGCATCTCAAAACTGCGGTAACCGACCGCGTGGCCGAGGCCATTGATGACGCCGCCGGCGAAGAACGGCTGCGCCACCAGGTGCACGGCGATCATGATGATGCCGGCGGCGCCGAACAGCAGCACGTGTGCCGTGATGAAAAGCACGAGCCCGAGGTACGGGTGCGCCGTGTACAGGTGCCGCTCGAGCCAGTCATCCGGTGTGCCGCGGCCGAAGTCCTTCAGCAGTTGCGGATTGCGGGTCGCGTCCTGGTACAGCTCGAAACCCTCGAACAGCACGCGCCGCAGTCCGAACACGACCGGGCTGTGCGGGTCGCCGGCCTGGTCGGCGTGGGCATGGTGACAGCGGTGTACCGCGACCCATTCCTTGGTGATCGCCCCGGAGCTGAACCACAGCCAGAACCGGAACACGTGGCGCAGGGCGGGATGCAGGATCAGACCGCCGTGCGACTGGTCACGGTGCAGGTAGAGCGTCACCCCGAGAAACATGGTCTCGATGGTGAGAAAGGTCACCAGCACGTAGCCCCACCACGGCAGGTGCACGAGTCCAAACGGTACGAGACTCATCCTGACGATCTCCGCCGGCTGTTACGCGAGTCTGGCGCGGAAGGGTACGGCAAAACCATCACGGCAGGGCGAATTTCTGTCACATCACCAGCACGATCTTGCCGATGTGGGTGTCGGATTCCATCAGCTTGTGCGCGCCGGCGGCGTCGGCGAGTGGAAAGCGGGCGTGAATCACCGGCCTCAGACCCCGGGACGCAAACAGGGGCCACACCTTCTGGCGCAGCGCCGCGGCCAGCCTGCCCTTGGTCTCTCGCGATTGAGGCCGCAGGGTCGAGGCGCTCAAGGTCAGGCGCTTCACCAGCAGCGCGCGCAGATCGAGCTCCGCTTTGTTACCGCCCTGGGTTGCAATCACGGCGATGCGGCCATCGACGGCCGCCGCGGCGATGTTGCGCGCGACGTAATCTCCTCCGACCATGTCGAGAATCACATTCGCGCCCTTGCCGTCGGTGGCGCGCAGTGTCGCCTCGACAAAATCCCCCTCGCGGTAGTTGATCGCAAGCTCCGCGCCCAGCTCGCGACAGGCGGCACACTTTTGCGCGCTGCCGGCAGTGACGATCACCCGCGCACCGGACGCCTTGCCAAGAAGAATCGCGGTGGTGCCGATGCCGCTCGCGCCGCCATGCACCAGCAGCGTCTCGCCGCTGCGCAGCCGCGCGCGCTCGAACACGTTCAGCCACACGGTGAAGAAGGTCTCCGGCAGCACCGCCGCTTCCTCGAGCGTCAGCGGCGCGGGCACCGGCAGGCATTGCACGGCCGGTGCCGTCACGTACTGGGCGTAGCCGCCACCGGCGACCAGGGCGCAGACCTTATCGCCCAAAGCCGGCTCACGCACCCCGGCACCGCAGCGCACCACCTCGCCAGCAACTTCCAGTCCCGGAATGTCGGTGACGCCAGCCGGGGGCGGATAAAGGCCTTTACGCTGCAGGACGTCCGGCCGATTGATCCCGGCTGCCGCGACGCGAATCAACACCTCTCCGGCACCCGGCTCCGGCACCGGCCGCTGCACGGCGCGCAATACCTGCGGCGGACCAGGCTCGCGAATTTCGACCGCAGTCATGGTCGCAGGGATCATGGCGGCGGCATCGGACTGCGGTTGGGTGGACATTGTTATTCTGCGTGGCATCACCCCGACGCGAGAATTCTAACCCTCCCGCGCCCGATTCGCAGAAACCCCACCCGGCGCCTGCACCGCGAGCTCCCCCGAGCGCCCCGCCACTGTTCCGGCGACGATGCGGCAGTGCGGGAGACGGCCGCGATTCAGCCGCGCGGCGTAGCTCGCCAGGTCCGTCAGCAGCGCATCGCGCTGCCGCCAGGCGCGCAGCAGCCGTTCAAAGGCGCCAAGGTACGCGCCGCCTTCCAACTCGGCGTGCAGGGTGAACACCTCGTCACGCCTGGGCCGCCCGTCAGTCGTGGCCAGCAGATGCTCCACCGGATCGGCACCCTGCAGGTCGGGACGGCCGATGAGTTCATCGAAGGTGGGCAGCGTGGTCGGTAACTGCGGCACGGTGCCGGTCCCGTCAGCCAGCTCAGGAAGAAACGGCTCCGTGCCGCGCGTGTCCGAGGCGTAGCGAAAGCCGAGCTCCTGCTGCAGGGCCGGTACGAAACGATTCATCTGCCAGCCGGCCGCGCCGTGCACCTGCGGCGCCTGTCCGAACACATCCGCGAACTGGTCGCGCGCCAGGGTGAGCTCGCGGCGCGTCCACGGCTCACTCGCCTGCGCCACGCCGTCCTGCCAGCGCACGTGATCCCAGGTGTGCACGCCGACCTCGAAGCCGCGGCGCCCGATGTCCCGCATGAACTGCGCGCAACGCCTGCCAATGTGCGGCCCGGGCAGGAGCACGCCGTAGAGAAGCGTCTTCACGCCGTAGTGCTCGAGGACCGAGGTGCGTTTCACCTTGCCAAGAAAGCCGCGGCGAAAGGCACGCTTGATCGCGCGACCGGTGTGATCCGGACCCAGGCTGAAAAGGAAGGTGGCGCGTACGTCGAGACGCTCGAGGAGATCCGCGAGCCGCACCGCGCCCTCACGCGTGCCGCGGTAGGTATCGACGTCAACCTTGAGAGCAATGAGTGACAAGGGAACGCGCGGTAACTCAGCGCATCACAGCGGTATCGGCCGCTGCGCGAGCGCGCCTGCAAGCTGCGCAAGATCGATGGCTCCGCGGGAATTCACCGCCTCGAGAAGCCGCAATACGCCGCCGTCGCCGCAGGCCGCGAAGCACGCGGCGTCGGCGCCGAAGAGCAGCGGCCCCGCCGAGGGCGCCCGGCGCTCGGCGATGCGCGTGCGATGTATCTCCCAGCGCTCGCCGGCCACCTGCGCAAACGCGCCCGGAAAGGGCGGCGCCACGGCGCGCACGAGGTTGTGGATCTGCTGCGCCGGCCGGGTCCAGTCGATGCGACCGTCCTCGGGACGGCGGCGCCCGAAGTACTGCCCGGCCTCGATGGGCTGGGGCTTGCGCGGAGCGCAGCCGGCGATGAGGCCGGGGAGTGAGCGCGCGAGCACGCTCTCGGCGGCCACCGTGACCTTGGCAAACACCTCGCGGGCATCATCGTCCTGCAGGATCGGCACCGCCTGCTGGTCGACGATGTCGCCGGCGTCCGCGCGCTCGACCATGTAGTGCAGCGTCGCCCCGCACTCGTGCGCGCCCGTGAGAATGGCCCAGTTCACCGGCGCACGGCCGCGGAATTTCGGCAGCAGCGAGCCGTGCATGTTCAGGGCGCCGCGGCGCGCCGCGCGCAGCAGCGGCGCGCCCAGCATGGAGCGGTAGTAGAAGGAAAAGAGGAAGTCAGGCTGCAGCGCGGTCACCCTCGACTGCAGCTGCGCGGTGTTGGCCTCGGCGGGCGCAATCACGGTCAGCCCGTAATCCGCGGCGGTCGCGGCGACGCTGGCATACCATTGCGCTTCGCCGGGATCGTCCCGGACGGTCACCACCAGGGGAACCTCGACCCCCGCCGAGATGAGGGTCTTGAGGCAGCGGACTCCGACATCGTGGTAGGCAAAGACGACGGCGCGCGCCGCACTCACTCAGGCGCTCCCCGCACGATGCGTGCCGGCTGCGTGACGTCCAGAGCCACCGGCGCCTCCAGGTGCCGCAGCCGCGCCGTGCCGCTCTCATCCTCCAGCACCCCGGCCACCGTGTAACGCGGCCGCTGGCGCACCTGCTCGTAGATACGGCCGACGTACTCGCCGACGACGCCCAGTCCGAGCAAGGTGACACCGATGAGGAAGAACGCGATGGCGAACAGCGTGAACAAGCCCTCCGCCTCAGGGCCCACGATCAGGCGGCGGATCAACAACGTCACCACCAGCAGCAGCGAGACGAACGCGATCGCTGCGCCCACCACCGAGAAGAACTGCAGCGGCGCTACCGAGAATCCGGTCATCAGGTCGAAATTCAGCCGTATGAGGCTGTAGAGCGAGTATTTCGACTGCCCTACGGTGCGCTGGGCGTGCGCGACCTCGATCTCCACCGGATGGCGCGCGAAGGTATAGGCGAGTGCCGGCACGTAGGTACTGACCTCGGTGCAGTGATTTACCGCATCGACGACCGTGCGATGGTAACCGCGCAGCATGCAGCCCTGGTCGGTGATGCGGATGGAGGTCGTGCCCTCGCGCACCCGGTTCATGAGGCGCGACGCATAGCGGCGCCACATCCGGTCCTGGCGGCTGACGCGGATGGTGCCGACAAAATCGGCGCCCTGGTCCATGGCGGCCACCAGGCGCTGGATCTCCTCGGGCGGATTCTGCAGGTCCGCATCGAGAGTGATCACGTAGTTGCCGCGGGTGTGCGCGAAGGCGGCGAGAATCGCCAGGTGCTGACCGGCGTTGCGCGCCAGTATCACCACCCGCGTGACATCCGGACGCCGCTCGAACTGCTCGCGCAACACCGCCACTGAGCGGTCGGCGCTGCCGTCATCCACGAACACCACCTCATACGAGCGGCCCAGGGCATCGAGCGCCGGATACAGCCGCTCGAACAGCAGTGGCAGCCCTTCCTGCTCGTTGTACACCGGAATGACGACTGAAATGCCCGGGCTCACGTACGGCCTCCGCGAACGATGGCGGTCGCGGCGGCGACCACCCGTTCGACATCCGCAAGTTCCATGGCGGGAAACAGCGGCAGGGTCACGGTCTCGCGGCCGATGCGCTCGGCATTGGGGAACTGCCCCTCGCGGTACCCGAGTGCGCGGTAGGCGGTGAACAGGTGGATCGCCGGGTAGTGAACGCCGACACCGATGCCGCGCGCCTTCATCGCTTCGATGAACTGCGGGCGCGAAATGCGGGCGAGCGGCAGCAGCGGCGTGAACACATGCCAGCTGTGGCCGTCATCGCCGCGTTCCGGCAGCCGCAGCGGCGCGTCCCCGCCCCACAGCTCGAAGTAGCGCGCGACGAGCACGCGGCGGCGGGCGTTGAACTGCTCCAGGTGCTGCAGCTGCCCGAGGCCCACCGCGGCGGCCACGTCCGAGAGGTTGGACTTGCCGCCGGCAAGGAGAGTGTCGAAACCATCCACGCCGGACTTCAGCTGGCCGTGCCAGCGATGCAGCTCGATGCTCTTGAGCTCCGCGGGCGTCCCGCCCGAGATCGCGCCACCCTCGATGGTGGTGATGTTCTTGTTGGGATGGAAACTGAAGCACACGAGGTCGCCGAAGCTGCCGATGCGACGGCCCCGCCACAGCGAGCCGATCGCGTGCGCCGCGTCCTCGATGACGCGCAGCCTGTGCCTGCCTGCAATCGCGTACAGGCGCTCCATGTCCACCGGCAGGCCGGCGAAATGCACGGGCATGATGGCGCGCGTGCGCGCGGTGATCGCCGCCTCCACCTGGTCCAGGTCGATGTTGCGCGAATCGAGTCCGACGTCGACGAACACCGGCCGCGCGCCGACGCGCACGATGACGTTGGCAGTGGCGACGAAGCTCAGGGCCGGCGTGATGACCTCATCGCCGGTGCCGATGCCGCAGGCGAGCAGCGCCATCTCCAGTCCGGCGGTCGCGGAGGTCTGGCTGCGCACCGGGCGTCCGCCGAGGTAGCGCGACAGCTGCGCCTCGAACTCGGCGACTTTCGGTCCGCTGGCGAGCCACCCCGAGCGCAGCACCTCGGCCACGGCGGCGATGGTCTCCTCGTCGATGCTCGGCCGCGTGAACGGCAGGAAGCTGACCGTGTCCTTGTGGAAATCGTTCATGAGCGGGCTACCAACACCACTCCCAGTACGATGACACCGATGCCCGCGACGCGCTGCGCATTTGGCACCTCGCCCAGGAGCCACCAGGCAAGTCCGACGTTAATGACATAGCCCATCGACAGGAGCGGGTACGCCTGGCTCACCGGGACCCGCGACAGCCCCACCAGCCACACGATGAGCGACAAGCCGTATGCACCCACCGCATACCATAACGACGGCACCACCATGAGGTCGAGCCCCCGCCTCCAGATACTGCCGTCCGCAACCACCAAAGGACCGGTGACCTGGGTCGCGGCCTTCAGCCCGAGCTGCGCCAGGGCGTTGAGCAGTACTCCACATGACAGGATGGCGAAATCGGCGAGCTTCACTTAGCGACTCACTGCGATGGTGTAGGTGTCAGCGGCCAGCACCCGGCCGGGAAGTCCGCGGCGCCGCCAGGAATCCCAGATTCCCGGATCGAAGAATGCCACGGCCGGGCCGCCAGCGCTCCAGCGCGCGGCGAACGCCTCCTGGGACAGGCGCGCCGCGGGCTCCTCACTCAGCCCGAACTCAAGCTCGCCCTCGTAATCGACGAGTTGCAGCGTGCGGCCGAGGTACGGGGAAATGGTCTCGCGGTACTGCCCGACGCTGTACAGCGGCGTGGCGGCGCTGATGTAGGGACGGATCGCGGCCACGAGATTGCGTGCCGAGCGCTCCGGCGGAATGGCGGTGTATTCGCTGAGCAGGCTCTGCCAGGCCAGAATGGCGCCCGCGGCGATCACCATCGCGCGGGTAGTGAGGGTCAGGCGCCGCGCCCCCAGGGTGACTGCGACCCCGGCGAAGGCCGTGAGTACGGCGACCAGCGCCCAGGCCATGGCTGCCTGCGGCACGAAGCTGTTGCGGCGTGCGCTATAGATAAGGAGCCCCACGGCGAGAAATACGACCAGGCCGGCGGCAACCCGCGCCGCGCGGCCCATGAAGCGCTCGCGCTCGGCCACCAGGGCGCCGGTGATCGCGGCCAGCACCGGGAACATCGGCAGGATGTAGGGCGCGAGCTTGGAGCCGGAGGCGGAGAAAAACGCCAGCGTCACCGCAGCGTAGATGAGCAAGAACTTCAGCGGCTTGAAGCCGCGAGCCGCGTCAACGCTTCCGCGCCACGCATCACGGCAGGCGCGCGCCAGCGGCAGCGCCCACGGCAGGGCCCCGATCAGCAGCAGCGCCAGGAAGTACCACCAGGGCTCGACACGCTGGTGCACGGTCGTCAGAAAACGCGCGAAGTGCTCGTGCACGAAAAAAAATCCCGGGAAGCTCGGGTTGCGCAGCGACACCACCACGAACCAGGGTGCGGCCAGCAGCGTGAATAGCGCGAGCCCCGGCAAGGCATGCAGGCGACGCCACGTGAGCGTATCGCGCTCGATGAGCGTGTAGAGCGCGAGCGCCGTCCCCGCGAGCACCCCGACCACGATGCCCTTGGTGAGCACAGCCAGCGCGGCCGCGGCCCAGGCGAGCAGCATCCAGCGCCGCTCGGCTGCAGATCGCACGGCGCTGAGTTGCGCCAGCGTGAAGGCAAACACTGCGCAGCTCAACCACAGCGTAAAACCCGCATCCAGCAGATTCAAATGTCCAACGACCCCAAAAAAGGGGCTGAGCGCGAGCGCCACCAGGCCCGCCAGACCCGCCTCGAAGCCGTACAGGCGCCCCACCCAGGCGAGCACCAGTGGCAGGCAGGCAAAGGCAAGCCCCGCCGACCACAACCGCGAACTCCACTCATTCACGCCCGCCACGGAATACACCGCCGCGGTTGCCCAGTACTGCAACGGTGGTTTTTCGAAGTACTTGAGGCCGTCGAATCGCGGCGTGATCCAGTCGCCGCTGACGAGCATTTCGCGCGGAATCTCCGCGTAGCGGCCCTCGTCAGGGTCGAGCATGGGGCGCAGCGGCACGCTGACGAACCAGACCACGGCCAGTAACGCCCACGCCAGCCATCCGGGCCGCCACGCCCGCAGCCCCTGCACCTCGCTGCCCATCTCAGGTCGGCAGCGTGCCGCTAGATTCCCGCGGCCATGGCCGCCGCCCGGGTGCCGAAGCCTTCCTGCTTGACATAGAAATCAATGGTGCGCCTGATCGCGGTGTCCATGTCGGTCGTCGGCTGCCAGCCCAGATCGCGCTTCGCGGCCTCGACGTTCGGCACGCGCACCTGGATATCCTGGTAGTACTTGCCGTAGTACTCCCCGGCCGAGATGTCGATGATCTGGGTTGCCTTGGCGGCATCGCGCAGCACCGGAAACTCCTGCGCGATGCGGATGGTGCGCTGCGCGAGATCGCGGATCGAGATGCAGTTGGCCGGATTGCCTATGTTGAAAATGCGCCGGCTGGCGACGCCGTCGTTGTTCTCCAGAATCGTGAGCAGCGCCTCGATGGCGTCGTCGATATAGGTGAACGAGCGCTTCTGGCTGCCGCCGTCGACCAGCTTGATGGGGCGCTTGTACAGCACGTTGGAGAGGAACTGCGTGAACACGCGCGAACTGCCCTCCTTCGGTTCCTCGACGTTGTCCAGGTTCGGGCCGATGAAATTGAAGGGCCGGAACAGCGTGTAGTCGAGGTTGTCGCGCACGCCATAGGCGTAGATCACCCGGTCGAGCAGTTGCTTGGAGGCGGCATAGATCCAGCGCTGCTTGTTGATCGGACCGTATACCAGAGGACTCATTTCCTCATCGAGGATCGCATCCGGGGACATGCCGTAAATCTCGGAGGTGGACGGAAAAATCAGCCGCTTGTTGTACTTCACGCAGTGCCGCACGATGTCGATGTTGGCCTCGAAGTCGAGCTCGAAGACCCGCAGCGGATGCGTCACGTATTGCGCCGGGTTGGCGATGGCTACGAGCGGCACCACCACGTCGCACTTCTTGACGTGGTACTCGACCCACTCCTTGTTGATAGTTATGTCGCCCTCGACGAAGTGGAAGCGCGGGTTCTTGGGGGCCTCGCCGAGCTTGTTGTCGGCCAGGTCGATGCCGTAGATATCCCAGTCGCGGTTGCGCAGGATCGAGTTGGTGAGGGCGCTGCCGATGAAACCGTTGGCGCCGAGAATCATTATCTTGAGTGCCATAACCTTGCCTTTGCGCGACCCGCGTGCCGCTAACCCTGGTGCGACACGCGGCGGGAATTGCAGCGCGCAATGCTAGCATTTTCCGCCGCCTTCGGCCGCCTCGCGCTGCCTAACAGCAGCGGCTGACCCCGCTTCACCTGCCTCGCAGCGCGTTGAAAATCCGCACCGGAACCACGCTGCGGACCTGCGCTCAGGCGAGCAGCCGCCGCAGCGCCTGCTCGTAGCGCGCGACCAGGCGATCGCGATCGCGGTGCCGCCCGCCGCTGACGAGCTTGACACCGGCGCGCCACACGCAGTCGATCACCGCGCGGCCGCCGGCAAAGATCCAGCTGTCGAGAATTTCGTCCTCGCGCCGCACGAGCAGCGCCGGATGCGTGGCGGCGAGACTCACCACGTCGAGCGGCGCGCCGGCGGCGAGGCCGATCGCCTGCGGTGCACCCGGATGCAGCGCCTGCGCACCGCCGGACAGTGCCGCATCGAAGAGGCTGCGGCCGGTGGAAGCACCGCTGCCGCTGGCGAGCACATTGCGGGCGCGCAGCGCGAGGCGCTGCGAATACTCCAACACGCGCAGCTCCTCGGCCGCATCCAGCAGGATGTTCGAGTCACTGCCGATACCCATGCGTCCGCCTTGTGACAAAAACCGCGCCGCCGGAAAAATCCCGTCGCCGAGACTCGCCTCGGTAACGGGGCACAGGCCAACCACCGCGCCGCGGGCGGCGATCCCCGTTAGCTCGGCGTCGCTGGCATGCGTAGCGTGCACCAGGCACCAGCGTTCATCGACGGCGTGGTTCTCGAGCAGCCACTGGATCGGCCGGCGGCCGCTCCACGCGAGGCACTCTTCGACCTCTTGCATCTGTTCGGCGATGTGGATGTGGATTACCCGGCCGCGGGCGAGCTCGAGCACCGCGGACAGCTCGGTGGGTGTCACCGCCCGCAGGCTATGGGCCGCCACCCCGACGCTGCCTCCGCCAACTTCCTGCACCGCCTTGGCGCTGGCCTCGAGGATGCGTGCGAACCTTTCCGCATCGTTGCAGAAGCGCCGCTGCCTGGGTGTGGGCTCGGCGCCGCCAAACCCGGCGTGCGCATAAAAAGTCGGCAGCAGCGTCAGGCCGATGCCGGTGTCGGCGGCGGCCGCGACGATGCGGCCCGCCATCTCCGCAGGTTCGGCAAACGGCACGCCGTTGTGATCGTGGTGCAGGTAGTGGAACTCACCGACGTGCGTGAAACCTCCTTCGAGCATCTGCGCGTAGGCGAGCGCACTTAAGGCCTGGACCTCGTCCGGGTCGATGCGCTCCACGAACTGGTACATGAGCTCGCGCCAGCTCCAGAAGCTATCCGCATCCATGCTGCGCCGCTCGGTGAGTCCTGCGATCCCGCGCTGGAACGCGTGGCTGTGCACGTTGAGAAGTCCTGGCACGCCGACGGCATGACACTCGTCGCCCTCCGCCGCCGCCACACCCACGGCTACGCGCTCGATATGCCCCTCGACCGCTCGCAGGCGCACCTGGCTCGCCCAGCCCTGTGGCAGGAGCGCCGATTCAAACCACAGGCTCGTCATGGCGTACATTATTGATGTATGGGCGATGAGAACCAAGAGTCATGGCTGCAGGTGCGACGCGGGGACGCACCCCTGCTCCTGTGCATGCCGCACACCGGCACCGACATCCCCGCTGCCATCGTCGGACAACTCCTGTCTCCGTGGCTGGCACGCAAGGACACGGACTGGTGGATCGAGCGGCTGTATGAGTTCGGCACGGATCTGGGCGCGACCCTCATCCGCACCAGTGTGTCGCGCAGCGTGATGGACGCCAACCGCGACCCGTCCGGCATCTCACTCTACCCGGGCCAGGCGACCACCGAGTTGTGTCCGACGACCACCTTCGACGGCGAGCCGCTGTACCGCCCCGGGGCGGCCCCGGACGCGGACGAGATTGCCGCGCGGCGCCGGGCGTATTTCGAGCCCTATCACCGGAGCATTGAAGCGCAGCTGACGCGTCTGCGCGCAGCGCACCGCGCGGTCGTCCTCTACGACTGCCACTCGATCCGCTCGCAGATCCCGCGCCTGTTCCCCGGCACGCTGCCGCACTTCAACATCGGCACCAACTCGGGCGCGAGTTGCGATGCGGCACTGGTGCGGCGCATCGAGTCAACCTGCGATGCCACGCACTTCACGCGCGTGACCGACGGGCGCTTTCGGGGCGGCTACACGACGCGCCACTACGGCCGCCCGCACGACGGAGTACATGCCGTGCAGATGGAACTCGCCTGCCGGGGGTACTTACGCGAGCCTGCTGGCGAGGTGACCTCCGCCAGCTGGCCGTGTACTTACGATGAGACCTTTGCCGCACCGTTGCGCGCGGTGCTGGCGCGCGTGCTCGAAGCCTGCCTGGCCTTCGCCCGTTAGGGCCGCCGAAATCGCTTGCGATTTTGGCGAATTTGCTAGAAGCGCAG
>Ga0209167_10000884_pt1 | contig 19659 bp, 15 predicted proteins | sample Coa_R1_9_FD_187154 | JGI IMG/M metagenome (GOLD analysis project Ga0209167, IMG submission 187154) | Surface soil microbial communities from Centralia Pennsylvania, which are recovering from an underground coalmine fire - Coalmine... | ecosystem: Environmental > Terrestrial > Soil >... | reverse complement strand
GAGAATCCTGTGATGGGCGCGGAAGAGTTGCTCCGATTCTCACGCGGACGACAACTTCTGCTGTCGTAACGGCTCGAGCCACTGGCCTCGCCTGCTTTGCGCACCCCTGCCGAAAACTCACGTTTGATGACTGACTGCGTGACCCTCGCGCCGCAGTTCCTCGGCCAACACTCGTACGCTCTTGCATGTCCAGCGAAGCGGCGATTGCGGATCTCCGCGAGTCGCAGGATTCACCAGTCGGTCCAGGTCAGCACGGAGGCCGGGGTCCTTGTCGGCGGTTCGTTTTCGTCCTGCACCCTTCCGCCGAATCCGGGACTGCGAAGGGACAGGCTCACCCGACACCTTCTGCTGCCTCAGTTCCTTCATTCCCTGGGTAATCGCCCGACGCGACACGCCTGTCGCCCGCGCAACCAGCGAAACGCCTCCATATCCAATAGAAGCGCTCTCCGCCGCCGCTACCAGGCGCCGCATCCGCTCGTCCAGGAACGAAGACAAAGAACGAAATCGCAGCCGAATGCTCTCGTGACTCATTAGCCACGAGTATAAAACAAAACCACCCTAAAGTGTTTTATTTATTTCTTGACAGACCCTAAGCTGAACCCTGCTACGTGAGCAAGAGCCCCCGGCGCAGGCGGGGGCTTTTTTGTTTCGTACCGCAATGCTGCGCAATTACCGGCTGACCTGGAGGCTGGTTCCACCACCAGGGGCGCCGGTCCCGCTGTCACCGCTGGAGACCACCTTGACCCAGAGTGCATCCTTGTCTTTGTAGTACGAGGTGGCGCCGGCCTTACGCAGCGCATCCAGGCTGTCCTGCGGCGCACCCGAGGCTGCGGTGGTGAATCCCGGCAGCTCAAGGATCACCCACGAGCCGGCATCCAGTTCCGTCAGGAAGAGGGACACGGTCGGCCTTTCGGTGGTCACCTTGATCTCGGTACCGGCTCGTACGTTGGTGCCCGTCAGGTTGTACTCCTTGCCATTGCGGCTGAGAACGACTGGCGGCTGCGCAGGTGCACCAGCGCCTCCGAATCCTCCTCTGCCGCCAGGCACACCACGACCGCCGGCAGCGGCAGGCGCGACAGGACCACCCGCTGCGGCACCACCGGGGCCGCCGAAACCAGCGCCAGAACCGCCAGCCAGCGCAGCTCCGCCCCGACCACCGCCGGAACCGGCACCTGCGCCACCGCCGAATCCACGTCCTCCTCTGCCGCCGAAACCACCACCGACGCCGCCAACATTCAGGCGCCCAACATCGCCCTTGCACACGGCAGCGTTCCAGGTGCGCTTGATCTCACAGGCTCCTGGGTCGGCTGCGATGCTGTCGTTGACGCCGTCATTGATGAGAACGTAGGAATCGGGACCACCGCCGAACGAGCCGTCCTTGTCGCGGATCACCGCGGTCTTATAGGCCGTACTGCCACCATTATCGTTGCCCCACTTACGCTCCATCGGCGGGAAATATACCGGCTTGGCGTTGACGAATTTCACGTGCTCGACGGAGTTGTTGGAGCTGACCCCGAAGCTGGTATACAGCAGGTAAGTCATCGCTCCCGACTTGCGAGTGGCGTTGTCCTGGAAATTCACGAAGGTGGTATTCACCACGTCATGACGGTAATCGTAGTACTCGTAGCCGTGGATCGGGTAATCCGGCATTTCGGGCTTCGGGAAGCTGCGGCCATAAGCCTTTTCCGCGTCAGTCCTGGGGTTGCCGACGTTCTCGGTTTCGCCCACGAACAGCGAGTCAACGACCTTTGACGTAAAGGTGTAACGACCGAATTCGCCGGACGCGTGGGTAAAGCCGTTAGCGTTGTCGGCCAGCTTCACGTTCCTGAATACGTGCATCTCACCGCGGCCCCAGATGGCGCCATTCCGGTTCTTGTAGGATGTGAGATCCTCGAAGACCGATTCCACCGCCTTGCTGTTCGCGTCAGCGGGATTTTCATGGCCGGTATGCGAGCTGCCGGTAACACCGAAATGGCCATTGGGCGCAACGTTTCTGTCGAACATGAACGAGTCGTAGTTGGAGTGGGCGACGTTGCCCTTGAACTCGCGGAATGGCGTTCGACGCGGCCAGGTCTTCGCACTGATCTCCGTGCCTTCGAACTTACCCGTCGGATGCTCCGGCAATGACATCCAGAAGCCGTTCGAGTCGGAACCCGCCGCCACGTTATCCCGGTAGATGTTGTCCGGGTTGGTGATCCAGAAAGTCGCCGCCGTGTTGTCTGAGGGAATCAGGATGTCCCTGGCATTCTGGCCATTCCCTCCCGCCGGTCGGCTCTCTCCGGCTGCGGCGAGGTTTGTCGGCACGCACGGCGCGTCCGGATGACACTTGGTCAGGATCCCCAGGTTGTGCACGAACTGGTTGTCGTGCTCCACGCCGTCCTCCAGGAAGAAGCAGTGACCAATGTTGTTGTAGGTCACGTTGTTTTCAACGTCCAGGTAATTTGTGCCATGCACGGTCACGCAGCGGCTGTAGGTGTCGTGAATGGCGGAGTTCCTGATGTACTGCCCCTGCGCATCGCCGATCAGATGCCAGTGGATCGGATACCGGGCCAGATGCATGTTCTGACCCATGCGATTGAGCTCGACGCCCTCGACAAACATTTTGCTCCCGGTCATCGCCATGATGTGGCCGCCAAAGAGCGTCTGGTCTGCGTCGAGCGAAGCCTGGATCACGATGTTGCGCGACAGCATGCCGACTTCGCCGCGTTCATCCACGTCGAAGGTGATCTTGCCGAAGTGCATGTAGTCCAGTTTCTTGTCGAGCGTGATTGTATTGCCACGGATGGCGGTAATGGTTCGCCGCTCTGCCTGATGGGGATCGAAATCCGTGGACGCGAGGACAATCACGTCGCCGGCCCGCCAGCCGGCGGCGTTCAGGACTTCAATCGAGTTGCCGCCTGCCTCGGCGGTCCTGGACAGCTTCGTCCAGGAGTTCGTCCGGTTACCGTGCAGGTTCAGGGTTCCGCCCATGAGCATGATCCCGCGGTCACTGCGGTCATTCGTGCCACCGATTCCACTCATATCCTCGTCTTTGACGTTGTCGGTGAGGGTGATTGTGGCCTTACGCGTATGGGGTTTGGCTTCCGTGCCAATCTCCAACTCGCCGTGCACCATGACCCACTCGGTGGTCAGTTCAAGATCTTTTTTATCCGCGAAGCTCAGTTTGCCTTCGATCGTCAAACTGCGCAGCGGCATAGGGCTGACATCGAGGACAACATTTATGTCCTTTCCAATGGTGACAGCGGCGTCTTTGCCGGGCACCTTCTTATCGGGCCAGGTGGCTGGATCGGACCAGCGCCTGGCGCCGGCCGCCGAAGTCTTTTGCTGCGCCTTAAGGACGGCATGTCCGCCGAGGCCTGAAAAGGCCGGAACCAGCAACGAAAGGATCAAGAGTGTGTGTTTTCGCATCGTTACGCCTGGATGAATCGAGGAACCGGACCAAAATATCAGGTTTCAGAGATGCCGGCAACGGAGGGGAGCACCGAGCGTGGATTACTCCAGACCGTTGTAGAGAATGCCACCTGGAAGTGTGGCGTGTGCGAAGCTGTTCGAAGGCGACTCTCCAGAAAGTACACGGACAGACCCTTTGTTCTCAGTGGGCAGTACCGGCGGCGAGACCGCCGGCGCTCCCGGAATTCATCGATCCGCCGGGTACTTTCTGATATCCTTCCACCCGCCGGCACAGGCGGGCCGACGCTTAGTCGCGTGTACCTTGTGCTGAACAGGCAAGCGATTTCGGAAGCGCCGCCGCTAATCGCCTAAAGCAAGATGTTGCGGAAGCAAGGTGAAGTGGACCGGATCACGACGGCTGTTCGGTCGCCGGATGCCTGCGAGGGCCGCGAGCTTGTCAACGGTGACGCGCTTTCGATTCAGGCGCGCAGCGCGGGGCATGGCAACGGCCGCGTCAAAAGCGAGTCCGAGCGCATGGTCGGAAGCCGGGACGGGTTGCTGCCTGGCGAGCAGTTGATGGCGCTTGAATTCGGCGCCTACTTCCTCGCGCAGCGCCTGGCAGCCGGCGGTCCGGTTGTTGCGAAGTTCCTTCGTCCACTTGACCCAGACATCGTGGAGATGGGCCTGATAGGCCGGCGGACGGTAAGCGGATTTCAGCTCGAATGTCCCGCCCGACGAGGTCACCATCTCCCGGAAAGTGTCCAGCGCCTGGGCCGTGTCCGGCGTGAGGCCACCGAGGTCGGCGGGGACGGATTCGGCGTTGTCCTCAAATGTCAGGGCTTCGGGGTCCTCGATCTCGGGAAGCGGCGCCACTTTGCAGCCTGCCAGCATCCCGGTGCGGCGGACGGCTCGCAGTTCCGCGTCCAAAATCTCCGGCGCAATGGCATGATCCGAAACAATCGGCAGCGGCGCTTCTTCCCTGGCAGCTACGGGTTCCATGGCTACGCTGGCCGTGACGGAAGGGAGGCCGTCAGCCGCATGCATGCATGTGCAGACGATTGAAGAAAGAAAGATTTGCCTGACGATCCGATACAAAACGGTTCCATGCTCCTGGGGGCCCGGCGCCCGTCGACCTGAACTAAACCTCACACTGTAACACCGGGGTATCGATGGGGTCGAACTCAGTGGCCCGGGTACGATCACACTGAGGCCCGACTGCCGGATTCCAGTTGAGGCCTGATTCCGTTTCCACAGAATTGTGCCGCAAGGCGGATGAGGGAACGCTTACGGCCGCCGAGGATGCGGAGTCCAAAGGCTTTGTCGAGGCCGTCGCGCGAGGGCCGGGACCGCGTGTGAATACTGCCGCCTTTCCCAGTTGGCAACGCCCCTGATTGCATTACGGGGGTTCCGCTGTATGCGGAACGCGATGCTGCCGGTCTCGCGCTCGCCTGCGATCGATGCAATGGGTACAGGGGACCCGATTTGACGAGTGTCGATCCCGATGCGGGAGCGATGGTTCCTCTGTTTCATCCGCATAAGGACTCCTGGGGAAGGAGTCCCGGCGCGGCAGGCAAGCGTGCACTCGCCACTTGGTTTTTCCCGATCCCGTGTGGGCGAGGGTGGCAAGCGGCGCCGAGCGGAAGCTCGGCGGCAGCGCCGAAGCGCTGGCCCCACAAGCTAAACGTGGAGCGCCAGGTCGAGATCTGAAATAATGTCTTCCACCGCCTCGATGCCCACGGAGAGCCGGAGCAGATTATCGTAGATGCCCAGCCGCGCGCGATGCTTCGGCGAGAGTTCGCGGTGCGACGACATCGCCGAATACGAGATCATCGTCTGCACATCGCCCAGCGACGTGGCGGGGATCACCAGCCGGAACGCGTTCATGAGTCGGAACACCTCGTCGCGGCCAGCGCCCTTCACTTCGAAGCTCACGATGGCGCCATAGAGATTGGGCGCGAAAATCCGTTTTACGATCGCGGCATCCGGGTGCGCCGGGTCCGCCGGGAAATACACGCGTTCGACAGCCGGATGGGTCGCCAGCCAGCTCGCAACTTTGCACGCATTGGCGCATTGGCGTTCCATTCGAACAGGGAAGGTCTTCATTCCGCGCATCGCGAGATACGACTCAAACGGCCCCAGCACGGGCCCAAGCGATTTCGCCAGGGTTCGCACCGCTTCGATGTTCGCGTCATCGGCGACCACGATCCCGGCCAGCACGTCGCCGTGCCCCGAAAGGTATTTGGTCAGGCTGTGAACCACAAACGACGCGCCCAGTTCCAGCGGCCGCGAAATCAGCGGTGTGGCGAAAGTGCCGTCGACAATCAGTTGCGCGCCCGCGTCCTTCGCCATGGCCGCGAGACGATCGAGCGGCGCGACACGCAGCAGCGGATTCGAAATCGTCTCCACCAGCAACGCTCCGGGCTTGTGTTCCGCGATCGCGGCAGCCGTCGCCTGTTCGTCGTTGAAATCCACGAATACGGTCTCGATCCCGGATGGTTCGAGCACCTTCATGAGCATGCTGATGGTGGCGCCGTAGAGTGCGCTGGCGGCCAGAATCACGCGCCGTCGATCGAGCAATGCCGCCGAGATCGCGAGGTTGAGGGCCGCCATTCCGGAGCTACAGGCCAGCGCTCCGGCAGGCGATTCGGGCGACTCAAGCGATACGACGAGTTCCTCCAGAGCTTCGTTGGTCGGATTGCCGTGGCGCGAATAATTCGGGCCCTGCAATTCGTTCGCAAATACGCGCTCCAGATCGTTGGCGTCGTCGTAGAAATAGGTGACGGCGGTGTGGATCGGCGTGGTGATCGGGGTCCACGACCCGTTATGTTTACGGTCGCCGGCATGAACGGCGCGGGTGTTGAGCTTCATTTCCTTGGCTTTACTTTCGTTTCCAGCGAATACCATCTTTAGTGTCTTCGAGGATGATGCCCCGGTCAAGCAACTGAGCGCGAAGCCGATCCGCCAGGGCGAAGTCGCGCGCTTTTTTGGCCGCTGTTCGATCCGAGATCAGACTCTCGACTTCGGCGTCGGACAGTCCGCCGGCTACGTTTTGGTTGGCCGATGGTTTCAGAACAGCGAAAAAAGCATCGAACTGATCGAACAGCGCCCGCGCCGAAGCCACGTTGCCGGCGAGGAATTCACCGGCATCCGCCGCAATATTCGCTTCCCTGACGAATTCGAAAACAGCGGCGAGAGCCTCCGCCGTGTTGAGGTCGTCGTCGAGCGCCGCGCGGAAATCGGTTTGGGCGCGCGCGGCGAGTTCCAGCATCTTTTCGTTACTGCCATCCGGCCACTTAGCGGAATCGAGGCGCAGGCTGAAGTTGCGCAGCCGATCGATGGCGGTCGCAGCCGACTTCAAGCCTTCGAACGTGAAGTTCAGCCCTTTGCGATAGGGCACTGAAGCGAGTAGGTAGCGAATGGATTCGGGCGAAAACCCACGCGCGCCGCAAAGGTCCCGCAGCGTGTAAAAATTACCGAGCGATTTCGACATCTTCTGGCCGTCGACGAGCAGAAACTCCGAGTGCAGCCAGTAATTGGAAAACGGCTTTCCGGTCAAAGTCTCCGACTGCGCGATCTCGTTTTCATGATGCGGGAAAATCAGGTCGACGCCGCCGGCGTGAATATCGAGCGTCGCGCCGAGGAACTCGATCGCCATCACGGAACACTCAATGTGCCAGCCGGGTCGGCCCGTGCCGATCTCGGTATCCCAAGCGGGCTCGCCGGGTTTGGGCGCCTTCCACAGCGCGAAATCCCGCGCGTCGCTCTTTTCATAGGTGTCGACATCCACGCGCGCGCCGGAAACCAGACCCGCGAAATCGTTGTGCGAAAGCTTGCCGTAGCCGGGAAAGGTCGAGATGCGGAAATAGACCGACCCGTCGCTGCGATAGGTATGGCCTTCCTGCTCGAGCTTGTGAATGGCGGCGGCCATTTCGGGGATGTGTTCGGTGGCGCGCGCGATGCGTTCCGGGCGCTCCAGACGCAGCGTGGCGCAGTCGTCGAGAAAGGCCCTGGTGTAGGTCTCGGTGTAGTCGCGGAGCGATTTGCCCTGCGCGACTGCGTTCTGAATGATCCGGTCGTCGACGTCCGTGATGTTCATGACGTGATCGAGCTTGTAGCCGTTGTGCCGGAGCACGCGACGCAGCAGATCGTAGAACACGAAAGTTCGGAAGTTGCCGATGTGCGCGAAGTCGTATACAGTGGGGCCGCACGTATACATCCTGACGGCGTTTGGGTCGACGGAGACGAACGGCTGGACCTGTTGGGTCAGTGTGTTGTAGAAGCGCAGGGCCATGTTTGTGGGAAAGTTCCATGGTAACAGCGGCTTTTGTTTTCGATGTGATGCAACGGGTTAAGATGAAGAGACCAGTACTTGTCGGGGCGTAGCGCAGCCTGGTAGCGCACCTGCCTTGGGCGCATCGCGACCCTTTCCAAACGGTCCTTTCAATTCTCCATACTTCTAACGTTTTCAACAATTTGGGGAATCTGCTTTTCGCTCGAAGCTAACCCCAACAGCTCCAATCGGCCGAGTTTTGGCACGGTTTTGGCACGGTTTTGGCACGGCACGCTGGGGCGACGGCAACGCGCATCATGGAGGTCGTTGGACCTTCGAACCTGGCCTCACGAACTCCGGTCTGCAAGTGTTCGGCTGCTCGAAAACGCCCGGCAATCGGCAGGGCGGCAAACACCGTAATGAACTCGGCGTACTGGCAGATCCGGCGGCGAATTGCGGGGCAGGGACACAGGGATCGGATCGGGTCTCGTACGGCGAAGAACTCGTAGCCACCAGGGACTTGACGGCGCGCGTTGGCCTTGGCCGCGGGTTCTCGCGGACGAACGTTTTTCAGATGTGGCAGTCTCTTCCTTGCCTACCGCGAGACCTTTCAGACGCCGGCTGAATTTTCAGAGGCGGAACCGATTCTTCAGACGGCGTCTGGACTTTTCTCACAGCGGCCAGCGATTTCCTCTCTCATCGACACACTATCTTCGACTGTTGACCGTAACCGGATTGAAGGGACGTAGATATGCCGCGTTTCCTGTGCCCGGTCTGTTCCGCTGGCGTTAGCCATGGCTTCGTCTCATAATCACAGTCTGGGTGTATCGCCCGTGGAGAGCCCGTTGCACTACATTGAGATTGAATACAACCAGCAGTTGAAGCCGCTCGAAACCGTACTGTCAGGCGTGAATCAGCCAGGCGACTTCTTCGTCTGCGGCGCGATGGAGATGCCGATGCCGAGGGTGGAGATAGAGCGCGCCGGAACCCTGTCGTTTCCGGTGCCCGAGGCGCAGATCGCGGCGATTGTGAGGCAAGCCGAACGAGCGCCTTACGGCAAGGGTGAAGCGACGATCGTTGATGCTTCCGTGCGCAAGGTGTGGCAGATTGCTCCCGGCAAGATCAAAATTGGCGGCAAATCGTGGGCGGCTAATTTTGAGAATATCCTTTCGAAGGTGAAGGCAGGTTTGGGCTGTGGTGACGCAATCGTCACAGCCGAGTTCTACAAGCTGCTTGTTTATGACCGTGGCGGCTTCTTTCTGGCACACCGGGACACCGAGAAAACCGACGGTATGTTCGGCACCATGGTCCTGACGCTGCCGTCAACGTATCGCGGAGGGGCGCTCCGGATCCGTCATGCAGGCCGTGAAGTGACGCTCGACACCAACGCTGTCGATCCGTCCGAACTTTCCTACGTCGCGTTCTATGCGGATTGCGAACATGAGGCTTTGCCCGTGCGCGAAGGCAACCGCGTTTGCCTGGTTTATAGCCTCATCCACAGCCGCTCGAAGGGCAGACGCAGAACTCCGAAGGCACCGGAGTACGAATCCGCGATCGCTGAAACCGCTGCAATCCTTAAGCGATTTCTGAAGGCGCCGGATGCCCCACTGAAAATCGCATGGCTTCTTGAACACCAGTACAGCCCGGCAGGGCTTTCGTTTTCGACGTTGAAGGGCGCAGACGCAGCAAAGGCGAGAGTCCTTGTCCACGCGGCTGCCCGGGAGCAGTGCGCCGCCCATCTGGGGGTCGTCCATATCGGAGAGTCTGGCGCGGCCGAGCCGGACGACGATTACTTCTATAGGTCCCGGCGGAATCGTTACCGGCACTACGAAGAAGGAGATGAAGAAGACAACGAAGAAGACGAGAGCTTTACCGTCGCCTCGGTTGATGACGCCTGGCAATACGTAGATACATGGCGGGATAGCGATGATCGTGTTGTGGAGTTCGGCCGCATTCCGCTTGCCAGCGGCGAATTGCTTCCCGCGGGCGCGCTCGACGGCGCGCTTCCGGATGAGAAGCGGCTAACCGAGGCTTCCGGCAATGAAGGCACGACATACGAGCGCTCGTATCATCGAGCAGTGCTCGTCCTTTGGCGCCGGGACCGCATGACAGACGTGCTGCTTCAGGCTGGCGTTGTCGCCGCGCTGCCTTATTTAAAGCAGTTGGCAGGCTCTGGTAAGCGCGCCCGGTTGGGAGCGATCGCAGTGGCGAAACGAATATTGGAAGCATGGCCCCGCGATACGCAATGGGACAGTTACTCGAATAGTAGAGAACGGCCCGGGTCAGCTGACCGAACTCAGATGATTGTCACTCTCACAAAACTGAACGCGCCGACCCTGCTCGAACGATTCCTCGGGGAGATTGTCACTTCGAGCTATAACGGCTCAGAGAATGAGGCGGTGCTTGCTTCGATAAGCGCGCTCGGGGACGTGCGGGCTGCGGACGTTGTTTCCGCTCTGGTCTCTGCGCGTATGCCGGAGCACCCGAACGAGTGCACGGAGCTTCTGCTGGCGCTCAGCGAAAATCCTGCTCCCTGTTTTCTCGACGTTGCCAAGGCTGCTGTTGGCTGCCTGGACAGCATCGGCGCGGACGATTCCAAAACGGAAACCTTCGATTGGAAACCGGAGGAGCGGAAACGCCCGCTCCGCCCCGAGTTCCTTGAAAACCTCCTCCAGGCGCTGCAGCACTTTAATGGTGGAACTTTGTGCGGCGTCGCCGCTGAAAAGATCGCATCGCGCCCCGAATGCTTCAGCCCGATATCGTTGGTTGTTCCGGTAATCGAACCGATCCGGGTGGGGCCGCGCCAAAGGGCAGCCCCGGTTGAGAGCAGCCTTCAGCATCTCTGGACAAACTCTGCGGAGTTCCTGCTCCGGCTCAGTGAGGCTCCTCCGCAACCGCCGACGGACTGGCGTCTGGATGCTGCGCTCTCGTGTTCCTGTCCGGATTGCCGGGAACTGGAATCCTTCGCTCGTGATCCCGCCGAGCGTGTTCACCGCTTCCGCATCAGGAAAGATCGGCGCCGCCACCTTCACAGCATGATAGATAAACACCGGCTCGATATGACCCACGAGACCGAGCGAGCGGGTTCGCCTCAAACGCTGGTTTGTACGAAAGACCGCCGCAGTTTCAACCGGCGAATGGAGCAATACCAGAGCGAGATCGCCGCGATGCGGACGCTCGTGAAACCGGCGCATGTCAACGTGTTTGAGACACCTCGAAGCATAATTTACTGAGTTTTATTCTCTGGAGTTGGTTGTGGTTTGTTGATCCAGACCTCCTTCGGCGCGGGCAACGGTTGGGGCGGCTTGCGGACGAAGCGCTCGGGATGAGCGCTGTAGGCGGCGTCGAGAACCGCGCGACGGCGTTCAATCGTTTCCGGAGCCAGACCATAATGAACCACGGCCGGGGAGAGAAGGCCCAGTCCGGAATGGCGGTGCTCGTCGTTATACCAGGCGAAGAACTCCAAGGAGAAAGAACGAGCATCCTGCAGAGAGCCGAAACGTTCCGGGAAACCGGGCCGATATTTCAGAGTCCGGAAGTGGCTTTCCGAATACGGGTTGTCGTCGGAGACATGCGGGCGGCTGTGGGTTTTGGTGATGCCGAGGTCGGCCATCAGAAAGGCGACGGGCTTGGAGGTCATTGAGGAACCCCGGTCCGCATGAATCGTCAGCTTGCCCGGCTCGATTGCCTGTTTGCCACAGGTATCCGCAATGAGCCGTTTGGCCAGTTCCGAACTTTCACCGTCGGCCACCATCCAGCCCACCACATAGCGGCTGAAGACGTCGAGGATCACGTAGAGATAAAAGTAGGTCCACTTCGCCGGACCGAGCAGTTTGGTGATATCCCAGCTCCAGAGCTGGTTGGGGCCAGTGGCCAATAACTCGGGTTTCGTGTAAGCCGGATGCATGAGCTGGTCGCGGCGCTCACGCACCTCGCCCTCGCTTTCCAGAATCCGGTACATGGTGCGAATCGAGCAATGATAGCGGCCTTCGTCGAGCAGCGTGGCGTAAACCGCGGCCGGCGCGCTGTTTTGAAACCTCTCCTCATGAAGGCTGGCCAGCACTGCTTCCCGTTCTCCGGAATCCAGCGCTCGCGGCACAAACCGCACGGCGGCAACCGCCGGAGAAACAACCCCCGAAAACCCCTTCCTATAAAAAGAAGAACGAGGAAAATCGAAGGCCTCGCAGGCGGCTCTGACTCCGACCGTCGGCGTAAGATCTCCGATGGCCGTTCTCACGATACCTCCGTTTCCGCGATCGGAATGCCCAGCAGCATAGCCACTTTTTTTTGAACGTCGATGACGATCTCTGCCTTGCGCAGCCGATCGGTCAGGCGCTCGTTGTCGCGTCGCAGTTTCTGATTCTCCGCTGTCAGAGGATTGGCCTTCGACTTCGGCCCTCGCTTTTGCGGAGCCAAACCTTCCAGGATTCCGGACTTGCGTTCCTGGCGCCACTTCGTCAGATGTGAAGAATACAGGCCGTGGCTCCGGAGCACGGCGCCGATCTCGCCGGATCCTCTGGCCGCATCCGCCTCGGCCAGAACTTTCTGTTTATACTCGCCCGTGTAAGTGCGCCGTTTCGCGCGAGCCAAAACCTCCGGATTCGGTCGTGGCGCTGCGCGCCCGCCCTCACCGTCATCTATTCCCGAATCAAATGCTCCCGTCACATCCGCAGCGGGCCGGGCAGAACCGTTCATCGTTGCCATGCTGATTCTCTTTCCCGCCCTGCTCACTAATTGCGGTCACACAAGATGTCTCAGTCATGTTGGCACAGAGGGAAACTGGCGTCCAAAACAGGAGGCACTGAACTGTCCAGGAGAATGGAAGAGGCCGTGAGACGGGCCGCTGATCTGAAGCAGAGGGAATCGGCGGGGAAGAAGTGATTCGCCAGGTATTCCACGGATGAGATTCTCCACGTCAACGTTGTCTGGCGAAGAAATCGTCCCTTGGCTTGCCTCCGCTGGCGAACTGGCCTACTCCCCTCATTTGCCGCCGGACCGGGACTACTATTTCCAATATTCGTGGGTGATTCCCGGAATATTTCAGCGTGGCGCAAGTACACGCCGACACTTCTGGTTCGGTAGTCCCTTTAAAAATAGCCCGGACGTGAGACTGCTTTTTACATTCTGGCGTAGGGCCAGACACGGCGAAGCGGATACTTTGTACGTATCCAACGGAAGGGTCGGGCTGGAGGATGTCACGGCCCCGCTCGCAGTCTACCGGCACCCTGATGTCTATCCTTTTACGACAAAGCGCCTCGTTTTTATGCAGCACGGCAGTTATTTGATGGCAGATATGGAATCACAGCCGCACATCGATCGAGGCGACGCAGTTCTCTACAGAGGCCTTCAGAAGGCCGAAAAGTTCTCGCTCCGCAGGCTGACAACTACGGATATCCGCATGCGCCTAATGAGTGTCCACGCCAGGACCCTGTCCAGTTCAGTCACCTCATTCAACGCCATACATTGCAATGTGTCGAGGACCGAAACGGGATGGTTCAATGATCGGACCTTCATGCTCAGCGACCTCTGCCGAGAGGCAGGCATCGAGCCGACACGTCCGATCCAGTCATTGCTTTACTCCGGGTACGCGCTCGAGGAATGGTGCGCCGAAGGGAAGTTTGGACCCAACTACGTGAAGCTTCGGACGCCGCTATCGAACATTCGAATCACGACATTCGTGTGTGGCGAGACCGAAGTTAAGGTGATCGATCCCAACAAACTTCAGGTTATCGAGGCAGTTGGTTGCCGAGTCCGAGAAGTGTGCATTTGAACGCGCGTTCCCCGGAAGTTCAACAACGGGAAAAGCGGTGGTCGCCAGAAGTTATGATCACCGAGGGCCAACTCGACTCGAAAAGTTCGCTAAGCAGCTCGACGGGTATCCACACTCTTGATCAGCTTGGCGATCTCACCCGCCGTCGCTCCAATGGCAAGGAGTGACCGCATCATCAGGTCGACGCTCACGGACCGATCCGCCGCCTCCATCTTGGCAACACGCGATTGGCTGGAACCCAACTGTTCCGCGAGGGCGGCTTGCGTCATTCCCCGGTGCTCCCGCAGTTGTCGGACGCCAGCGGCAAGCGCCAGCTTTAATTCAACGAACTCCGCTTCCTGGGGGTTAAGGTTGAGGAACTCGGCCGCGTCGCCTACAGCCCAGCCCTCCCCTTGGAGTCGTGTCTTTTTCGAGGTATTCATTTGGGCTTTCTCTCTCCGCCCACAGCCGCGTTCACATAAGCCGCAAGGCGTCTCTTGCAATTCGTCAAAACGTCGTTGGGTGTCGTAGCAGTCTTCTTGCTGAACACATCGAGGATCACGACGGCATCGGCAGCCACGTGGTAGACAATCCGCCACGTTTGTTTCTCGTCGTTGATCCGGAGTTCGTGGCATTGCGAGCCGATCGATGGCATTGGCCGCGAATGCGGCAGACCAACACTCTCGCCTTTCTGCAATCTCCGCAGCAGGAAACCTGCTTCAACTCGGGCTTCCGCACTGAAAGGGGGCGTCTTCACCTCGCCTCTCAGCCAAGCCAACGGTTTGTTCAAGGTCCGAGCCATGAATCCATCATGTCCAATATGACATAAAAAGAAGTCGGAATCCAGGAGTGGAGCAGGCCCCCGCGAGTCGATTGCCAGTATCGCGCTAATAGCGGCTGAAGCAACCTGGTTTTCTATGGCCTCGGGGGCGGCGTCGAGGACAACCGCAAACTATCGATTCCTATAATTGTTCACAGACGAGCGCCTCTGCTTTCACTGAACTCTCAAAGCCCCAAATCGCCGGTCTGGTGAGCTTTCGGCCCATACCTGACCCGACTAACTCATTGATAATAAAAGGCAATCATTTTGACACGGTTTAGTGCCTCGCTGGGGTGAACCCCATCTGGTGAGACAAACTGCGATTGGCACACTCGCCGCCTCCACGGAAACCTCCGCCACGGCGAAACCGCCGCCGCCGAAACCGCCACCACTGCGGAATCCGCCGAGGCTGCCTCCTCGAACGTTACACGCGTGCCCAACCGACCCGGAGGTGCGACCACCAGCGGCGTATCGCGGTTGGTATCCCGGACCGAAGTGACGAGGGTACCCGACACCACGGTAACCGTAGCCACCATAGCCGTATCCGTAGCCATAATACGGAGCCCCATACGCATCCCACGGTGAGTAGAAACCCCAGCCAAACGGATCGAAAGAGATTCCATCGTCGGGAATGAACGTATAGGCGTCAAACCAGGAGTCCCAATACCATCCGTTGCCGTAGAATGGGGTTGGTGACCAACCACTCCCGCCCCCGTAGGTTCTGGCCGCATCAACATTGGCTTCCGCCAGGTATGAGGATCTCAAGCTTGCCCACCGATAGAAATCATCCGTGTAAGTCTTCTTGTCGAATTTCCGTGCCTTCAGCTTGCCCCTGGCGTTGAGACTGAGTTGGCGTCCACTCTTCACCTCAATCTGCTGGCCGGCCACCTCGACAATGGCCGTCCCGTCAAACACACGGATCTGACCTAGCAGGTTGCTGAAAAGCTGAGTTGGACGTAACCGCTGATGAGTGTGATACGCCTGGAAGTACATGCGAGGCGAAGACATTCAGCAGTCACAGCTTTTTAGTTACGGAAGTCTGGAAGACCGGGTGCCGGCGAATCATCCGCTGCGAGCGATCCGGTCGATGATGGACGAAGCGCTGCGCGATATGAGCGGCGGTTTCGACGAGATGTACCCGGAAGATGGCCGTCGGTCGGTTCCACCGGAGCGTCTGCTGCGTGCGCTGTTGTTGCAGATGCTCTATTCGATCCGCAGCGAGCGGATGCTGATGGAGCAGTTGCAATACAACCTGCTGTTTCGCTGGTTCGTCGGGCTCTCGGCTGATGAGCCGGTCTGGCATCCCACGGTTTTCACCAAGAACCGGGATCGTTTCCTGGAAGGAGCGGTGTCGGAGCAGTTTTTCTCGCTGATCGTCACACAGGCGCGCAGAAAGAAGTTGCTTTCTGACGAGCATTTCACCGTGGACGGCACGCTGGTGGAGGCGTGGGCCGGACAGAAGAGTTTTCAGCGGAAGGATCGCGATGACGATCCTTTGAATCCGCCGCCACCGGACCACAGCAGCAATCCGACGATCAACTGGCATCGGGAGAAGCGCTCCAATGAGACCCATGAATCGCTGACTGACGCGATGGCGCGGCTGTATAAAAAGACGCGCGGAGCGGAAGCCAAGCTGGGCTATCTGGGGCACGTGCTCACGGAGAACCGCAATGGACTGGTGGTCGATGTCCGGCTGACACAGGCCAGCGGCACAGCAGAACGTGAAGCCGCCGAAGCGATGATCCGCGGCAAAGCGCGCTGGCGCCGGGTCACGCTGGGTGCGGATCGCGGCTACGACACACGCGGTTTTGTGGCGACGATGCGGGAACTCCGGGTGACTCCTCACATGGCGCAGAACGATACCAACCGGCGCAGCGCGATCGACCAGCGCACTACACGGCACGACGGTTATGCGGTCAGTCAGCGGAAGCGTAAACGCGTGGAGGAAGTCTTCGGCTGGATCAAGACCATTGCGCTGCAGCGGAAGACACGCTTCCGAGGCCTGCAGCGAGTGGGCTGGATGTTCACACTCGCAGCATGTGCATACAACTTGGTGCGGATGCGGAACCTTCAGGCTGCAGCCGCATAGGGACAAGTGTGTCCGTTGATCAAAAACACGGATCGTTTAAGCCGCGTATCCCACTGTTAGGAACCCTTCTCGCCCACACAGTGAGCTTGAAAATCCCACAATTACTGCTCGACTAAGCAGACGACTAGCTTTTCAGCAGCCTGCTAGTGTCCTGTCTCATATAATTATTTACATTTAACGAGCCGCGCCCTATACTGGGGCATGCCCGGTTCGGCGCCCGCACTTGCCCTGAGTGCGGATCAGAAATCAGAACTGGAAGGACTGGTGCGAAACGGCAGCACGCCGCAGAAGATAGCCCTTCGGTGTCGCTTGCTGCTGCTGGCTCACGACGGCATTGCCAACCAGTCGATCGCTGAGCAACTCAGTCTCTCGCGGCCCACAGTTCTGGCTCTGCGTCATGCCTTTGCGAAGGACGGACTGGCCGCCGTCACCGGCATTCGGAAGCGAAGGCGCACGGCCCGTGTGTTGACACCCGAGTTGGAGGAGAAGATAGTCGATACCACCGTCAAGACCAGGCCGGGCGATGGCAGTACGCACTGGAGCGTGCGAATGCTGGCGAACCAACTCCGAATTTCGCGGACGATTGTCCATCGCGTCTGGCAGCGGCACGATATTCAGCCGCACCGGGTCGAGCGCTTCAAATTGTCCAACGATCCGCGCTTCGAAGAGAAAGTACGGGATGTGGTTGGTCTGTACCTGAACCCGCCCGAACGCGCGCTGGTGTTGTGTGTGGATGAGAAAAGCCAGATTCAGGCGCTGGATCGGACTGCCCCGATACTTCCTCTGCGGCCCGGCTTGCCGGAACGTCAGACACACGACTATAAACGACACGGCACCACGACTCTTTTCGCCGCATTCAACATTCTCAACGGCAAGGTTATTGGCACGTGCCAGAATCGCCATCGCAGCCGGGAGTTTATCCGGTTCCTCAATCATCTGGAAACGGAACTCCCGACGGATCAGCAAGTACATCTGATAATGGACAATTACTGCACCCACAAGAGCGCCGGAGTGCAGCGATGGCTGAAGCCGAAGAAACGGAACCGGTTCCACTTCCACTTCACCCCGACAAGCAGCTCATGGCTGAACCAGGTCGAGCGCTTCTTCGCCCTGATTACCGGCCGCATGATCCGAAGAGGAACCTTCCACAGCACCCAGGAACTCGAGACAGCCATCTACAAATGGCTGGCAACCTGGAATGGCGAACCTGCCCCATTCACCTGGCGCGCCTCCGCTGACGTCATTCTCGACAAGGTCCGCCGCTGTAAAGAATTATCTAAGACGGGAGACTAGATCCGCGTCAAAGCCGTAGAGGCCCGCTTTGAGCAACCGAGTGCTTGCAGCGCCTTCACTGACGCGAACATTGTTCTCCGGACGAATGTCCGCAACCTCAACCATCGCGCGACCTTTTTCCAGCGCCAGTACTGTGTCCGGCAAACTCGGAGAAATCATCCGTACGGAGCTGTGATTGTCAACCCTGAAAAAGATGCTCGGCGTAAGCAGGATCTCTACCCTCCCGTCTTGCGTAGACAGCGCCTGACCTGCCAGCTCGGCTGCTCCAGCGGATTTTTCGCCGAGGGTTTTCCCGCCGATCGCGGATTGCCCTTCGAGGTAATTTATCGTTCCGGGTCGCGGAGGTATTGAGCACCAGGCAGGCTAAGTAACAGCGCAGCAGGAAAGAGACCTCCCAGTGTCTTTAGCCAGGACCGCATGGACGAACTCACTTGATTTTCTCCTTCTGTCTCAACGTAGTGGATTCCCGGATTACGAGCTACTGGGAGAACTTCCGATCCTCTACCTGATCACGGAAAAATCGCGTGGACGCGGGGGTGAGTGCCGTCCGACACAAACTGGAATACCGCGCCGTTACAAGGCCCTGGCTGCCGTCTTTAGTTCCGACACCGGATAGTCACTCCAGGTCGAACGCAACGTAAATTAACTGCCTTGAGCGCTCGACCAGAAGCGCGATGGGAGCACCAACCTCTTTGCGGTCCAGCGCGGCCCGCAGTTCCTCGATGGTAGCGATACGGGACCCGTTCAATTCGTAAATCACGTCGCCCGCGGTCAAGCCGGGATTCAACCCCGCGAACTCGGCGGGGATTGCCGCCACTACCACGCCAGAGAGGCGCCGCAGGTCGGGCAGAACGGGCGTCACTCTTTCGTCCAAGGTGAGGGCAAGGACCCCCAAGCGACGTATCAGGTCAGCATCCCGGCTCGCGAGTTCCTGCAGATCCTCTGGTGTGCCCGGACGGGCAAGAACGGCGACTGTCTTTACGAGACGCTCTTTGCCTCGCTGGATATCGAAGGTTACTTTCTCCCCGGAGACGTGCTGGAAAATCGCAGCAGCAAGTTCGCTTGAACGCCCAATGGGTTTGCCGTCTACGGCGACGACAATGTCACCGAGTTCCAATCCGCCGACTTCGGCGGCGCCACGCGGATCGATGTCCGAGAGGATAACGCCCGAATCACGATCCAATCCCAGCGCTGCCGCCAAAGTGGGCGTCAGGTCCTGGGGAATAACGCCTATTGCCCCGCGGCGGATTCGCCCGTCTTTTCGAAGACCATCGTAGGTCCTCCGAACGAGATTGCCTGGTATCGCAAATCCGATCCCTTCGCTACCGCCCGACTGCGACATGATCATTGTGTTGATGCCCACAATGTGTCCCGCGATATCCAATAGCGGCCCCCCGCTGTTGCCAGGGTTGATGGCCGCGTCGGTCTGAATGTAGAAGTTTGGCTTGTCCGGGTTGAGCTGCCGGACAGCAGCGCTCACGAATCCGACTGTGAGGGAGTTGTCGAGTCCGAGCGGGCTGCCAAGTGCAAGAACCAGTTGTCCCTGTTTCAGAGTCTCGGTGTCGTCCAGGAATGACAGAGTGGGTAGGTCCTTAGCCTCGATCTTCAATACGGCGAGGTCTGTCTCGCGATCCAGACCAACCGTCGTCGCTGGAAAATGCTTGTGTCTGGTCGGCTGACCGGATTGTCCCGGCTCCATGACGCTGACATCGATGTGTCGCGCGTCAATGACGACGTGCGCGTTCGTCACGATGTAACCGTTCGGGTCCACGATAACGCCTGACCCTGTCGAGCTCTGATTGGCGATAAAACCGGTTCGTTGCACACCGTCCTCTTCTGACGGGCCCCGCCCCCGCACTGCGATCTGAACGACGGCTGGACTCGCTGCTCGTGCGAGATCCTCAATGGATGCGCTGAATTGGGCGAGTGCCGGAGGCGTAGGTTGGGTCCGAGTTTGTGCATCGAGAGAGTAAACGCACACGACCGCGACCAGAATGGCCATAATTGTTGTTCTTGTCATTTCCCAATGCTCCTTCCGTCGATCTTCC
>Ga0209167_10000882_pt1 | contig 19696 bp, 17 predicted proteins | sample Coa_R1_9_FD_187154 | JGI IMG/M metagenome (GOLD analysis project Ga0209167, IMG submission 187154) | Surface soil microbial communities from Centralia Pennsylvania, which are recovering from an underground coalmine fire - Coalmine... | ecosystem: Environmental > Terrestrial > Soil >... | reverse complement strand
GATGAGTAAATACAAATATGAAAGGGGCGATGAGAAAGGAAATGCGAAGACCGAAGATGACGACGATTCTGTTTACACGATTCACCCGACGAAGAAGTAGGGTTGGCGGTTGGCGGTTGGCGGTTGGCGGTTGACGGTTGACGGTTGACAGTTGACGGTTGACAGTTGACGGTTGACAGCAACAATTAAGTGTTTTAGTACTTCCATACTTCCATACTTCCATACTTATTTGACCGGATCATGTCCATGCCGGCCCCAGGGATGACAGCTGGAAATACGGCGAACGGCCATCCATCCGCCACGGAACAAACCATATTTTTGAAGTGCTTCTATTGCATATGCTGAACAGGTGGGAGTAAATCTGCATTTCGGACCCAGCCAGGGTGAAATAACCGCCTGATAAATCCTGATCAGGAATATGAACGGATAGCTAAGTATTTGCAGGATCTTTTTCATATAAAGCCTTCACCAGTTTATCCAGGAGTTTTTTTATCCGCGCTGAAATTTCTTCGTAATCAGGCATTTCCCTTCCGGTATAAATAAAGAACAGTTGAAGACCATAATCGTTTTTCAAAACCAAGGTTTGAAGTTCTTTTTTCTGTAACCGATATGCTTCCCGGCTCAATCTCTTGATCCGGTTTCTGTCGACTGCCCGGGGAAAATTTTTTGAACTGACTGTAAATCCGGCCTTAACGTTTCCATTGCCTGGCCCGGTATGATATAGGAGACGGAATGGGAATAGTGTAATTTTTTTCCCGGTTTTGAAAACCTGATCAATCTGTTTCCGACTTTTCAGCCGATCAGATTTTCCTAATGAATATGGTTTGTTAATGCTCAAAAGATTCGCTAAAAATAAAAAGCCCCGATAGGGGCTGGAATTTTATTATCTTAAATGTCTTTCTATTTGGCTGGCGGTTGGCGGTTGGCGGTTGGCGGTTGGCGGTTGGCGGTTGACGGTTGACGGCCGGCTTTGCGCTTTAAGCCTTTTGCTTCAAGCTTAGAATCACTTGCCTCCGAACTCATCCGAAACAGACAATTTCGCACGCCCTTTGGCACGACGGCTGGCTAATACTTTGCGTCCATTGGCAGTTTGCATACGCTTGCGAAATCCATGAACTGTTTTACGACGACGTGTATGTGGCTGGAAAGTCCGTTTCATTATATTATTTTTTACTCTTAGTGCCTGATATTCAGGGAATTCTCCATTAACTCAGCCGCTCTGGGCGTAACTCTTTTTAAATGGACGGCAAAGCTAAAGAATTCCTGCCTGATTGCCAATAATAAGTGAAGCGATTTATCAATAATTAGCGGCAAAATATCCCTGGGTCAGGTTTGCCGTTGGTCCGCTGCCGACCGGACTGCCCACAAAACTAAAATTACCTGATATCCTCCGGGTGGTTGTATTATTAGAGATAATCGTGATGGTTCCACCGGACTGGGAAAGTAGTGTCACAGAAGGATCAGGGTTATAAACCCCGATATATACGCCGGTCGTAAAATCCAGATTATAAGTTCCGGCAGAAGTACCAGCCGGAAAAAGTAATCCAACATCCTGTGTGCCGGAAAATCCGGCTATCAACATCTGTCCGGCAGAATCAGATATTTCCACATTGGAAGCAAAGAATTTATTACCATCTACCGTTACTTCCATGGTATCCTTCGGCGCGTCGGGTGACGGTACCACACCTGCCAATCCCGCGGTATAAGGAACATAATCAAATACTCCCCTGGAAACTGTTTCCGTAGAATTGTCCGCCGGATTCGTCAGGGTGAATTGAAAGCTGCCACTCACAACCCGGTTTACCGTATCGATACGTGAAATGGTAACTGTTCCACCCGCTGCGCCAGCGTTACTCACATATACATTCGCGTTGCTGTTCAGCACATCGGCATATAAAGCATAAGAAGCAGACTGGGTGCCGAGTGTAAAGGTTCCGGTTTTAAAGGCAGGCAGAAGAATGGAAATCTGATCCCCCGTCTTGCTCAGACCATTAATGGATACACCATTGGTACCGACCAATACCAGTTGAAGACTATCTGCATTCCATAAATTTCCTCCAATCGTCGCGTAGAAATCTGCGGTCACCGGGCCTATGCTATTGCTGCCCTCCTTACTAATCTCCTTCGAGCATGCAATGAATTCAAATAAAACGAGGGTTAAGAGAAAGGACCTTAGGCGCAGCCTCATATTCAGGTTTTGGGGCTTTGAAGTTACAAAAATACTCGTTCTGATCTGACGGTATCTCCATAAAAGTATCCGGCATGCCGGTCAAAATCTATATTATCGTCCGTGGTATAAAAAGAAAGCTGATGCTCTTTGCTGCAACGCACATCTATTTCCGGATGATGTGCCAGGTATTTTTGCAGGCTTTCAGCGACGATATCACCCTGAGCGATGAGTTGAATTGCACGAGGAAAATATTTTCTTAGTTTTTCCATCAACAGGGGATAGTGTGTACAGGCAAGCAAAACGGTATCGATTTCACCAGACTGTTCTAATAGTTCCCCTACATATTTCTGCACGAAATAATCAGCTCCCGGGTTGACGTGCTCATTATTTTCTATCAGTGGAACCCAAAGCGGGCAAGCCTGCTGAAAGACTTTGACCTCAGGAAAAAACTTATTTATTTCCAATGGATACGATTCCGAATTCACGGTACCACTCGTAGCTAAAATACCTACATGACCCGTTTTAGACAGGAGTCCGGCTATTTCTGTTGTCGGCCTGATAACACCCAGCACCCTGTTTGGAGTTCCGGAAGATGCCAGGTCCTGCTGCTGAATCGTACGTAAAGCCTTTGCCGAAGAAGTATTACAGGCAAGTATCACGAGTGGGCAGCCTTTGGAAAAAAACCATTGCACGCATTCTCTTGTGTACTGGTATACGGTTTCAAAAGAACGATTTCCATAGGGTGCTCGTGCATTATCTCCCAGGTAAATAAAATCGTAACCGGGAAGTTTTTCAACGATGGACTTCAATACTGTCAGTCCACCATATCCAGAATCAAAAACTCCAATGGGTTGGGAAGAAGGCATACACTATAGTTTGGAGAAAGGCATTTACTAAATTAATCAACAAAAACTAAAAAGGCTGCCCCGCTTTACCGGAACAGCCCTTTGATATTTTATTAAGTAGTTTATCTGAGGTTTAGTTTCTTTTTTACTAAAGGCAGAAGATCATCTGCGGGTGGTGAGACCAGCATAGCATCTTTAAGAAATACATATGTATAACCGTTCTCCTTTGCAACTGTTCCAACAATGTCGGAAGCTTTTTTCTGGATCGGCGCCATCAGGTCCTGTTGTTTCTGCTGATAAAGCTGACCGGCCTGCTGCTGGTAACCCTGCAGTTTCACGTACAGCTCACCCAATTGCTTTCTTTTAATTTCGATCTGGGCCCGGGTGTATTTTGTTGTATCCTTTGACGAAAGAAGACTGTCTTTTTCGCTGAATTCGCGTTTCATGTCTTCAAAATTCTGATTCAGTGCGCCCTGATATTCCTGCATGGAAGAATCAGCTTTTTTATATTCAGGCATTGAAGTGATCAATTCGCTCAGGCTGATATAACCAAATTTGTTCTGTGCCTGCAACTTGTTCCCGGCGAGTGTTAGGGTGGTCGCTACTAATACAATGGCAACAATTTTTTTCATAATTGCTTACTGTTTTCTTTGTTTTGTTAATAGTTGATATAATAAATTTTTCTACTTAACCCCGAGTTCTTTGAGAACATCATCACTTTTATCCAGCTTAGGGTCGGCAAAGATAACAGTAATTCCTTCACTTTTATCTAAAATAAAGTCATACAGGCGGTTCACGGCGATTTTTTGTATCGCGTTATAAACCTTATCCTGCACCGGTTTGATCAGTTCCTGGCGTTTTTTGAATAAATCTCCCTCAAAACCAAACCGTTTGCGTTGGAGATCCCGCACCTCCTTTTCATGATTGAAAAGCTCATCTTCTCTTTTTTTCTTCAAATCATCACTTAACATCACTTCTTCGCCTTCATAATCCTTATACATTTTGTCCAGAACGGCTTGTTTATCATCAATTTCTTTTTGCCACTGGATGCTGATCTGGTCGAGTTGTTTCTGTGCTGTTTTATATTCAGGCATTTTATCGAGAATATATTTGGTGTCCACAATCGCATACCGTTGAGCGAGAGCAGAACAAAAAACGGTGAAAATCAGCGAAACTATTAATACAAATTTTTTCATTTCGGGAACTTTTAGTCGGGTTATTCAGGTTCTACACCTAACATAAAGGTAAAGCGGGTTGCATTGCTAAGCGAACCATTTTGAATCCTGTCCAGGCCGATTGCATAATCGAAACCCAATAATCCAAACATCGGCAGGAAGAAACGCAAACCAACACCCACATCGCGGCGTAAACGGAATGGATTATAACTCTGGTAATCGTACCATCCGTTAGCGGCTTCAAAAAACGTTTCCCCGTAGATCGTGCTGCTCGGGTTAGTAACAAACGGATAACGTAATTCCAATGTATACTTATTAAACATGGTAAAGAACTGGGTTGCGGTCTGTTGTTCCGGATTGATTCTCGGGTCCGAATTCTGGTATACAGGATAACCCCTTTGTGAAATGATATCATAACCAAGCAGGCCGAAGTTGTTGGTCAGACCTGCATCCCCCAGCTGGAATCTTCCAAAAGGAGAAAAATTCAATTCACTATTATACCTTCCCATGAAACCATACTTCACAGAGGCCTTTAACACAAACTGACGGCTCTTGTCTGCACCCATGGCTTTGCCAATTGGAATATACCATTCACTGGTCAGACGGAATTTTGTGTATTCAGGCAATTCAAATTGTTCCTGGGTGGTATTATAATTTGATTTGAACAAAGAATAAGGTGGAGTAAACTCTCCGCTAAAGAGGAAATTGGATCCGGATCTGGGGTATATTGGCTGATCTATCGAATAGCGTCCCAGTGCTACCTTGAAACTCAGATTATGCGAATAACCATTCCGGAAATCAGGTGAGAAAAGGGAATAGTTTGTCAGATCATACAGTGTATAATTCAGCGAATAAGTCAATGTAAAATAATCATCCGGCCATTTCAACTGTTTTCCCAAGGCAATAACAACTCCGAAATTCTTGAGCGAATTGGTATCGCTGTACGCATATTTTGCGGTTGTATAATTATATCCGCCGGTGCGGAAAGCACTGCGGTAAAGGCTTACGGTAAGTGAGTTTCTCTTCTTACCGCCAAGCCATGGTTCTGTGAACGAAAGATTATACGACTGATACGCTTTCCCGTTCGCCTGCACACGAAGACTCAGTTTTTGTCCGTCTCCGGTAGGTAAAGGATCCCACGCCGATTTCTTCCAGATATTATTGATGGAAAAATTATTGAATGTAATCCCGACTGTACCGGTTATCCCGATGCCACCGCCCCATCCTGCAGAGAGTTCCAGCTGATCGGATGACTTTTCTTCTACGGACCAGTTTATATCCACCGTTCCGTCTTCCTGGTTCGGTACGATACCCGGTGTTACTTTTTCCTGGTTGAAATAACCGAGGTTTACAATTTCGCGTGTAGAGCGAATAATATCCTGGCGACTGAATTTTTCACCCGGTATAGTTCTTAGTTCACGGCGGATTACATATTCCTTGGTTTTTTCATTTCCCGCAATCGTAACGTTTTTTATTGTTGCCTGCGGACCTTCCACCATACGGATTTCAAAATCTATGGTGTCGTTATAAACAGCCGTTTCAACCGGATCAATTCTGAAGAAGAGATATCCGTCATCCAGGTAAAGATCACTAACACCACCACCTTCCTGTGTAACCTGTTTACCCAGTTTTTTATTCAGGATGTCCAGGTTATACACGTCACCTTTTTTGATTCCTAATACCAGAGATAGAAGTGAATCAGGATATTTTGTATTTCCTTTCCATGTTATTTTGCCGAAATAATATTTCTCTCCCTCATCTACTTTAATAGCGATATTCAGTTGATTCTTGCTGTTGTACATTAATGTATCTGATACGATCACCGCATCGCGATATCCCTGGGAATTGTAGTAATCGAGGATTTTTTCCTTGTCTTCACCGTATTTCTTTGCGTTGAATTTCGCTGAGCTAAAAAGCTTAAAGCGGAAATATGGGTCCAGGAATTCCTTTGTGCCCGTATATGATAGAAATCCCCATGTATCGATATATTCTTTAAAGGTTTCCGGCTTCACGACGCCGTAAGAAGAAGAATCCTTGGCGGGGAAGAGCGTAAGCTTGGTCACTTCATGCGTATCGTCCATTTGTTTCTTAAGTCTGGACGGGGAAATATTTTGTGTGCCGTAAATGGAGATCTGATTGATGCGGACTTTGGTTCCTTTGTCTATATGAAAAGTGAGCGTTTCCGAATTGGGAGTTTTCGGATCGCGGGCTTCATTTATCTGGACAGTCACTCCCTGAAAACCTTTATCGGCGTAATATTTCCGGATATTTTCATCGGCGGTTTGTTTCATGTTTTCCGTGATCACCCGTCCTTTGATCAATCCTGTTTTTACTTTTAATTCGTCGGACTCGGACTTGCTCGCGCCGTCAAAAATGAAATTTGTCAAGCGTGGTCTTTCTGTGACGTTGATTTCAACGTAGAGTTCGTTCCCGGTGATCTTTGTGAAATAAATAGCAATATTTGAAAACAAATTCTGATTCCATAATTTCTGAATGGCCTTACTGAAATTATCTCCGCCGGGAATGATTACTTTATCGCCAATGCTTAAACCGGAAACAGAAATCAATAATGACTCGTCGAGGTATTTGCTGCCGGTAATTTTTAATCCCGCGATGGTATATTCCTTGGGTGTTTTCTGACTTTCAAGGGCAAGTAATTCGGGATCTACGGAAACGGGATGAGTGGTGTCGGCAATAACAGGGTGGGTTGTGTCAGTAACCTGTGCCTCGGCATTTTTGATCGTCAGTAAGCAGTAAGTAAGCAAAAAAACACCAGTCAATAAACGTCGTAGCATCCGGGCGGGTTTTTTAGAGCGGCAAATTAAGTGGATTAATTAAAAGTGTTTGTTAAAATACAGGCTGGATCGATGATACAGGCCATTTATTCTCAAGCATTTCTGAAGGATTGAGGATCCTCAGCCCAGTTGCTCGCTGGTTTTGCCGAAACGCCTTTCACGCGTCTGAAAATCCAGGATGGCCTCGTAAAGATTTTCTTTCCGGAAATCAGGCCAGAGTACGGGTGTAAAGAATAATTCAGCATAAGCAAGTTGGTATAAAAGAAAATTACTGATCCGGTGTTCCCCGCTTGTCCTGATCATCAATTCAGGATCGGGAAAATTCCGGGTGCAGAGGTATTTTTGAAAGGTATACTGGTCTATTGTATCCGGGTCCAGTTTTCCCGATTCAACGTCCAGTCCAAGCTGCCTGGCTGCTTCTCCCATTTCCCAGCGGCTACTATAACTCAGGGCCATGATCAGATTCAGGCCGGTGTTACCGGCAGTTTCTGAAATAGCCTCCTCCAGCACGGTTTTCGTTTTTTCCGGAAGCATATCGGTATTCCCAATTACATGCAACCGGATATTGTTTTTATTCAAAGTCGGCACTTCTTTCCGGATCGTATCGACCAGTAATTCCATCAGGCCATTTACCTCTCTTTCAGGCCTTTCCCAGTTTTCTGTTGAAAAAGCATATAAGGTCAGAAACCCGACCCCTAATTCAGCGCAGGCTTCCACCGCATTACGTACACTTTCGACGCCGTGGTAATGGCCGAACAATCTGTCCTGTCCCTGCCCTTTAGCCCATCTCCCGTTTCCATCCATGATAATTGCGATGTGTTTGGGTAGCCGGTCGGGGTTAATACTGAATTTCAAAGACTCCATGCCCGTTTTTGAAGGGGACGAAGTTAATTGTTAATGGTTAATTATTAATTGTTAAATAACTGAAACGGTGTGATATCGGTGATGACGTTCTGGCAAAGCGTTCAGTGTTAAACGTTGAACTTAAGGCTTAATAAGTTGGACAACGATAAGAACTCAAATTCATGGAAAACATGATTTCGAGATAGAGGAAGCCATCATTCTGATTTTGATATCCACGCTGGCGGCCCTGGATACCTATGGCAGGTTTTCCGGTTTCATAACTGCGGTCCTGAAGAAGGGCAGCCACTGAAGGTGAGCCATCCGGCAGGGTAGGAAAATTATTGATCCCGGCATAGGTTTTACTGACGTCATCGATATAATCCGTTGTGGTAAAGTTATATACGGCTTCAATTCCAATATTCATTTTAGGATTCAGGTTGTATTTATACCCTATTCCCAGGGGGATATTGGCTGCTATATTACTATAAGGCTTACGGTCGGGATAAGCAGCTGAGCCCTGACCTTCCGTACCCAGTTCGCGGAGATAGTATTTCTGTCCGTTCAGATAGGCATAAGGATCAAAACTGAACATACCGATGCCGATCGTAAGATAAGGTGTCGCTCGATGGTCACCGTCTCCGGGGATAAAACGGAGGAAATTGAAGTCACCCTGGACACCCAGCTGCCAGATATTGGTATTAAAGCTCAGATTTCGCCTCAGATAGAAGGCATTTTGGGTATTATAGACGTCTGAATAGCCTAATCGGGCATACTGCCCCTCTATTCTTACCGCGATATAATCGGTAACCTGTTTTCTGAAAAACAGGCCAAAAACGATCTTAGGGGTATTAAAATGCAAATCAGGGTTAAGATCCCCAAAGTACTGGGATGCACCAGCTAAAACCCCAAATTCGCCTGTGTACAGATAACTGCGCTCCTGCTGTGCAATGGTGCGGATAGCAAAAAAATAAAAAATAATCCCTGTCAGGAAAAACTGCTTCATGTCCGCAAAATAAATGATAATCCTTTCCCGTCCATCGATCCTAACCGCTAACGCAGCAAAATGTATTTTCTTATGTCGGAATTGTTAATTCCTGCGATCCAGTCCCCATGATAATTTATTGCGCAGGGTTTGTAAAAAATTATTTTCGTTTAACCTTACCAGCGAGACATCGAATTTTTCACGCCGAACGGCGAGCTGTACATTTTTATCAACAATTTCTTTTCTTGAATCGAGGGCACACAGAAAGCTGTCAGCCCGACCTTCTATCTCAAATGAAATCACATTATCATCCGGCACTACTATCGGACGCACATTCAGATTATGGGGCGCAACCGGGTTGATCACAAAACTGCCGGACTCCGGGAACACCACGGGACCTCCGCAGCTGAGTGAATAACCGGTAGAACCTGTTGGCGTTGACACAATCAAACCATCGGCCCAATAAGTATTTAGGAAGTCACCATTTAGATATGTATGAATGCGTATCATAGGAGAAGTATCCGTTTTATGAATGGCGAATTCATTTAATCCATATGGAACTTCTCCGAATAAAGTTTTATTCGCATCCAGATGTATCAGAGATCTTTTGTCTGTTACATAAGTTCTTTCCGCCAGGGCCTGTACAGCAAGCAGCATATCCCCCTTACCGATGCTGGCAAGAAATCCGAGCCGGCCAAAATTAATTCCGATGATCGGAATGTCTTTATCTCTGACGAATGCGATGGTATCGAGCAGCGTGCCGTCGCCTCCGAGACTGATTAAAAAATCGATAGATTCATTCAGATCATTAGAATGACGAAAAAATAAAAGATCGGGAGGAAAGCGAAATACGGAGCTGATACATTCATAAAACGGAAGATATATAACAGGCTGTATGTGACGACGATGAAGTTCGTCTAGCAACTGTTGAACCTCACCCCGTTCCGATTCTTCAATGATCCGGCTGTATATGGCTACTTTCATTTTATTAAATTAATGGTCTGTCAGTTACATTAAAAATCATTTCTAATATGAAAAAATAAACCTTTTTCCCCTAACTGGTTCACACTATACTCGATACGGAATACAAAGTCATAAAAAGTAACAATATCAAACCCGGCTCCATAAGTATATAACATTGTATTCTGAAGGCTGTTCAGGTTATTGTACCTGTTAAAAACATAACCCAGATCAACATATGTTTTCGCATATATCCGGAAAGGAATATGGTCATGTGACGTTTGACGGAGGAAAGGTATATCGAAACGGACAAGCTCGCGCATAATGGTATTCCGGTCCAGGACCAGGCCGACACCATCCACCACATATTTTTCCAGGCCGCGCATATAATAGTCACCGTAGCCCAGGAGTGACTGGTTATAAAATGATTGTTTAAATGGAATACGCAGGACACCGAAATTTTGAGTAACGAAATACATTTTGGGCGCAATAGAAAATGCTTCTGTTGACCTGGCAATGAGCTGCGTCATGTGCATATCGGCAGAAATGCCTCTTTGTAAAAAACTGGTTTCAAAAAGAAAACCCTGGGTTGGATACGGGACGTAATCAATATTATTATAATTGACACTATAGAAGAATTCCGGATATACCAGCGAGAGTTTATGATTTAAAAAATAATTCGGATTCATCACAAGCACTGTGCTGTCTATTTTTAACTGATTAAAACTAAGCCGGAAAAAATGTTTTGTACGAATTGCAGGACGATAATAATATCGCAGTGAAAAGGTGGCCTGTGTCTGCAAATATTTTCCGGCATTCTGTATAGAATCGCGGCTCACAAAAACCTGCTGATTATTCGTCGTGATTACGTTAATCTCCTGTTGACCGGATAAAAGGAATCCGCCACCGAAGCCATGGATTAAATTCTTTCCTGTGTTTGGCCGGTCATATGCCATTTCAATTTCCCTTGAATAACCCGTGATCAGCCATATGCGTAAATTATCATTCCTGCCTGTAAAATTGTACTGCGAATATTTTATTCCATAGTCAAACCGGCTGAGGCTATAACCCTGTTGTGCCCAGGCTGTAAAATTTCGATCGACGGGTCTCACGTAGGGAAGAGGAAAGATGTACCATCTTTCTTTGACTTCGATATTTATATCGGCAATATATCCGCGGAATTCTTTCAGGGAAATCGTCACATCGTTAAATAGTCTTGTATTGATCAGATGTTCACGAGCCTGCGCAAAAAAAATAGAGAGTTGCTGAAGAGTTAACGAATCGCCTGTTTTAAAAGGCAGTTCCCGGCTGATGGTAAATGATTTAGTTACCCTGTTACCCTGAATGTCGATATTTCCTACAATAAAAAGGCGGCCCTGCGTAGGCGGAATTACAATAACACCTGAAGAAAGTGTATCGGGTTTTAATATCGGGAGAGTGTCTTTAGGTAGTTGACGGTTGACGGTTGACAGTTGACGGTTGACGGTTGACAGTTGACGGTTGACGGTTGACAGTTGACGGTTGACGGTTGACAGTTGACGGTTGATGGTTGACAGTTGACAGTTGACGGTTGACAGTTGACGGTTGACGGTTGACAGAAAATGCATTGAGCTTTCAGCATTAAGCTTTAAGCTTAAGACGATCATCAAAATAAGGAGCAGAAGATATTTATCCGCTTTTCGGATCATAGGCTTGGTCCCGGGGTCATTACATGGATATCATAGTGATGAATTAAATGCTCAGATAATTCATCAGGTGATTATAATTGCTGCGCAATTCATTTTCATATTGCTCTTCCCCAAAATAATATTTGATTTTGTACTCATACCGCTGGAAGGTGGCAATGATATCAGATACTTCCATCTTATTGATGCGGAGTGTGATAAAAAAGGCGGAGGTGCCGGGTTCAGTGTATGTATTTAATTGTGTAACCTGTGCGTCGTTTGTTTCGACCAGCTTGATGATTTCCGAAAAAGCAAAATTTACACGGTCCATCTCGAGTACAATGATAGCTCCGGGATTACCTGCCCCGACGATTTTGTCAGTATGACGGATTAAATCCAACGCGGTAATGGATCCAAGATAATCCGATTCTTCGGTCAGTACCGGTACCAGGGTCAATTGAAATTCACTGCAAACATGGAGGGTATCCAGGACATGACCGATGCCCTGAACCGAGGCATGGCTGAATAGTGTTTGCAAGCTGTTCATCGGTGTATTATCTGAAGGAGCGTCCAGAAGACTGTCTTCATCAATAATTCCCAATAGTTTTTTCTCAGAAACAACCGGCAGATGGGCCACATGATGTTCCAACATGATATCTCTTGCCAGCAGAACGCTGTCTTCCGGATTCAGGTGAGGTATTTCTAATGATAAAATGTCTAGATTTAACACAGCAAGGGTTTTAGTGATAAGTTCTTATCTGTCTCATGCCACTGCTGCAGGTTCGTTTAATTTGGTCAGAAACTGGTGTAATATCTCATTGAATTCGGCCGGAACCTCCATCATAGGTGCATGTCCGCATTTGTCAATAAAATGCAATTCGCAATGGGGAATCAGCCGTTGAAACTCTCTTCCTACAAAAGGAGGTGTTATACCATCGTTGGCTCCCCAGATCAATAACGTGGGTTGTTGGATTTGATTGAGTTCTTCACCCAAATTATTTCTGATGGCACTTTTTGCCAATGCGATGATTTTGATTGCTTTAATGCGACTATTCACGATCTCAAAAACTTCGTCCACCAGTTCTTTGGTAGCCGTAGCCGGATCATAAAAAGTCAGTTCGGTTTTCTTTTTGATATATTCGTAATCACCTCTCTTGGGATAACTGTCACCCATAGCGCTTTCAAAAAGCCCGGAACTGCCTGTGAGGATAATGGATTTAATCCTTTCAGGATGTTTAAGAACGTGTATCAGGGCAATATGTCCACCGAGAGAGTTGCCCAATAAGTGTACATTCCGGTAATTTCGATTTTCTATAAATCTGTAAACGAATTTTTCCAACCCCCCGACGGACGTGTGCAGGATGTCAAGCTCAAACAGGGGAAGCATTGGAACAACTACTTTGTAGTGTTTTTTAAAATATTCTATCAGGTCAACGAAATTGCTAAGAGCTCCAAATAAGCCATGCAGCAATACCAGGGGCTCGCCCTCGCCTTCCTCAATAAACCGGAATTTATCCACCTGTTTGATTTCGTATTGCATCTAACTTTAAAATATATCCAATAAAATAATCGCTAAAATAAACGATTTACTGCAAAAATCATGGCTTTTAAAACCTTAATAATCTTTTCATTACAAATGTACGACAACTGAATTAACGGCTCTTCCGCATTCTATCGTGTAACTGATGTTATAACCGATACCGGATAACTTAGTGGATATCCCCCGCGATTTTATCAAAAAAACCTTCCAGTGCTTTGAACATGTCATGTCCCACAGGAATGAATCCGGTAATAAAACGAATTACTCCCGGACCAAAGGGTGCAATCAAGGAATAAAGATGCGAGTCGTCCACCGCCTGCTTTGAAATCACCTGGGTTTTGGTCCCATAAAACAGGAAGATGCTGTATATCGAAAGATATAAAATCAAAAATAACAATATACCGCATAATTTGTTCAGCCAGCCCAGCAGGGCCATTTGAGCCAGTTTCTCCAGCAGTTTCCCCGCCCAGTGGATAATCAGCAACACCAGTACAAAAATGAGTATAAAAGCTATTACGGGCAGCCAACGGCTCGACATATGCAGGTCCGACTTCATATGTGTTGCCAGAACAGCTGACAATTTCACAGCCGCTGCGAGACCAATGAGGCCGCAGACCATGGAAAAAAGAGCAAGGATCAAACCCTTTCTCCATCCTTGTATGATCGCGAGACAAACGATCAGGCCGCAAAGAATATCAATCATACAGCTTAGGGCTTAAAGCATATAGTTCAACTCTTTTTTTGCGGAAAAGAGCTGAATCAATATGAGGTGAATGGCGTTAACCCCACACAATTTATACCAGTTTCGGTTAGCCGGTATAGTTAGGCTATACTGCTATAACCTTGCCAGGCAAGGTTTTAAATAAAAACGATTAAACCTTTTATCCCAAATTGGGAATTTAAAAAAATATTCCAACCGGAGCTTGCATTAATGGAAACTGCTTTCAATCTTTGTTTTATCGTTGATGATTTGTTACTGTTGAATCGTATCCAATCTCCCACTGAGTCACCTCCCATTATCTTCCTGGTTTTTTAGGCAAATGTAGTATCGCTCCAGTTTCCTCTGAATTACGTGCACCGATTCCATGATCAACCCAGATCAATCCGTAATTTATTTCTTTACATACTTAAACCGTGCATTATGAAAGCGATCTTAACCTTTATTACCCTGCTTTTTATCGTAACTACTGCTCTTAGCAGTGCCGTTCTATTCCTGAATGAAAATTATGTTCTTTCCGGTTCGCTTTGTATCAGTACTGTTCTGTCCGTGTCATTATGTATCAATTATTCCGGCGTGAATGTGCTGGACACAGAAAACCACGCTCACTAAAATGCAGTCGTAAGGCAAAGCTTACAGCGTTGGCTGACTAACTAAAGATATTCCGCCAGGTTCGAGTCATTGTGCAACAAGCAATCTTATCCAAACCGGAATTTATCCTAAGTCTGATCATCTAACGCAGATAAACAAACGCTTCCGGCACTCAAAAGTGCCGGCTAAGCGTGACAGAGAAAACTTCTGACAATATATTTCGGACGATTCATCAGAATACTCTGGTGAATACATCATGGGTGGTTTAATACTTTATACTCTACCCTTCTATTTTTCTCACGTCCTGCGGGATTATCTTTTCCATGAATCATTTCCGGAGCAATCGGACAACATTTGCCCATTGCTTTGCCCTGAAGCTGATCCGGCCGCACACCCTTGCTTACAAGATACTGGATACATACGTTCACGCGTTTCCCGGCAAGTTTCAAATTATATTTTACACCACCGATTCCATCTGTATACCCTTCTATCATGATCACCAGGTCAGGATAGTTAGTCATGATCTTAGCAAGGGAATCCAGGCTTTCGCGGGTATATTTATTTAATACTGCCTTTTTGTAAGCGAAATTCCCAATATGCGATGATTGCTCAAGCGTCTTCAGCAACTGATCGACTTCTTTTTTAGGAAATCCGACTGCTTCCATACAAACTGTGTCGTTCATGACTGTGTCCGTTCCCGGGTGGATCTGCATATTATAGTCCTCGCTCGCAGGATTGTAATCCGAATGGGCAAGGCTGATTTTGAAATGGGCTGAGTTGTGCAGCAAGAATGAATATTTGCCCTCTGCATCCGTTTTATATTTACCCAGGATCCTGCCAGGGTGACGAAGATCAGTTACCACCAACTCTGTATTTGCGAGTGACTTTCGGGTTTTGCAATCCACGATTGTTCCATTCACAAACTTGGCATTATTTCCTTTCACCGAAAATAATGCGAGGCAGCATTCAGAGGACCTGTCTGAGCTCATCCAACCGGTATTCCAGATATCATCTTCGTCGGTACTTACAAAATAAATATCATCTTTAGAGGAATTGAGCGGGGCACCTGCATTTTCTGGTTTTTCCCAATCATTCAGGCCAAAGCTTCCTTTTGCATAATAAATATCAAAGCCTCCCATACCCACACGTCCGTTGCTTGAAAAGACCAGCGTACGCGACTTGTCATGCATATAAGGCGCTTCTTCATCGCCGGCTGAATTAATAACGTTTCCGAGATTACGGACCTGGATCGGTTCAAGATTGCTGTCAAGCGAAGCCGCCCAAATATCATAACCACCATATCCGCCTTCCCGGTCAGATGAAAACAAAAGAAAACGCCCATCAGATGTCAGACTTGGTTGAGCACTGTTTGATCCCTCCATGTTCAATGGTTCCGGCGCTTTAACAGGTACAGTCCATCCCTTATCTTCCCAACGACTCATATATATATAAGAAACCGTTTGATCGTTGTTCTTTGTCCAGCGTGTAAAAAACATTTTCGTACCGTCATGGTTAAACGTCGCCATGCCGTCATGGATGTCTGAACTTGTCGGAATCGCCAATGTGTCAGCATCCAGTAAAGGATTAACTATATTCATCGATTCCACCAATGAATTCATATATTTCTTTTTCCCGCCTTTTTCTTTCACTTCTTTTATTTTCGTATATACAAATCCGTCTGCCCTTTCTGTCAGCGCGTAACCGGATGCAGAATCCTTTCCCTTCATTTCTTCCAAAGTATACAAATCGTTTACTCTTTCAGATTGCCTTTCAATGAACTTGAGATCTTCCTGTTCCCTGTCGGCCGCCACCAACAACTCGTCCATCTGGGTGTGGATCAGAAGGAAAGAATCGATCTGTGAACGGGCTTCGGCAAAATGCTGATTCGCGCGCAACGTTACGGCATACCAAAATCTTGCGTCAGGATAGGCTTTTTCGGAAAATTTTACTGACTCTTTATAATATTTCTCTGCTTTCTTGTAATCATTCACCATGCGATAGCTCGTTGCCAGCTTATAAACAGCTTCCTGGTGTGGATCCAGATTTGTTTTGCCTTTCACTTTTTTTTCAATTGCGAAGGGAGTTGAAAGGGGTCTTGAATGTTTTTCCGTGGCGAGGTATTTTTCAAAGACGACTGATGCTTCGTAATAATTTTTCTCTTTAAATAAATTTTCAGCCTGGTTAAAATAACCGCCTCCGTTCTGAGCCAGCAGGCTGACTACTCCCGACATTGCGAGACTGATCATGATCAGGATTTTATTATAATTTAAAGTGGTCAGCATATCTTTTTTATATCACTCGATTGTATGTCATACTTAGAAACGGGGACACCAAAAACGCGGTGTGCCCATATTAGATTTTTTCTTTCCTACATATGAAATGGAAATTTCCAGACTGTTTCCTTTGCTGCCAGCAGCACTCCTTGCTGATGCATCCACATCGTAACTTAAACCCATGGTAAGTCCCTTATAGAAAAATCCGGCGAAGGGCGCGACAGCATCATTCAATCTGTAATATGCACCGAACATAACGTCTGTACTCTCACTGGCGTAAACCTGGAAGTACATGCCCGCCATTTTTTCCTCTGCGTCTCCCTGTTTCATATAAATTGCCGTCGGAACCATGGAAAGCTGATCGGAAGCTGTAATTCTTACTCCGGCCTGCACACTATAACGGATATCGAGCCTGGATTGATTTCCGTTTGTCAGATAGGGATTATCCGGTTGGGTAATATGAAAGGCCGATACGCCGCCGAAAACACTGGCTGTTCTATTAGGTGTGGCATCATAATAGGCAATTCCGGCGCCGGCGTCAAATGAAGTTACCTGTGGCTTTAAAAATGTTTCATTCGAGGGATTTGAAGCATCATAACCTACCCCCGACGCCCATTGACTTCCAAACTGCATTTTCGTTATATCGAATTTCCGGCTGATAAATCCGATTTGCATGGCCATCACCAGATAGTGGTCAGAGTTTTCACCAAAACGGACACCGGTATAGGCAAAGGTCAGATATCCGTTTGTAAAACTATAAGCCCCGTCTGCAGAACTCTGGTTAACCAGGTTCATTCCGAAACTGGCGTTTTTATTTGTTGTCTTTTCTGCCGACAGTCCCTTTGTGTTCAAGGTATTCCCGTATTGACTTCTCCAGATTCCCGATACCCGGTAGTCACCATCGAATGCCCCAGTGAACGCCGGGTTCATTGTCATCGGCTGAATATAATATTGTGAGAAATGCGGATCTATCTGCGCCCGGGTGGTTTTTCCCAAACCGGCAGTCAGCAGAAGTGTCCAGCAAAATTTAGATAAATGTCTTTTCATATTGTTGAATTTTATCACGCCTGTGGCGTGATACATTTTATCTGATCAGGTTAATGGTCCCCTTACGTTTTATTTTTACGTTATTATAAAAAGTAACCTGCGCCACATAAACATATACACCGACCGCCTGTGGTCTGCCTTTCCAGGTTCCATCCCAACCATTCTGTGCATTCTGTGTTTCAAAAATCAGTTCACCCCACTGGTTATATACACGCATCGTCAGTTCTTTGATTGATGATCCGTACACTTTGAAAATATCATTATTGCCATCATTATTGGGAGAGAATGCATTTGGTATAAAGAAATCTCCCAGGTTCGCATCAACATTTACAAATAGAGTTGCAGTATCCAGGCATCCGTCTGCTGACTGTCCAATCACCGTAAATGATTTCGATGTATCCTTGACTATTATATTCTGTGATAACGCTGTTTGGTCTGTAAAGTATATATCCGGTGACCAGCTCAGTACATTGTAAGTGAAATTTCCGCCGGTGGTGAGCGTCGTATTTGTTCCTGCCAACACCGGATCGGGATTTGCCGAAAGTGTTAAACGGAATGGCTTCACTGCGATATCAACCGTTGCCGTATCCTTACAACCCAGTGCCGTTGTGGCTATTGCCAGGTAAGTGGTACTGTCCATCGGGGTCACTGTTACTACATTTCCCGTACCTACGCCCGGCCAGTCGATTGTATTTCCGGGAGATAAAGCATTCAGGGTAACCGTTGTGCCTTTGCAGATGTCTGTTTCTGAAGCATTCGCACTGATGGGTGGTTTTGGATTTATGGTTACCAGCACCGGTTGAATATTCGAAAAACATCCGTTCGCCAGATCGGAGCCCTTTATATAATAAGTTCCGCCTGTTCCGACTGCAGCCGGATTTACAACCGGAATTGTTCCTAAATTATCCTGATAGTAATTGTAGGTCAGGCCCGGCTGACTTCCCGTTGTTACGGAAGGATTCGTCAGGTCGATGGTTTCAGGCGCGCAGGTTGCCGGCGGATTGCTGACAATAAGTGTCGGATTTTTAATTGTAAGTATGGTGCTGGTTGTATTACTGCAGGTTCCGTTTGTGAAGCTATAAAGAACTGTATATGTTCCTTCCAAACTGGTAGCCAGGTTGATATCTCCCGTAACCGGGTTCAGGCTGAGTCCCGCTGTTGAAATATAGGTACCGCCGCCAATTCCGGTTATGCTTACGATAGCCGTTCCGTTTGTGCAATAAGGAGTTCCTGTATATGCAATGGATGCTGAAGGAATGGCATTAATCGTAACATTCGTAGTAGTACTGTTACTGCATTTTCCGTTACTGAAATTGTAGGTTACCAGATAGGTGCCTGCTGTGCTGGCCGACAGGTTAATGGCACCGGTCGCTGCACTGATCACCAACCCTGCCGGCGCGGTATAGGTTCCACCGGCCTGACCAGCCTGTGTAACGGTTGCCGTGCCGGTTGCGCAGTACGGACTTCCTGCATAATTTATTGTAGCCGCCGGAAGAGCATTGATCGTAATCGGTGCCGTAGCGGTGTTAGTACAAACTCCATTACTAAATGTATAAGTAACGGTATAAATTCCCGGCGTACTTGCCACAAGGTTTATAACACCGGTCACTCCATTTATGGAAACTCCGGCCGGGGCGGTGTAGGTTCCACCGGCTGTGCCGGTCTGGGTAACAGTTGCCGTGCCGGTTGCGCAGTATGGACTTCCCGCATAATTTATGGTAGCTGCCGGAAGCGCATTGATCGTGATACTGGTTGTCGCTGTATTGCTGCATGCTCCTGCAGTAAAGCTGTAAGTAATCGTATATGTTCCAGGAGTGCTTGCCACCAGATCAATATCTCCTGTAGCGGCATTGATAACTACGCCAGCAGGAGCCGTGTATGTTCCACCTGCTGTGCCGGTCTGAGTAACAGTAGCCGTGCCGGTTGCGCAGTATGGAGATCCGTTATATGCGATCGTCGCAACTGGTAATGCTGTTATAGTTATTGAGGCGGTCGTTGAATTACTGCAGGTTCCGTTACTGAAAGTGTAGGTTATGGTATATGTTCCTGCTATACTGGTTGCTAGATTTATATCGCCTGTCACGGCATTGATT
>Ga0209167_10000880_pt1 | contig 19729 bp, 16 predicted proteins | sample Coa_R1_9_FD_187154 | JGI IMG/M metagenome (GOLD analysis project Ga0209167, IMG submission 187154) | Surface soil microbial communities from Centralia Pennsylvania, which are recovering from an underground coalmine fire - Coalmine... | ecosystem: Environmental > Terrestrial > Soil >... | reverse complement strand
ACCCGGTAACTCCCGGCACCATATAGATGAGCTTGGTATAGTCGCGCCCGTTGACAGGCAGGTTCTCGGCTTGGGGCCCTTCAATCGTTCCGCCGAGGACGTTGGTGGTCGACTGAATCAAAGGGGCTGCCGCCGTCACCTCCACCGTCTGCTGTAGCTTGCCCGGCACCAGGGTCACGTCAATGCGCCGCTCCGCCGCCACGTCAACCCGGACGTCGGCCTGGGTGACGGTCTCAAAACCCTCTTTCTCCAGCGTCACCGTGTAATCGCCGAGGGGCAACTCGGGGATATCGTAGTTGCCCGAGGTGTCTGTCGAGGCGGTGCGGGTCAGTCCGGTAGCTTGGTTCTTTGCCGTCACCTTGACGTCGGGTGCGGGCGCCTGGCTCTGGTCGATGACTGTGCCGACGATGGCGCCGCGAAAGGTCTGGGCGTGAACGACGGCGGCGGCGAGGATCATCGCGCTCAGCAAAAGCGCAGCAAGTTGGCCAGCCTCTATCGGGATGCGACGCGATTCATCGGTTTTCATGGAGCCCTCTCAGCCGTCTCTTCTCTCGCGACGCGGGAATTTGAAATATGCGATGGAACGAGTGCCATCGTAGTCGAGGAAAGGGGCAAGCGTCAACCGGAGCGCGCGTTGGTACTGACGTCATTTTGGATTGGGATTCCTCTCGAGAAGGGATCGCCCAATCGGCGTCATTCCCGCGAAAAGCGGGAATCCAACCCGTTTTGCGGCTCATCGCCTGTCGGTTGCGAAGTGGATTCCCGCCTTCGCGGGAATGACGGCACATTGCAGCGCCCGTATCCCCAGATGACACGACGACTCGCCCTACCGACCGGTTGGACGCGCACGCCGTTCTGTGCTATTGTCGGCTGAGCACCAGTTCTGGCAAACACGTGTCACCTGAACGCTCCGACAGGCATGAGAAGGCGGGCGAAGCCTTAACCGGAACGGAGACAACCATGGCCGAGAAGATTTTTGTATTCGACACCACCTTGCGCGACGGCGAGCAATCGCCCGGTTGCAGCATGAACCTGGCCGAGAAGCTCGAGATGGCGCGCCAGCTCGACCGCCTGGGTGTGGACATCATGGAGGCGGGCTTCCCGATTGCCTCCGTGGGCGACTTCGAAGCGGTGAAGGCGGTGTCGGCCGAAATCCGCCGGCCGGTGATTGCGGCTCTGGCGCGCGCCGCCGAGCTCGACATCAATCGCGCCTGGGAGGCACTCAAAGACGCCGCGCGTCCGCGTATCCACACCTTTCTCGCCACCTCTGACATCCACCTGAAGTACAAGCTGCGCAAGACGCGCGAGGAGATCCTGAAGCAGATCAGCTTTGCCGTCGGACACGCCAAGTCCTTGTGCGACGACGTGGAATTCTCGCCCGAGGATGCCGGCCGCACCGATCGCAATTATTTGATCGAATGCTGTCATGCGGCGGTCGAGGCCGGAGCGACGGTGCTCAACTTGCCCGACACGGTGGGTTACTGCATCGAAGCCGAGTACGAGCGCATGTTTGCTGACGTGCAAGCGCGCGTCCCCGGCATGGACCGCGTCATGCTGAGCACCCACACGCACGACGACCTGGGACTGGCGGCGGCCAACACGCTGGCGGGGATTCGCGGCGGGGCGCGCCAGATCGAGTGTACGATCAACGGCATCGGCGAGCGCGCCGGCAACGCGGCGCTCGAGGAAGTGGTGATGGTCATCGCGCTGCGCAGCGACACGCTCGGGGTCACGACCGGTATCCACACGGCGGAACTTTACGCTTCGAGCCAGTTGCTCACGCGCCTGACCGGCATGGCCGTGCAGCGCAATAAGGCGGTGGTCGGACGCAACGCCTTCGCGCACGAGGCGGGCATCCATCAGGACGGGGTGCTGAAGAACGCCATCACTTACGAAATCATCGCGCCGCAGACCGTCGGCATGCCGTCGAACTGGATTGTCCTCGGGAAACACTCGGGGCGCCACGCGCTCGCCAAGCGCTACGAGGACCTGGGATACGAGCTGAGCAAGCCCGAGCTCGAGCGCGCCTATCACCTGTTCTGCGAACTGGCCGACCGCAAGAAAGTGGTGTACGACGAGGACCTGCTCTCGATCGTCCGCGAAGGGTTCGACCACATCCCTGAGACGTTCAACCTGCGCCTCTTCCAGAGTGTGGCCTCGACCGAGGGACACTCGACCGCCACCGTCGAGCTCGAGAAAGACGGCGAGGTGTTCCACGATTCGGCGACCGCCGAGGGTCCGTGCGATGCGGCGTTCCGCTCGATCGACCGCATTACCGGGACGCCGGGCGTGATCGCTGACTTCGCCGTCCATACCGTCGGCCCGGGCACCGACGGCGTCGCCGAAGTCACCATCCGGGCGCGCTTCGAAAGCCGCGAGTTCACCGGCAAGTCGACCAGCCACAACGTGGTCGAGGCGGCGGCGCGGGCGTATCTTCAGGCCGCGAACAAGGCGGTCTATGAGATCAAGCGCCAGGAGGAGAAGCGAGCCGCCGCGGCCGCATCGGCCGAGGAAGAACACGCCGTCCACCGGCTGTATCCGGCGGGGTACTGAAGAGAATTATCAGAATTGAAGGAACGAACCGAACAAGTGCTTTAGAATCAGCAACGATGTTTTCTGAGCCCGCTGGTTGCCACGCATCTAGATGAAAACAATAAGCTTATGATCATAAAGCGTGTATATCGTTGAAAGGAAAGGCTATACTAGTAAGCTGGCCGCTCTGCGATTCTTGCCGCTCCAGCCTATTCCAAACCCTTCGAGCGCCTGCCATTACCGGGAAGTCGTCCAACCCCTAATAACCTCTTGCATTTGCATGATACCTTACTATAAACTGTAGATAAGTAAAGATATGCAGACACTGTATCGGGTCGCGGTTCTTCCCGGTGATGGCATTGGGCCTGAAGTTACCGCCCAGGCAGTCAAAGCGCTCAAGGCAGTCGAAGAAGTCCTGAGTACAACCTTCCGCATCCAGAACGGACTGATTGGCGGCTCGGCCATCGACGCCACGGCGGTGCCGCTACCGGCTGAGACCATCTCCATCTGCAACAACGCCAACGCCATTCTTATGGGCGCGGTGGGGGGGCCGCAGTGGGACTCGAAGCGTCCTGAGGTTCGTCCCGAGCAAGGACTCCTGCAACTCCGCCAGCGCATGGGTCTTTACGTGAACCTGCGTCCGGCGCGCGTCCTCGATTCGCTGGTGAACATGTCAGCGCTGAAGCCGGACGTGGTGCGCGGCACGGACCTGGTGATTGTACGCGAGCTGATGGGCGGGATTTACTTCGGCAACCCGCGCGGCATTTTCGCCAAGAACGGCGAGCGCCTGGGAATCAACACGGAGATTTACCGCGAGCACGAGATCGAGCGCGTAGCGCATCGCGCCTTCCAGTTGGCCCGGCTGCGCCGCCGCAAGGTGACGTCGGTTGACAAGGCCAACGTGCTCGAAACTTCGCGGCTCTGGCGCGACGTGGTCGGGCGCATTGGCCGCTCCTATCCCGACGTCGAGCTCGAGCACATGTACGTCGACAGCTGCGCCATGCAATTGATCGAGCACCCCTCGCGCTTTGACGTGGTCCTCACCAACAACATGTTTGGCGACATCCTGAGTGACGAAGCGGCCATGCTGACGGGCTCGATTGGCATGCTGCCCTCGGCGAGTCTCGGCGAGCACACGGCGCTCTACGAGCCGGTACACGGCTCGGCGCCCGACATCGCGGGCCGCAACCGCGCCAATCCCGTGGGTGCGATCGCCTCGGTGGCCCTGATGATGCGCTATTCGTTCCGCCTGGAAGCTGCCGCCGATGCGATTGAAACCGCCATCGAGAAGGTGCTCAAGCGCGGCGCCCGCACCCCGGAACTCGAGGGCCGCAAGCGCGCCGTCTCGACCTCCCGCCTGGGCGATCTGATCGCGGACGAAATCAAACGCCTGCTCAAGTCGAGCAAGTACCGCGCCGCCTGAACGCCCGCCCGGCGCGGCGATTGTCATAGCCCAGTTAACTAGCCTTCCGTAGAACGCCGCGCCGGCCCCCGACGGCGGGGTCTGCGGCTTGAAAGGTCGACGAGCGCGGTCCGCGCCAGCCAATTCTGAAACGAAGCTGGCTTAAGCGCGCGTCCCGGGGTATACTGTAGCCTGATCAGTGCTGGTGACCCACCCCATGTCACACCGAGTCACGGAATCATTGGTGGTTGTGACTTTTCTTCACGATGGTGCTCGGCGGCGGAAAAGGAGGTGTTGTGGCCCTGCACATCCAGTACCTCGGGTTTGAGCTCAAAGCGCGCGGACGCGTCTATTCCTATCGCGTCCTGAACACGAAGTCAGAAGCGCGCGAGTTCACCATGACCATCTCCAACCAGGCCTTCCTCGAGAGCAATGTTCCCTATCAGGACGCCGCCTCGCTCTGCTATCAAAAGCTGCAGAAAGAGTTGAGCAGTGAAACGGCCGGCCAGCCTCTGCCGAGCCACTATACGATTTCCGAGCAGGATCTCGACGACTATCGCGACAAGCATCGTCCCGCCAAGAAGCAGCGCTCGTGGTGATCGCGTCACCCGGCGATTGCCATCTTCACCCAAATTCTGAATCATGACGCACCGGAGGAGTGCCTGTGCGACGCGCGCTGCTTGTTGGCCTTGCTATAGTGTTACTCGTGATGGCGCGACCTCGAAAAGCGAGTCCGGCGCGAGCTGCTGCGGCCGGCGAACTCGCGCGCGGCGCCGACCTGATTTTGCTCCACGGCAAAATCTGGACGGGCGAGCCTTATGCGGCGCCCGGTGAAAAGCCCAAGCCGGCCGCGATCGTCGAGGCCACCGCGATCGCGAACGGCCGTATCCTCGCCGCGGGCACGAGCGATGCCATGCGCGCCCACGCCGGGACGAACACGCGCGTCCTCGACCTCGGCGGGCGCTTCGCCATGCCGGGATTCATCGACTCGCACGTCCACTTCATCGCTGGCGGGTTCGGTCTGCTGGAGGTGAAGCTGAAGGACGCGCCGAGCGAGGCCGAGTTCGTGCGGCGCATCGCCGAGAAGGCCAGGACGCTCGCGCCCGGCCGCTGGATGGAAGGTGGCGGTTGGGACGAGGAAGCGTGGCCGGACGCGAAGCTGCCGACGCGCTGGATGATCGATTCCGTGACGCCCGCGAATCCCGTCTTCATCCGCCGCTACGACGGCCATGCGGCGCTCGCGAATTCACTCGCGATGAAGCTCGCGGGAGTGACCCAGGATACGCCCGATCCGGTGGGCGGAGTCATTGTCCGCGATCCGAACACCGGCGAGCCGACGGGCGTCTTCAAGGACGCGGCTGAGGGTCTGATCGCGAAAGCCCTCCCGCGTCCCACGGTGACCGAGTTCGAGGAAGCGCTCCGAGCCGGCTTGGCTGAAGCGCGTCGCGTCGGCGTAACCTCCGTCGACGACATCACGGTCGGCAGCGATTCCCCGAACGGCAGCTTTACCGGCGAAATCCAAATGCTGCGCCGCGCCGAGGCCGAAGGCTGGCTGACCTGCCGGTTCTACGCCATCGTCCCCATCGCCAACTGGCAGCGCCTTGCCGATGCCGGCGTGTCGCACGGCATGGGCAGTGAGTATCTCGTGCTCGGTGCAGTAAAGGCTTTTGCCGACGGCTCGCTCGGGTCGAGGACGGCGTGGTTCTTCGACCCTTACTCGGACGACCCCGCGAATCGCGGTCTGCCGCGACTGCTGATGCTGCCTCCGTCGAAGATGGAAGAGGCAGTACGCGGCGCGGACGCTGCCGGGATCCAGGTCGCCGTGCACGCCATCGGCGATCGCGCCAACGCCGAGATGCTCGATATCTACGCGCGGGTGGGCGGCGCGGACGCCGCGCGGCATCGCTTCCGCATCGAGCACGCGCAGCACCTGCGTCCCGAGGATTTCGCACGCTTTGCCAAGCTCGGCGTTATCGCTTCCATGCAGCCTTATCACGCGATCGACGACGGCCGCTGGGCGGAGAAGCGTATCGGGCACGAGCGCGACCGGTCGAGCTACGCATGGCGGTCGATGCTCGAGGCAGGCGCGCCGCTCGCGTTCGGCACGGACTGGCCGGTGGCGCCGCTCAATCCGCTGCTTGGCGTCTACGCCGCGGTCACGCGTGCCACGCTCGACGGCAAGCATCCCGAAGGCTGGTTTCCGGAGCAGCGCTTGACGCTCGAAGAGGCGCTACGCGCCTATACCCAGGGTAGCGCCTATGCCCAGTTCGCAGAACGCGAGAAGGGAACGATCGCGCCCGGCAGGCTTGCCGACGTCGTGGTGCTGTCCGACGACTTGTTCAGCATCGCGCCCGAAAGAATCAAGGACGCGCGCGTGGAGATGACGATCGTCGGCGGCAAGGTCGTATACGACGCGAAGTGACACCCGCGAGGGCCGAAAGCCATCCATGGCAAACGAGTGTAGAACCGGATCACGCAGGCCCGGATCGTTCGCTTCCGTCCTGCTGGCCGCCATGCTCGCGCTGGCCGCAAGCGGCCTTGCCGCGTCTAACGATGCCAACCCTGGGTCGAAGCCCGAGGCCAAGTCCACCTCCAAGCCCACGCCTTTCGAGGACGCCCTCCATCAGGCGGAAGATAATCTCAAGACGCCCGCGGGCCAGCGCTACGACTTCATTATTGGAGGGCAGTTCGCGCGCAACTACGAGATGGTGATGATGGGATGTACCGAATCGGCGGCGCAGAAGGATCTCGCGCCGTTCGACCTGGTCATGGAATTGAAACGCAACGGCACCGTGCAGCAGGTGCTGGTGGATCCCTCGACCTCCGTCGCCCGCTGCCTCACGCCGCACGTCGCCCGAGGGAAGTTCAAGAAGCCGCCCAAGCGCCGCTACTGGATCCACATCAGCCTGAACCTCTCGCCGTGACGTTCCGCCATGATGTTGGGGGTGGGGGGTGGCGCAGACGCGGCGCCGTTTGCCGTGTCTGCGGCTCTCCAGGCAGCGCTTTTGTGGGCTATCGCACACATCGCAAAGAACGCGAGTGTGCGCCACCCTGACTTTCGCCGCTCCCCTCCCAGGGCAGGCTTCGAGCGGCGCTGCCGCAACAGCCGCGACCACCGGCCGTCCTACTCCAGCGGAATCCGCTTCGCGTTCTCCGCCAGCCACTGCTCGAACGTCTGCAGCGCCGGATTCAGCGACCGCGCGAGCGCGACGCTGCGGTTACCCACCCAGACTTCCTGGAAGTCGCGCTTGAACTGAAACATGTTGCCGAGCTCGTCGGCGGCGGGAAAACCGAAGCCGCGGTAGACGTCGGGCGGGACGGCGTTGTAGCGCACCTCCCGACCCAGCGCCTTCGAGAACGCGGCGGCCATCTCAGCGCCGGTCAGGTGTTCTCCGGCGATGCCCACCGTCTTGCCGATGAACTCGCGTCCGCGCTTGAAGATGCCGAGCGCGCATTTGCCGATGTCCTCGGCGGCCATGGCGGAGAGCTTCTTGTCGTCCATGGGAAGCGTGATCGCGAGCTTGCCGCCCGGCCCTTTCTTCGGGCCCATGCCGAAATAGATGAAGTTGTCCCAATAGAACGAGGTCAGCAGGAACGTGGTAGGAACGCCGAGGTCCCTGAAGAAGTGGTCGGCCTCGCCCTTGGCGTCGAGGTGCGGCACCTTGTACTTGCCCATGAGCGTGGGCATGCGAGGGTCGCTGAGCGGCACCCATTGGCGCGTGTCCTCGAGCGTCGACCAGATGACGTGCTGGACTCCGGCGTGTTTCGCTGCTTTCGCCATGTTGGCAGCCTCGGCGAGTTCCTTGTCGGGCGAAAGGTGCGCCCAGAAGAAGGTGACGCAGAAGGCTCCGTAAGCGCCCTGGAAGGCGCGCTTGAGGCTCTCGAGGTCGTCGACGTCGGCCGCGACTACTTTGGCGCCCGCCTTGGCCAGCGCCTTGGCCTTCTCGGAATTTGCGTCACGAGTGAGCGCGCGTAACGCGAATTCACCCTTGGGATCGGCGAGGATGGCGCGCGCCAGTCCTCCGCCTTGCGCGCCGGTCGCGCCAATCACGGCGATGATCTTTTTTTCGGACATGGAATCCTCCTGGTAGCGCGGGCGTCCCGCGCGCCTTCAGTAGTCGTGGTAGCCACGGTCAGGGTTGTTCTGACCGTGGGGTTTGGGGTCGCGCACCCAGCGGTTTCTGGTGGGTGCGATCGCGCGTCCCCGCGCCTAGGAAATCGCCTGCGCATGGCAGTCAATGCCATGTATACACCACCCCAATTGGCGGAGCAATCCCACGCCGGACCGCGCGGCCGCGGTCCGGAGCGCTGGCGGACTGCGATCTCCTCAGTCCGGATTGGGCAGCCGCCGAGTGAAAGGGGTGAAGAAGCTGGGAGCCCGGCTTGGGAACTGGCTGACATCAGAGAGAATTAACCCGCTTTGCCGTGTTCATATGGAGATGCGACTCTCATTTCGCGGCGGAATAAGCGAAGAAGCTCAACCGGTGCCGCCTGAGGTAATCGAGTTTCTCCTTCAGTCCGGTAGCCTCGGGATTCGGGTAAACCATGAAACCTGTAGCCTGGTCACATTGGTGGATGTCTTCCGTACGCTGATAACAGGCTACCCAAGCACGCTTCCCCTCCGTGACCCGGCGAGTCCCGGGCCGTACGGTCAACGATGAAGGGGCAAGCACAACAACGAACAAGCTTAAGGCAAGCTTCCGAATTCCTGAAGCAGGACTGGAGAGCAGGTAGAAATAAATTGCTAGGAAGGCGGGAATCAGCCAGGTGATGTAACGCGACTGCTGCGCCGCTGCTGGGAGTCCCACGCAAACCCGCCCGAAGGCAGCCGTGATCGAAAAGAGTAGGGAGTAACTCAGCAGCACCGCGCCCACCAAGGCGGACTCCATGGACTGATCACGCTTTAGCAGGCAGTAGAGGTGGCGGACGAGGATGGCTGCCACGGAAAGCAGGATCAGCGCCCCGGTCGCGGTGCCAACCACTGTCGCGAGGTGGACCGGGTGTCCTGGGCCGATAAAGCTCCAGAACATCAACGCCATGAACCAGGGATAGGCGTAGAGGGGATGATAAGGAAAAACAAGGCAATCAACCATGGGCGAAAAGGTATAATGGAGGAAAAACGATCCAAGAGACGCACCCGCGATGGCCAATCCGGCACCTGGCAGCGCAACACCAACTGGGCCCAGGCGGTGGAAGTTCAAGTAACACTCAAAGGCAAACACGCCCAGAGTGACCACCCCCATGAGCAGTCCAGGCCCGGTGTAGATCAAGAGAAAATTCAGCAACAGCAAACAGCCGTACCTCAGCAGACGGTGGCGACACAGCAGGGCCAAGCAATACATCATCATCATCAAAAGTGGAAAGCAGGCGTAACCCGGATGGGGCGTGCCAGTTATCGTCTCAGCCTGTGCCACCGTCAGGACGATGAGGGGAACTGCAACGTCGGAGTACCCGAGCGAGCCGAATAGTCTCCGCTTCAGCTGCAGAGCAAGGAGCATCGCCACAAAAATGCAGCCACCGATCACGAACGATTCGGCGCGCACGTTCCAGTGGGTCGGGGGATAGAGGAGTTTATTGAGGAACAGCCCGAGACCCTCACGATGCCATCCCCATTTAAAAAAGAAGAGATCCCGGAACCGCGGGTTGCCCCGGAAGAAGGGTGTCAGGAAGTCCCACTGGTCCAGAAAGAGGACATTAACTGAGTATGCCGAAATGAATAGGAAAAACCTGACTCCGACGAGGACAATTGCGGCTGCCACGACCAGCCGGGGCAGGAAACGAGAGGCGTCCCGGTAGCAACTCATAGTGCTGCCTCGCAATGCATCAGGATGAATAGTCTAGCCTATTCAAGACGAGCGTCAAGGCGCCACTGACGGACCGGTGGAAAGCCTTCGGCGCTGCGCGTTAGGTGTGAGGCTTAGAGTCTGGCGTCGAGAAGAGCGCTCCACGCTCCTGCGATGCCGCCTGCCAAGCGGTAGTGGTGCAGTTTGAATCCGGAGCCTAGGGGTTTGGCTTACGGAGTGCTGAGTCTGCAGGCGAACCGTTAACCACGGCCTTTTTGACCAGCCTAAGAAAATCCTCCCTAGTGAAGTCGGGTTTCTTAATATCGTCCTTAGTTTCTGTCGCTTTTGCTGGTTTGGGCATAAACGCCTCCCATGGCGGCTACAGAAATGTCCTTAAGTGGGCTTTGATCTTCTGGAATTTCGGAAGAGCTTGGTCTGTGAAGTCGGTGGCCTTGAATGCGTACATTTCATACCGCGCATTGTAGCCAAAGAACTTCAGGTCCATATATTCAGCGTGGATTCTTTTGAGATTGGAATCCCTAGCGACGATGCTATCCCGCGTTGTGTGGCTCTTTACGTGCTGGTTGAAGACAACAGCAAGATAGGCTTCGACGTAGTGCATCGCAGCGTAGAACAGCGCTATGAGTGCCCAGTCGATTCGAGGCTGGCTGTTGAGGGGTATCGCGGCCGCGAAGGCCGCATTTCCGTCAGCTTTCGTGATGTGTTCTTCTTTGGAGGGCACAGTGAGTTCTTTAACGTGAATAAACTACACGAGCGCCGCTGGCGATTTCTTCCGGGCTCCTACCCATAGACGGAATCAAATTGAAGTCGAAATCGACCTCAGGAAATCCCTCGATCAGTTCCATTTCCTTTTGATAAATGCGCATCCTGACTTCTGGCTCTGGATTGTCAGCCGCAATCCAAACCAAGAGTGGGCCTTCCACCTGTTCAGTCAAGACGTATCTGACCTCAGGAATACTCGCGAAGTCCTTGGCCATGGCGAGTTCAACGCTATCACCAATCAGGACGTGAACATCTAATTTGCACTCTACATCAGCAGTGGTCAACCATGGAGAGCAGCGCTTGGAGTCAAATTGCACGGTCTTGTCCAACGCTTCAGACCTCTGCGGAGAAAGGCCCAAAGCCACGACCAGTACGCCCTGCACTACGAACATGGTCATACGACACCTACTGGGGCTTTTTCTTCAACTCGTCAGGGACCTGAACGCCAAGAAGCTGTTGGGCGCTCACCATGTAGACCGGCTCACCCCTGTCGTTATACTCGTCTAGTCGCGCTACCTCTAGAAGAACGAGCTTGACGCGTAGCATGCTCCCATCATCCAAAGTGTAAAGATTCCAGTTCTCGCCTTTCGACTCAAACAAGACATCTTGGCCTGGAACTTTACGGCCTTGGAAGTCATACATTTTCTTGCCGTCGCTCACCCTCACCTCCCGAATTGATGATGGTAACACGTGCGGCGGGATAATTACCTCAACAGAAGTTGGAAGTCAAGCGCTAGGCTTTCGCCGAAGGCACAGTGACTGGCCTATCTTAGCAATCATTTCCTCGATTGTCCAGACGTGATCGGTGAGTCCGGCTTCCATTGCAGGAGTGACGCGCAGTGTTGAATGAATCCGGCAGAAGTTGTAATGCATATAGTGAACCGCCACGGCGTAGGCGTGATTCTCGACCTTCTTGCTGAATCCGTTGGTCAGGCGGGTGAACCGGCGCATTGACATTCGCATGGTCAAATTCTGGCGTTCTGAATAGCTAGTTGAGATGTGCTTGCGATCGGGGTTTCCCTGAATCACCTGCCGTTCGCAACCGATGCACTTCGCAGGGCTGTATTTCCGAGCCTCTTCCTTTGTTGCGGCGCTGTAGAGCTTGTTCAGTATCGCGTAGTCGATTTCACTTCCAAACGCGCCCTCGACCGCATCCAAGTAGGCCCTCAAACCATCGGTTGTCAGTTGCACGCGGTGGGCTAGGCGAGAGGCCAGATCATCAATAAAGATCCGCGCGCTCTGCCCGTCACGATTGCCCACCATGAAGGACGGAACGAGCTTTGTGTCTGCGTCGATAGCAACCCACGTCCACACGTCACCGTATCCGAACTGGCCCTTCTTGTCGGCGGGGACGTTCTTTTCCTTGGCGTAGCAGAACTGCCAGATTTCATCGCACTGAATCCGCTTGGACTTGAGATTGCGAAGAACTTTGTCCTGATAGTCCGCGCACGCTGTGCCGATGTCGCGTAAGAGATTCAGGATCGTGTGCTTGGCTACGCCGGTCATCCGAACTGTGGCGTTCACGGAGTTGCCCTCGGCTAGCGCCGCTATCACTTGGGCCTGCTTGGTGCGATTCAGTCTGTTCATAACGTCTCCTAACTTACAGTCCCATTATACGTGAGCGCTCACGTATGTCAAGGACTCAATTTGGCTTGTTTTCAGCATCTTACGTGACCGGTCACGTATACTTCCTGAGCGGTCATGTATAATCTCTGCTATGGCAAAGCGCCGCAAAAACCCATATGCTGTCGCCCTCGGTAGAAAAGGTGGAAAGAAGGGCGGGCCTGCTAGGGCCGCAGCAATGACACCGGAAGAGCGCAGCGAGAGTGCACGGAAGGCTGTCCTAGCACGTTGGGCTAAAGCGAAAGCAAGAACAGTCGAAACGTAGAGTTTGGAGGCCGGGAACGGAATCGAACCGTCATCTCGTGATTTGCCAATCAGGCGACTTGACCATTCGTCCACCCGGCCCCAAAGCTGGGGAGCGATCACAAACAGACCGCTCCCCGGTGCCTTCCGATTTGGAATTTTCTGGCTTGACTGGTGGGCTGCGACAGTGGTATAAAAACACTTCGGGCTTCTCCTTCGGGGGTTGCTTCGGAATCGAGCGGTAAGCGAATCACGCCTCAGAAACGGGTTCGCTGCCGCTCTTTCGTTTCTAGCTCTTGGTTCTCTCCCTATCAGTTTCCCTAGTCTCTCCGCAGATTCGGAGCATTTCCCGTCGCGGTATCCGCCAGCACCGGCCAAACCGGACAGCCGTTAGCTTTCCGGTTCGCATGAGCTTGCGGATAAGACCCTCGGATACCTGGGCAGCGCGGGCAGCCTGCCGAACGCTAAAGGCTATTGGCTGAAGTTGTTCCTGCATAACTGGCCTACCTAAAAACAAAAAACCCACGAACAGCATAGGTTTACTACAGCCCCATGCCGACGTGGGCCAAACGTCAGACCAGCCGCCGTTGAGATGCGGCTCCCGGCCTTTCGGTGCGCTCATCCTATCAAAATGGCAGAGCTTGTCAAGAGAAAATATTGTGTACCACGAGGTGCCTTACCACAACCTATTGTGGTAACGCTATTCCGACCGGCTGCTTTGCTCACCGAGGCGGATCGTCTCCTGCACGGCCCTAAACGCCGCCTGATTGAAGTCCTCGCGTGGTGGGCGCTTCGGTCGTCTGGCTGCCTTAGCCGCCTCGCGCTTCTTGAGGGCACGCTTGACCGCTTTCACCTTGCGTATCTCCGCGTTGCTAAGCCGTACAAGCTCTGCGAACCTTGGTGGGCGGGGGCGCTTCTTCTTCGGCATGACCGGAGTGTCCCACAGGCTGGTAGGCGGCCGCAAGGGCGAAACAATTCAAACTGCACCACTACCTGCCAAGCGCCTTCCTTGACAACAACGCTAATCAACCCCAAAATAGCTTCCTCATGCCGCGGTAGCTCAGGTGGTAGAGCGCAGCCCTGAAAAGGCTGGCGTCGGCGGTTCAACTCCGTCCCGCGGCACCATCAAATCTCCTACTTAAAGAGGCAGTTCGAGGACACGACCTGTCCACAGCGGTGGCGGTATGCGTCAGCTAGCGAGAATCCAGCAAGACGGGCCCAACAGAGGAGTAAAGAAACTGGCTGTCACAAGCTGCCTACCGGGATGAACGGCCCATATTCACGAATCACAAACTGATTGGTGAAGGCGAGGAAGCGAAGTTGCCCCTGCGCCTTCAGTTTTGGATCGTCCGTGCCGGTGACTTGGAACGACGCCAGGAACTGCGCGAAGCTCGCGACCGCGGCCGGATCCTCGAACGTCTTGAACTTCACGAGGCCGGTGCCCGGCTCCTGACCGTCGGCCGTCCGCGTCAAGTGGCAATACGCGGTGGTGTAGTCGTGCAGCACTTCCTGAACGCCAACAACTTTCGCGGCCGGGTCGCGCTGCATGTATTTCTTGGCGAAAAACAGGTACTCGTTCTTCTGTGAATCGAGGAAGTAGAGGTGGTAGTTCATTTCGGCTTCCTGAGTCTCGGGGTTGACGCGAAGATAGTTGAAGTAGCTCTGAAGCGGATCGATCGGGAAAGTGGCCGGTCCCTGGCCCAGGAAGTCGCCGAACTGGATGGTGCCGGAAAGCTGCGCTTCATGCTCCGTGCCTTCGAAGAACTCGTTGAGGTCGCGGATCAGCATATGTACCTGGAAGCAGCAGGCGACGGATCCGGCAGGCGGCGTGGCGGCCTGGACACGCGCTTCGATCTGGAGGTCGCCCGCGTGGCCCGCCGGTACGGAAAATCCCGGGAAAAAGTATCCGACCATCTGCTCGTCGAATTCCATGTGCAGGCCGTCAGGCAGGCGCCTGTCGAGCAACGGCTCGAGGAACACGGTGGCTGGCATCTGTCCGGCGGCGCTACGGGTCAAGGTGTAATCGAATCCGAACTGTGGCTGTCCGCTCGAGCCTGTGGAGACCTGGAAGATACCGAGCGACGTGGGTCCGAACAGGTTGGCAAGGCTCGGAGGCGTGCTGGTGACGTACTTGCCCACCATGAAGTCGTCCGAAATGTAGCGAATCTCGTCGTGAAAGGGCGTGAAGTCCTGGAGCTCAAAGTGGTCTTGGCCGAGCACGGGCTGGACGAGACCTTCCAGCAGTCCGAGGAAATTGTAATGAGCCTCGATACGGCCGTCGGGCTTGAGGCTGAACTGGAGATAGGCGACGACGCCCGTGTCGGTGGCATTCGCCACGGTGCGCATCTCCCAAAGGCCTGCCAATTGCTGCGGCGTGGGGGCAGGGGACCGCTGGTAGAGCAGGTCGTGGTCGGCGGTGGTCATGTTGTCGAGCCCGTAGACACGGGTCATGGGGAAAGTGAACATCCGTGTGCCGTTGGGATACTCGCCGAGGTAGACGCGTCCGATCAGCAGGTTCTGGTTAACGACCTTGAAGACGTCATAGAAGACATTCCAGGGCGGGTCGGTGTAATGGAGCAGGATGTACCTCCCGGCGTCCAGGGTCCCGGCCGGCTTGGCGAGCGTGATCTCCTCCAGCGTGTTGTTGGCGTTGATGATCCCGTCCGAGTCGCTGGTCACTCCGGTGACGCCCGTCGCGGTGCGCGTGAACTTCTTCTTGAAGCCCGCGAAAAGCGCGGTCGAGAGCTGGTTCAGGATGTGGCCTTTCGGGAAGAATCCTTTCCAATCCGCGTCGTTCGAGATGATCCGCTGCTTCACGTCAACGGACCACGCGCCAGTGTTGACCATCACGTCGGCGGACAGTGTGTCAACGCGGGTGAAGATGCGCTCGAGATCCGCCTCGTCATCGCCGATGGCTTCGAGCGGATCGATGGTGTGGACGGCCACTTGGGCGGGCGCGGGATAGGCGTTGCCCTGGAGGTTTTGGATCAGGCGATCGGCGATGCGTTCTGACAAGGCAGAGATCGTGAGCAAGGGATTCACATTGAGCGCCGAGGGCACGAGCGAGCCATCGGCCACGAAGAGACCGTCGTGCACCGCGCCCGCGCCCGTGAACACCCGGCCGAACTCGTCGGCAGCGCCTTGCATGTATTCCTCGCCCAGCGGGCAGCCGCCCAGGGGATGGGCGGTAATCAGCGTCTGTGTGGTGGTGAGGTTCCAGAGGGGATTGGGAATGAAGTGGGCGTCGAGCGTGCGGGCATGGCGACGCAGCTCTTCGTTGATGATGGCGAAGATGGGCTCGCGTCCCGCGCCGTCCCAGTCGATCTCGACCTTGCCGCCCGGATCGAGGAAGCTGGTGTTAAGGCGGATCGTACCCTTGGCGTCGTCGTGTGCCATCACCAGATAAAACATGGTGTGGTTGAGGGCGTTATCCGCCTGGTAGGGCGCGAGCGGATTGTCAGCCGCCAGCCTCGCTGCCTCATCGGCCGGATCATCCACCGTCGTCGGTTCGCCGCCGAGCGCTCCAAAGGCAGCCATGGCTGCTCCGACGAAAGGCGACGGGAAGGAAAGGTCCTCGACGGTGAAGCGTTGATCGACGGGGAGCTTCGGGTTGTAACGGATCGCGCCCACGATCGTTGGCCCAGGCGCGTTGGTTTTGCTCCAGGGATTGTCCGGGTGGTTGCCGAACCCGAGGACGTTGGTCCGGTAGGCTGAATTGAAGGCGATGCCGAAGAAATCGCCGTTGCCGGTGAACCCGGTGCCGGCGCGGGGCGAAAGCGACAGACCGTGAAGCCCGGAGCGCAGCAGGATCTCGGGCGTCCCGATCGAACCGGCCGAAAGAATCACACAGCCGGCATCGAGCGTGAAACCCGAGGGGAAAAGACCGCCAAAGCGCCGCCCGTGGATCCTCCAGCCGCCGGCCGCCAGCTTTTCCACCCAGTCGACGCGCAACTGGGTGAAGATGTCCGTGCCATTCGCGCTGGCGAGCGGCAGGTAATTCATGTAAAGCGTGTTCTTCGCGCCGACATTGCAACCGGTTACGCAGTCGCCGCAGTCGGTACAGGGATTCTGGAGGACGCCCTGGGCGTTGGGACCGCTGGGGGCGAAGTTCACCACGATGTTCAGGGCTTCAGCGTCGGTACCAATCTCCCGCGCCCGGCGGTCGAGCGCCTGGACCTTGAGGAGCTGAAGAGCGCGCGGATGCGGATTGGCCCCAAGCATCTTGTATGCTCGGTCGTAGTAAGGCTGGAGTACGTTGCGCGTGATGCTGCGCGGCCAAGTGGACTCCTGGAATACTTCGTCGTCGGGCACGATAGCCACATTGGCGTTCACCAGTGACGTGCCGCCCAGTCCCGAGCCTTTGATGACCCCGATGTCCTTGTAGAGCAGGAAGTCGTAGAGGCCAAGGGGATTGGTTAGAGGATTGTAGGCGGCCGCGCTCGCCCCAAGCAGCGTGTCGGGAAACTGGCCAACCGGCCACTCCTTCCCGCGCTCGAGAATGCAGACCGACTTCTTGAGGCCGGCGCCGGAGATGCGGGCGGCGGTGATGGCTCCACCGTATCCCGATCCAATCACTGCGACGTCGTAAGACTTCTGCCGCTGGTTCCAGTCCTTGGCGAGCATAGAGCCTCCCCATCTGGCGCGGTCGCGCCGGCGAACGTTCGAGCCAAGTCAAGATTGCCGTTACACCAATGTGCCCGGGTTGCGGTATGGCTTGTGCGAGACTGTCCTCGAGATAAAAGGGTGGGATCCGGAGCGGCTGATGAGGCCCAGGGTTTGCTCACCGAGCTCTTGGGCTTTGGGACGTGCGGTCCGCCACACATAGGCAGCCTCGCCCCGGTGCACGCAACCCCCGCGCCTGCGTCGGGTCTTAGAGAGAAACCTGCTTTGAGCTGCACGTTTATAGACTAATCAGCGTCCCTTGTCAAATATCATCTACAAGAGTCCGTAAGGAAATCGAGTATGTATAAGTCGTTGAGGTGATGGCTCTTATAATATCCATTGACAGCCGAGTCCTCCGGAGCTACTCATTATCGGCGCCCGGATACCATCCTGACATGTAGCCTTGGGAGGAGCACCATGGCGAACAATCAAGTAACGAATTGGTTTGGTGACGTCGTCTCTCATCCCAAGGTCGTCGTCGACGTGAAGTCGGTGGACGACTTGGTTCGAGCCGTCAAGGATCCCGGTACGTTCCCTTCGCCGGTGCGATGCGTGGGTTCGAATCACTCGACGTCGTCCTGCGGCGTTGCCGATGGGGGAACGCTGCTCAAGATGTCCGGGATGAACCAGATCCTCAGCGTCGGTGCGGGATACGTCACCGCTCAGGCCGGCGCCATCTACATCGACATCGCTCAGCAGCTCGAGCAGCAAGGATTGCAGTTCCACATCAACACGGAGATCGGAAACCTGTCGGTCGGGAGCGCGGCCTGCGGCGGGACGAAGGACGCGTCATTCCCGGGAGAGTACGGCCAAGTGGGATCGTACGTGACCGGCGTCAAGATGGTCCTTGCCTCTGGCGACCTCCTGGAGGTGACCGAGAGCCAGCCCGAACTCCTCCAGCAGGTCCGATCGAGCTACGGGACCATGGGACTCGTCTACGAGGTGACGCTCCGCGTCCGCCCCCTCCAGCCCATGGCGGTGCATCACGAAACGTTTGCGCTGCAGGATTTCATCCAGAAGCTGCCGGACATCCTGAATCGCAGCGAGTCGGTAATGCTGTATCTGTTTCCTTTCGACGGCCTGATCACCGTCGAGTTCCGGCACGATAACCCGGGCGCTTCCGGCAGTCCGGACCGGCACATCTGGCCGCTGCGCAACTACCTGTGGGGCACCGCCGGGCCCCGCTTCTGCCGCGATATGGAAGCCAACATTTCCGATCCGAAAGTGCGCTACGCCATTCTCGACGACTTCAGCGCCATCTGGCGGTTCAAGCTGGAGAACCTGATCCGTGGCGACTACACCATCGCCGCCGACCAGATTATTCGCTACCCGGTTCCCGCCGACGACAGCCGGTACACCTTCAGCTTCTGGGCTTTCCCCGAGGCGGCGTACCCGGCGGCCCTGTCCCAGTATTTCGACTTCTGCCGCACCTACTACCAACAAAAGGGCTATCGCTCCAACATGCTGAGTGTCGGATATCGGGTCGCCCAGGATCAGAACGCGCTGCTGTCGTACTCCTACGACGGCAATGTCATCACGATTGATCCGGTCTCAACCGCCAATCCCGGGTGGTACGACTTTCTGGACGCTTACAACAATTTCTGTAGCAATCTGGGCGCGTTTCCGCTGCTCAACCAAACCGATCGCCTGACCAGTGTGCAGGCGAAGAAAGCCTTCGGCAGCCGTTTGCAGGCCTTGGAGGTAGCGCGCCAGAGCTACGATCCGGGTAATCGGCTGCTGAATGAGTACTTCAGGGGCTTGCTGAGCGCCTGACGGAATCGGCGTGGAGGCGAGGATGCCGGTCATTCAACTGACGGACAATCTCGGACTCAGCGTAAGTGTGAGTCCTGATACAATGTCGGCGTTCGTCAAGTATTTCCGCAGCCTGCCGTCTCTGAAGATTCTGGGACAGAACCTAGCAGCCTTGCAGAATACGACTCTCAAGGACTTTCCTGTGCCATCCGGTTCCGTGGGCTTGTCCTTTCAAGATCCCGTGGCCATCGGAAGCGACTCCACAGAACTGACCATCGGCGCAGGCGCCGCGGGAACGGTGGGCGTGTGCAACGAAGGGCTACTTTTCGCCGACGATCCTTTCGGAGAGCCGGTCCAGATTCCTCCTGGCCGGGCTTACCTTTCAATCGGCCTGAACGCTTCGCTGTCCGCGGATGTGACGCGCGGCGCCGAGCTGACTTTCGGTCTGGCGGGCGGCGCACAAGTCACCTTTACCAACTACCGATCATTTCCGGCAGATACCACCGTGGTGACCGCACTGAGCGATACCCTGAGCCAGTTCAGCGTCCCGGCGAGCATCGAGGATCTGCAAGCTTTGACAGCCGGAACCTTCGCGACCGTCGAAGGCACGGGAACGCTGAAGTTCGCAGCGACCGCGAATCTTTTGAGTGCGGTGAATCCACTCGCCGCGGCTTCTGCGCCGGTCCTGCCCAATGTGCTACAGATCACCGCCGGCGCCTTGCTCGAGGCCGGGGCCTCTTGCGAGTTTTCCGGCGACTACCAGATTCGTGTGCAGAAACTGGACTCCGGTGTGATTCGGCTGGGCTATTACAAGCAGCAGGATACTGATTTCACCCTCAGTGTCACTGCCAGCCTTGGCGTTGCGGCGGGCGCCGGCAATTTCGAGCTGATCTCAGCCGTGCTCGGCGTCATCAGCAGTAATCCCGCCGCGGACGTTGCCGAACTCAAG
>Ga0209167_10000879_pt1 | contig 19745 bp, 22 predicted proteins | sample Coa_R1_9_FD_187154 | JGI IMG/M metagenome (GOLD analysis project Ga0209167, IMG submission 187154) | Surface soil microbial communities from Centralia Pennsylvania, which are recovering from an underground coalmine fire - Coalmine... | ecosystem: Environmental > Terrestrial > Soil >... | reverse complement strand
CGGCCATGCCCGTCGTGAACGGCTGCCGCAAGCAGGACTACGCGGTTCTCATCGTCGTTGGACTGCCCGCCACTCACTGAGCGACCTCGCCTGGTGAAACCCGGCGGCAGGGCCGACGCTGAGGCCCACATAGAGGGGCCAGTCAGAGCCTGACTCCACAAAATCCGAGGGCGATCCACGTTCTTCGTGAAAAAGAAACGCGCCTGAAGCCGCGTGTACCGGGTTATCGTATTGGGCCTGGCCCGAGCTGCTCCCAACGGCTACCTTCTCGGGTAAGGGACTGCTCGTGGGACCGGGCCAAATCGGCCTGGTTCAGGTTCACGACCCCGTGACGAAGCAATTCTTCGTCGGGGAGTATTGCACGATGATCGCAGCAGCCGTCCAATGCCCCACAAGACAGCGGAGCCGCGGCCAGATCACCGGCGACAAGATCGTCAGTGCTACAGATTGGGCGCGGCCGTGACAAATAGTATGAAGACTGACGCGGGCAAGATGCCAGGACATATGCTGGATAGGAAGGAACATGCAACGACTGCTCCCATTACTGATCATGACGGTTCTTCTGGGCGCGCAGACGCCGCCGGATAGTGCCGCCTGGTCCGTCGCCTACGTCGATATCGCACCGGCATCCAGAACGGCGGCGATCACCGCTATCAAGCAGTACAGAGATGCAAGCCGCAAAGACGACGGATTCCAGCGGATCGAATTCTTCGAGCAGGCCGGACGGCCCGCACACTTCTGCATCATCGAAACGTGGGCGAACAACAAAGATCTCGACACCCATGCCACATCGGCGAATGCCAGGGACTTCCGGACCAGGATCGACTCCATGAGGCTGAGCGACTACGACCAGCGGCCTTACAAGACTCTGTCGTTGAGCATCGCGCACAATGACGGAAGCAGCCGCGGCGCATTCGCGATCACACACGTCGATATCGGCGGCCCGGGCGGAAACGCCGCGGACCTCCTTCGCAAGCTGGCCGAAACCAGCCGAAAAGAAGAAGGCAATCTCCGGTTCGATGTTTTACAGCACGCGATGCGGGCGAATCATTTCACGGTTATCGAAGAATGGCAGACCGCGAAAGCGATGGAGGCGCACGCGGCTGCGACTCACACGAAGGAATACCGGAACAGCCTTGCGCCGATGGCCGGCAGCCCTCTGGACGAGCGCCTTTATAAAGCCGTGGAGTAGCCGACACCCGGTCTCAGTTCTCCAACGGCTTTGAGACCTTATCGATCACCATCACATCCACCTGGACCTTGGTCTTCTGTATGTGCAGGCCAAGCTGCCGCTCCATCGCAGCATAGATGTCCGGCGGCGCATCCGCATCGGGCGCGGGAGGCCGCGCATCCGCGCTCGCCCAGGGCGGAAGCATTCCCGGATCAGGTGTGAACTTCAGAATGAAGCTGTAGCGCGCTTCGCCGAAGCCGGTCTGGTCCACCACTGGCTGATCCATGAACGGCATCAGGACAAAGGTGGCAAATTCGGCCATCGTCGCACTGCGAACGACAAAGCTGCCCGGAGGCCCGCCGAAACTGGGAGCCGGTTCCGGGGCCGCTTCCTTCCCGATCTTCTCGCCGCCCTTCGCCACGGAGATGGTGTAAGCCGAAAGCTCCCTCTTCTCCCCGTGGAAGGCAAGCCCGAAGCGCTCCGCCAGCAGCTTCCGCAGCACCGACTGCAGCTGTTTGACGGCCGGAAAACCGGGTTGATCCGGTTTAGCGGTAACGTCGAATTTGTCGGCGTCGATCCAGGCCGGCGCCCCGATCACCTGCTTCGGATGCAGATCATAAGCGAACGTGACCAGATAGAGAAGTGTGGTGTTCGTCGCGGTGATGGTGCCGCTACGGTTCACGCCAATTCCGAAACCCGGCTTGTCCGGATTCGACGGCTTGATCGTTGCCACTTCGACCCCCGGCGCCGCCTTCGGATCCATCATCCGCGGAGGCGGCGGCGGATCGGCGATGGTCCAGGCCGTCCCGGCTGTCGCGCGAGTCAGCATTAGCGGCCTTGGCTCATCCTGCGTCCAGGCGCCATCCAGCGTCTTGCCATCGGCGCTGAGCCGGCCTTCCCAAGTGCCGTTGATCCGTTCGAACCACATTTTGAGACCAGCGCCGTTCGCCGTCACGGCGCTCGAAGGAACGAGTGTCGTGGCTCCCTCATCGATGAAGTACAGCGTCGCGGCCAGTTTGTTGGCCTCGGTGGTGGAAACCCTGATCACGATTCGCTGTTCCCCATTTGGAGCCTCGGGACGTTTCAATACGCCCTGCCATGTGCCGGTCACCGTCTGGCCATACAGGACGGCCGCCTGAAAACCGAGGAAAACGAAAAACAATGGCAGCTTCTTCATGTTAGTAGTGACGCTTCGCGTCACCATGCGTTGACCCCTTCCCCGGGTATAGTTTTTGGTCAATTCGGAATCAGCCGATCGAGGCGGTCAACGACAATGAACTCAACCTGGCTCTTTTGGGGTTCGAGATTCAGACCGAGTTCCCGGACCGCGGTAAAGACCGAATCAGGGCCGCTATCGTCCGGTGGCGGGATGTTCGATTCTTCGCGGCCCGCGCCGCCGCGATTCGGGGCGTAGCTCAGGGTGAAATCGTAGTGGCCGCGGAGTCCGGTTCTGTCAAGAACCTTGCGGCCGGTCACCTGCGACAGCACGGCGATCAGCATCGACATCGGCGCATTGGTGAACGTAAAGCTATTGCCCTGCTGTCTGAAGGCTGGCTTAACGCCTTCATTTGAACTTTCGCGGAGTTTGGGACCGCCTTTCCCCAGAATCAAGGCATAAACAGACTGCTCTTTCAGTTCGCGATGAACGGCCAGGTGAAAGCGATCCTCAAGCAGCACCTGAAGCATGTGCGGGAGCTGTTCCTTCGTCATGGGGTGCTCGCACGTAGCTTCGACATCGTATCTTTCCTGAGAAACGACGCTCGGGATACCCGAGATCTGCAGCGGTGAAACGTCGAAGGCGAACATGAACAGTTCCACAATATGCTGACTTGGGGCGGTAAAGCGTCTGCCTCCCGGAGCCAACTCAGGATAACCACCTCCGACGCCGCTGGTATTCGGTTTAATCGAGGCTACGTCGAATTTGCCGCATGATTGGGCTTTGAGCTCATTGCTGAAAGAAGCAATGGCTAACAGGGCAAAGACGAGTCTTGGGGCGGGAAGCATGTCTTCATAGTAGGGGGATCTCGTGCCGGTTGCAGCCAGGAGCATGGCTGCGCCCGCCAGGGTTGTGGTCGCGTGAGGTTCAGATTTCACCACGTCGGAATTACCTATCGCAGCAGGATTGGATCGAGGAATCGCTTCAGGATCGGCATGATGATTTCCGGTCGTCCCCCCAATTCGTGCCCGAATCCGTCAATCAACTGAACAGTCCAGCCCATTCCTTCAAGCTCCGCACGATGCTCGGCCATGAGAGGACCGATTCGGATTCTCTGGCAGCAGCCGGCTGTGAATTCATCCTTGTTTCCGGCGAATGCCATGCGCGGGCAGGTGAACTTCGAGATACCCTCTCGCTCGGGCCACCCACGAATGCTGCGATAAAAAGTCAGAGCTGATGTAGTTCGACCCTGCGCAGCTTCCTCTTCGGTATAGGCCAGGGTCTCGGCATATTGGCCACCAAGTGGAGGCCAGCCGCCACAAACAAGAGCCGATAGGCGACTCGTCCTCGACGCAAGTTGCAAACCCACAACGCTGCCAAATGAAAAGCCAAACCATGCGAAACGATCGACGCCGGCTGCATCGGCCACGGCAAGAATGTCCGCGCATTCGCGGTCAGCGGTGCGGGACGCGATGTTGGCCGCGGAATTGTCGAATGCGGAATTATCGATGACGATGACGCGATAGCGATCGGTGAGCTGATCGTAATATCCGCGGGGTGGTCTATCGAAGACCACCAGCGCCGGACCTGATCCTCGTACGGTAAAGGGTCGAACGTCCTGGGCTCGATTCTGCGCGGACAGCACGTTCGAGAACCGGCCGAGGACGCCGGCTGAGCCCAAGGTCCGGAGCATTTCGCGTCGCTTCATCGGGCGTCGTTTCGAGTCGACGAGTCGTCCCATAGTCGGAAATCCGCGGAGCAGACGCTACTCCCACCCTCCGTTGCGCTTCTCCACCGGAAGGATTCTCATGAACGCTTCCACAGCGTGGATTTTGCCATCGTAGACCTTAAACGATTCCCACACCGTAAGCTGGTCGCCGCCGCGCTCGCGCGCGCCCCAGGCCATACGGAGCCAGACGATGCCCATGCGCTCATCGACGGCGACGACGCGCGTTTGCACGTCACCGAGGCGATCGAAGATCGCGAGCGATTGTGTCGCGATGTTCTGGCAGCCGGGGGCAAATTTGCAGTCGGGACCTGCCATCACCTGGCCGTTTTCGTAGCGATAGGCATCCGCCGCAAATGGCGCGTCCACGTCCGCGAAAGTTTTGGCGGCGTTGAGTCCGGCCGGATAGTGCAGGGCCGCCTTGATGGCCTCGTCGCGGGTCGAAAGCTGCTCCGGGCGCGGCGCGTAGTTCATCGCTTCGCTCGGTGCGCTGAGACCGTCGATGTTGAAGATAAGCCCTTCCGCCGCGCTGCGCGTGGCCACAAGTTCGACTTCGGTCAGTTTGTCCGCGGCGACCTTGAGCCGCACCACCAGCAGCACGGGCGCGCCGCTCTCCTCCACCACCACGTCGGCGCCTGCCACGCCCGCGCGCTCGTCGATGAAATCCTGGCGAAAGCCGCGCAGACGCGTCACTGTCCCGACCAGACCGACTTTCCCCAACGGCTTCTCGACGGCGTCTTCGGTTACTCGCAGCTTGTCGGAGACGGGCAGTTTGCTCACGTCGTGCTTCACGAAGGCATACAACAGCTCCGTGACCTTGCCGCGCAGACATTCGCGGTCGCAGGTGCTGGCGGCTTGCGCCGGATTCGCGGTGGCGCCCCACATGCCAACCGCCAGCAGCAATCCGGGTATCGTCTTGTTCTTCATCGTTGTTCCCCTTGTGATTCAATAATGCCAATGATCGAGGCGGTTTGCTCTCCCGTTGACAAGCCCAACGGCTACCTTCCCGGCTCATACCGCATCGCCACCGCCCCCGAGCCGAACTCCAGCCGGCTCACGAGCCTCAAGTCGATACGCTTCGACAGCCCCGTGAACAACGTCGGCCCGTGGCCCGCCAGCCTGGGATGCACCATGAACTCGTACTCATCGATCAATCCCAGTTCCGCCAACGCCAGCGGGAGCTTGACGCCTCCCACCAACAGTCCCTTACCCGACTCCTGCTTGAGCTGCTGAACGGCCTTCCCCAGATCCCCGCGCACGAGTTCCGCGTTCCAATCGACCCGGTCCAGGGTGCTCGACACGACATACTTCTTTGCCGCGTCGATCGTCCGGGCGAAGGGCTCCATCCAATCAGGCCTCACTCCCTTCGGCGCCGGCGGCCGGAACGCTGCCTCCATCATTTCGTAAGTCACCCGGCCAAAGAGGAGGGCATCGGCCTGGTGGAGGTTCTCGATCGCGTGACGATGCAAGTCTTCGTCCGGGGAAATTGCGCGATGATCGCAGCACCCGTCCAATGTGACGTTGATGGAATACCGAAGGGATCGCATGAGGCAAGAGTACCGCCGATAGGTACGCTGGTCATCGATGACCGTTGATTCTCACACAGACTCTGAAACCGCGTGTTCCACGCTAAGAAGCAGCCGGCGCAGGGATCCAGTGCCGCGCGGCTATTCTTTTACACGGGACGGTCCCGACTGCTTCAGCAGCTCCACCAGTCGCTCCTCGAAGCTGTCGAGGTCCTCGCCGAGATCGCGCGTCGCGCCGGTGTAGACTATGCGGCCGGCGGCGATCACGCTGATTTCGCTGCAAAGGTTGCGGACCTCCTGCGCGTCGTGACTACTGAGGAACGTGGTGACTTCATCCTCCGCAGCCAGACGCCGAAGGAGGTTCCAGGTATCGCGTTTGGCGGGAAGGTCCAGCCCCCGCGTGGGTTCGTCGAGAAACAGGACCTTCGGACGGCCCATGAGGGCCCGCGCAATCTCGACGCGGCGCTTCATGCCCGTGCTGTAGTTGCCGATGATCCTGCCTCGAAAACGGGCGTCCAGACCGACCTCGTCCAGCAGGCGCTCGACTTCCCGGGTTGCGTTCGCGATATGCCGGATGCGGGCGAAATAGGACAGGTACTCGCGCGCCGTCCACGTCGACTGGCTCTCGCTGGTCTCATCGCTCACGAGCCCGACGAGTCCGCGCACGGCAAGAGGCTCCTTCACTACATCGTGTCCCCACAGCCGCGCGGCGCCCGTGCTCGGTGGGAGAAGTGTCGTGAGCATACGAATGGTCGTCGTCTTACCCGCGCCGTTGAGCCCGAGGAAGCCGTACAAGTGCCCTTTGGGGATACGCAGCGCGATCTGGTCGACCGCGACAAAATCGCCAAACCGGCGCGTCAGTCCAGTGGTTTCGATGGCGTATTCCGTCACGGGATTCATCGGGTCCGGCGCCAGCGCACGAATGCCGCCGCAAAACAGAAAAGGGGCAGCACGGAGGAGGCGGCGCCCATCTCATAAATCGCGCTTGAAACCTCCGCTTCGACAGCGCCCCGCGCAGTGAAGGTGTGAGCCTGTGTTTCCCCGTCGACGAACCAGGTGGCTGTGACATTCAGCGGATAGCGGTTGCCGCCGATATCCCAGGGTTTGGCGGGCGTCAGCGTGACGGGAACGCGCGCGACCCAGCTGTCGACCATGCGGTGTCCGTCGGCTGCGGCCGGACCGGCATCGTTGGGCCAGGTGTGGGCTTCGGGCGGCCGCGGCGAATCGCTTGCGATCTCGAGCCCATTCTGACCAACGATCCGGACGCGCAGATCGGTAACTTTCCGGTTGGCGTCGACGGGGAGCAGCAATAGCATGTCCTGCCGCGTAGGCTCATCGGTCCCCAGGGGCTCCGTAAAGCGGTTGAGGATCGGGCTGCAGCAGAACGCCGGGAGCTGCCTCCCGGGAGGAACCATGGCAAGGCTGCCGCCGGCGCGAGCGAAGATGCCGCGGAGCGCCGGAGCGCGGTTCGGGGGTGGCGCCGGTGCGTCATAGTTCGTGTCGGCCAGCATCACCGGGGTAAGAACAATCGCGGCGATGGCGACGGCGATGGTCCAGCGCTGGCCGCGGGTGGTCTCCCAGGTTTCGACGCCTTGGGCACGCAGAAACACCCAGACGGCGAGAACGAACGCAGCGATCACTACAGCTGCGAGGCTGATCCAGGTCCGCGCGGTCGTGGCCGGTATATTGCCCACCGCGAGGGCGAAACCCAGCGCATTCTTGAGCAGCACCGCGGGACTCGCGAGAGCGATGTGGCCGGAGTGCGTCGCGCCGTTGCCGCGCGCCACCATCAACTCCTGCAGCGGGACCAACCCCACGTATGCCAGCAGCACGCCCATGCCGGCGGCGGCGGGCGCGGCGACGCTCCTGCCGATGAAGAGGACGCCAATCAGCGTACCAACGGCGATGCCCGCGACGAGGATGCCCGGCGTCCAAAGCAGGAATCTGCCGAGCAAAAAAGGGAGTCCGACACGGTAGACATAGACCAGCAGCATCGGCACGATCGCCACGTAGTAGCCGGTCGCGAGCGTGAGGACCACCAGAACTTTGGCTATGAGCCAGTCACGGCGTTCCACCGGCGCGGTGAAGACGCTTTCGACGAACCGATTGGCGCGCGCACTCGCGATCGCACCTGCCGCTAACGGAATGAAACCCAGCGGGACGAGACCGTAGGCGATGATGCCGTATCCGTCGAGCCACGTGTCCTGCGTGCCAACGGTGGCGAGTCCGCCGATCGCGAGCAGGACAACGGCGGCGCCGAGCCAGGCGAAACGTCCGCGCATGGTCGCCTTGAGTTCTTCCGCGTAGATGGTGACGACTCCGAGCACTTTACCTCCCGACGACAAAAATCAAAAACGAATCGGCAAGATGGCGCCTGGCGCGAAATTGCGTACCCGCGGCGGAACATGCCCGGCGGCCATCGTCAGGATGTAGTCCATCTTCGTATCCCGCGTTGCGAATATATGCCCGAATACTGAAAAATTCCTGAACCTCGGGGCGCGTTCCGAAGAAGCCGCGGTGCACGAGAACGCGGGCGGCGCGTTCGATGGGCGTTTCCCGGCAACTTGAGGCCGATCGGCGTACGTATACCGTGGCGTGGTACTTTCCACCACTTCGGGGAGAATGCGCCCCTTGAACTCCGGCCGGGCGGAGTCGATAATCGAACCGTAGATTCGGATAGCAACTCAGAGGCGTGATCGCTAATGGCAGAGGTTCTGCAAAGCTCTGCATCCGGCAAATCCGCTGCCAACGAAAAGCCCTGCACATGTTTATCCTCTTTATCTTCCGCCGGTCCGAATTCGGACGCGACGTTTACAGGTGTCTGGCTTGCGGTAGTTGACGGTACATCGTCTGAAGACAACAGGCAGCGAGCATCGTGTCACAAGGGCCGATCGGTCCTGGCGACTAGGGGGCGGGTCGGAAAATCGTGCGGCTAAAACGCGAAAGGACATGATCATGAAAATCGCAGTAATTGGCGGTACCGGACTCATTGGAACAAAGCTCGTCGACAAGCTTCGTGAGCAAAGGCACGAAGCCCTGGCCGCGTCGCCCAGCTCCGGCGTCGACAGCGTTACCGGAAAGGGCCTCGCGGATGCGCTGAAGGGCGCCTCCGTGGTCGTCGATGTAACGAACGCCCCTTCCTGGGACGATGCGGAAGTGCTGAAGTTCTTCGAGACATCAACCCGTAACCTTCTGGCCCAGGAAGCATCCGTGGGCGTGCGACATCACGTTGCGTTGTCGGTCGTGGGAACAGAACGTCTCCTCGAAAGCGGCTTCTTCCGCGCAAAACTCGCTCAGGAGAACCTGATCAAAGCCTCCTCAATTCCCTACTCGATCGTACGCGCGACGCAGTTCTTCGAGTTTGTAAAACCGATCGCCGATTTTTCCACGGTGGACAACCAGGTACGCCTGCCCCCCGCGCTCTTCCAGCCGATGGCAGCGGGTGATGTAGCCGGCGCGGTGGCCGGAATCGCAACAGGCTCACCCGTGAAAGGCACGGTTGAAATCGGAGGCCCGGAACAGTTTCGGCTGGATGAACTCGCCCGATGGGACCTGGCTGCGCGCCAGGATCCACGGGAGGTAATCTCCGACCCGCATGCGCGCTACTACGGTATCCGGGTGAGCGAGAGGACGCTGCTTCCCGGCAGTAACGCGCGACGCGGCGAGACGCGCTTCGAAGATTGGCTTCACTCTGTGAAACAGGTCCCAAAGACGGTTCGGCAGGGTGCGTAAGCGCAGCAACGGTAAATGCTCTGGACATGGAAGAACGCGGCTGAGCCCGCGTGTGCCTGGGGCCGCGATTACCTCGGCGATAAGAAGTAGCCTTGGTAGAGGTCGAGGCGCAGTACCACCGCGAAGAGCAGCCAAATTCCGCTGGTTGTAATCGCCGCTGCCATGAGACTTGCGATCCAGGATCTGTGTCCCCTGAAGCGGAGCGAAGCGGCGATATAGAGCGGCACGCCATAGAGGATTCCGATCAGAACCAATGTCAGGGCGAACGCGGCGAGCCAGGCGACGGCGCGGAATTGTCCGGCTACCGGTGGGCGATCTTCCGCAGTTTTTCCGGACAACATGTCGATCGCGATCAGGAACAGCATCACCCATGCCACTGCTACCGGGAAGGCGCGGGCCTGGGATGGATAGGTGTAGGCAGTGGCCAGGAACACCACAGTCAGGATCGCCAGAGCTACCGAAGGCATGTATTTCATTTGCGCCTGCCCCGGACCAGGGGCGCTATCAGTAAAACCACAATACCCGCTAGCAGAACGAGACACACGTTGCGATGAAGATAGATCGACAGGTTTCCGTCGCTCATCATCGTGGTCTGGTGAAAGTTTCGTTCCGCGGCCGAACCCAGCACCAGCGCCACCACCATGGTCAACCTCGGGTAGTCGAAACGAATCATCAGGTATCCAAGGATGCCGAAGACGGCCGTGACGACAACGTTTCCGATATTGCGATCGACGGCGTAAGAGCCCACCAGGGCCACGGCCGTGACGACCGGCACCAGAATTTGTGAGTCGATGAGGGTGATCCTCGAAAGCGGATGCGCTACCAGCAATCCGAGTAAGGACGCCAGCACGCAAGCGCCGGTCAAGGCCCAGATCAGGCCGTAGATTTCGACTTGGTGGTCGATCAGCATCAATGGGCCTGGCTGCATCCCGTGGAGCACGAGGAGCCCCATGAACACGGCCATTTCCACACCGCCAGGAATACCGAAGGCAAGCGTGGGTATGAGGCAACTGCAATCCTTGGCGTTGATCGCGGCCTCGGGTGCGATGACGCCCTGGATGTTGCCTTTGCCGAACGATTCGGGATCTTTGGACGCCTGCACGGTCAGGCTGTAGGAGAGGAACGATGCCACTGTGCCGCCGACTCCGGGAATCGCGCCCACTACGGTTCCGATCAGAGATCCGCGCAGGACGGTACGCCAGTGGCGGAAGGTTTCGATAAGACCGCTGGTGACGCTGACGATGCCGACGGTTTTCGCGTCCCTGGTAATCGCGCCGCCCTTCACGGAGAGGTCGATCATCTCGGCGACGGCGAAGAGCCCGATCAGCGCGGGAACCAGATGCACGCCGTCCCAAAGGTAGGCGATGCCAGCGGTGAAACGCAGCACGCCGGTCACGTCGTTATAGCCGATGAAGGCGATCATCAGGCCGAGGGCGCCGGCGATCAGTCCGCGCAGCATCTTTCCGCGGGAAGCCGTGGCCACGATGATCAGGCCGAGCACGGCCAGCAGAAAGAGTTCCGGTGGTCCGAAGAGCAGCACCAGATCCTTCGCGATCGGCAAAATGGCCAGCACCGAAATGGTACCGATGATTCCGCCGATTGCATTCGCACTCGCAGCCGCACCCAGGGCCAGACCGGCCTTGCCCTGTTGCGCCAGCGGGTGCCCGTCGAGGCAGGTGGCTGCGCTGGGAGCGCTGCCTGGAGCGTTGAGCAGGATGGCCGAGATCGAGCCGCCCATCGGTACCGCGCCCATTACGCCTCCGGCGAGCGCCAGTGCGGTGAAGGGATCGAGTCCGTAAGTGAGCGGGGTGAGAAGAGCGAGTGCGGTGGCGCCTCCTATTCCTGGTATGGCGCCGAAGAAGAGCCCGATCGTCATGCCGATGGCAAGGAACAGGAGTTCCCGCGCCTGCAGCAAGCCTCCGAGTCCACTCAGCCACAAATGCAGCATTGAATTGGTGGACTTGCGGTCAGCTCAGAACCTTTTTCCACTGGCCGAAAAATGCCGCGCTCTCGCGGACGCGCGCCGCCGCCAGGTCCGCCGAATTGGGCGCCAGATCCACATCGAATTTTTTCGCCAGTCCAACCGTGCGCGGATCGGCCATGGATTTGGCGAATGCCGCGGACAGGGTGGATTTGACAGCGGCGGGCAACCCGGGAGGCGCGCCCACCAGGCGGTCGAGAAGAATCCGGCTCAGTTCCGCCTTGCCCAGTGTGGTGGCATCGGGGACGCCGGGGAAGCTGCCGTGGGGCTCGAACGTGGCGAGAATCCGGATGGTCCGGCTCTGCTCGAGGGGTCGAATGGAGGTCACGGGGGCGATCACCGCGTCGCCATCGCCGCGGATCGCTCCGACTACGAAATCGCTCGACCCTTTGTAACCGGTGATGAGCCGGGTCCTCAGTCCCAGGATGTTTGCGCCGACGACGGTGGCTGCATAGGCGGTTCCCTCGGGTCCCGATGATGTGAATTTGATAGGGCGCGTTCCGGAAAGGGCTTTCAGGTTGTCGAAGGTTTTCAACGGGGAGTGAGCGCCGACGGCGAGACAGAAATATTCCGGCTGTCCCATGGCGCAAAGCCAGGTGATTTTGTTCAGGTCGAAGCCGGCGCCGTTCTGCTTTTCCTGCAGGATGAAACTTCCGGGGAGATCGACGGCGCCGATGGTGTAGCCATCGGGCCGGGCGCGATAGAGCTGCCCGATTCCTTTGCCGCCTCCACCGGCGGGGATGTTGTCGGGTACCACGTTTACTTTGCGCGGAAGGTATTTTTCGAGAGCCGGCGCGATGACGCGCACCAGGTTATCGAAGCCGCCACCGGGCGACTTGGGGATGATGAAGTCGATATTTCTGACGGGAAAATCGGAGTCCGCCGCAAGCAGGAGCCCCGCGGGACCCGCTGTCAGAACGAAGCTCCGGCGTGTCACCCGGGTTTTCATCTTGCCGTCAGGTTATCACCTGGAAAGAAAACGCGGCTGAAGCCGCGTGTACCGCTATTTTTTGTAGACGTCGTGGTCGAGTTCATTGATCAGCACGCGGGCGGGATCCGGGATGGAGAGTCCACCGCGGATAATTTCGCGGTTGCTCCACGGCTGCCCGTAAAGGCGGATCGCCTCGGCGCGGTCCCTTTCGACGGCCGTGCCCTTCAGTGCGACTCCTGCGAAGGCCCCGCGCGAGCGCGACCAGGCAAGAATCTCGGCGTGCAGGAGCGTATCGGTGTCCGCGTTGGCGTCTCTGCCCACCGGGCCGGCGGCCACGTTGACATCGACGCCGAGCGCGAATTTGTCCGAGAGCAGCCGCTCCATGCCGTGCTGATTCATGATGAGCAGGATGATGTCGGTGGAATCCGCGCCGAGCTGCACGCCTAAACTGCCGCCGGTGAGGCGGACGGGCGCCGGCGCGCTCCAGCTTCCAGGGACGCGGCACGAAGCGAAGCCGCGGCCGTATTCTCCGCCTACCCCGAATGCGGCCTTCTTCATGCCGGGAACGATCACGATGCATTGCGCTCTTTCGAGAAGCTTCAATGGAATCGCACGGTCGGGGCTGGTCGAGACATCGCGCAGGGTCTGCGCGCTGCGCTGCAGGCGTTTATCGGGAGTTTCCTCCTGCGCAAGTACGAGCGGGGCGAGAAGCAACTGGCAGGCAATCGAAATCGAGGCGATCAGTGCTCTGGCGATCGGTGCTCCGGGGTGAGGCATATGAATCGAATTGTAGCGGTTCTCAGGGCGCTACTTGACACTGGGACTGCTACGGAATAGCCTTGCTCATCATGAGGATTTTTGCTATCGCGATTCCGGCCGCGGCTGTGGCTCTGGTTTGTTTATCGGTGACGCCGCGTCCCGCTTCGGCTCAGGAGGAGCGATCGACGAAGGCGCCGACGGGGCCGACACCGCGGACCGCGAGCGGCAAAGTCGACTTCAGCGGAGTCTGGCAGAGTCCGCGCATGGCCGATGTGACGCAGGATACCGGCTGCTGCAAGGGCGTCAAGGACCTTCCCTACACGGCTTGGGGCAAGGAGCGCTGGACCAGCTACGATGCGGCGAAAGGCGATTATGCGGGTAGTTGTCTGCCGTTCGGATTACTGCGATCGGTGGGCGGGCCGCATCCGATTCAGATCGTGCAGAATGAAAAATACGTCGCTTTTCTCTACGAGCAGAACTCGTGGTTCCATGTCACGCCGATCGATGGGCGGCCGCATCCGAAGAACCCCGATTCGACTTGGTTCGGCAATTCGGTGGGCCATTGGGAGGGCGACACTCTGGTGATCGACACCATTGCGTTTAACGGGAAGACGCGGATCGATACGATCGGCCATCCGCACAGCGATCAGCTGCATACCATCGAACGCTTCACGCGCCCCGATCTGGGCCATATCGCGTATACGATCACGATCGACGATCCGAAGACGTACACCAAGCCCTGGGACAGCGTGAGGACCTGGTTTCTGCGGCCGGAGTGGGAGATTATGGAGTACTCCTGCGAGGAAAATAACAAGGATCTCAAGGAGGGGCATATCGCGGCTGGGGTGCAGCCTTAGGATCGTTAACGTCGCCGACCTATAATCGGTTGTAGTGCCGAAAGTTACGTTCCTTCCAGCGGGTGAGACATTCGAGTTCGAAAAGGGCAAGCTCCCTTATAAGGGGCATGGGAAGCCGGAGTCGCTGCTCGATCTGGCGATGAACGTCGGCTTTCACCTGGAACATGCCTGCGGCGGCAGCTGCGCCTGCACTACCTGCCATGTGGTGGTGAAGGAAGGCGACGATAATCTTTCCGAGATGGACGACGATGAGCTCGACCGCGTGGAGCAGGCCGCGGACTATCAACTTCACTCACGGCTGGGTTGCCAGGCGGTAGTGAAGGGCGACGTCACGGTGAGCATTCCGGAGTGGAACCGGAATTACGTCAGCGAAGGCCATTAATTGAACCTTGTAGTCTGCGTGGCCACGGAGTTGGAAGGCGCGCTGCTTCGTCCTCACGTTCCGGTAGTCTGCACAGGGGTTGGCGCAGTGAACGCCGCTTACGCCTTGACCCGATTTCTCGATCGTAAGCCGGTGGAAGGCGTCGTCGTATGTGGAATCGGGGGAGCTTATCCCCGTAGTTTCGGCTCAGGAGCCGAGCTTCCGATCGGGAGCGTTATCTGCGCGGAGAGCGAGTGCTACGGGGATCTCGGCGCGGATTCGCCGGGTGGATTTCTCGATATGCGTGCGCTTGGGTTTCCGGTTGTCGACGGTGTGAACCCGCTCTACAATGTTTTTCCGATGCAGATTTTCCCGGCGGCGCGGCGAGCGCCGTTTGTCACCATGAATACCTGTACCGGGAACGATGACGCTGCGCGGACGATCGAGGCACGGACAGGCGGCGCCGTGGAAAACATGGAGGGCGCGGCGATTGCGCACGTGGCGGCGCTGGCGGGAATTCCGGTGGGGGAAATTCGCGGGATCAGTAATGTGGCGGGCAATCGCGACCGGAGCGCGTGGCGGGTGAAGGAAGCGGCTTTGGCGGCGCAGGAAGCGCTGATCTCCTGGATAGGCTCATGCACATAGCTTGACTACGAAATTCTCCACCACGGAGCGGTCATCCGGGCGAGCGCTGCGGAGGTCGCGGTCGGTTTCGAAGAGCAGCTTCAGGCCGCGCTCCAGCTGATCCTTCGAAAACTTCGCCGCGGTCTGCGAGATCTGCTCGGCGCGGGAGCCCCACATCGGCACGCCCGCGCGCTGGAAATGCGACTGCACTTGAGAAGCCCCGCGCAGGTTGGCTTCCTTCGCGACCAGCGCCATGCGGAATTGTGTGGCTAGAAACGTGAGGGCGAGCGGCAGATATTCGCCTTCGCGGACCAGCGCGTCGAGAGTTTCCATCGACCGCACACGATCCCTGCGGCCTAGCGCGTTCACGAGCGCGAAGATGGTGCTCTGGCGGGCGTCGGGGACAAGCAGAGGGAGATCGTCCACCGTGATTGGCTTGCCGTAGAGCGAGAGTTTTTCGACTTCGACCGCGATGCGGCCCACGTCCGCCGCGAGAGCTTCCACGAGGGCTTCGGCGGCGGCGGGATCCAGTTTGAGATTGGCTTCGCGGGCGATGCGATTCAGCTCTCCCCTCGCTTCGTCGGCGGTGAAACGGCGGAATTCCACAACGTCCGGAATAGCGGCGAAGAACTTGCGGGTGCGCTCGGTTTTTGTTTTGTCTTCTCCTTCGAGATCCCATCGGGTGGCTTCGAAGATCAGGGTTACGCCGGGGGTGGGGCTTTTAACGTAGGCTTCGAGAGTACCGGCGGCAAGACCGCCGGCGCTACCGCTCTCTTCGTCGTACGTGCGGGGCATGAGGGCTTCCGCGCCGATCACGAAAATCAACCGCTCGGAGGCGAACAGCGACATGGCGCGCGCATCGTCGACGATCGCCGCGAGCGAAGTTTCCGCTGCGTCGTGTTGTTCAATTTGGGTACCCAGAGCTTCGCGGCATCTTTTTCGGGTGTAGCTCTCCTGCCCGAGAAACAGACACACGGGCGGAATCTCGTTGCGCTTTACGCGAGCCAGGAACTGGGCGGGAGTCATGCCAGTCAGAAATTTTCGAGGATCGCACTGACGATCGTGCGGGCCACGTCGTTGCTCAGGCGCTGCAGCGCGGCCGGGCTTTCGTCGAAATATTGCTGCGGACTGACACTGATCTCATAGCGCTCGCGATATTCCACGTTGGGCCGTTCGAAGAGCACCTTGCCGCTCTTGTCCGTGAGTTTGACTTGTATATTCACAACCACCTGGGCGCCGTTGCTGCGGCCCGTGACCGGATCGGTGACGACGGCGCTCAAGAACATATTGGCGACGGCCCCGGACAGCACCGCATCGGCCTGTTTGGGATCGGCAATGATTTTGTAATGCGTGCGCGTGATCATTTCACGGCTCAGGGATTGCGTGAGATAGTCTGTGAGTTTGTTCTGAATGCTGGCGTTCCCGAACGGGATCACGGCGATGGTGTGGATCTCAGTGGGCAGCAGGTTGGTGGTGCCTGCAACGTGATATCCGCAACCTGCAAGGAAGAGAAGGCACAGCAACGTGAGGCAGGGCTTCAGCCCTGCCTCCGGCCTTTCGGCCGGTGCTGAACACCTGGAGCGTTTGTCGCGAACAACGCCGAGCGGAAGCTCGGCGGCAGGGCCGAAGCCCCGCCCCACAAGCGGAATCTTCAAACGGCCTCCCCCGCGATCATGACGGCGCTTTCCGCCGCGAGCCGCAGGTTATCGACCGCGGCCCAGATCCAGAATGCGTTGCCGTTGTTGCGGTCCGGCGTTATGGCGCCGACGGCAATTCCGCTTTGCCCGGCGACACCCACGTTGTTGGGCGCTTCCAGATCGCCGGCGCGTACATCGAAAGCATCGTGATTCATGGCGTCTTCTATGTCGGACGCGCCCGGAGCGTCTTCGAATTCAATCCAAAACGAAAAAGTGTAGCCGTGGAATACCGGGGCCTGAATCAGGCGCAGAGAGGGCATCGGAACACCTTCCATGCGCTCGAGCAGACTGGCGAGGTGCCGTTCGATCCGGTCTTCCATGGCGGCGAGCGAAGTGGACGCTTCCTGGCCAAGTTGCGCCAGCATGGCGTAAGCCAGCTGCGCGTCGAAGACCTTCTTCGGCACGGGTTGAAACGAGAGAAGATTCACGGTCTGCTGCTGCAACTCTTCGATGCCCTCGGTGCCGAACTCGCTCGCCGGCTCGAAGATGTGGATAATCGTACGCGCCACCGGATAAGTTGCGTTGAGGCGCTGCAGGACCATGGCGATGGCCGTCGCGGCGGGGTGGGCAACGATTTGAGGCCCGGTGTGATCGATTTCGTAGTCCGCGCCTTCCACCTGCGGAGCGCGAATGCGCGCTTCGGGATTTTCTTCCGCAGCGTAGGTCAGGTCAATGACGAGACCCTGGGGATTCGTCTCGAGCGCCGTTTTCGAAGATGCGGGAGAGCCGGCGAGTATAAGGGCGGCGGCGTCTTCCACGGCGTCCGGATCGAGCTTCGCGAGAAAAGCAGGGCTGCCGCCTATCTCGGTGAGCGTGCCGGACTCTTCCTCGGCGCCCGCCACAAGGCGAACGTGCTGGCCAAGGGCCGTTTCGCCGAACACTTCGCGCAGTTCGCGGCCCAGCAGCGTTTCGCCGCCCACGAGTGCGATGGTTTCAGCCAATCTGCGCCTCCGGATTCGGTTTTGGAGTGTGCGGAAATCGCCGCCGTATGATGCCGCCCAGCCGGATCGCGATACCGCTGCCGACATAGATCGACGCCAGGATCACCAACACCGGCTGAGACCAGTAGACGACGCCGTAAATCACCATGCCCATTACGACGAGAATCAAGGGCGTACGCGGGCGCAGCAGATTCAGGTCTTTGAAACTCCAGTAACGCCAGGTGCCGATCATCAGGAACGAAAGCAGTCCCAGCAACATCAGCCACAGGATCGCGGGGACGATGTCGGTGATCGGATAGCTGTCGAGTGCGTACACCACCGCGGCGACCATCACGGCTGCCGCCGGAATCGGCAGCCCCACAAAATACTTCCGGTTCGGTTTGCCTGGGTTCCTCGGCTGGGGATTCTTCGAGATGTTGAACCGCGCCAGGCGGGCGGCTCCGCATACGAGAAAGAAAAACGCAAAGAAAGTACCCGCCCGGTGAAATTGATCGAGAACCGACGGGCCCAGCGAGCTGCTTACGAACTGCACGCCCCATGTGTAGGCGAGGATAGCGGGCGCGATACCAAAGCTGATGATGTCGGCCAATGAATCGAGTTCACGGCCGAATTCGCTCGTTGTGTTTGTGAGGCGCGCGATGCCGCCGTCGAGCCAGTCCGACGCCGCCGCGATCCCGATCGTCTTCGCCGCAATATCGAAATCCGCCGCCGCAAGGCTCGGGTCCGACGCGAAATGCATCACGCCGTGGATCGAGCGGATGATCGAAAGAAAGCCAAGGAAAATATTGCCGGCGGTGAATAGTGTCGGCAACGCGTAGGCAGCTCGCGGCGGCCGTTTGCGGGCTTTGATTTGTTCCGCGGCGGTTTGTTCTCCGGCCAACGGTTCTACGTCTGACAAAGTGCCGCCTCCTCGATGCCGGCTGCGAGCGGCAGCGGCAGCACGATTTCACCGGCGCGGCGCGCCAGAATGCTGGAACCCGCGGCGACACGGGCTCCCGGAGAGACTTCCACGCGCCACTCCGGGCCGAAGATGACGTCGACACGCGACCCGAACTTGATCAGGCCGACGCGTTCGCCGGCCTGCACGATATCGCCCACGCTTTTGGTGCATACGATGCGGCGCGCGATCAATCCGGCGATCTGCTTGAACACGACTTTGGTTCCATCGTCGGCACGGACGGTAACGATGTTTTGTTCGTTCTCCGCCGAGGCGATTTCGCGGCTGGCGACAAAAAACCGGCCCGGCTTGTAAGTGATGTCGGTGATGACGCCGGAAATCGGGGAGCGGTTTACATGCACGTCGAAAATATCGAGGAAGATGCTGATGCGGGTGTGCCGGTCCCCTTCCCTGACCACACGCATCACGCGGCCGTCGGCAGGCGACACTGCCACCGGGCCGGCGGGGATGAGACGGTCGGGGTCGCGAAAAAACCAAGCGCAGAACGCGCCGAGCAGGAAGAGAGGCAGCCCGGTCCACGCGCCGGCAAACCGCGTTCCGGCAAGCCAGGACACGAGTGCCCCGCCGGCCGTGAACGCCAGCGCGTAGTAAATTCCGTCACGAATCATTGAGCCCGTTTTATTTTATCTTGCGAATACAAATTACCGGTGACAGGTTCTCCGGGGCATGCGGCGAAAGCCGCGTCTTCGCCTGGTAAAGTAAAGAACGCGGCTGTCGCCGCATGTCCATGATGCACACCATGGTATTGTTATTTCTCTTCGCAGGAAACGTTTTCGCTTGGGCAGCAGAGGAAGAGCCGGCGGCAATTGTCGAGCTTGGCGGGGCCGCCAGCCGGGATCTGAAGGGCGGTGGATCGAGCTTTGGGCCGGATGTCGCGGTGGAGGTTACGCCGATCGAGAACTGGCTGGAGCTGGAGGCGGGTGTCACGCCGCTCTTCAGCCGTCACGCGACGGAATGGGACACAGACCTTCTGTTCAAGAAGCCATGGACGCTGTCCGAAAAAATGGAATTTATGATCGGTGTCGGCCCGGAGTGGATTCATACGAGGGCGGATGGCGCGTCAACGAACGCACTGGGCGGTGAGGGGGTGCTGGATTTTATGTTCTGGCCCTCCGCGAAGCATCGGTTCGGCTGGTACGTCGAACCTGGCTACGATTATCGTTTCGGCCGGGTGCATGAGCGCTCGATCAGCGTCAGTTTCGGCCTGTTGATTGCAATCCTCAAAAGACGAACCTAGTTGTTGTGTCCAACAAATAACTGGACTATTCAATCAGTTCCGCGTATGCTGGAGTTGTGCCTCGAAGCGCCCTATCGCTGAATCTGAA
>Ga0209167_10000878_pt1 | contig 19756 bp, 24 predicted proteins | sample Coa_R1_9_FD_187154 | JGI IMG/M metagenome (GOLD analysis project Ga0209167, IMG submission 187154) | Surface soil microbial communities from Centralia Pennsylvania, which are recovering from an underground coalmine fire - Coalmine... | ecosystem: Environmental > Terrestrial > Soil >... | reverse complement strand
AGGCGCTCCAGCGCGAAGCCTGCTCGGAATCGTGCGGCGAGAACGCTTTGACTTCGGTTCCTTAAACCGCGTTTCGTAGCGCACGCGCTTCGACGTGCGGATTGCGATTCGCTCGACAGAGCGCTCGATACGGATGGTTCCAGCGTCGGCGTCGATGTCGCGCCAACGCAGCCCGAGTAACTCGGCGCGACGACAGCCGCTACCTATAGCGAGCGCGATCGCCGCTCCGATGTCGGTTCCGTCGAAGGCGTTGAGGTACTGCGTGACCTGTGCGGGCGAAAGCGCAATCATCTCCTTGCGCTCGACTTTCGGAGGGTCAACGGAGTCGCATGGGTTTGTCGCGATGAGGTGGCGTTTGCGGGCTTTGTTGCATGCCGTTCGCAGAGTGCTCCAGACCTTTTTGACGAAGAGCGGCGACAGATCGCCAGGACGGCCGTCTGTGCGCTTCCAGGATGCCATGGCCTCCTCGATGACCTGCGGGTCGCGTTCGACATCGACGAGCAAATGGTCGCCAAGCGATGGAATGAGATGCTCCCGAACGTGCGACTCATACTGATGAAACGTGCCTGACCCGACGCTGTGGCGAATCATCTTGAGCCAGCTTTCTAGGAACTCGGCGACCGTCGGAGGTGCCGGTTTGATGACTTCCGCCTTTCGCACAGGGCGATGCGGGTTCTGCTTCCGTGTGATCCACCAGGCTATGGCGTCGTTCTCGGTTTTGAACCCGCGCTCGATGGCCTGACTGTAGTCGCCGGGATCGCGATCGAAGGCTTGGTATTTGACCGTCCAGGTCGCGCATGTTTTGCGCTGACCCGTCTTTGGTCGCGGTAGGACTCTTGTCCGATCCAAGCGCCCAGACGGTGTCTTTTCATTGCTTTCTCCTTGTTGATCGACGCCGCTTTTGCACGCGCCGAGATTGGGTTGAGTAAAATCCGGCGACCCACGACTCTACCTCTCGTGCAACGCCGTCGCTCACGGCCCGCAGTCGCTGGTCTAGGGAGCCGTGCTTGCTTAGGAGCGCGCCATCGAGCAGCATCCACGCGGCATAGAGATGGGCGGAGGCCGGAAAATCGGGCGGTAGAGTGCATCGCGCAGGGATTGAAACTGCACCGTCGTCAACCCAGCCGCAGGCGATGGCCGCATTTTCAAGGCGCTCCAGGTCGCTCGCCGTGGCGCGCAGGACGCAGGGGTCAGCAAGTACGTCTTGCCGGTCGGACCGATCGAAGATGGCCATTGCTTGTACCGCTACACGCTCGCGATTCCCGCGAGTCCAAAGGGCGTGCAGCATGGCCAACGCGTGCTGCTGATACCCCGCGCGCCCCATCCCGATCACCCAATCGCGCCGGAGAGATGCAAGGCTTCGCCGAACGTAATTCGGACTCGGCGCAGCATCCTCGCTGACCCATCGGCGGATCGCCCTTGTCCAGGTCGAGACCGACTCGCCGTCAACGTCATGGGCGGATACGCGCTCTGCGAGAGCGGAAACGTTAACCAACCCACGATAGTCGAAGGGCTCCTGCGTCTCAGAAGACTGACCGCGCAATCGCCGGAACCTGCGATCTGGCCGTAGCACGCGCTCGACCAAAAACGGAATCCACCGTTCTCTGACGTACCGGCTGAGGTCACGCGATATTCTACCCATTAGGACGCTATTCTTGTTTACCGTCCTTCATCCCTCCGGTATCCTGGCGATAAATGATTACTTGCGGGGGTACACTGCACCAATGTTAAGGGCACGCTCTACGGTACCACGTATTTCGGGGGCCCTGGCATCAGCAGAAGAGGGAAAGGAACGGTCTTTGCGATCACAACCTCCAGTTCGGAAAAGGTTCTCTACTTCTTCAAAGGCTTGGAGGCTCACGGTCGCTACGTGGAAGATGGCGCAAGACCTTTAGCAGGCCTCATCAACGTCAACGGAACGCTTTACGGTACGACCAGTGATGGCGGCGCGAGCCGCCGCTTCGCCGGAACCGTCTTCGCAATCACACCGTAACGCACGCCAGGCGGGGCGCGTCGAGTCCGACAACCTGCGCCTCTACCGCTCTGCACGCCTTCGCGGATGCGAGGGCGTGTTTGGTTAGCGGCGTCGATCGGCGCGCGTCGCTCGCACGCACCTCCGCGCGCCTCGCAGCGTGACGCTAACCTCAAAAATCGGTTCGAATTTTTTTCCGGCCGGGTGCCTGGAAGGCGAGTCGCGATAGGCGACCGACGGCGGGCGAGGGGTGGCGCATTGCACCGTCGGCGTCGCACGCGCGCGCGCCCCCGCGTAGGAAGTGCGCGGGTACTCCCCAGATGAGTCGCGAGAGATCACGACGGCGCCACGAGGGGTGGCGGGTTGCACCGTCGGCGTCGCACGCGCGCGTCCCCGCGTACGAAGTTCGGGGGTACTGCTTAGATGAGTCGCGAGAGACCACGGCGGCGTCACGAGGGGTGGCAGGTTGCGCGCGCGACGCGCGGGAGCAGGGCCGTTTCGATCGCACCCGGGGCGCTGAGCGCGCCGCGCCGAACGTCCCTTACCCGCCGATCCGTTCAGCTTCAGGGGGTACGCGATGAAGGTTTCCGGTCTTGCCCGATGTCCGTTACGCCTTTGCGTGGCCGCAACGATGCTCGCAGGCTGCGGCGGTCACGCCGGTGACAGCGTCGTGCCGAACAGCGTTGCGCCGAACTCTTTTCCGTACCACAAAACGTTTTATTACACGGGCGGAGCGCAGGACTTCAGGGTCCCGGCGGGTGTGAAGCAACTCAAGATCATTCTGCTTGGCGCTCATGGCGCTCAGGCTGCCGGTTCTGAAATAGCTCGCGGCGGCCGCGTGAACGCCATGATCCCCGTTACCCCGGGCGAAAAGCTCCTGGTGTACGTGGGCGGCAATGCGTCGGGCACAAGTGGCGGCTTCAACGGCGGTGCCGACGGCGGCGCCTACGTCTCCAGCTACGCCAATGGCTATGGAGGCGGCGGCGCGTCTGACGTGCGCCGGTATGCCGGAAATCTCCAAAGTCGCATTCTGGTGGCCGGCGGAGGCGGAGGCGCGGGCGGGGCCGGTAGCTACAGCTACGCCCCGCCAGATGGCGGCGGAGGCGGAGCGCTTATCGGAGGCGCCGGTGGTTCGAACTACACGAACTACAGCGCGGGCGCCGATGGCGGTGGGGGCGGTTCTCAGAGCTCTGGTGGAAGAGGAGGCAGCGGCGGCAAGGGCTGCTTCGGAGGCAACGGATACGGCGGCGTCTCGGGGACGCTGGGCCAAGGCGGTGGCGGAGGGAGCGGCAGCACGACAAGTTCTTTCAGTGCTGGCGCAGGCGGTGGCGGCGGCGATGGCGGCGGCGGCGGCGGGGCGGGCTGCGGATCGCGCACTTACATTGGCGGCAATGGTGGTGGCGGCGGAGGCGGTTCGTCGTACGCCGAGCGCAAGGCCACCGACGTGCATATGTGGCGAGGGTGGAAAGAGTCGGCGGGTAACGGGCTCGTCGTCATTAGCTGGTAGCACAGAATGAAAGCCTCGATGCTTTATTGTCGCGCGCTTAGCATCTACGTCGCTGTGGCAACTCTTGCAGGGTGCGGCGCTCAGACGAGTCCACCGCTCGGTAGCAGTTTATCGAGTCGCGCATCGGTGGCACAACCCCACGCCAGCCGCGGGTTTGCTGTCCTCTATAGCTTCGGCGGCGGTCGGGACGGAGGCGTTCCGGTGGCCAACCTGATCGCACTAAACGGTACGCTGTACGGCACGACGGAGTTCGGCGGTACAGGTTCGTGCTACTCGTACGGTCTCTCGGGTTGCGGCACCGTTTTTGCGATAACGATTTCTGGAAAAGAGCATGTCCTCCATCGTTTTAGAGCGGGGTCGGATGGCGAATACCCGCTCGCGGGCCTGATCGCCGTAAACGGCAAGCTCTACGGTACGACGGGCTACGGAGGCGGGTCAGGATGTGGGGGCAGCGGTACCGGTTGCGGCACGGTTTACGAAGTCGATACGTCAGGCAAGGAACGCGTGCTGTATCGTTTCAAAGGCGCTCCGGACGGAGGAGAGCCGTTCAGTCAACTCGTCTCGTCCAACGGTAGACTCTACGGCACGACAAGCGGTGGCGGAGCATCGAACGCGGGCACGATCTTTGAAGTGAGTACCTCCGGCAAGGAGCGCGTGCTCTACAGCTTCAGCGGCGGAAGCTACGCGGGTCCGCTCGCCGGGCTCACCAGCTACGGCGGGACGCTCTACGGAACGACCGCTCGTGAGGGAAAGCTCGGTGCGGGCACGGTGTTCGCGCTAAGCTCGTCGGGCAAGGAGCGCCTGGTTCACAATTTCGGAAAATCCGACGACGGTGCCGAACCGTACGCAGCCCTCGCCGTTTTCAACGGAAGACTGTATGGCTCGACGGTTGAAGGCGGTTTGGCATGCTCGGGCATCGGCAGCGGCGACACATGCGGGACGGTTTTCGAGGTTGGCCCGTCCCGAAGTGAGCGTGTGGTGCACCGCTTCAACGGCGGAGACGGCGCGTGGCCGTACGCGGGGTTGATCGAGGTAGATGGACGGCTCTACGGGACAACGAAGCTCGGCGGCAACCATGGAGGCGGCAGCGTATTCGAGGTTAGCGCTTCCGGTAAGGAAAAAATCCTCTATAGCTTTGACGGAACGGATGGCGAGCTTCCGGTTGCGGGCCTGCTTTACTTGAATGGTGGCCTCTATGGAACCGCGTCATTCGGCGGCGCAAACAACGCGGGAACCGTCTTCAGAGTCGCCCCGTAAAATGAGGAGTATCTCAAGTTTGAGCCGCTACGGGTTAAGCTGTTGCGTAGCCGCGGCAATGCTCGCTGCGTGCGGCGGATCGCAGCAGCCGATCGGCGCGCCGGGCGCGATGCAGCAAGGCCGCGCAATCACAACGCACGCCGAGCACAGCAATTCGTGGGCGTTGACGATGCTTCACACATTCAAGGGCTCCCCTAACGACGGAGCGTTCCCGATCGGGTCCTTATTCGCCCTTGGGAACGAACTGTACGGCGCAACGGACGATGGGGGCGCAAAGTTTGGTGGGACCATCTTTGAAATCAACACCTCCGGAACGGAAAGCGTGCTTCACAGTTTCAATGGCAACCGCGACGGTTTTGACCCGGCTGCTGGCCCGATCGGAGCGCATAGCACGCTTTACGGCACGACCTGCTTAGGTGGTGCGGATGACAAAGGAACGATTTATGAACTGAGCACTTCAGGCAGGGAGCGGGTGCTCTACCGCTTCAAGGGGCTCGGCGGTTCGCACAACCGGAGCGCGACGGACGACGGGTCATGCCCAGACGCGAGCCTAGTGCTGACGAACGAAACACTATACGGCACGACACGCTCCGGCGGCACCGCCGGTCCCTGCTGTGACGGAGGTTGCGGGACGGTATTCAACTTTGATCTCCCTTCGGGTAAGGAGAAGGTGCTCTATCGCTTCCGATGCGGCGCCGACGGCGAAAGCCCTACCGACCTCATCCCCGTGAACGGGAAGCTCTACGGAGTAACGCTCTACGGCGGAACGAGCGGGTGCGTTATCGGTGGATGCGGGACCGTTTACGAAATCGACACGTCCGGCCATAAGCGCACGCTCTATGCCTTTAAGGGTCGGACCGATGGCACGACCCCGTTGAATTTGGTCGACGTGAGCGGCCGCGTTTACGGAACGACGTGGCGAGGTGGTGCATCCTATTGCAGCAACGGAACGATGATTGTTGGCTGCGGTACGATCTTCGAGATCGATGCGTCTGGCCACAAACGCACCGTGCACAGCTTTGAAGGCTTCCCGACGGTGCGTTTCCGAGCGACCTGATCGAAGTGGGTGGCACGCTATACGGTACCGCGAGCGAGGGCGGCACGAGCAATGAGGGGGCGATCTTCCGGGCGGAGCCTTCCGGCAAAGAGGGAGTGCTTCTGAGCTTCGGATATTCCGACGACTCCTGGGGACCAATCAGCCTGATCGCAGATAAAGGCGGCTTTTACGGCACTACGGACGCCGGGGGGGACTCTTACTGCTATACCTATTATGAACTGAGTCCGTGCGGGACAGTCTTCGCTGTCAATAAGAGCGCCGAACCCTAACTCGCCCCCGCAGCTAGAAAGCGCCTTTACCCTGAGAGAACGGCTGTGCAAATGCACCTCCGCCGCGCCTTACGGCTTGATTCGCGCGTCTGGCGCGCATTCCGTCCGCGTCCTCGCAGCGTTACGCTAACGCCGCCGAAAATCGTTCGGAATTTTTCCAGCCGGGGCATCCGGAACATGAGTCGCGAGAGGCTCCGTCGCGCGGCCGAGGGGTGGTGCATCGCGCCCGCGCGCGTGTTGAGGTGGGGTGCATGCCGCGAGTGAGTCGCGAGAGGTGACGACGGAGCGCAAGGGGTGGTGCATTGCGCTCGCGCGCGCGTGTTGAGGGCGGGGGTATGCCGCGAGTGAGTTGCGAGAGGCGACCGACGGCGGGCGAGGGGTGGCGCATTGCACCGTCGGCGTCGCACGCGCGCGCGCCCCCGCGTAGAAAGTGCGCGGGTACTCCCCAGATGAGTTCGGTTGGTTCGGCTGCACTAAGAGCGAAGCACTCCCCGCTGGCGGAGCATCTCCTCCTCGCCAAGGATGTCGGCGAGCGTGAGATGCCTCTGAACCTGCGGCGGCGATTGCGCCGATGACGCGGCGGTCGTCACCGTCGGAGGTTGACAAGCTCGACCCTCAAGTTCCGCAAAGATGCGCCGCTTGCGCGCGGCGACCGAAGCGCTGCCGCCAAGCCTTCCGATCGTTCGGAAGTAGTCGGGATCGGCACCTCGCTTCGTCGCAGCCCCGCCGCGATGCGCCAGTGCCCGCATTCGTGCTCTGAACGCCGCTTCCACGTCGTCGATCGCCATTTACCACCCTTCGCGGTCCATTTGACGGACGCTTGCGTGGCGTTTCCTTGCCCTCTACGCGACCTTTACGTCATCGGATGACCTGTGGTCACCCGCGCCCCTCTAAAGCGTTGTGCGCCTGGCGTTGGTTTCGTCGCGCTGCGCGGCAGAGCGGTTGACCGACTCGGAACAACTCGCAAGAATGCGTCAGCCCGACCCGATCCGAGCCACAATGAAGCGCTGTCTAGCAACTGCCGCTTAAGCACGAAGCGAAATGACGTGGGGCCATCCACCAGGAGGCAGAATGGCCCTACTGAGATTCGAATCCTACCAGGCCCACCATGAAACCTCGTTGATGCGGACGAATCTGGACAAATGCCGGCTGTTAGGCGTGCCGTTTGAGCAAGGCGTCGAGTTTGTTCGGCGGCCGTCTGCGTCGCTGGGCGGATGTGCGCGCAGGGGTCTGCTGCAGCTTTGGCAACTCGGGTAACCTATGTGACGAACGCCGTTAAAGGCCGGCTCCTTGCGCGGAGGCTCCGAAGATGATAACCGTTGATCGTTGCGCGCGTACGCTCTGCGTCGCTTTAGCAGTGTTTCCAGGGTGTAGCGGATTGCCGCGGGCACTTTCCCAGCCGGCCGGACCGTCGGCCTTGGCCCTACCCTTGGCGCGAGGAACCGGCGACGTTCAGTACCTTACGAACGTCTATAGCGGCACTCTAGTCGAGTTCGACTATCCAAAGAGCGAATCGTCAGTCGGATCGGTCGGCTTTAGCGGCGGCGGCGAATGCACGAAAGGGGCCGGAACCTTCTGGGTGGCGACATCGCACGAGATCGCAGAGTTCGAGGCCGGTGGCAAGACCCCGATCCGAGTGCTCGAAGCGAACTCGTCGCAGTGCGCGATCGATCCGGCGACCGGCGACCTTGCAGCGCTGATCTCGGGCGGTGTCGTCATCTTCCACAAGGCGCGCGGAAAGGGCAAGGTCATCACGTCACTGGGCGAAGGCTATTTCGACGGTTACGACAACAAGAGCGATCTGTTCGTCGACGGCTTCAGCGGCAGCGGTGGCGTCGAGCTCGTCGAGTTCCCGAAGGGCAGCAGTAAGTTCAAAGAGATCACGACGAGCAACGCGGTGGTGTTTCCCGGATCCATCCAGTGGGACGGCATGTATTTGACTGTCAGCGATGAGGGAGCCGACGCGATCTATCGGTATACGGTCAGCGGAACGAAAGCGTTGTTGGAGGGCACGGTCTGGCTTAGCGGAGCGTCTGGTTGCGGTCAGACTTGGATCGCACGACCCTACGTCTACTGTGCCGATGCGGAGAACAACGACGCCGAAGTTTTCAAGTATCCCGCCGGAGGTTCGCGGATCGCAGCCTTGACGGGCCCTCTGCACCTTCCAGTCGCCGTCGTTTCCTTACGCGCTCGCTAGAGCATCGCGGGTCGTCATTCACTGGGCCCAAGCGCGATCCCGCTCACCTGCGCGTCGGGGTCGAAGCTCCTGTTCGAGGTACCTTCCCCGGGCGCGTAGATCGCAATCTTCCCAGCAGTGTTAACGTAGAGCGTTCCATCGGCGGCGGCCGTAAGAGCGACGACCGCCTCTTCAGTGTGCATGATGCGCGACGGTTTGGTCCCCCCCGGCGCGTAGACCGAGATCACGTCGCCACCGGCAACGTACAGATTCCCCGTTCCGTCGATCGCGATCAGGCCGCCGTACGCTTTCTTGAGATGGAGATTGACGAACATTCCTGAACCTGAATCGAGACGGAACACTGCCCCGACCTGGCCTTGCTTGTTGTTGGCAAGCGCAGCGACCCCGACAAGCAAGGCGCCGCTGGAGTCGAACGCCATCCCTTCCGGCCCGGATATCCGACCGATCGACGGGACGACGTACTCGTCCGCAATCTTCTGACTACCCGGAGGATAGACGTCGATCACCTGTTGGCCCTGGCTGTCCTCTCCCTGAGCGTAGACGTTCCGAGCAGAGTCGGCTGCGGCGATAGAACCATAATGCTGAAGTACGAGTGAGAAGAATGGACTTGCGCTTCGGGGTTTGAACTCCTCAATCGTTTCATACGGATACTCGCGGTTGTCGGTGAATGCGTACAAAACGCCGTGGCGATCCACCCACACATCGGTAACTCGCGGCAGGTCATCGGTGATGTCGCCGACTTCGTGCGGATTTTTGCCGGTCGAATACAGCGGCACCCCGCCAAGAATGTTCCCTATATAGATATCCCGCGAATGGCCGGCCAGTGCATGGTCCGGCGCAAACGACGGCCCCACCATCGGCGCTCCCGCAAGGGAAGAGCATCCTGCGAGTGCAAGCCCGATCGTGGCCAACATGTAAATCGATCGCATACGATTGCTACCCGGCATGTGCGGCCTCCAACGGATGTCGTCACCCGAAATTGGGCGGACTAACCTAACCTAAAGCGGATTCATGAAGAATCTCTGAAAGAATCGGCTTTAACGGCAACGAGCGCAGCGCGAAAAATGTGTCGTGGCTTATTTGTGCGACGAACGCGCAGGAGCGAGACTGTTCGAAATCCGCACCCAAGGCGGCTGAACGGTCGCGCCGAAAGTCAGGGGCTGCGATGAGGATTTCCCGTTTTGTTCGAGACGCGTCATGTTTGTGCGCGGCGGCGGCAGCCGTGGAAACGGAAAGCCGGGCGCGAGCGGTTCGCTCGGAAAGGGTGGTTCTGGAGGTGAGGGCGGCGGATGGTGGCGGCGCCGGCGGCGGCTCGTCGTACGTTGAGCCGAGCGCTCGAAAATGCCAAACCTGGCGAGGTTGGAAGCGCGCCGGGCGCAACGGTCGCGTCCTCATCCGTTGGTAACGGCAATGAAAATCCCAATGTCCTATTTTCGCGCGCTTAGCACCACTATTGTAAGGAGATCGGTCGGTCGATCTAGGCTACCAACTTCCAGGGCGGCTAAGCCGGCTGCGCAGAACTGTCGTACGCACTGATCCATGCGACTTTCAGGAGGTACGCGATGAGAATTTTCCGTTTTGCCCGATATGCGTTATGCCTCTGCGCGGCAGCGGGAATCGTTGCAGGCGGCGGCGGTCACGTTAGTGACGGCGTCGTGCCGAACGACGCTGCGCCGAACTCTTTTCCGTACCATAAAACGTCTTATTACATGGGTGGAGCACAGGATTTCAAGGTCCCGGCGGGCGTGAAGCACGTCTCGGTCGTCGCTCTCAGTACGCATGGCGGAGGTTCGCCCGAAGGCCTTGGCGGGCGCGTACATGCCGTTATTCCGGTCACCCCCGGGAAATACGCTGCTCGTGTACGTTGGCGGCAACGCTTCTGGAACGACGGGCGGCTTTAACGGCGCGGGCGCGATGCCGCAAACCTCAGTGCGTTTCGGGCAGCGGCAAGGTTTATGCTATATTTGTGGTGTGGCAAATACCGGCGAAACCCCTCAAAGAAATTCTACGCGAGACGTAGAGTCGGACTAGGCTCTATGAGTTACGCCGTATGCATCCAATATATTGCCATAATCTTGGCCGGCTACTTCGTCGGATGGTTCTGGTGGAGCAACGTGACGGCTCAGACCGGATGGCACATACCAAAGCGAGACGAGTACCTTCGAAGCATTGCCGAACTACCGGACGCGTGTCCGGCTGCAGACCTTGCTCTCTCTGAATCAAAAGATTACTTTAAGAACTTCCGCGACTCGGCGCGAAACTTTGATCTGCGAGCTACCGGCATTATGGGTTTCGTCGGAGGCGGCACCGGCATCTGGGCAGCGGCTGGCGGTAATGACATTCTCCGAACGACGTCAGACGCGCCGCTACTCTATGCTTCGATAGCGTTTCTACTTAGTGCCATGATGTTTTCGATCCTCGCACTAATGTTTCGGTCTCGAGGCAGCCCCGACGTTCAGGAAGTGTTGAATATTGAAACTCTCAAAAAAGACAATGCAAAATCCGTACTAGCTGCCGCCCTAGCTTGGCAATTCATAGACAGCACCAGGCAGTTGCAAAGCATCACCCAGCGAAAGCGGGCCTATGTAAACGTAGCGCAGGTTGTTTTTATCGTTGGCATCCTATTTCTCGTGATAGGGACCATCGTGCAGCCGCAACCACCGCGCGCGCGACGGGCAGTCTCGCTTCCGTGCACCTTTGGCAAGATTAATGGCCACTGCACCGTCAAGATAAGGGAAACGCGATGAGGGAACTTCTCGAGTGTACCGGACCATTGGATTTCGACATCCGCAAGGATGACGAGGATTTCGGAATTACCGATGGCTCGCCGAGTCGAAGGCCGCGGAAGCTTTCCAGAACGGCTAAGAAGATTCCGCGCAAGGCTGGCAAGAGCGCAAAGAAGAGCGGCGGCAAGGTCAGCAAAAAGGCGAAGAAAAGTCCACGGAAGAAGGCGCGCAAGAAGAAATCCAGCAAGGGGCACTAAGTCGGCGTTTGTCGAATCCGTGCTATATTCCCTGAGAGTTCCAGATACTATTCGCATGTTAAGCAAGGAGACGACATGAGCGACTTTCTGCAGTGTACTGGACCAGATGACGCTGATGAAGAAGCGCCTGGGATTTTACGGTCGATCTTCCCGGCTCCCGGGTCAAATTTGTTGAGCCATGACGGCCCAGCGACTACCGGGCGGCGAACTCCCGGCGACGACGCCTAGGCTAGGCCTTTCCAAAACTCCGCGTTGGGCCGGCTGAAAAGCGCCGGCCCCTTCGCCGAACTTGCAGATAGCGGCACGTAGGAATGCCGCAGTTGCTTTTAGCCGACGGGGTTGCTCTTCTTGCCGCCGACCGGGTCGGTCGGGTAGATGGGATGGGTCGATGGGGGCTCGGGCTTGAACAGAATCGGTGCGACGGGATGGGTTTCGACGCCACCGCTTAGGTTATCCAGCTGTTCGTCTTTGTTCTGGTCGCTCATGATCGGCCTTTCTCGCGCGGCACAATTACCACGCTTAGCGTAGAGTATCAGCCGCGTGAGAAATCGCGAGGAACAGGCCAAGAACAACTTGCCACATAAACTACGAAGCGACCGAGGAGCGAGATAGATGAAGCGCCTAGATTTTGGCTGCACAGTGCTGAGTTGCTGCGCGATTGCCGCAATTTTGGCTGGCTGCGCCGCACCGCAGCCCCTGATCGAAGCGCCGGGCGCCGCGTTTCAATCGGAGCCGATCGGGAGCGCCCGAGCAGTTCCTCGGATGCGCGCGGATGCGCGGGGCGCTCGCTGCTCTGTGCGTCGACCCTAGGAGACAAACCAGTCTACGTCTATACCTACCCAGACGGTAAAACGATTGGCCTTCTCAGCGGGCCCATCGGCCCGCGCGGCATGTGCGTCGACCGGTTGAGCGATATATTCATTCCGTTCATTTATATCCTGGGCGGCATCTACGAATTCGCACACGGTGGCGGAACGCCGATCGCCTATTTTGGCTTCCCTTACGACGGCGAGGACGGCTGCTCGGTCGATCCGACGACCGGTGATCTTGCCGTGGCGAGCGGCCCTGATTATTATCCGGCTCTGCTGATTTATCACTACAGAGGCAACCGTAAGTGGGGTTTCGCCATGAGCTACAAACTCCCATCGATGTCGAAATTGACTTTTTGCGGTTACGATAATCATGGCGACCTGTTTGTCGACGGCGAGTACGGTAGCGCTTTCGTCATGGCCGAGCTATCGAAGGGTAGCAAAACATTCGGCACCATCTCTGTGAGTCAAAGCATCACAGCCCCCGGCCAGGTGCAGTGGGACGGCAAACACCTGGCCATCGGTGACACCGGCGTTTCTCCGTCGATGATCTATCAGTTCGACGTCAGCGGCGGTGTCGCGAAGAAAGTTGGGTCGACCACATTAAGGGACTCTACGATGGTGGAACAGTTTTGGATTCGAGGTGGAAACGTCATCGCTCCGGATCCCAAGCGATCGTGCGGCAGCGGCCAAAGTGGTTGCCTCGCGATCTATCGCTATCCGGCCGGCGGCTCTGCAGTGAAGACCATCGAATTGACGAGCGCCTTTGGAGCCACTGTCAGCGTTGCGCCGTGAATAGTTCCCGATGACTGATCGCCACGTACTTGCGGCGGGCGTAATTCGCCTACATGCGCCCGCGGTCGTGCTGGCTCTAACTCTAGCCGGCTGTCACGCAGACGTCACCTTCCGCATCGACGTCAAGACGAACGGGACGGCACTCATAACGACAACGGAGGTCATCGACAAGCAGTTCTACGAGGCGGCGCTAAGCCAAAGTGGCAATGGCGATCCCTTCGGAGTCGAGCGACTGCGCCGCAAAGGCTGGCTGGTTTCCGAAGACACCGATATGCGGGACGGAACGCGCACTATCACGCTTACAAAAAGCGTTTCGCGCGACGATCTCACCGATCTGATGCATACGTCGCCTGCAACGCCGCGAGGATTGCCCGCGTTGGGTCCGGTGTCATTCACCCGCTCGCCGGGGCTGTTCTTCGACCGCGTCTCCGTCTCGGCTGTCATCCCGCCACTGCTAACCTTGGCTTCCCCGGAGATCGGGCAGTTTTACTCAGGCGTCGCATCCTTGTTTGCCGCGTCGGCGGTGGCGGCACACCTTGAGCTGAAAACGCCGGGAAAGCTGCTGGCCACGAACGGTCTCTTAACTCCGGACGGTTTTGTTCGCTGGGACCTTGCCTTGCAGCAATCGACCGACGTTGAATATTCCGCGAAGGTCTTAGACTTCCGGCACGTGCTGTTGGCGATGATCGCAAGTTTAATCGTCGGTGCCGCCGTCGCCCTGCGGCTAAATCCTCGCCGGCGCGCGTGAGCCGCCCTAAGGGACGTACTTGCTGCCGGAAATGTGCACCGTGCCGGTGTAGGCGACTTTCCCGCCTGAGGCAGCTTTGAGCGTTATCGTGCCGGAACCGCCCTTAGCAGCGATACCGCTGACCGAGATCACCAGTGGTCCCTCGGCCGCCGGCGTCGCATTGCCATAGTCGTGAACATTTGGAACGGCTGCCGCAGCGCCATCGAAACTGATCCCCGTTTCGCGAATCTTGGCGAGATAAAAGCACCCGACGAGACCGTCGTTCAGCTTGTACGTCCCATAGTAGACGGTGTAGGGCGCCTTGACGTTCGGAAGGTGGATAATCGGTATGTTCTTACGGCCTTTACCGATGGAGACGGTCGCCCAAAGCGAAAGGCCCGAGCCGGCAAAGCTGGCACCGGTGAAGGTCCCCAGCGCGGTGAAGACGGTGAACTTCCCCGGTGCGCCATAGCGTTGCGTGTTGCACGCCGGCAATGAAACGGTTCCCCCGCGGATCGCGAACGTCTGAGCGGACGATGCAGGCGGGACGACCGAGTGGGTTGCGCCGCCGCTGCAGCCGGCGCCGAGCGCCGCAAGCAGTAGCACCGCAGAGCGTCCGTCCATGTAATCCCTCTCTCTCCGTTAGAAACCCAAGTGTCGCTCTATCCCAGAACGAGACTAGAACCATATCTTAGGCGCTTTACGGCCGCCGGCACAACCCCCGCCGGAACCCTCGCGCGACGAATCGAATGGGGCGGCATGGGAAGTACCAGCTAAGATGGGGGTTCTGGTCGCTGCGTGCATGACCGCCGCGGCGCTCGGCGGATATTCGGTCGCCCTGCAAGACGCGGTCAACGGTGTAATTCCCGGTCCTCCCACGTTTTACCAGTGGGTTCTTCCGCTCGATTACGATGGATGGGTCGTTGACGTTGAGCGGCCCCGTGTCGCTCCAGCCCGCAGGTGCATCATCGGCGAGTCCCAACAACGTGCCGAGCTCTGCCGATACGCCGGCGTTTTACATCGTTGCTCTGCCGGTATCCCGGACTAGAGGGAAGCCGGGGGACCGCCATTTCGATGCCAAGAGTTCCTTCCCCGCGATTGCAGTTGCGGGGCCCAAAAAGCATTGCCTGAATGACCGCGCAACGCTCGGCACTTTCACGTGGTGGTTTCATTTCTTCGGCGGCCGGCGCAATGGCCGCCTTGCCGCTGCGCGCTTACGCGCAGGCGCGACCGGCGCCCCCGCTGGCTCGGGTGAAGGTGGATCCGGCACGTGTCATCCGCACGGTCGTCGGCTTGCGTCCGTTTCGCCCCCACGGATTCGTGCTGCGCGCCGAGGCATTCGGGAGCAAGACGATCGTTCACAACTACGGCCATGGCGGCGGCGGCTTCAGCCTCTCATGGGGTTGCGCGACGCTCGCTGCCGATTTGCTCGCTTCGCGCTCGCCCGGCCGCGCCGCCGTGGCCGGCTGCGGCGTGATCGGCCTTTCCACGGCTCGCATTCTTCAGGACCGCGGATGGGACGTGACGATCTATGCCGCGAGCCTTCCGCCGAACACCACCTCCAACATCGCGGGCGCTCAATGGACGCCCACCATAGTCTTTTCCGCACAGGTAGCCACGAGCGAGTTTCTCGAAACCTTTCGGCGAGCCGCGCGCATTGCCAACCGCGCCTTTCAGCTGATGGCCGGCCCTACCTACGGCGTTCTTTGGATCGACAACTACGCCCTCAAGCGTTCGTCTTCGGAACGCGACGAACTCGAATATGCCGCTTCGGCCGGCATCGAAGACCTCTACGAGGATATCGAAACGATCGATCCCGCTTCCACGCCGTTCGCCGTTCCGCTGGTTCGGCGCTTCACGACGATGCTGATCGAGCCGAACACCTACCTCCCCGCCGTCATGCGCGACTTTCTTCTGCGCGGCGGGAAGATCGAAGTGCGAACGTTCGCGACGCTGCGGCAGATGCACGACCTGCCGGAACCCATCGTCCTCAACTGCACCGGACTCGGCGCGCGCGCCCTCTGCAACGACGACGAACTGATTCCCGTGCGCGGGCAACTGACGGTGCTCGAACCGCAAGCCGACGTAGACTACATCTATCTCGACAACGGGCTGTACATGTTTCCGCGTAACGACGGCATCGTGCTCGGCGGGACGTTCGACCGCGCAAACTGGTCCCTTGCGGTCGACCCCGCACAGCAAACGCGCATTCTCACCGAACACGCTGCGATCTATCGCCCCTCCTAAATCCGCTACCCGGGAAGGTCGCTGATCGCTCCGAGGAAGAGCACGGCGCCGGTTTTGTCGTCGCGAATGATGCAAAAGAACGGATGGTCCACTTTGACGACGATCGGAACGCTGGGATCGTATCGCGCGGTGGCCATCATGACGACGGCGGTCGCGGCGGTCGCGGTCGTCCCCGCTTCGTCGACGTCGAGCGTGGTCTTGTGAATGACGCTGCCGATCTTCAGCGAGTTATCGCTTATTCCGCCGAAATCGGCGCCGTCGGAAAATGCAACCCCGAGACCGATATCCGTCAGCGGCGAAACGAGATCGGTTTGGTAGGCGATGTGCAGCTTGGGAAGATGCAGGTTCACGCGCCGCGGCGTCGCGTGGGCGAGCGCCGCTGCAAACGCCTCCGGGAGCGTGCTCTGCATCGCTAGGCCGGTGCCGCGCTTCGGAAGGACGACGTACATCGCGAAGCGATCTCCACGATAGCCAAGCCGCACCAGCTCGAATCCCGACCCGGCGTAGTACGAGAACGTCGAGGTCTGATTCATGAAGGGGATGCTCGTCGTTGCGGTCGCGCCCATGAACGGGCCGGCCGATGTTAGCGCCGGCGTAAACGCCTCTTCCCACAACGCCTTGAAGTAGACCGCGTTGGTCACGATCGCTTCGGCGCCGCCGAGGCTGTTGAGGATCGTCGGAATGTGCCCTTTCGTGCGCTGGCTTACCCATCCGTTGATTGTGCGCAGCGCGTCGGGGCTGGCGAAGTCGAGCGACGTGACGTCGGCGCCAAACGCCGCCTTCGCCTTCTCGACGAACGACGTTTTGAGCGAGAGCCCCTGGCGAACCCACAATGCATTTGCCAACTCGAGCGCGAGATCGGAGTCCTCGCGCGGAAGGCCGGCTCGCAGGTTCTGCAACGCGCACGCAAAGTCCGACGGATCGACCGGCGGTACGACGGAACTCTTGACGAACGCTTTGGCCGTCGCTCCGCGAGCACCCAGATAGACGACGCCGAGCGCCTGCGCGATGCTAAACGGCGAGATGAAGACGTTCTTGCCGCCGGCAGCATGCAGGAGCGAGAAGCCGAGATCGTTCTGTGCCGTGACCACTCGCGTCTGCGTCATTGGCGCCACCTCCGAGCTGCATTTCACCGGGACGTCGGCGGCACCCGCCGAGCAACCCCATGCGAGAAACGCGAGGGCGACCGTAAAACTCGCCGCAACGGCACTACGCATAACTTCTAAGCTCGATTCTGTTCTCGTCCGGATCCGAAATGTAGATCGACTTCCCGTTTCCACGCGCTCCGAAGACCTCGATCGGGCCCTCGTCGATCGTGGCCTTCATCGCCCCCGCCCGCGCGACGATCTGGTCGATGTCGCCCTCGACGACCAGGAAAATGATTCAAGTTCGCGCCGGCTTGTGTTGCCGCACCCGGCTGCATCTTCGGCGAAAAAAGATCGATGATCGTGCCCTCATTGATCCGTAGCGATGGGAACTTCACTTCTCCGCGGCGATACTCATCGAGTCGGACCGGCTCGAGCCCCAAGCCGTCCACGTAAAAGGCGAGCGACCGATCGATGTCGGACACGTTGAGGACGATGTGATCGAGAGACGTAATCTTAAACATCAACGAGCGGAGGTTTCATGTGCCGTAATATCAAGACCTTGTACAACTTCGCGCCGCCGGCAACGCAAGAAGAGGTCCGGGCGTCAGCGCTGCAGTTCGTGCGAAAGCTGAGCGGCTTCAATCGCCCCTCGAAGGCAAACGAGGCGGCCTTCGAGCGGGCCGTCGACCGGGTAACCGGCGCGGCCCGCGAGCTGCTCGACTCGCTGATCACGCAGGCGCCTCCGCGCGACCGCGGTGCGGAGGCCGCAAAGGCGCGAGAACGCGCGAAAATCCGTTATGGGCGCCAAAAGAAGCAGGCGGGCGTTTACTCATCGCGTAACCGTTCCGAAGCGTAAAGCGCACTTCGCCTCCTAGAGGCAACGGAAGGATACCGAGATGAAACAGACCCGAATCGGATCCGCAGCGTTAGCGGTCGTCATCGCGACGGTGGCGTTTATTTCTTTTGGAGCAGGCTACATGACGAGGCCAAGTCCAGTCGCCGGCGCGTCGTCGTATCCTACCCCGCCTACAAAGGACGGCAACCCCGTGGGGTTCACGTTAACCGAGAAGGCAACCAGTGTAAAACCGTCGGGGAAGCCGCCGAGCTGCCTTACCACCGCCGCGACTTGCAATATAACCGTCTCGCATTCAACTCAAGCTGCATTCACATGCACGTCCGGTTACTGTGCAGCGTACAGCGGCAAGGTTACTCTCAAACTGATATGGCCCCACGAGCCCCCTAGCCAGCACACATATAACACCTACAGCCTGATATCCTCACCGTAGAGTCTCGCGGGCAACAGCAGCTGCAATCGACGATTGAATGCCGGCAAAGGCGCGCTCGAGGCGCCGTTGCCGGCATCCTCCTCGCTGCGGTGCTCGCTTCGGCCGGATGCTCGCGCGCCACCGGTCCGGCCCGATATGCTTCGCCTCACGAGCTCCGAATAGCCGACGAAGCCGATCCATCCTCGCTCGACCCGCTGCTGGCGCACGATCAAGTGACGATCGGCTTGGACTTGCTCTTCGTTCAAACGCTGGTGGGACTCGACGCGGCGAATCGCCTCGTCCCGGTTCTAATAACCCGCGTGCCGACGCGAGCGAACGGCGACATCTCGCGAGATGGGCGAACGATCGTCTACCACTTGCGCCGCGGCGTCCGTTTTGCCGACGGAAAGCCGCTGACCTCAGCTGACGTCGCCTTCACCTTCGCGGCGATCGAGGATCCGCGAAACCCGGTTCTCAGCGAGGATGCGTATCGTCGCGTCAGCTCGTTGACCACGCCCGATCCCCACACCGTGGTCGTGCGCTTACACGCTCCGTGGAACGCAGCCGTTCGAGAACTCTTCGCGCAATCGGACTTCGCCTTCGGCATCCTTCCCAGGCACGCGTTTGCAAGCACTTCGTTGCGGGGCGCACCGTGGGAGGAGCACGCCTTCGGCACGGGACCTTTTCGCGTGACGCAGTGGCGTCGCGGCGATCGTATCGTGCTCGAGCCCAACCCATACTACTCCCCTCGGCCGAAGCTGACGCGCATCGAGTTGATCATGATTCCGGACTTCAACGCGGCTTTGGTCGCGTTACGCTCCGGAGAGATCGATCTCGCTCGAGTCTTATCGTCACAGGCCTTCGAGGCGGCGTCGCTTACGGGAATTCGGACGGTGGCGACTCCGATCAACGGTACCGATATGCTCGCGCTGCAGACCGCCGCGGCACCGACCGACGATCTGCGAGTCCGCCGGGCAATCGCCCAAGCGCTCGACGTCCCCCAGATCGAACGGCTGTTCCATGGCCTCTATCCGCGGGCCGCGACCTTTTTACCGCCGGTCTTCGAGTGGCACGATCGAAATCTCACGCCGGTCGCACACGACGAGCCGGCGGCGAATGCAAATCTGGATGCCGGGGGTTGGCATCTGGAACGCGGCCTGCGCACGAAGAACGGCAAACCGCTTCAAGTACTCTTCGTGACGGCGAGCGGCAGCGCCGCCGGCGTGGCCCCGATCGTCCAGCGCGAGCTTGCAGCGGTAGGAATCGACATGCTCGTCAAGACGTTTCCGACGACCGATTTCAACGCCCCCGCGGGCCCGATTCGCAGCGGCCGGTTCAACCTCGCGCTGCAAGAATGGATCGGCGGCGCGGATGCCGAGCAAAGCGTCGTCTTTTCGTGCGCTCAAGCCCATGAAGGCGACAATATCTCGCGCTTCTGTGACCGCGACTTCGAGCAGGCCTTCCGGGATCAAGCCGTTACCTCCGACCCGCGGCGCCGAGCCGCCGATTTTCGAAGGTTGCAGCGCGTCGTCTACGATGGTCTTCCCGCGGTAACGCTGGACTACCCGAACTACTTTGACGTC
>Ga0209167_10000877_pt1 | contig 19771 bp, 17 predicted proteins | sample Coa_R1_9_FD_187154 | JGI IMG/M metagenome (GOLD analysis project Ga0209167, IMG submission 187154) | Surface soil microbial communities from Centralia Pennsylvania, which are recovering from an underground coalmine fire - Coalmine... | ecosystem: Environmental > Terrestrial > Soil >... | reverse complement strand
CCCCCAGTCCCCACCCCCCCGACTACCGCGCCGGGATCGCGATCCCCGCGCCGAACGCGGCGTACGGCGGAATGGAAATCGGCAGCGTGCCGGCCACGGGAATCGTCCCGAGGATCGCGCGCGCGGCCGCCTGCTGTGACACCGGGAATCCACCCCAGGCGATGACGTAGGCCGGCACCGACGGCACCTGCTGCAGCAGATACGGATTGCCGAACGCCACCACGATCGGGCGCGTCCCCCGCTGCGCGAGCTGCTGGATGAACGCGACCACCGGCGCGTCGACCGCGACCGTCGTGATCGCCCAGAACTGGCCGACATACGATCCGACGATGGTCACGTCCGCGGAATCCGCTTCGCTCATCAAGCGGAAGGGCACGTCCCCGGGATTGTCCGCGTCGATGAACTCTGTCCGCAGATTGGGGAATGCCGGACGAAGTGCCGCCGCGAACGCGACGCCGGCACCGAGGTCGGCCCGGTGTGCAATGGTGATCGACAGGACACGCGCAGCGTGGGTCAGCCGTCCGAGCGGCAGTGCGTGCAGCGAGTCCCTCACCACGGTGATCGAACGCTCGGCGACTTCGCGCGCCACCGCCTGGTTGGCGGAGTCCCCGACGATCGTCCGCATCGAGTCGAGATGCGTATACCGCTGGCGGTCGAGTCCCAGTTGGTGCTTGAGCGCCAGCAGGTGGCGGGCGGACGAATCGATCCGGCTCTCGCTGTAGCGGCCTTCCTGCACACCGGCCACGATCGCGTCGATCGCCTGTGTGGCGTCGGCGGGCTGGATCACGACATCCACACCCGCCGCGACCGCGCGCTTACACGCTTCGGCGAGACCGAAGTGCGCGAGTCCGCCCACCATGTCCATCGCGTCCGAGATGATGAGCCCGCGAAACCGCATGTCCCCGCGCAGGAGTCCCGTGAGCACGGGCGGCGACAGCGTCGCGGGCACGCCGGTGGAGTCGAGCGCCGGCATCGATCCATGGAACGTCATGATCGCATCCACGCCCGCGCCGATCGCCGCCCGGAACGGTACCAGTTCCACCGAATCGAGCCGGGCGCGCGACGCGCGGACGACGGGAAGCGCGAGATGCGAGTTGATCTCCGTGTCGCCGTGACCCGGGAAGTGCTTCCCGGTGGCGATCATTCCGTACGCCTGGGCACCACGAATGAACGACCGGCCCATCGCCGCGACGAGCCGCGGATCTTCGCCGTACGACCGTGTGTTGATGACCGGGTTGGCGGCGTTGTTGTTGACGTCGAGATCGGGTGCGAAGTCCACCTGTACCCCGAGCGCGCGGCCCTCGATCGCGGTGATGCGGCCTTCCTCGTACGCGAGCATCGTGTCGCGAATCGCCCCGAACGCCATCTGCGGCGGAAAAATCGTCGCACCACCGAGGTCGATCGCATTGGGCAGGAAGTACCCGCCCCGGGCGCGCTCGCCCGCCCCGTACTCGAAGTCACTGCTCACGAGCAGCGGAATCGCCGCGGCATGTTGCAGCGCGTTCAGTTTACTCGCGATCTCCTCGGGTGACCCGATGGAGATGAGGAGTCCGCCCACCCCTTCATCCGCCACCAGATGGACCAGCTTCCGCCACACGACCGCATCGGTGGGCGTATAGTCGCCGAGCAGATTCGGCCACACCATCTGTGCAGCTTTCTGCCGGAGCGAGAGCGTGGCGAGCACGGAATCGGTCCATGGATCCCGCCCCGGCGCCGCAGGCACGCCAGCCGGTGCGCCACGTGCACGTGCGCCACCAGCGGGTGCCGGCGCCGCCGCCGTCTGCGGAACTGGATGATGCCCGCACGCGAGGACCAGAAGCCCAGCCGCGATAACGGCCGATGTGCGTGCAGATGGAGGGGCCGGTCGCGACCGGCTCACACGCCAGGGGCGAGACCAATCATCTCTAGGCGTGTGGCCGGCTTGCGGGTCGGACCTACTCGGCCGATGCATAGTCACCGGCTACGGACTACTGGCGGCAGGGTCTCGTTACGACGCCCCGCACCCTCACCGGCGCCGGCCCCGCGAACGCAGGTGACTCGTATCACTGTTGGGCAATCGGTGGCATTCACGGAGGCAAGCAGAGGCGAGCCGTATCGTCCCTGGTAGGGGGCGGTCGCGACCGGCCCCTACCGATGTTGCGCCGGCACGGCCGCGTCTCATGCCGCCATACGCGCCATCGCGCGCCCAAGGCGCCGCGGCAGCGTCACCAGTTGATCGTACCCTGCTTCGAAGTATCGACGTCCTCGCCGTGGCCAGCCTTGAAGAGAAACGCCTCGAGATTCTTGGTGAGGAAGCTCCGCGCCTGCGGATCCATCACGTTGAGCCCATAGTGATTGATCAGCATCGTCTGCTGCTTGAGCCACTGCCCCCAGCATTCCTGGCAAATGCCGGCAACGACGCGCGCCCCGAGCGGCCCCGGAAACGGCGGTTTGGCGAACCCCGCCCGGGTCTGCCCGCAGCGGGTGCAAGTGATGTCCATGCTCGGAATGTAAGATTCCGCCGTTGGCGTTGCTATGGCCCGCAGCATTGTAGCCCACGCCGGCGGAGGTACAACCCGCGAATACTGAGTGACTCACGTCACCCGACGACGGTCGCTATGTTTACGCATGGCGATGACCAAGAGCCGCAAGTCAGCGTCGAAGCGTTCGCCACTCGTCAAGCGTGGGCCGGCAAGCAAGCGACCCCGTCGTAAGAAGGGACGTGCGTCGCTCACGATGCGTGGACTGGACAACGGCTCGGCGCGTGTCAGCCAATTCGCGGCGGGCGCCTTGGCTGTGTTCACGCGTGGGGTTCACCGCCAACTCGCGGTACTTGCCAAGAAGAAGATCCCGACCGCTGCAATCGTCGACGGGCAGATCGTCCGGGGGATCCCGCGAAAGGTTGGAACCCGATATGTACTCGATGCGCTGCAAAAAGGCAGTCGCAGCTAGTCAGGCAACGATACCGCTGACGGCTTGACCACATTGGCACATCGGCGCCCGTGCCTGGTTATTGTGTGCGGTCCGAATGGCTGCGGCAAGTCGACCTTCGCCCGTAAAGCGGCGGGCACCGCCCGGCTTCTGGGCACCACAGCGATCGACCCGGACGACCTGACACGCGAAGCGCTCCGCGATGATCCGTCGCACTCACTGAGTTCCGCCAACATCATAGGCGTTGAACGGGCGGAAAAGGCAGTGTGGCGAGCCATCGCTGAAGGCGCGAGCGTTGCCATCGAGACGGTTCTGAGCTCGGACAAGTTTCTACCCATAGTAGCGGCCGCCCGCCGGCGCCGATTCCACTCGCGTTTGGTGTTCGTCGCCCTTCCGTCAGTTAGTCTCGCCATCGCCCGCGTGAAGGCCCGCGTTGCGGACGGCGGCCACGACGTACCCGAGGCCAGAATTCGTAGTCGCTGGACGCGCTCTCACATCAATTTGAGACGGTTCGCGTATCGCGTGGATGATCTATTTGTATTTTCGAACGCCGCGCTCAATAAACCACTCTTGATCGCGGAGCGGATTGGAAGGCACAATCCGGCCAAACCTCTTACCGAGCCACCAAAAGCTTCCGTCCGCCGTCTCGCGGCTAAGCTTCAGCACCCATGCCCGCCGCCCCCGACGTCCACAACCTGATGGAAGAAGCCGACCGCCACATCACCTGGGACATCGTCGCCTTCCGCCGCCTGACGAAATCGGAGATGATGGGCGCGATCCGCTATTGGTACGCGAAAGAGAAACGCAACCCGGCTCGCGGCGAGCGCATTACAATCGTCACCGCGACGACATAAAAAAGCCGGCCCCTCTCGGAGCCGGCTTTTCGTTACTTCGAGCGGTCGTTACGCCCGCGCGTACTTCACGGTCGCGAGCTTCACCCACGACAGCATCTTGATGTACACCCACCCGATGTCGAACTCGTACCACTTGGCCTTGAACTTCGCCGAGTGCGGGTCGTGATGGTGGTTGTTGTGTAGCTCCTCGCCACCCAGCCAGATCGCGATCGGCGAGATGTTCCGGCTCTCGTCCTTGACCTCGAAGTTCCGGTAGCCGAGCGCGTGGCCGACACCGTTGATGATCCCCGCCGCCCAGAACGGAATCCAGATCATCTGCACGCCCCACACGATCGCGCCCACGAACAACCCGAACAGATAGAGGTCGATCAGCAGCATCAGGAAGATGCCCAGCACGTTCCGCCGGTCGAGGATGTGCCGCTCGAGCCAGTCGTTCGGCGTGCCCTTGCCGTACTTCTCGAGCACCCCGGGCTGCCGGATCGCGTTCCGGTAGTAGAACGCACCCTTCACGACGATGTTGCGGAGCCCTTCCAGCAGAGGGCTGTGCGGATCCCCATCCCGGTCCGCAAACGCATGATGCTTCCGGTGGCAGGCCACCCACTCCTTGGTCACGATCGACGTCGACAGCCACAGCCAGATCCGCATCGGCACCGCCGCAATCGAGTGGAACGTCACACTCCGGTGAGTCTGCGCCCGATGCAGAAACAGCGTGACACACACATTGGTGATGTGTCCCGCCACCACGACGAAAACGATGGGAATCCACCAGTGCTGCGAGAGGTACCCGTAACCTGGCAAAGCATGCATAGCGTGTGCGCTCCTGTGAGACACAGATCATTGTCGCGCCGCGGCCTCGGAACACGCCCCGTCGCGCCACCACCCGCCACCTGGACCCCGGCAACTGGCCGCCGGCGGCAATCCCTCAACTTATATCCCGCCGGACCGCCGTGCACGTTCTGCCGAAGCGCCGGTCCCTTGGTCTCGCGTTACGCCTCTATTGAGCCACCGGATGCCCAGGCAACCCGCTGAGTCCGCCTGTCGTCGCGGGTCCGGCCGTCCCCGCCCCCGGAGGTGGTGTGCCCCAGGTGTCGTTGGATGGATCCCAGTCGGGAACGAATGGGTCCGTCCATAGCCGGGCGCCCACAACCGATTCCCTGACCGCCACCGTCGCCGCGAACTCTCTGCCTCGTGCCCATATGTCCACCGGGAGCGACACGTCCTGGGTGGAGCCGTCGCTCAGCTTGAGCCGGAGGGTCACAGGGAAGACGATCGACGTATTCCGGCGCAAGTAGATCACCGCCGTCCGCTCCGCCGGATCCGCCGGCGCGCCACCCGCGCCGCCCGACGCCACCGGCGCCACCGAGCTGTCCGTCGTTCGCACCGCCGGACCCGGCGCCCCGCCCATCGCCCCCGCGGTCGGCCGCTCGCCGGCATGGTTCACCACGCTGTCGATCCCGATGTCGAGTACGTCGTCGGAATAGAAGAACCCCCGCCAGAACCACGAGAGATCCTGCCCCGACACGTTCTCCACCGTGCGGAAGAAATCACCCGGCGTCGGATGCTTGAACGCCCACCGGTGCACGTACTCCCTCAGCGCGAGATCCATCGTCTCCCGGCCCACGACGTTGTCGCGAAGGGTCAGCAGCACCGCGCCAGGCTTCCGGTACCCGATCGCCCCCAGCGCCGCCCCTTCGATGTGGTCCGGCGCCGCCATCAGCGGCGACTGGATCCCACGCTCGACCACCCCGCGCCACGAGGCCATGTACGCGTCCCACGAGCTGCTCCCCGGCACGCGCATCTCGTTCGCGAACGCGTTGATGTAGGTGTTCACGCCTTCATCCATCCACGCGTACCGCCGCTCGTTCGACCCCACGATCATCGGGAACCACTCGTGCCCGTGCTCGTGGTTGATGGTCCCGAAGATCGACGCGGGGTCGTCGGTCCCGTAGTGCACCATCACGAACATCGGATACTCCATCCCGCCCACCGGACCCGCCACCGATGTCGCCTGCGGATACGGGAACGGCCACACGAGATGCGAGTAGTGCCGGATGGTCCACTGCGTCTGCTCGGCCCCGTGCTCCCACGCCTGCCCCGCCCGCGGCTCCTCGTAGTACGACTGGCACAGCACACCGCCGGGATTCCCGGGGATCACGCCCGTCGACACCGCATCCCACCGGAAATCGGGCGCCGCGCCCCACGCCACATCGCGCACGTTGGTCGCCCGGAACCGCCACGTCCGCATCCCCAGCCGGTGCGCGGTCTTCGCCGCGCCGGCCTCCGCCGCCGTGATGACCGGCACCACCACCGTGTCGCGCGCGGCCGCCGCCAGCCGCTGCCGCTCCGATGGGCTCAGCACTTCGGCGGGATTCTGCAGCACGCCGCTCCCGCCCACGGTGTAGCCGGCCGGCACCGTCACCGCGTAGTCGATGTCGCCGTACTCGAGATAGAACTCGCCCTGCCCGATGTACGGCTCGGTGTTCCAGCCGCGCACGTCGTCATACACGGCCATCCGCGGATACCACTGCGCGATCTCGTACAACACGCCGTCACGTCCCATCCGGTCGGCGCCATGATCCGGCACCTCGAACGAATAGTGCACCACGATCGTGAGCTTGCCGCCATGCGGCGCGAGCGGCTGCGCCAGATCGAGCCGCATCATCGTGTCGTCGGCTTTCGGCGCGACCGCCGCGCCGTCCGCCGTCACGTCGCCCAGTTTGTACCCGCCCACGAAGTCGCGCGGACCCCATCGCGAATCCGCCGCGAACACCGCCGAGCCTTTGCTCCCCTGGCGGAACAGGTTCTGGTCGAGCTGCATCCACACCCACCGCAAGGTGTCCGGCGAGTTGTTCGTGTAGCGGACGGTCACCGTCCCGTTGATCGACCGCGTCGCCGTGTCCAGCGTCGCCGCGATCGTGTAGTCCGCCCGCTGCTGCCAATACGCCGGCCCCGGCGACCCCGACGCATCCCGGTACTGGTTCGGACCCGGCCAGTCCATGCGGTCGGTCGTGTAGAACGGATCGTTGCGCTGCTCCACGTACACCGGCGCCTTTCCGCCCGTGGCACCGGCCTCCTGTGCCGCGGCTGGCCCGCCGGCCACCGCGACGACCGCGGCGAGAACGAACCCTTGCGTCACCAACGCGCGCCCGAACCTCAAACGCCCCCCCGGCATCCGCCAATCACCGCATTCCCCAACCCCCAACCCCCAGTCCCTAGTCCCTAGTCCCTAGTCCCCAGTCCCTAGTCCCTAGTCCCTAGTCCCTAGTCCCTAGTCCCTAGTCCCTAGTCCCTAGTCCCCAGTCCCTAGTCCCTAGTCTCCAGTCCCCAATCCCGATTCCCCATTCCCATCCGCCGTTTACGCCGCCGGCGCCCCGGCGATTTCCAGGCTGGACACGACGCCGGTCCGTTCATCCACCACCGCGATGCGGTGCGCGTTCGTGTCGGCCACGTACAGCAGCTCCCGGCCCGCGTGATGCGCGAGCCCGCCCGGCTCGCGGAATCCGCGGATGAATGTCTCGGCGGTGCGCGCGATGGGATCCACCCACTTCACCGCATCGTTGTACGTATCGGCCACCAGGACCCGCCCGCTGGGATGGATCGCGATCCCCTGCGGATGCTGCAGCCGCGCGGTCTCGCTGTCCCCGTCGCGATCGCCGAAGTCGAACAGCCCGGTCCCCACGATCGTCCGCACTTCGCCGGTCGGCCGCCCCGCGTCCGGATCGTCCACCGCGAACGTCCGCACGGAGCTCGACTCGGCATCCACGAAGTAGAAGCGACCGCCATCGGGCGACGGCGTCAGTCCCATCGGCTGCGCCAGCAGCGCGTCCCCCGCCGGCCCGTCCGTGATGTCCTCCCCTCCACTCCCCGCGACGACGTCCGCGCCCGAATGCGCTCCACCCCCGCGCAACGACCAGATCTGATGGGTGCCCGCCATCGCCACGTACACGGCGTCGCCCGCGACCGCGACATCCCACGGCGATGACAGCGCGCCAGCCGTCCGCTCGCGGCGGGTCCGGAGCTGATGCCCCGTGCCGGCCACGGTTCGCACGTCGCCGCTCGTGAGGTTGAGCGCCCGCACGGCGTGGTTCTCGATGTCGGCGATGTACACGGTCTCACCCTGGAACGCGACGCCGGCAGGGCTGTTGAACCGCGCCTCCAGCCCGTCCGCGAACCCCGGCACGCCGTCACCCACGACGTGCGTGACCACCATCCGCCGCCCGCCGCCCCCGCGTCCCTCGCCATACACGCCGGTCAGTGACCCCACCAGCACGCGATGATGTCCGGTGTCCGCCACCGCGATCAGATCGCCATGCACGGCGACTTTGGCCGGGTATCGGAGGGTGCCCGGCGGAACCGGATCGGCATCGGGCGGAAACGCCAGCAGTTGCCGGTCGATCTCCCCGCGCGGATCGTGGGTCGCGATCAGGCGCTCGACCAGCGGCGCCAGCATCTCAGCCGTGAACTCCCCCGCGTGCGACCCGAGCACCGCGCCCGCCGGATCGACGAACACGAGCGTCGGCCACGCCCGCACGGCGAAGCTGCGCCAGATCCGGTACTGCCGGTCGTTGACGATCGGGTGCATCACCCCCAGCCGCCGCGCCGCGGACCGTATGCGTGCGGTCTCCCGCTCGGCCGTGTATTTCCCACTGTGCACGCCGATGATCGCCAGTTCCGCCGGGAACCGATGCTCGAGTTCCCGCAGTTGCGGTATCACATGCTGGCAGTTGATGCAGCCGTACGACCAGAAGTCGAGCAGAACGATCTTGCCGCGCAACCTGTCCAGAGTCAGCGCCTCTCCGGCGGTATTGATCCAGTCCAGATTGGCCGGAAACGCCGGCGCCCTGACGGGCGGCGTGGCAAGTATCTCGTGAACGGCCATTGAGTGAGAATATAGATACAGCTTTGCGGTATTAGCTTGCCGCCATGCCAGCCGTTCAGATCGGTCGTCGCCCGGGCGGCACGTTCGAAAACCCATGGGGACCGGCAGCCCGCTTGCAAGGCTTCGGCGCGGCTCTCAAATGGATGGTGCTGAGGCCGGTAACGCAGCCCGCACACTCGATCAGCCGCCGCGAGTTCGCCGCACGGTTCCCGCTGGTGAGTAACGACTTCCCCGTTCCGCGCGCGCCGGCACCGGATCTCGTGATCACGTGGATCGGTCACTCGAGTTTCCTCATCCAGATCGGCGGCCGCAACATCCTCACTGATCCGGTGTGGAGCAACCGCGCATCCCCGTTTCAATGGCTCGGCCCGCGGCGCTGGTCTCCGCCCGCAATCCCGTTCGCGAAACTCCCGCCGATCGACGCGGTCGTGATCTCCCACGACCATTACGACCACCTCGATGACGCGACCGTCCGCCGCCTCTCGCGCCTCGATCCCCCGCCACGCTGGTACGCCCCGCTCGGCGTCGGCTCATGGCTCGAACGGCGCGGCGCACGCGGCGTGCGGGAGTTCGATTGGTGGGGCCAGGATGTTTGGACGGATCCCGGATTCCCGGCGCCGCTCACGCTCATCGCGACGCCGGCGCAACACTTCTCAGGACGCGGCCTGACATCCCGCAACCACACGCTCTGGTGCGGATGGAGCATCCGGGCGAACGACCGCGCAGTGTGGTTCGCCGGCGACACGGGTCGCCACCCGGCCTTCGCCGAAATCGGCGCCGCCGTCGGCCCGCTCGACGTTATCCTGATGCCGGTCGGCGCCTACAACCCGCAATGGTTCATGGGGCCCGTGCACATATCGCCCGAGGACGCAGTCGTTGCGTTTTCTGAGACGATTGCCACGCCCCCGCGCTCCGATGGACGCGTCCCCGTCATGGCCGCCATGCACTGGGGTACGTTCAAATTGACCGATGAGTCCATGGACGAACCGCCCGATCGCACACGCCGCGCATGGGCCGCGGCCGGCTTGCCCCCAGACCGCCTCTGGATCCCCGCGCACGGCGAGTCTCGCACGCTCTGACGTCTTCTGAACCGCTCCGCCCGTGGTATATTGGCCGTCGTGAGCGTTCCCGTATTGCCCTGGGCCGCCGCGTTCGCGGCCATCGCAGCGGGACTCGTCCTCCTCCGCCTGCTCACGTCGCGCCGGTACGCGCGCGGCCGGCCCACGCGACTCCCGCTCGGTGCCGATGGAATCATCGTGGGCGCCGGCCCGATCAGCCTCCCACCCGATAGCGCACCCGGCACGCGCCAACCCGCGGTCCTGCTGCTCCACGGTTTCGGCGACACGCCACAGACGCTCGCCCACCTCGCCGCATATCTGCACGACCACGGCTGGACGGTCCGGGTCCCGCTCCTCCCCGGCCACGGCCGCACACTCGGCGAATGGGCGCGCACACGCGCCGCCGATTGGCTGGATGCGGCACGCACCGAGTTGGCCGCCCTCCGGCGCCAGCATGACGCGGTCGCCCTCGTGGGATTGTCGATGGGTGGTGCACTCGCAACTGTGCTCGCGGCCGAGGAGTCGGTCCGCGACTCCGCGAGCGGCACGCGCGACGGACACACCGCGAGGATCGTTGCCCTGGTCCTCATCGCCCCGTACCTCGCGATGGCCTGGTGGATGCGGACACTGGCCAGCCTCCACCGCGTGATCGCTCCGGTAATGCCGTACGCCTATGCCGGAGGCGGCCCATCGATCCTCGACCCCGCCGAACGGCAGCAGAACCTCGCCTACGGCGTGACGACGCCGCGACTCGTCAATGAGCTCGCCTATGTCGTGCGCGCGGCCCGCGCTGCTCTCCCACAGGTCACGATCCCAACGCTGCTCGTCCAGTCCCGTTTCGACAACCGCATTCGCCCGGCAACCGCCGAGTGGGCGCTCGGTGCCCTGGGCTCGCCAGACAAACGCCTGGTCTGGATCGACCGCGGCGGACACGTCATTACGGTCGACCACGGCCACGAAGAGGTGGCCTCGTGCGTAAATGATTGGTTGGCGACCCATATGTAGGAGACCGATGTAGGCCCGGTCGCGACCGGCCCGCAGTACCGTTCGCTGCCATACCAAGCCAGCTGACGAGGGCAGCAGGCGCCGTTCGCGAACGGCGCAACGATGCCGGCCAATGATCGAATCGACAGGATTAGCCCGCCGTACCGTTCGCTGCTACACCAAGCCAGCTGACGAGGGCAGCAGGGGCCGGTCGCGACCGGCCCAACGATGCCGGCCAAGATCGGAACGACAGGATCAGCACCGCACCAGGGGAAACAACATGGCAGTACGGATCGGGGTGCCGAGGGAAACGGACGCGCGCGAACAACGGGTCGCGGTGGTACCCGACGGCGTACGCGCTTTGGTGCGCGGCGGCGCATCCGTCGTCGTCGAGCGCGGCGCCGGAGCCCGGGCATACTACGGCGATGCGCTCTACGAGACGGCCGGCGCCACGCTCGCCGGCGATCCGGCCGCGATCTACGACACCGACGTCGTGGTCAAGGTGCAGCGGCCCACGCCGGACGAGATCGCGCGGCTCCGCCGCGGCACGCTTCTCATCTCGCTCATGGCCCCAGCGACCCACCCCGAAACCGTTCGCGCACTGCTGGACGCCGGGGTGACCGCGCTGGCCCTCGAGCTGGTCCCGCGCATCACCCGCGCGCAATCCATGGATGTGCTGTCGTCGCAGAGCACGGTCGCCGGCTACAAGGCCGTGCTGATCGCCGCCGATGCGCTGCCGCGCCTCCTGCCGATGATGACCACGGCCGCCGGCTCGCTGCCTCCGGCCAAGACGTTCGTGCTGGGCGCCGGCGTCGCCGGCCTCCAGGCCATCGCCACCGCGCGCCGCCTCGGCGCCGTCGTCAGCGCTTTCGATGTCCGCGCCGCCGCCCGCGAACAGGTGGCCAGCCTCGGCGCAACCTTCGTGGCCGCAGAGTCGGTGAGTGCCGACGGCGAGACCGCCGGCGGCTACGCCAAGGAACAGTCCGAGGACCAGCAGCGCCGCATCGCGGCCGCCATCGGCGGACACATCGCCGGCATGGACATCGTGATCTCGACAGCCCAGATCCCGGGGCGCCCCGCACCCCGGCTCATCAGCGCCGAGATGGTGCACCGGATGCGGCCCGGCTCCGTCATCGTCGATCTGGCTGCCGAAGCCGGAGGCAATTGCGAGCTGACGCGCCCCGGCGAGACCGTGGAAACCGGCGGCGTGCGCATCCTCGGCCCGCTCAACGTCCCGAGCATGCTGCCGTTCCACGCCAGCCAGATGTTCAGCAAGAACGTCGTCACGCTGCTGCAGCATCTCATCAAGAACGGTGCGCTGGCCATCGACATGACCGACGAAATCACCAGCGCCATGGCCGTGACGAACGGCGTGACCGCATGACAGGACGCAGGACGGCACGCGACTCGTTTCCCATAGGGAGAAAGGAATGGAGATAACGACGATTACGGAGTTGTACGTGTTCGTGCTCGCGGGATTCGTCGGGTATCAGGTCATCACCCGGGTTCCGCCGCTCCTGCACACACCACTCATGTCGGCCACCAACGCGATCTCGGCGATCTCCGTCGTCGGCGCAATGGTCATCGCCGGTGCCCACTACAACCGCGTCAGCACGATCCTCGGCTTCATCGCCGTGGCGTCGGCCACGGTCAATGTCGTCGGCGGATTTCTGATCACCGACCGGATGCTCCGGATGTTCCGCCCGGCCGGTCGTGGCGGCTCCGAAGCGCCAGCCGAAATAACTGCGGCGCCCGGCACACCCGTCGCCGCATCCGCGGGCACCGCCGCCAGCGCGGCGCCGGCGGCCGGCAGCGCCTCACCCACGGCGCGGTAGCCGATGGCTCGCACGATCTTCATCGAGACGACGTATCTCGTCGCGTCGGTGCTGTTCATCCTCGGGCTCCGCAGTCTCACACGGCCCGAGAAGGCGCGCCGGGGAATGCAGATGGCGGCCGCCGGAATGGTGTTCGCCATCATCGGCACGCTCATCAACCACGAGATCGTCGACTACCACTGGATCGTGCTCGGCATCGCGGTCGGCGCGCTGATCGGTTACCCGCTCGGCATGTGGGTGCCAATGACGGCAATGCCGCAGCAGGTCGCGATCTCGCACATGTTCGGCGCACTGGCGGCGACGCTCGTCGGAGTCGCCGAGTACTACACGGCGTCAGGGATGGTCGGGCCGGGACGGATGACGGCGCTGGGCTTCGAGACGCTGTTCGGGGCGCTGACCATTACGGGGAGCCTCATGGCAGCCGGCAAACTGCAGGAGGTGCTGCCCGGACGGCCGCTGACGTTCCGCGGGCAGAATGTCGTCAACATCGCGCTGTTCGCGCTGACGGTCGGGATCTTCTTCTACCTGATCGGCCATCCCGGCAACGCGACGCTCTTTTATGTGATGCTGGCGCTCAGCCTCGCGATCGGCGTCTGCATGGTGCTCCCGATTGGCGCCGCCGACATGCCGGTGGTGGTCTCGCTCCTCAACTCGTATGCCGGCCTCGCGTCGGTCGCGACGGGGTTCGCGATCGGCAACAACGTGCTGATCATCGCGGGCGCCCTCGACGGCGGATCGGGATTCCTGCTCTCCGTGCTGATGAGCAAGGCGATGAACCGGTCGTTCGGCAATGTGCTCTTCGGTGCGTTCGGCACGCCGGCCGCCGGCGCAGCCAAGACATCGGCTGGACTGACCGCCCGATCGATCTCAGCGGAAGACGCGGCGCTGCAACTCGCCTACGCGAGTCTCGTCGTGATCGTCCCCGGCTACGGCATGGCGGTCGCACAGTCGCAGCACCAGGTGCGGGAGCTGGCGGAGCAGATCGAGGCCCGCGGCGGTACCGTGAAGTATGCGATTCACCCGGTGGCCGGCCGGATGCCCGGGCACATGAACGTGCTGCTGGCCGAAGCGAATGTCCCGTACGATCGGCTCTACGACATGGACGAGATCAATCCCGAGTTCGAGCGCGCCGACGTCGCGCTCGTCATCGGCGCCAATGACGTCGTGAATCCCGCAGCCCGCTCGGACCCGTCGAGTCCTATCTATGGGATGCCCATCCTCAACGCCGACAAGGCGCGCTCCGTCATCGTCCTCAAGCGCAGCATGAACCCCGGCTTCGCCGGCATCGAGAACGAGTTGTTCTTCAAGACCGGCACGAGCATGCTGTTCGGTGACGCCAAGGCATCACTGACAAAGCTGATCACCGAGGTAAAGTCGGTGTAGGGACGGTTGTTTTCTACTTTCTGCTTTCTACTTTCTGCTTTTCTACTTTCTACTTTCTACTTTCTACTCTCTGCTTTTCTACTTTCTGCCTTTTCGCAGTTGCAGTCGTTTTTTCTCCTCTCCCCTCGCTCCTCTCTCCTATCTCGTGCGTGGCGGCTGAAGCACCGAGGGCCGGCTGCACTCGCAGCCGGCCCTCGGTGTTTCATCCGCCATACACGTTCAGCTCCCCGTCGCACCGCCCGATGACGACCCCGGTCCGAATACCGGACGCGGTGGTGCCGGCGGTGCCGACGGATGCGTGACGCGGTCGACGAGCCCGGACGCCATCTCGCCGAGCTTCGTGACGCCTTCGCGCGTTTCCTGCGCGACCGCGGTCGCCACACGCGCGACACTCGCACCCGCCGCCTGCGCGGCATTGGTCACCGCCTTCTTGACCGCCGCCTGCTGCTTTGGCGCCTTCCGCTCGATCGTGTGCACGGCCTTCGTGATCGCCTTGCTCACGGCCTTGCCCGCTTTCTTCGCGCGAGCCCGCGTCGCGCTCACGCGCTTGGCGACGCGTTTGGTCGCACGCTTTGCCGTACGCTTGGCGGTACGCTTCACTGAACGCTTCGCTGAAACCTTACGCGCTCCCTTCTTGGCCGTCCTGCGGCGAGACTTGGACCGTTTGGCGGCCTTACGGGAAGATTTGCGCTTCGTTGCCATGGATGCAGCTCCCGAGAGGTGGGGTAATCGCGGAGTCGTCAAAAAGATCCGCAGTGGAGGCCGTTAGAGCAAGGCGGGCCGCGAACCGCGAGCGGCGAGCACCCGCCCTCACAGGCGCCCCGATGCGCCCCCCGCAGCCCCGGGGTGCGCGGTATATTCGTCCCCTTGGCTGGATCCGCTGGACCGGGTCTCGGCCGCCACCTCTTTCCCGGCCGGGAGCAAGCCCCCGATTTATGAGCCTCCGTCTCGCACTGCTGAGTGCGCTCCTGGGACCCGTCCTCGCCGGTGCTGCCTGCAGCGGATCCCCCGCCAAGTCCGGCGGGGCCGGGGACAGCGCCACCCAATCTGCCAGCCCGCCTGCCCCCGCTCCCGGGCCGGCGGCGGCTCCCGCCGGCGCCAACGCTGACCCCGACCAGGCGGTGGCCGGCAACGGCGTCCCCGCAGGCTTCATCGGGCGCACCGATGACGCCGGGTCGCCCATCTCCGGGGCGAAGTACACCGCCGCGCCCGGGGGCACCTGGGAGATACGGACAGGTCCCGCGCATATCCTGTACTCGCCGTCGCTGGTCGCGCACACGCACTACACGGTCACCGCGACGATCGGCCAGGTCGAAGCCCCCCGCCACCCGGAAGCATACGGGATCTTCATCGGCGGACAGCAGCTCGACGGGCCAGGGCAGCGGTACACCTATTTCCTCGTCCGCGGCGACGGCGACTTCTCGGTCAAGGTCCGGGATGGTGACGACGCCCGCACGGTCCTGCCATTCACGCCCAGCCCGGCAGTCCCCAAGGCCGATGCGTCCGGCAAGGCCACGTACACGCTGCGTGCTACCGTCACCGATGACCGGGCGCGGTTCTACGTGAACGACCAGTTGGTCGCGACGGTCGACAAGGCGACCGTGCCCACGGACGGCATCGCCGGCCTGCGCATCAACCACAACCTCCACGTGATCGTCACGCCGGCATCGCTGGCCTCACCGAAATGACCGCCGGATAGAGTCACGGGTCCGTGTACAGCTATCTGCAGTTCGCGCTGATCACGTTCACGTCGATCCTGTTCATTGTCGACCCGATCGCGGTCATCCCGACGTATCTCGTCATCACCCGCAACGAAACCCCCGAGCAGCGGGCCCGCACCGCGCGGCGCGCCTGCATCGCCGCCGGCGTCCTCCTGGCGGCGTTCGGGTTCGCGGGTCGTGTCATTTTCCAGCTCGTTGGCATCACGCTCGCCGCGTTCCGCATCGCGGGCGGCGGGATCCTGTGGCTGATCGCCATGGACATGCTGCGGTCGCAGCGCACGACGCAGGAGACGCCGGCCGAGATCGTGGAAGGCCAGGAGAAGGACGACGTCGCGATCACGCCGCTCGCCGTCCCGATGCTCGCCGGCCCGGGCGCGATCACGACGGTCATGGTGCTCGCGGGGCAGGCCCACACGGCCGCGCGCGCCGCCGCCGTCTACGGCGCGATCGCGCTCGCCGCGTTCATCTGCTGGGTCGTACTGCGGGTCAGTGATCGCCTCATCGTCCGGCTCGGACGCACCGGGATCCAGATCATGACCCGCATGATGGGTCTCTTACTGGCCGCGCTGGCGGTCCAATTCGTTATCACGGGAGTACAGGATGCGATGGGGAAGTAGCGCGTGGGCGCTCGCGGGCGCCGTTCTCTTCACGGTCCCCGGACGGGCCCAGACGGCGCCGGCCCATGTAATGCCGGCCCAGCCCCTCGCCGGCTATACGGCCGCCGATGCCGCCGGCGAATCCGCGGCCGAGAGCCGGGTGATCGCGCAGCCCGACACGGCGTCCGCCGATTCGATGTCCCGCGCGCTCTCCCGCGAGCCGCACATGGCCGGGACGCCGGCACAGGAGCGCACGCGCGACTATGTGGTCGGCCTTCTGCGCCGCTGGGGGCTCACCACCGAGGTGCGCGCGTACGATGTCTACATGCCGCAGCCGGTCTCGGTCCAGGTCTGGCGCCTCGGCTCACCCACCGCCGCCGACTCCCAGGAGTTGTCGCTGGCCGAGGGCCCGGTGCCGGGCGACTCGACGTCGTCGGCGTTTCCCCAGGTCCCCACGTTCAACGCCTACAGCGGGAACGGCAGCGCCGCCGGTGAGGTCGTGTATGTGAATTACGGCCTGATCCAGGACTACGCGCACCTCGACTCGGTCGGCATCTCGGTCGCAGGCAAGATCGTGATCGCGCGCTACGGGCATTCGTTCCGCGGGATCAAGGCGCGCGAGGCGGAGCGCCACGGCGCGGCCGCGCTGCTCATCTACAGCGATCCGGCCGACGACGGTTATGCGCGCGGCGACGTGTACCCCGAGGGCCCGATGCGGCCGGAGCAGGGCGTCCAGCGCGGCAGCATCATGAACGACAACGGAGATCCAAGCACGCCAGGATACCCGAGCACCAAAGGCGCGCGCCGCGTCGATCCCGCCCAGATGGCGGTCCCGCACATCCCGGTCGTGCCCATCTCCTACGGCAACGCGGCGCGGCTCCTGCGCGACCTGCGCGGCAATGGAAATGCGCGACCCGGCGCAGCGGGCAGTCTCGCCCGCAGTGAGGCGCGGTTCCCGCAGTCGTGGCAAGGCGCTCTGCCCTTCCGCTACCACGCCGGCCCCGGTCCGGTGCGAGCCCGCGTGTCATACACAAGCGAAACCGGTCCGGCCGGCTATCACACGATCTGGGATACGTTCGCGGTGATCCGCGGGACCGAATTCCCCGACGAAATGGTGATCGCCGGCGGACACCGCGATGCCTGGGGGCCCGGCGCCGCCGACAACGTCAGCGGTGTCGTGAGTGTGCTCGAGATGGCGCGCGCACTCGCCGCCGAGGTGCGCGCCGGCCACCGGCCCAAGCGCACGATCGTGCTCGCGACGTGGGATGCCGAAGAATGGGGACTGATCGGATCGACGGAGTACGTCGAGGATGATTCCCTCCGCCTGCTGCGCGGCGCCGTCGCCTACTTCAACCAGGATGTCTCGGCCGACGGTCCGGTGTTCGGCGCGACCGGGTCACCATCGCTCCGCGCGATCACGCGCGAGGTCACGCAGATGATACCAGACCCGGACGCAGGGGCCGGTGTCAGCATCTACGACGTATGGCGGGGCGGCGATCCCTTGACGAGCCCGCGGATGGATTCGGGCGGACCGGAGTTCGGCGACCCGGGCGGCGGCTCGGATTTCGCCGGCTTCGCCAATCACCTCGGTGTCCCGATCCTCGCGTGGGGTTTCGGCGGCGCCGGCGGCGTGTATCACTCCGCGTACGATGACTACAACTGGGAATCCCGCTTCGGCGACCCCGGGTACCGGCGGCACGCCGCGTCGGCTCGCGTCGGAGCGGCGCTGCTGCTCCGCATGGCCAACGCCGATATCCTGCCGTACGACTACGGCGAATACGCGCGGACCATGCGCGGATACCTTCCGGGCATCGATGCCGCGATCGCGGCGCACGGATGGTCCGTGCAGACCACCGCGCTCGCACAGGCGATCGCCGGCATGGAGACCGCGGCCGCGGCCTGGTCCGGAGCGCGTGACTCCGCACTCGGGGGCGGCATGGGCGCGAGCGCGGCCGCACCGCTCCGGCGTTCCGCCGGCCCCGCGACTCGGCCGGGCACCGCGGCGCTTCGCGCGGCGAACGCGGCACTCATGCGCGTCGAGCGCGCCCTCACTCGCCCCGAAGGACTGCGGACGCGCCCGTGGTTCCGGGGTCTGATCTACGCCTCGGATGAGGACAACGGGTACGCCGACGTGACGTTCCCGTCGGTCACGGAAGCGGTGCGGTCCGGCGACTCGGCGCTGGTGGCACGCGAGGTCGCAGACCTCGCAACGCGGTTCGGCGCGGCGTCAGCCGCGCTGCGCGATGCCGCTGTCGCGGTGCGGCCAGCCGGCCGCCGCGAATGACGCCGCGGCGTCCCGTCCGGCCGGCGTCGCGTTAGCCGCCCGCGGGTCGTTGGCCCGCGCGGTGTCGCCGCGCGCCGCCCGGTCCGCGACCAGCACGCCCAGCGAGTCGTCGGCCGCCGGGTCGAGATCGACGTCGGCGCTCACGTCCGGCTCGACGACCGGCGTCGGCGATCGCGGAGGCTCGAGCGCGATCACCGCGTCACGCGCCTGAGCGGCCGTCACGCCGCTCACCGCACCGCTGCACGCGCAACCCAGCCGCGGGCCGAGGTCGATCAGCACCGGCGCACCCGTGATCAGGTACTGCGCGAGTTCCGCGGCGTACTCGACCTCCCGGATTTCCACCACCGACCGCGGGATGAACGGCAGCGCGTCATCATCCTCGTCGCCGGCACCGTCGCCGGTATCGTCGCCGCCGGCGTTGTCCGCGGCCCGTGCCGTCCCATCCTGTGCCTCCAGCAGGCTGTCGATCGGCAGCCCCCCGGGCAGTGAGTGGCAGCGCCGGCGATCGGGCGCGAAGAATGAGTTGAACACCAGCGGCTCCTCCGCCACCACGATGCCGCGGTCGGTCAGCGACGCGTAGAACTCTTCGGGCCGGACCTGCCGGTCGATCGAGGGCTCGTGGCTCGCGGACGGACACGTGCCGACGTAGGTGATGTCGATCGGCGTGTCGCCGTACAGCTCCCGGAGATACCGCGCCGTCGCGACCGGTGGCGCCACGAACGACACGAGAAATGGAAGCAGGTCCGCGCCCGGTCCGAGCAGACGGTCCCGTACCCGGCGGCAGGAACAGAAGATCGCGCTGGGCAGCGTGCGCGTCGCGAGCCGCCGCGCGCACCCTTCGGCGATCAGCTCATCGCCCCACGTCGCCGGAATCGCCGCCGCGTAGCCTGCGGCCCGGCACGCATGGGCCACCTGCACCGGAGTGGCCGGCCGCGCCGCCAGATACCCGTCCGCGCCGATGATGACGAACGGAGTCGGGGATGTTGCCGGCGCACTCTCGCCGCGCGATGCAGGAGCGATGGGACCTCCATCCCGATGCGTTGGACGCTCTCAGATAAAAGCAAGCGGAGCCCGCGGTCGATGTCCAGCGCACCACGCACGCGCGCGCATCGCCGGCTCGTGCGCGGTGAGCGGGCGGACGCAATGACATGTCACGGTGACCGCATCGCGGTCACATTGGGGCGATGTTGTTGTTGTCCCCTTTCCCCTTTCCCCCCTTCCCTTTCCCCATTCCCCATTCCCCTTTCCCGTTTCCCCATTCCCCATT
>Ga0209167_10000876_pt1 | contig 19815 bp, 14 predicted proteins | sample Coa_R1_9_FD_187154 | JGI IMG/M metagenome (GOLD analysis project Ga0209167, IMG submission 187154) | Surface soil microbial communities from Centralia Pennsylvania, which are recovering from an underground coalmine fire - Coalmine... | ecosystem: Environmental > Terrestrial > Soil >... | reverse complement strand
GACGTCGGCAGCTGGGACCAGGTCGACTCGCTGATCGGTGCCACGGTCGCGCGCCACGGAAGGCTTGACGTCATGGTCAACAATGCCGCGACCTATTCCGCCACCGCGTTGCTGCAGACCGAGCCCGCGCAATGGGAGCAGGTGATGCGCGTCAATCTGACCGGCATGTTCAACGGCTGCAAGCGCGCGGTCCAGCAGATGATCACTCAGGAGCCGCGGCAGGAGGTCAGGGGTCGCCTGATCAACCTGGGATCCCAGCAAGGCATCGTCACTTCGCCGGGCGACCTGCCGTACGGTGTGAGCAAAGCCGGAGCGATCTATATCACCCGCCAGATCGCCGTCGACTATGCCAAGCATCTCATCGTGTGCAACTGCATATCTCCAGGGAAGATCGTTACAGGCGCCGCAGGACTGGCGAAGGACCCGGCACGGCTGGAATATCAGCGGCGCCGCACGCCGTGGCCGCGGTTCGGCCGACCGCAGGACGTCGCCAATGCCGCGGTCTTCCTGGCGAGCGACCGAGCCACCTTCATCACCGGCTCGAATCTGGTCATCGACGGCGGCTGGCTGGCGGGCTGATTGCCGCAACCCGGTCCGGAGCGTTTGCTGTGTCAACGGTTCGCGATCGCGTAGACCTTGCCCTGGTAGGGTGGCTTGTCGAGTTGATCCAGTGCCATCACGTACACGGTTTTCTCGTCCGGGCTCAATGCCAGATTCGGGACGCCCGGTGAGGGCAGTTGCAGCGTCCGCAGCTGCATTCCCGCGGCATTGACCACAAAGATGATGCCGGCGAGCGGGGCATGGACGTCGCGCGGATTCTGGCCGATGTACAGCAGCCCCTTGGAATCGATCTTCACGCCATCCGGATAGATGTGGCCGACGTGATGCGTGAGCTCATCGAGATCCAGAAAGACCCGGCGGTCCGAGAGCGACGCATCGGGCCCGATCTTGAATTGAATCAGCCGGTGATCTTCGGTCTCGATCGCATACAGGATCTGGCCGTCATTGGAAACCACGATGCCGTTAGCGCTGTGCACGTCGGCGGCCTCCTGGGTGATCGAGCCGTCGGCCGCGAGATAAAAGATCTTGCCGTCGATCACGGGGCCGGGTGCGGTGCCGGAGCACGTGAAGTAGATGCCCCCGTGACGGTCGGGCGCAAAGTCGTTGGGGCCGACGAAGGGATGCCCGTCCTTGTCGTGCGAGTAGGGCGGCAGATCCTGGCCGTCTGCGGAGATGTGGCCGATTGTGCCGCTGTCATAGCAGGTGGTGAGGAATTCGCCGCGCGCCGTGGGAATGACCGCCGAGGGGCCGCAGCCCGGCTTGGACCAGAAGATGCTGTTCTTCGTACCGTCCCAGGTGGTCACCGAATTGCGGTCGTATTCGACGTAGTAGAGCTTGCCGTGGTACCAGATCGGCCCCTCGGCAAAGTGCGCATCATCGTTGAGGACCCTGACGTCGGCGGCGCGCGCATAGGCCGCCGCGCATGCCAGGATGAGCAGGCCCAACAGATAGTTTTTCAAGGAACCTCCCTTCGGTCACGCCCCGGCGCCGCTGTGGCCCACGCGCTGCAGGTCCGCAGCAACCGTGCTTGCGGCGAGGAAAAAATGCCACGTCGCCCAAAATCCCGTGGGTGCCAGCAGCAGCAGCGCCCAGCGCAGTGATGCGGCGTCCGACCCGTGCGCGCCGGCAAACCAGTCGCTCAGCATCCCGACGAGTTGCGGCGCGACGATCAGATTGAACACGTTGCCCACCAGGCCCGACCAGGCCGTGAAGGTCGCGCGCATATGGCTGGGCGCCAGATTTGCCACCAAGGCCATGCAGGGGCCAATGAAGAAGTAGATCGCAGGGATGTATACCCAGAACATCACCCGGGCGACCCACAGCGAGTGCGTCCAGTACGCCACCATCGAGGGGATGGTGGCGCAGCCGATGACCAATCCCAGCGCCCACAGCACGCGACGTGGATCTGACATGAACGGCCGGGACATGAGCCAGGCGGCGGCGACCGTCGCGAGGATGCCGCCGATCAGATGAACATGACCAGTGATCGCCCCGGCCTGGGCAACGCTAAGACCGTAGGTTCGCAGCAGAAACGTCGGGGTCCACCAGACGAGACCCCATCCCCAGAGACAACAGACGCCGCTCCCCATGATGACGTGGAACGCGGCCCGCTGACGCCAGAGGAACGCCAACGACTCTGAGAACGAGGCCTTCCCGTGAACAGCGACGGCATCGAGTTGTCCGCGCCTTGGCTCGCGGATGGTCAGGAAGAAAAGCACGCCCAACAGCATTCCGGGCACGCCCAGGGCGAAGAACGCGCCACGCCACCCGTAGCTCTGTGCAGCGGCCCCCGCCACGTCCGCGGCGAGCCAGGCGCCGATGGGTGCGCCCAGAGCGAAGACGCTCAGCGCCATCGCACGTCGCTCGGCCGGAAAGTAATCCGACACAAGCGACGTCGAGGGTGGCGTCGCGCCGGCCTCACCCACGCCCGCCCCGATACGACTGATCAGGAACTGCCAGTAGGTCAGGGACAAGCCGCAGAGTGCGGTGAAGCCGGACCACAGAACCAGCGATGCAGCCACGATGTTGCGGCGATTGGAGCGGTCGGCGAGCCAGGCGATCGGAATGCCGCAGACGACGTAGAAAAGAGCGAGCGGAGGGCCGGTCAGAAACGCCGCGCCCGTGTCGGTAAGCTTCAGTTCGAGTCGGATCGGTTCAAAGACGGTCGTGACGACGTAGCGGGCGGCGATATTGAGGGCGTAAACCAGGCACATCACGATGAGGACGTACCAGCGCTGAGCGAGCGATGCGACCCCCGTTCGCGCCGTCGCAATCGCATTGCTGCTCAAGCTATCGAACCTCGCTTGCGCCACGGCTCTGCCCGCGCCGGTCCACTCCGCCGCCGGAGCGGACCGCCCGCCGCGAATTTGCGAACGGCCGTGCGCGCGCTCGGCGCGAAATGTCGACCCGGAAAACAGGTGGGCGTGCTTGCTAGGCAGTATGCAATGCGCTATATCCCCGATGCAACGCGCGTCGGTGGGACTTTCGCTGGCGTTGCCAAAATAAAATTCTCGCCTCCTGCGGCAGGTGGGGCGGTGATGCGAGATGGCGGCAATTACCATTGGGAGGGTCCGCTCAATGAAGATCAATCCGAAGTGCGCGGCCGCCGTAGCAGCTATTCTGGGAACGCGCCTGGGCGCAGTGGCGGCTGCCGATCAGTCCGCGGCCACTGAGGCCAGCACCCCCACCGCCGGACTCCAGGAAGTCGTCGTCACTGCACAGCGGCGCTCCGAAAACGTGCAGGACGTACCAATCGCGATTCAGGCATTCACCGGGGACACGCTCAAGGAACTGAACGTAACGAGTTTCGACGACCTGCTGCGCTATCTGCCCAACGTGAGCGCGCCATCCTCGGGACCCGGCCAGGACCAGGTCTTCATGCGCGGCCTCAGCGCCGGGAGCGTGGCAACCCAGTCGGGCGGCTCGATCAACAGCTTCCCGAATGTCGCTATCTATCTGGACGAGCAGTCGGGTCAGCTGCCCGGCCGCAACCTCGATGTGTACGCGGCGGATCTGGAGCGCGTCGAGGTGCTCGAGGGGCCGCAGGGGACGCTCTTCGGCGCGGGCGCTCAGGCCGGCGTCATTCGCTATATCACGAACAAGCCGAAGCTGAACACAACCGAAGCGAGCGTTTCGGCCGGTTACGGCGTGACCGCGGGGGGTGACCCGAACAGCGACATCACCGCGGTCCTCAATGTGCCCGTGGTCACCGACACGCTGGCGGTGCGCTTCGTGGCCTACAACGATCGCCGCGGCGGTTACATCAACAACGTGCCTTCCAACTTCACGCGTGAGCCGACTGACCTCGGCATCCACTACGCGAACTATGCGGCGGGCTGCGCGGCTACCGGGACCTGCCTGGTGCCGCCCGGGAGCCCCGTGATCAACAACGGAGCGCTCCTGGGCCAGGACATCAACCCGGTGACCTACGAGGGCGTGCGCGGCTCCGCCTTATGGAAGATCAACGACAACTGGAACGCGCTCATCACGCAGAGCTACCAGGACATGGATGCCGAAGGCGTCTTCTACCAGATGCCGCTGAGCTCAGACGGCGTGCCGCTTCCGCAGCAGTCAGTCACGCTGTTCAACCCCAGCTTCAACAAGGACAGATTCGAGAACACGGCTCTGGTGATTAACGGGCGATTGGGCGACCTCAAAGCGGTCTACGCGGGTTCGTATCTGGTGCGGAACGTCGACACACAGCAGGACTACACCAATTATGCGCGCGGCAAATATGCGGACTATTACCAGTGCCATGGCGCCGACCACGGATTGCCTGCGATGTGCTTCTCGCCGTCTACCACCTGGACCGAGGTCGAGCGCAACACGCACCTCAGTCAGGAGCTGCGAATCAGCACACCCGATGAATGGCGGGTGCGCGACATCACCGGCGTCTTCTGGGAAGACCTGCGGATCTATGACCAATTGAACTGGAACTACAAGACCCTGCCGCCTTGCACCGCAACCGTGACATTCGGATGCCTGACGGACATCGGGCCACAGCCCGGCTCGAGTGTAAACAATCCGGCACCCATTCGCGGTGACAATGTGGGCTTCTTTAATGACGTCAAGCGCGGCTATACCCAGACGGCGCTTTTCACCTCGCTGGATTTCGACATCGTTCCCAAGGTGCTCACCATCACGGCGGGCACGCGCTATTTCCATTTCGACAACGACGAGAAAGGCGCCGTGGCAGGCAGCTTCGGCGCGCCGGGCTGCTACGAGGCGGGACAGCCACCCTGCCTGAACGTGTCGACCAACATCGACAAGGAAGGTCTCAGCACGACCTACAAGGGCTTCAGGAGTCGCGCCAATCTGACCTGGCACATCCTGCCGGACGTGCTCTCCTACTACACCTGGTCCCAGGGCTTCCGCCCCGGGGCATTCAACCGCAACGCTGCCTGCTACATTCCCGGTACCGCCGGCGTTCCCCAGTACTGCTCGCCACTCGCCTACAAGTCCGACGATGTGACCAACAGCGAGCTCGGCTGGAAGACGGAGTTCCTCAGCCATCACCTGCAGTGGAATGGCGCCATTTACCAGGAAGACTGGAATAATGCGCAGGTCTCATTCTTCGATCCGGGTGTCCTTGGAAACGTGGGCTTCAACGCTAATGGCCCGAACTACCGCATCCGCGGTGTGGAGACCTCCTTCATCGCGCTGCTCACCGAAGGCCTCACGGCCCAGGGCGCCGCGTCCTGGAACAGCAGCGAGCAGACAAATTCGCCTTACCTGATCGCCAACAACCCCGCACTGTTGGCGAATCCGGCAACGGCGGGCGAGTACGGGAAGCCGGTCCTCACCATCGGGAATCCGTACGGGCCGCTCGGCACCCCGAGTGCCAACGCGCCGCCGTTCCAGTTCAACCTGCGCTTGCGTTACCAGTGGGCAATGAACTCCTACAACCTGTTCGCGCAGGCAGGTGCGACGCACACGGCACATTCGTTTACGCAATTTGGCAGCAACCCGTCGCTCTCGAGCGGCGGGGCGATCAGCACCAATCAGCTTAGATTCGAGAATCCGGCGTATACGCAGTACGACGCATCGGCGGGAGTCAACAAGGACGCCTGGTCGCTGGAGCTGTATGCGCAGAACCTCACCAACGTGGTCACGAGCACGTGGACGTCGACCGCGCAGTTCTCGCTGCAGCAGGAAATCACCAGGCCGCGGGTGCTGGGGGTTAGGCTCGGATACAAATTCTGACCGCGGACAGGCGGCGCGCTCGGATCACTCGGGAGGCCAGGCCATGACGTGCGGTGAGGCCGTGATGAAGCTGCTCGCGGCCTACGAGGTGGATACGGTGTTCGGCATGGCCGGGACGATGACGCTCGATCTGTATCGCGGCATCGCGCTTACCGGGATCCGCCACGTGCAGTGTCGCAACGAGCAGGGCGCCAGCCTCATGGCCGACGGCTACGCGCGCGCGACCGGCAAGCCCGGAGTCTGCACGATCATCGGCGGCCCCGGCGTCACCAACGCTGCGACCGGCATCGCCCAGGCTTACTGCGATTCGCAGCCCATGCTGGTGCTTTCCGGAGCGTCTGCCACCCTCACGCATGGGAAAGGCTGGGGAGCGATCCATGAGCTCGATGACCAGGCGGCGGTGACCGCCGGGTTCACCGCCTTCAGCGCCATGGTCCGGCATCCGGAGGAGCTGCCCGAGTTGATCGCGCGTGCCTATGCGGTGTTTCGTGGCAGCCGGCCTCGCCCGGTGCACCTGTCGTTGCCTCGAGACGTCCTGCCGCTTCCCGTCGACGCCGAGTGGAAGACCCGCCGCGCTCCATCCTTGCCGATGCCGGACCCTGCGGCGATCGACGAGGCCGCGGATCGTCTGGCGCGGGCGAAGTGCCCGCTGATTTTCCTCGGTGGCGGCGCCGTCGGCACGCGCAAGCCGCTGACCGAAATCGCGGAGCGCCTCGGGGCTCCGGTTCTTTCAAGCAATGCCGGCAAGGGGATACTGCCGAGTTCCCACCCCTTATCGCTCGGCTGCTCGCTCCTGCAGCAGGCGAGCCAGCAGGCACTGGCCGACGCCGATGTGGTGTTGCTGGTCGGCTCGGAAGTCGCCGCAGGCGACCACTTCCTCACGAAACTCGAAATATCCGGCGACATCATTCGCATCGACATCGATCCCAGGGAACTGACCTCGATGTATTCCGCGGCGGTACCCATTCAGGGCGACGCGCGTGCAGCGATGCACGCTTTGTCGTCAGCCCTGGCTAGCCGGAAGCCGACGGCGCAGCGGCCGGACGGCGAGCACCGAGTCAGCGAAATCCTCGCGCGCAATGCCGCGAAGATGACCGACCTGGAGAAGCTGCATGCGCGCGTGTGGAAGATACTGCGTTCAGCCCTTCCGGCGGACGCCATCGTGATGGGTGACGCCACGCAGATTGTGTACACCGGCACCTTTGCAATGCCGGTGGAAATGGAGCGCTGCTGGTACTACTCCGGCAATTATTGTGCCCTCGGTCCGGCCCTGCCGCTGGCCGTTGGCGCCAAGATCGGCGCGCCGCATCGCCCGGTGGTCGCCGTCGCGGGCGACGGCGGCATCATGTTCACGGTCAATGAGCTGGCCACCGCAGCGGAGGAACGCCTCGCGCTTCCGGTCATCGTGTGGAACAACGACGCCTTGAAGGCAATTGCGGACGGGATGGACGAGCGACAGATTCCGCGCATCGGTGTCGAGCCCAGGAGCCCGGACTTCCTGCGACTGGCCGAGAGCCTCGGCTGTCGTGCCACGCGCGCCGCGAACGCCGAGCACCTGGCGCAATCCGTGCGCGAGGCTCTCGTCGCGGATCGTCCGACCCTGATAGAGGTTCGAGAGGACAGCCCGTGGCTGAAGGTCTAGCCGACGGTGGGCTCAGCCCGGATGCAATGCGCGGGGACGGCGCAGCGGATTCTGATCGTTGATCTCGTCGCGTGGCCGATAGGGGGCCTCGAGGAAGGCCCGGTCCCCGGCATCGAGCTCAAGCCCCAGCGCCTCCACGGCGACCTCGAGGTGTGAGGTCTTCGCGGCACCCACGATCGGAACGTTGTGATTGGGGTTGCCCGCGACCCACGCCATCGCAACGTGTGCCGCGCTCACGCCTCGACGCGCCGCCACTTCGCGCACGCGGCGTGCGATCTCGCGATCGATATCGTCGCCATAGAATTCCTGGTGGACGTCGTGGGTCGTGCGCGCGGTGGCGGCGGCGCTGCGCGCAAGGAAGCCGCGCGCGAGCGGACTGAAGGTCGTGACGGCGATGCCCTGATCCCGGCAGTAGGGGAGCATCTCCCGCTCTTCCTCGCGATACAGCAGGTTGTACTGGCACTGCATGTTGACGAACGGCGTCCAGCCATGCATCGCCGCCACGTGGTTCATCTTCGCGAACTGCCAGGTGTACATCGTGGACGCGCCGAGGTAGCGCACCTTACCGGCGCGGACCGTGTCGTGCAGCGCCCGCATCGTTTCTGCCACGGGCGTATCTGCATCGAAGGCGTGGATCACGTAGAGGTCGAGGTAGTCTGTGCCCATCCGCGCCAGCGAACGGTCGATCGAGGTCGCGATGTGCTTGGCAGACAGACCCCGATCGCTCGGGTCGTCGCTCATCGGGTAGAAGACCTTGGTTGCGAGCACCAGCCGCTCGCGTCCGGTCATCTTCAGCAGGTTCCGGCCCACCACCTCCTCATTGCGGCCGGTGGAATACCAGTCGGCCATGTCGAAGAAGTTGATGCCGAGGTCGAGGGCGCGCCGCAGGATCGGAACCGAGTCAGGCTCGTCGAGCACCCAGCACTTCCAGGCGGAGCTGCCCATCGACATGGTGCCGAGGCACAGCTGCGAGACCTCGAGCTCAGTCTGCCCGAACCGGATGTAGTCCATGCGGGAGTCCTCAGTCGTACCAGCCAGGCGACTTGATCGCATTCTTGAAGAACGCGGTGCTGTGCCCGATCCACAGCTGCGCATTCTTCTCCTTGAGGAAGCGCTCGATCGTCTCCCGCGAGCTCGGGGTGGCCGTGCTCTCCTCCTCTTTCGGCATGCGGTGGAGCGGCCGTTCCTCGGCGTAGTGGTAGAGATCTCCCGAGAGCACGACGCCGCCGGCTTTCGCGAGCTTCACATAGAGTGACTGGTGCCCCGGGGTGTGCCCGGGCGTGAACTTGAGAATCACAGTGCCGTCGCCGAATACGTCGTGGTCGCCCTCAAACACCTCTTTGCGGGCATGAGCGAGCATGGAGTAGAGCGGCACGTACGCAGGATCCGCATTGACGCCGAACATGAAGTCGAGCTCCGCCTTCTGCGCAAGCCAGATCGAGCCCGCGTAGTCGCTGGCGTTGCCGACGTGATCGAAATGCGAGTGCGAGATGGCGAGGTAGGTGATGTCCGCGGGCGTCACACCGATATCGGCAAGCTGGCCCCGGAGGGTGTTGAACTTGATCTGCCCGTAGCCGCCGTCCACGTTCTCCCAGAGCGGCCGGCCCACCAGGCGATCCGACAACCCGGTATCAAAGAGCAGGATTCCCTTCGGGTGGATCACGAGGAAGCACGGCACGGACATGTTGGTATCGGCTACCTCCTGGCGCGTGAGGTTGTAGTCCTCGGGACGGTTGTAGACGAGCGTGCCGCAATCGATCACGTAGAGTCGTGGCGAGCCGACCTTCGGGAGCGGTGCGAGCCCTGGCGGGCGCGGCGCACCCGCGGCCGGTGGATCCGCCGCGCTGGCGGGCGCGGCGGTGGCGCAGGTCAGCGCGAGAGCCAGGAGGAGTGTGCGGCCGAACAGGGCGCGGCACGCGGTCAGCCGCGGAGCGATCTCAGATAGTGAGCGCAGCCGGGTTCCCGTCAGAGTCCAGAACGACAATTTCATAGTACCTGTCACCCTCTGCAAACGCGGCTCGTCCAAAGCCTGCAACGAGATCAGGCAGCCGACCCGCCGCGGAATATCAGCCGTCGCCGCGGCATGCGATGCGCACCCGACGTCCCCCGCACTTGAGTAGCGGCAGGATTTAGAGTTTAAGCCTGCCTGACGCTGCCCCATTTCCTGGACGGTTCGGCGCTAGAGATTCGCTGCTTCTGAGGTCCGTTGCTCCTGACGCTTTCTGGCGAACTCGATCGGTGTCAGGTTGCCGAGCGAGCAGTGGGGTCGATGCGCATTGTAGTCGATCCGCCAGGCTTCGATCTTGGCGCAGGCGTCCTCGAGCGACGTGAACTGCGGATGCGCACCGCGGGGTCGGAATCCTCAACAACGAGCTGTATATCGGGAGGGTCATCTGGAACCGCTTCAAGTGGGTACGTTCTGCGTCCGATTCGAGCCGCCGCCGCTGCGTGCAAAAATCCCAAGAGCGAATGGATCGTGTACCCGGATGAGTTCTCGCGCATCGTGCTGCAGGCGCTTTGGGATCGCGTGAAGGCACGCCAGAAGACACGCTCTGAAGCCATTGGGGATCGGGTCCGAAAGAGCTACAAGTCCGCTCTGCGCAATCGTACGGGCCGTAAACCGCTGTTCCTCTTTAGTGGCTTGCTTCGCTGTGGGTGCGGAGCGCGCCTGGTCATCTCCGATCGGACGCACTACGCTTGCAGCTCGCGCCTGAACGGCGGAGACGCTGCCTGCGCGAGTGATGTGCGCGTCAAGCGGACGGTCGTGGAAGGCGGCCTGCTAAGGGGTATCAAATCTGATCTTCTAACACCCGAGATCATCGCGGACATCGGCCGCGAGGCTCGACAGTCGCTGCGGACAGTGGCTCGTGTAATGCCCGCTCCTGACCCAAGGCGCCTGGCGTCCGTGGAGGAGGAAATCCGGAATCTCGTAGACGCAATTGCCAGCGGAGCGCTCAGCGCCTCACCCGCGATGGCGGAACGACTGGCCAAGCAGAAGCTGAGATGGCCGCTCTGAAAGTCGCAGCTCGTCCGGCGAGGTGTCAGCGTATACTGCCGCGCCGTCCAGTCAAAGACCGACAACACGGCGTAGCAACATCCAATAACTCGGGAGAGTCACCATGAAGACGATCGTTGGCAGAGCAATCGCGGGGCTGTGCGTTGTCGGGGCACTCAGCCTTGCAACTACAACGGCGGGCGCGCAAACGTCCGAGGTAAAGGAAAAGCCCCGGATGTACACATATGTCTCCAACTGGGCCATCCCGCGAGCGAAATGGGGGGACATGGCGAAAGACAACGCGACGAGCGCAAAGATGCTCGATCACGACCTGGCGGGCGGAGCGATTGTGGGGTACGGTGACGACACGAACCTGGTTCATACGCCCGAGGGTTCGACGCACGACAACTGGTGGTCGGCCATGTCGATGGCCGCATTGGTCAATGTCCTCGAGGAATTCTACAAATCCGGAGGTTCGGTCGCGCCGGTGCTGACAAGCGCCACCAAGCATTGGGACGGAGTGTATGTCAGTCGCTTTTATAATTGGCGTGCCGGCTCGTACAAGGGCGCTTACACTCATGTTGCCTCGTATAAGCTCAAGGCCGACGCACGAAGCGACGCGGTAGAAGTTCTCAGTAAGAACCTCGTGGTGCCCATGCTCGAGAAGCTGCTGGCCGACGGTGCGCTGGTCGAGTACGAAATCGATCAGGAGGCCATCCACACCGAGTCTCCCGACACGTTCTGGATTACCTACATCGCTGCCAATTCCGAAGGGCTGGACAAGGCGAATGAGGCGTTGCGCCAGACGTTGAAGGCGACTCCGTTGGCTGGGCCTGCCTTTGGGTCCATGGTGGACCTTGCGCCGCACCGCGACTATCTGTCCCGAACGAGCGCTACGTATAAATAGGTTTGGGCGGTTCCGAAGCTCTTAGAGGGAGTGGGAGTCCGGAGGGGATCGCTGGCGCTCGCGCGGCGGCGACCCCTCAGCTGCGCAATCGCAGTAGGCGACGATGGTAGCGATATGTCAGTCGCCCGCCATCCTGCGGTGTGTCGCTGGCGGCCGGACTTAGCGGCTTAACGCTGACTGCCGGAAGTGGTAGCGGGGGCAAGCTTGTGGCGTTGTTTGCTGCGGCTTCCGCGCCGCAGAACGTGGTAGCGGGGCAGGACTTGTGCTGTCCCTATATTCCCACATTCCGCCCCGCTTGAAGTGATTCCAGCCCAGACGGCGCAGCACCGTAACGTGCTGCGCTTAAGGATAGGCGGCTGCTGGCAGAACCGGAGGTGCTCGCCTGGTCGAGTCCCAGCGGTTCAATGCGTGGCCGCTGGTACGCTAGCAGCCGCACCTAAATGGAGTCTCGATATCGCCAGGAGCACCATAAACAGCGAGAGGGTGAATGCGGCGCACGCGACAATGAATGGCCGATCCACGCCGGTATCGGTAATCGACCGCGCGGTAAAGTCGCCGGCGATACCGGTCCACCAGTAGGCGAACAGCCCAACGTCCATCACCACGTGACCGATCATCCCGGGAATGAGCGATCTGGAGGACCAGGCAAGAAGCCCCATCAGTACGCCTGCGCCAAACACGATGGGGATCATTCCCGGCGTCGCCCAGGCTTTAGTGAGATGCAGAGTCGTGAAGAAGAGCGAGGAAATCAGAATCGCAACCGTCGCGCCGTGGCGCTGTTCGATCGGGCGCTGCATGTAGCCCCGAAGACCCGTCTCCTCGCAAATTCCCGCAGATGTGGCAGAAACCACAACTGCGAGCCACCTCAGGGGCTGAGTGGGGATGAAGGAAACATCATAACCGTCACGGAACGCCGCCATCGGAAAGGACACAAAGCGGAAAAGCAAGACAATTGAGGCATGAATCGTAGCGGCGAAAAAGAGCGCGGCGATAACGCCCCAAAACCATTGCGTGGGCGACAGCCTGCCACGACGGAACGCCGTGGCGCGTGCGGCTTGCGTTGTGCGTGGAGGACCTCCTCCGCCTGTCCACCAGAGAAAAAGCCCCAGGAATATCGCTTCGGCGAGCGAAGCGAGCCCCACGCCAAGGTTCAGAAGCAGCAGCGGCCACACATTGATAGCAGCAAATGTAATTAGAAGGCCGGAGATGACAGCCCGCAGCGAAATGGTCAAGCTCGCCCAGCTGAGCGAGCGGTCATAAGTTGTCATGGTAGAGACAAGCTTAATGGTTCCCGGTACTCCGCCCCGTTCGGATTACCGCGTCCCGCGCAGACCTAAGCCAGGAGTTCTCGAGCGGCTCCCAATAGTGCGCTTTCCATCCCGACGCCAAAACCTCCGCCTCGCCTTTGGGAAAGCCGGTATGGTCAAATACGATCTTGGTTCCGGAACCTTGCGCCACGAGCTCAAATTTCGCAATCGAGTAGACGCCGGGGAGCCCAGCCGCCGGTTCGCCAGGCGTGCACGATTCCTTGTTCGGTGCAAGTTCGACGTGCGGTCCCCCACTGGTTTTTAGAAATTTGTCCCTTCCTTTAAAATAAAGGCCATGCAACCTGAAACGGGCAGGCAAGTCACCATCGCGCTTTACGCGGTGGCAATGGCAGCCGTCATCGTCGGTGTGGATTTCGCGTTCTTCAGAAACCGATTCTGGGAACGGCTGACAGTGAACATTGGCATTGTTTTGGTTTTCGCAGCGTTCTACTTGAGATTCCTCCGGCGTTGACGAAGAAGACGCGGCAGTGCCTCTTTTTTTCTCCGCTTGTGCAGGCGCAATTCGCACTCGCTTAGCGCGGGCAGGTGCCATGACCAGACGGCCCCGGTTTTAGACGGGATTCGCGGTGAGCAACTGCCGGAGGCAATTTTAGTTTGCAACTTTCCTGAGCCGACCGCGACCGATCCCGGTCTGATGAGTTACGAAGACGTGGTAACTTTCTTCCACGAGTTCGGCCACTTGATGCATCACATTCTCGGCGGACAGCCGTCATTAACTGGTGAACATCGGTTCAGTTGAGGTGTCCGATTTTCTGTTTCATCGGATGCGTAAGTCGGAAGTTGCCAAAGGCCGACCAAGTGCCACCCGGCTCCTGCGACTCCACCAGCACCGTCCATGTGCCGCTTGGTTTGTCCCTTTGGAAGGTGTCGCGCAATGTTCCCGCCGCATATGGGAACGCAACGACGAGGCGTTCCCCATCGCGATGACCTGTTGCGACGACACGCGCCCCAGCCGCGCCCCACTTATCGAGCCAATGAACGATGAAATCGCCTGCCTTGTCGTCGTAGCCGAAAAACACGTCAGCTTGATATTGCGATGGCTTTGCCGCGTCAACTATATGGACCTGCAACCAGGTGCCACCCAAAACTCTCCTGCCAACGGCGTAGTACTTGATGGCTTTATTGCCGAACGTGCCCTCCATGTTCCATGGGCCTCTCAAATCGTCTAGGTATGTGTCATCGGGTGATGGCGCCCCGGCCAGCGTCATCACCGGCACAATTGACGCGGTCCACGTGAGGAACGCCGCTGACAATAGCCCACGTCGTGGACTTGAAGCTCGTCTGCGCACGCCGACCGCAACGCAGGATCTTGGTAGACGCACTTATCTGACCTCCCGCAATGTCCGACGCTTTGCAGCGTACTCGCGCACGGTTTCCGGCGGATTGTCTTCCCTGAAGCGGACATACTCAAGCGGCAGCTCCAGGTCAAAAGCGGGCGTCAACCGACTGGCATCCACTGATTCTTCTGCGATGCCGCGGGGACTGCCGTGGGCTAGACTTTGAATTTAGTGGTAGCGGGGGCGCGCTTCGAGCCCTATGCCTCTGCGCGCACTTACAACGGCCTACCGGATATCGAGTATCCCTTCCACGATCGCACCATCACGGTCACGCGCTGTGGCAGGATCTGTATGGGACCGTTGAAGATCAATCTCAGCCAGGCTTTCGCCGGCCAGAGGGTGGGAGTGAAGCAAGTCGAGGATAAAATCTGGCTCGTAAGCTTTATGCGTTACGACTTGGGGTTCTTTGATCACGAGACCTGTCGGATCGAGAGTGCGGCGAACCCATTCGCCGCGAAACTTTCCACCCATGTCTCCGGTATAAAACGTTACCTAGTCCAACCGGAATGGACCCCGGTTGCGATGGCAGCGGGGGCACGCTACACCTGAGCAACGGTGGTCTCATGGCCACGCGGGTGCGGCTGCTGTAAACCGGGCTTGCCCACAGCGAATCGGCTGGAACCGGCCAGAAGCAGTCCCTCAGTTCCACGAAAATGCCGCCCGGAAGCAGACAGTCCCGGCCCCGGAAATCAAGTCCGGTTGCCATCCCCCTGAGCATCCACGACTATCTGGCGGGACTAGGGGGAAACTCACCATGGTCGAGCGCGCCTGCGCATCTCGAGCAGCGTTTCACACGCTGTCTTTATCAGCTAGCCAACCCGCATGGTCAAACTCATGAATCTTCCTAAAAGCTGCACCCTCGTTACAGGGCTCTCCCTTTTGGCAACCTATGCGATAGCTGATAATCCTCCGGCGCCCCAAGTTGTGCCGGACCCAAGCCTCGCCGTCTATGCGAAGCCGCAGCTACTCGTCGAGCTGCGGGACAGGCGCAGGATTCACCTTTTTTGCCTTGGCAACGGATTGCCGACCGTAATATTGACGGCTGGTCTGGGTGACTGGGCAGCGATCTGGAACAATGTTCAAGAGCCCATTGCACTCAAAACCCGAGTGTGTGCGTGGGATAGGGCAGGTTTGGGATACAGCGACCCGAGCTCGGCGCCTCAGGATGTCAGCCACACAACAGCAGACCTGGAAGAAGCGCTCAAGAACTCGGGAATCGATGGGCCCTATGTTCTAGTTGGGCATTCATTCGGTGGCTACGAGAGCCTGCTCTTTGCCGACCGACACCCTAGTCAGGTTCTAGGGATGGTGCTCATAGACCCGAGTTTTCCAGATCAAGACCGGCGCTGGAGACGCGTGGCCCCGAAGTTTAGCGCCTTCTCAGTCAAGTACCTGGATCAGCAAGTCGCCGCACTCAAAAAATGCGCTGCCGAGTTGAAGAGCGGACGCCTTACGACCGAATCGCCTGACCCCGACAAATGCTTCGACTACGAGCCAAGCTACCCACCAGGGCTCAAGGCAGCCTTGATTCAACTCGATAAGAATCCGGCTCGCCTGATGACAGAAGCGTCCCTCTTTGACCAGTTTCCCCGTAGTTCTCGAATCGTTGTGAACCCGGAGCGAAACTATCGATCAATGCCGATTCGCGTACTAACCGCGTCTGACCTACTACTTCCTCCGGACACACCGGCTGATGTAACTACGGAGGTGCCGAGCATTGATGTCGAATGGCGGCGCGCTCATGATGCGATGGCAGCGCTCTCAACAGATGGGATCAACACCCTGGTAGAAGGCTCCAGCCACTATATTCAGAACCTCAAGCCCGCCGTGGTGATTTCGACTGTTGATGAGGTCATCGACAAGGTTCGAGCCACACTGGCGGCCTCTCAGCAGCACTAACGAAAGTCAGACGCCACGAAGCGGTCAGTCGTGAATGGCAGAGGGGTCACGAAGCGACCCTTGCCTCGCCTGCTCATGCTCGGCTCCGGGTGATTCGTTCGGCAGAACCGTGTCCAGTCATCGCTCCCCCACGTAGACGCACGCGGGGCCGCGACCTCCCTGCGGGTGGGGAAAATGTGAGCAACTGTAAGGTTCCCGTCGCTGGCGCCGTTGCGGCGCGCCGGCTAATGCGACCGACGAGCATGACGCGCGACCAAAGAGGATGAATTTGCTGGCGTATGAGCTTGGCGCGACTTGATAAGGTCGAGGATCTTCAATCCCGTGATGCTGCGGGATGCCGTTGGACCCTTGTCACGAGACCGCGCAGCGTCTAACGTCTTAGCCTAAGAAGAAGAGCAATCCGATGATTCCTCAGAACGGCCGACCGGCCGGCCATGTCGTATGCCGCTCGCCGCGGAGCCATGCGGATGCGCTACGGCATAAATCAGAAGAAGAGATCGGGTAGGGCGTGAGCCATGTGGCTGCGCGAGATCTTTTTGGGAACGCGCTGGGCGGGGCCATTGGGTTGGCCGATGGCCGCTGCGCTCGCCATGGTTCTCTCGTTCGGCCTGACGGCGCAGGCCGCGCAGCCAGTACTGCAGCGAGGGTATGATGCAGGCGTTGCCGGCGCAAACCTAGCCGAGACAACGCTCAACACGTCGAACGTCTCGCCGAACACATTCGGCCTCGTATTCAAGCTGCCGCTCGACGACAGCGTTTTCGCGCAGCCGCTGTACGTCCCGAACGTTGCCGTGCCGCAGCACGGGACGCACAACGTCGTGTACGTCGCGACGATGAGCGACACGCTCTACGCCTTCGACGCCGATGCCGGCGGTGCACCGCTCTGGTCGGTGAATTTCGCGAGCCGCGTCGGCGCGCTGCCGGTTCCGATCGCCCGCTTCGTGTTCCAGAGCAACAAAAACATTGTCGGCAACCTCGGCATCCTGAGCACGCCGGTAATCGATCCGTCCACCCACATCCTTTATCTCGTCGCCTGCACGCTGGAGAACAGTACGTTGGCGTATCGGCTGCACGCCGTCGACATCACGAGCGGTGCGGAGCCGTATGGCCCCGGAGTGCTGATCTCGGGCAGTTACGGCGGCTCGACGTTCGATGCGCGATACCAGCTCCAGCGGGTGTCGCTGGTGCTCTCGGGCAACCATGTCGTGTTCGGGTTCAGCGCCGTCGAGCAGGAGTACGCCGGCGGCTACGTCGGGTGGGTGATGGCATACAACAAGCTGACGTTACAGCCGAGCGGCGTCTTCGCGACCGTGATCATCGGCAATCGGGGAGGCGGCGTGTGGCAGTCGGGCCGCCCACCGGTGGTCGACAGCTCGGGCTACGTCTACGTATTCGTCGGCAATGGTTACGGCAACGGATATGACGGCGTCAACGACTTCAGTGAAAGCGCACTGAAGCTCGATCCCGCGAACGCGCTGAGGCTGGTCGACTGGTTCACACCCGGCAACTGGAGCTACCTGGATAACAACGACCTCGACCTCAGCAGCTCCGGTCCGCTGCTGATCCCGGGCACGAGCCCCGGCATGCTTGCCGGCGGGGGCAAGAGCGGCGACTTTTACGTGCTCGATACCGCCAATCTTGGAAAGTTCAACGCTACCGACAGCCAGGTCGTCCAGAAGGAAAACATTACGGCGGGAGGAGAGATCCGCGGCGGACCGGTGTACTGGCAACGATCCGCCGTGAACGGCGGTCCCTTGCTCTACAACTGGGGAGCGTCGGACTCAATCAAGGCGTATCCGTTCAACGGAACGAAGTTGGCCGCCAGCCCCAGCGCCCAGGGCAGCGGCTCCCAGATCTGGCCCGGGGGCATCCTCGCGCTGTCCGCCAACGGTGAGCAAGAGGACAGCGGCGTGCTGTGGGCTACGGTCGCGACGAGCGGCGACGCCGAGAACAATCCACCGGTCCCGGGGGAGTTGCACGCCTTCGATGCCGCGAACGTCTCCCACGAATTGTGGAACTCGACGATGAACGCGTCGCGCGACGGATTCGGAAATTTTGCGAAATTCGTGCCGCCGCTGGTCGCAAACGGCAGAGTTTACGTGGCGACATGGTCCAATCAGTTGGCGGTCTACGGACTCCTGACGACCTACACGGTATCGCCGACATCCCTCGCTTTTGGCAGCGAGACGACGAACGTCGCCAGCGCGCCTCTGTCGATCACACTGACGAACACCGGCACCGGAGCGCTCCCCATCTCGGGCATCACGCTCTCGGGGACAGACGCGTTGCAGTTCGCGCAGACCAATACCTGCGGGACCTCGATCGCGGTCGGCTCCAGCTGCACGATCAGCGTGGTGTTCAAGCCTACCTCGGCCGGCTCGAAGGCAGCGACGCTGAGCGTCAACGGCGGTGGCGCGCCGGTGATGGTGGCGCTTTCCGGTGTGGTCACGCTCAGCGTTTCAATCATGGCTGGTGCGGCGACCGTGACGGCGGGCACGCCCGTCACGTTGACCTGGGTCGCAACGATCGGAGCGTCCTGCTCGGCGACCGGTGGTTCGGCCTCGGACGGGTGGACGGGCAGCATCGCGACAAGTGGCACGAAAGCCATCACGGAATCCAGCGCTGGCACTTATTCTTATGGACTGAGGTGCACCGGAGGATCTCAGACTCAGCAGGCCCACGCCTCTGTCATTGTCACTTGGCCGGTGGTCTCGACCACCCTGACGGCCTCACCGACGACGCTCAGCCCGGGCAGTGCAACCACGGTCGCCTGGAGCTCGAGCAACGCGACGAGTTGCGTCGCCTCGGGCGGCGGCGCGAACGACGGTTGGGGTAATTCAAGCCGTCCCACCAACGGGAGCGTAGTGATCACGGAGCCCGATGCAGTCTCGGCCGGCGGGTCCGAGACGCTCGCGTTCACTATCACATGCACCTCGAGCGCCAGCAGGCTCGCTGCCAGCTCATCCGTCAACGTCGTGCAGTTAGGCCCAACTCCTTCTGGCGGTGGAACCTTTGATTCGCTGTCCCTGCTATTCCTGTCCAGTATTCTCGCCCTGTCTCGGCTGCGAAGGCGCCACGCCCACCTGTATCCATGAGTGCCTTCGGCCCTTGGCCTTGCCTTTGTACCCCGACATCGAGCGGCTGATCCCGTGACTCGCCGAGGAGATTGAGCTGGCCGCCCGGGAGCTGCCGAAGACGCTGGCGGCCGGAAATGTGGACCTCGCGCGCCAGGAGCTGAAGGGGCTCGTGGGCTCGATCCGGGTCATCGCCAAGCCCACGGAAATACTGCTTTTCAGCGCGACCGGCTTCGTCGAGGCGGCTCTTAAGATAGCCGGCGGAGTGTGAAGTCCCAGATCTAAGTTGACATTCTGGCTCCGTTCCAATCCCAGGAGGAGCCCATGAACAAGAATGAACTGAATCGATTGGTAACCTGGCGTCTGAAGCTCCAGCGGCAGGCCGATGAGATGCCTCGAGGGGTCGCTCAGACCTCCCGACACTACGGTCTCTCTCGCAAAACCTACAAGAGTCACGGTGAGGCCGGTCTATGCGATCGAGCCCGAGCTCCATTGCGCTCGCCCAACACCACCCCTCGCGCTGTCGTTTCCAAGATCCTCTACCTGCGAGAGAGGTATCGATTTGGGGCCGGTCGAATCGCGAGCTACCTGCATCGCTTCCATAATATCCACGTGGCGCGCTCCACAGCCCATCGCATCCTGATCCGCTATGGGATGAGCCGATTACCGGCCAACCAGAAGCGTCGGACGACAGGCCGTCCCTGGCATCGGTACGAGAAACCGCAACCCGGCCACCGCCTGCAAAATCGACGTAAAATTCCTGGAACGCATCGCCGGATCTAGAAAGCGCCTCTATCAGTTCACAGCGATCGACGACTGCACGCGCATCCGCGTCCTCAAGATCTACGACGTCTGCAACCAGAAGTCAGC
>Ga0209167_10000875_pt1 | contig 19815 bp, 8 predicted proteins | sample Coa_R1_9_FD_187154 | JGI IMG/M metagenome (GOLD analysis project Ga0209167, IMG submission 187154) | Surface soil microbial communities from Centralia Pennsylvania, which are recovering from an underground coalmine fire - Coalmine... | ecosystem: Environmental > Terrestrial > Soil > Unclassified... | reverse complement strand
AGTGGAGCGAATGTCGCTGAAGGTCGGTGCGTGCGTTCTAGATGCGTGTTGCGGCAGCGGAGCCTCTGCCATTCCGGCAGCGAAAGCCATAGGCCCAAGCGGGCGTTTACTAGGTGTCGATTTAGCAGAGAATCTCCTGCGCTTGGCGCGAGGGAAAGCGTCGCAACTCGGCCTGACGCACGCTGAGTTCCGTTTGAAAGATATCGAGGAGCTGGATCCTTCCACGGAAACGTTCGACGCAGTGATTTGCGTGTTCGGTATCTTCTTTGTGCCGGACATGCCTTCGGGTGTTCGTTCCCTTTGGCGAGTTCTCCGGCCCGGCGGCCAACTTGCAATTACCACCTGGGGACCGCGCGTCTTGGAACCCGGGAGTTCCGCTTTCTGGAACGCCGTGCGGAACGAGCGTCCGGACCTCTACAAGAGCTTCAATCCATGGGACCGCATCAACGAACCGCGTGCGCTTGCATCCATGCTGCTCGAAGCGGGTGTACACACAGATGATCTACTGGCAGAGGCCGGTGCTCAGCCTCTAAGTTCGCCGGAGGACTTCTGGACCATCGCAATGGGATCAGGCTACCGCGGCACTATCGAGCAACTAGATCAGGAAACACGTAAACGCGTGTGGCAAGCGACCCTGGACTACATATCGAAGGACCACGTGCAAAGCGTCGAAACCAACGCAGTCTATGCAATCGCACGCAAACCATAGCGCCCCGTAAATTTCACGTGGCTAGACATCCATAGCATCGCAGAACAGTCAGTTTTCTGATGGAATTGATCCGTTGGGTGGGATTTCCGCCTCGAAAACGAGCTACCCGTGGATTTGCCGTTCGCGTCTGCTCAGGGCGTTTTTTGGCCCGTTGGACGGTATGACTGAAGTCATACCCTGACACGAAAAGCCCGCCTGCGTGACGCGGAGGCCGAAAGCGAAGTCCTGCCGGGGCTGAAGCCCGGCGCTACATTTAATTCTCGGAACAAACAACCCATCAAGCGCGGGGTTCAGCACGGTTGGGCGGTAAGGCGACCTGGTTTTACAGCCGCGTTGATCACCCGCCGAGGGGAGGGAGAAGGGCGGAGGAGCCAAAAAGGAAAATGGCGCCGACGACGAGGCTGTAGGCGGCGGTAAATCCGATGACAAACCGCAGCATGCGCGGTTTGGCGGCGCTGAAACCGAAGATGCCGACCGCGGAAGCCGTCATCAGCGTATTCATGACGACCAGTCCGGCGAGGAACATGCCGAGGCCAAGAAAGCCTCTCGCGAGGCCGCCAAGGTTTGCCGCCAACAAAAAGAGCAGAAGTTGGCTGGGCGTTTCGGCGCCAAGTCCGTGGATCACGCCAATGGCGAAAACGGAGCGCTTGCTGTAGGGCTCGGCAGGATCTGTGCTCGCGGCTTCAGGGGCTAAAGCCCCAGCGGTTTCGGATGGCTTACTGTCGGAGCTGAAGCTCCGACCCCCTAAAAACCGGGTGTTCTCGATTTCGGGGTTAAAACCGTATCCGCCAACGGGCGAGCCTGCACGGGCGGGCAGGCTCCGACTCCCTAAAAGAGCTGCGCCGAACTTGCGGCTCAGAACAATGGCCTTGCGGCGCAGCCAGCGAAAGCCGCCAATCATGAGCGCGGCGCGGGAGCGCGGCCGGAACGATTCCTTCTGGCGCAGCATGCTCCCGAGGACGTACAGCCCGAGCACGACGAGCGTCAACCCGACGGCCCGCTCCGCCCAACCATCGATCCTTGCTGGAAGCGATTTCTGGAACGTGATGACCGCGCCGCCCAGAACGGCAACCGTAGCGGCATGACCGAGCACGTAGAGCAGTCCCATGCGCATGGCGCGCGGCGGCGAGGTTTCCAGGCTGGTGATGTCGGTGATCGCGGCGATGTGGTCGTAGTCGAAGCCGTGGCGAAAGCCAAGGACGGCGGCGGAGAGCAGCGCGAGCTCGAGCGTCTTGACCGGCGCCAGCATGGTTTGACGGTATCAGAATGAACGGCGACAGCACAACGTGTTTGGCGAGTCGGGTTTGCTGCATCGGAAGTGGCGAGGCTTGTCGGCGGGCAGGCGCAGAGTCCGGTTGAAGTGGCAGGAAAGTCGTTTTTTTTTGCAGCCTCCCGCTCCGCTGCGAGGATGGCTTAGCGAACTGGCGAGGAGAGGTCACCTTGCTAACCGAAGCCGCAAAAGAGAAAAACACGGAGGACTCTGAGGAATACCGGAGGGTACGGAGACCGAAAAACCCTTGGGAGCACACGGCCTAGCGTGGCGGGCGTTCCCGCTTAGCCTGCCTGAGAAGGCAGCCGTTCCTTGCCAGTTCGCGTGCCCAATTCGAAGAGGCGCGGGAGGCTGCAAAACAATGATGCTTTGCTGCCGAGTCTCCCAGGCGAGGCGAGACGACTCGACGCGACACTTCCCGGGCTAACAGGACGCTGAAAAAGTCGAACCGCAGCTTCAGGGGTTAAAACCCCGCCCTCCTGAAGACAAGGCATTTTTCCGCAACCTCTTAAAGCCCAATTGAAAATCGAGCACGTTTTCGCGGAGCTAAAAGCCCCGCGCTTCCACCCATAGCGCTCGCGGCAAGGCGCGCCTAGTCCGCTGTGTTCGGCGGAGGAATGGCCGGGCCTTCGCCCTTTATGTAGTGGTTATACCAGGCGACGTCGCGCAGGTAGAGATCCTTGATGAAAGACGGGCGCTTGAATTCGTGGTATTCGCCGGGATAGACGACCAGGAGAGTGGGCACGCCGAGCCATTTCAGACTCTCGTACATCTGCTCGCCGCCGATGACGGGCACGTTGACGTCGGCATCGCCGCCCTCCACGAGCGTGGGCGTTTTGATGTTAGCGAGCTTGTTGAACGGCGAGAGCTTTTCCCAGAGGACGCGATTCTCCCACGGAAGGCCCAGCTCCATCTCCCACTCGCGGACGTACTGATCGTGGCCCCAGTCGGTGATGTAGAGAAACTCGCCCGCGTCGGAGATGGCCGCCTTGAAGCGCGTGGTTTGCACGATGATGAAGTTCGTGGAGATCGCCCCGTAGGAATGGCCGCCGACGCCTAGTTTGTCCGGATCGGCAATTCCCCGCGCGACGGCATAATCGACCATGGCCATATCGTCCTGGAAGTCCTTGTTGCCCCAGTCGGCGTAGATGGCCTTGCAGAAATCCTGGCCATAGCCGGACGAGCCGCGCGGGTTCGGCAGCAGCACAACATAGCCGTTCGCCGCGTAGAGCTGCGGCAGGAAATTGAATTCCGCGTAATAGGCCCAGACGGGTCCGCCGTGCGGCCGAAGGATGGTCGGATAGCGCTTGCCGGGCTCGTAGCCTGGCGGTTTCAGCATGTATCCCGCGACGTCGGTGCCGTCCTTGCTCTTGAAGTGCACATAGTCGACGCTGGCGAGCTGGATTTGCGACATCAGGGCGTCGTTTGTGGTCGTCAGGCGATGCAAGCTGCCGTTTTCGGGCAGGATGTAGACCTCGTCGGGACGGTCGGTGGCGCCGACCTGCGCTGCAATCGCGCCGTCGTTCGACACGGAATACGCGTCGAGCATCAATCGACCGCCAATCCGGCGCGTGATCTTGCCTCCCGTGACAGGAACGCTGAGCAGATTCTGCGTGCCGTCATCGTCGGCAATGAAATCGATGGATTTACCGTCGGGCGAAAAGCGCGGCGATGAAACGTTGCGATCGAGCGGCAGCGTCAGAACTTTTTCCTCGCCGCCAGTTGCGGGTGCAATTCCGAGTTGAAATGTGGCGTACTGGAAGAGTTTCGGATCGAGCTGACTGGTGAAGGCGATCCATTTGCCGTCGGGAGACCATGCCGGCGCGCCATCGGTTCCGGGATTGGTCGTGATGCGCACCAGATTTTTGCCTTCGTTCGTGTTGGCAGCCGCGACCACCCAGATATCGTCGTTGAAATTCCGGTCAGGATGGTCGGAGCGATTGCTCACGAAGGCGATAGAACGCCCGTCGGGCGACCAAACCGGGGCCGTGTCGTCATAGTCGCCGGAAGTGATCTGGGTAACCTTGTGGTCCGTCACGGAGAAAACGTAAAGGTGCATCCGCCGGCGGTCGAGATAGCCGATTTCATCTTCTTTGAAGTGAAGGCGGTCGATCACCCACGGCCTGGGCTTCGGTTTGGGTTTGTCCGCGTCGTTCTGGTCGTCCTTGTGCTGGGCGGCTTCGACTTCATCGGGCGTCGGATCCTGCAGGACGAGCACGAGCCGGTCGCCCGTGGGCGACCAGACGAAGTCGTCGACATCCTGAATCGTATCGGTGAGCTGCTGCGCTTCGCCGCCCTGGCGATTCAGCAGCCAAACTTGTTTTTTCCCGTCATCGCCGCGAGCCGAAACAAAGGCGAGATACTTCCGGTCCGGGCTCCAGCGGGGATGGGACGAGGACTCGTCTTTTGACGTGAGAGGTATGGCTTGGCCGCCGTCGGAGGAGATCATCCAGATGCGATCTTCGTTCTTGTCGTCTTTCAGGCTGGCGGTCGTAACGACGTAGGCCACCCACTTCCCTTCCGGGCTGATCTGAGGATCGGTGACCGCTTTGATTCGGAAGTAATCGTCAACGGTGAGATTGCGTTTGGCGGACGCGGCAGCAGAAGGTGGCGCGGGGGAGACTGCGAGATGAGACGGCGGCGCGGCGTGCGATCGAGTGGCAGCCGGCGAAATCCCTATCAAAGTCACTGCGACCAACGGAATTATGAGTTTCATTTCGAAAGAGTTATCCTCCGAGCCTCGTTATCCATGCGGCCGCACAGTGTAACAGCGCGGCGGTACCGCAACCAAGAGCGCCAGGTGCAACGTCCACTTGCCAAGGCGCAATCAGGGGGGAACGAGCTAGCTCTCGCTACCCAGAGCGGGCTGCGGCCGGAGAGCACCTGTTGTCTCACGGGATGATGCGTGCGAGCGTGCTAAGATTGCCGGATTATGATTCGCAATCAAAGCGAGACGACGGTATGGCGTGGCCCCAATCGGGTGCGCCCGTGAAGATCAGCCGAGAAGACGTGCTGCGGGTGGCGGAACTGGCGCATCTGGAGCTTTCGCCGGAGGAAGTGGAGACGTACCGGGGGCAGCTGGACGAGATTCTGACCTACATTGCCAAGCTGGAGGAACTTGACGTCTCGGCGGTGGAGCCGATGGCACAGGTGCTGCAGCCCGCCTCGGATTCGCATCCGGAGCTTCGCGAGGACACGCTGATTCCGTGCGACGTCGCTGAGGCGATCCTTGGGCAAGCGTCCGACGCGAAAAAACCGTTCTTCCGAGTGCCGAAGGTGATCGAACGGTAGGCCGCGGGCTGAAGCTCATTTGAAACCATCGACGAACGCAGATCAACACTGGTAAGAAACAAGGGCGCAGCAAGCGGCGCCCTGCACGGATTCGAGGTGGAGAGAGATCGATGAGTGCGGTCCCATGGACAATCCGAGGCGTTCGTGACGCGCTGAAGGCAAAGAAGATTTCGGCGCGGGAACTCGCGTCGGACTTCTACGCCCGGATCGGCCAGCGGAATCCCGAGCTGAACGCGTTTCTGGCGCTGAGTCCCGAGCGCGCTTACGCGCAGGCGGATCGGGTGGATGCCGCGATTGCCAAGGACGAAAACCTGCCGCCATTGGCAGCGGTTCCGATCGCGATCAAGGACGTGATCAGCACGAAGGGCGTTCGCACGACGTGCGGCTCGAGGATTCTGGAGAATTACCTTCCACCGTTCGACGCCACGGCGGTCGAGCGGCTGGAGAGGGCCGGCGCCGTGATTCTCGGGAAAACGAACTGCGACGAGTTCGCGATGGGCAGTTCGAACGAGAATTCGGCCTACGGGCCGGTGCGAAATCCGGTCGCGCTGGACCGGGTTCCCGGGGGTTCGAGTGGAGGCTCGGCGGCTGCGGTGGCGGCAGGGCTTGCGGTGGCGTCGCTGGGCACGGACACAGGCGGGTCAATTCGCCAGCCTGGCGCCTGCTGTGGCATTCCGGCGCTGATGCCGACCTATGGGCGTGTTTCGCGGTACGGGCTGATCGCGTTCGCGTCGTCACTGGACCGGATCGGCCCGTTCGCCACGACAGTGGCCGATGCCGCCGCGATTATGACCGTGATCGCCGGGCGCGATGAGAACGATTCGACATCGGCACCAGTTCCAGTGCCGGACTACGCGGCAGAAATCGGCAAGCCGCTGCAAGACTTTCGAATCGGCGTTCCTGAAGATTATTTCGGCGAAGGGCTCGACGGCGAAGTGCGAGCGAAGGTGCAAGCGGGTATCGCGTTGCTCGAGCAGTTGGACTGCAAGCGTGTTCCTCTGCACATGCCGCACACGGACTACGCTATCGCGACCTACTACATCATCGCGACGGCAGAGGCCAGTTCGAACCTGGCGCGATACGACGGTGTGCGCTACGGCCTGCGCGTACCGGGCGGAACGCTGATCGAAATGTACAGGAAGACGCGCGAGCAAGGATTCGGCGCGGAAGTGAAACGCAGAATCGTGCTGGGGACATACGCGCTTTCGGCCGGTTACTACGACGCCTATTATTTGCGGGCGCAGAAAGTGCGGTCGCTGATCGCGCAAGATTTTGCGGACGCGTTTCAGAAGGTGGACGCGATCGTGACGCCCACGGCACCCACACCTGCCTTCCGCCTGGGAGAGAAAACGGCCGACCCTCTGCAGATGTATCTAGCTGATATATATACAGTTACGGGATCCCTGGCGGGCGTGCCCGGGATATCCGTTCCGTGCGGCAAGACCAAGGCCGGGCTGCCCATTGGGATGCAAATCTTCGGGCGACACTTCGACGAAGCGCGCGTGCTGCGACTGGCGCATGCTTTCGAAGATGCGCAGGGATTCTCGATCTGAGGGAGAACCCGTAGGGCCAGCACGAAAGACTTAGTAGCGCCGGTGGAACGCCGCGATTGATTTCCGCGTATCTTCCCCGTACTCAAATAATTCTGGGAAAGTGTAGAAATATTCCGTAGCCGGCGGCTGCTTTCCAGCCGGTCGAAACGGAAGTAGCCGGACGGGTGGTCGCGGCGTCCGGCGCCCGACTACCCGCAATTCACAGAATGCAAGAGAGTTCCTGTTTTGAGGAGGCGGCCACGATGCCGCGACGGGTACCGCCGAGGTAGTACGGAACGACTATTGCAGGGGGAAAATGCGACGTTTAGATTGGTGATAGCATCTCAGGAATCAGAGGCAGACATGGTGCGAGTCAAATCCAGCCAAAAGGTCTTTACCGAGGAAGAAGTCGTGACCCTCACCGGCATCTGCCTGGAGCACTTGCGCGGCCTAGCCCGCAACCGGCATCTCGGGACGTTGGCCCGCGTCGCGGAAGCAGCCGGCGCAGAAGCCGAAAAGTGGCTCTTCACGAACTCGGACCTGATGATTCTTGCGGTTCTCCACCCCCGCTGCGAACACTAAGCCGTCGGCAACGGCTTCGCTTTCTCCTCGAACGCTTTCTCTTTCAATTCCAGGAACATACCTAGGGGACTCTTCTCTCGGGCTGCCGCCATTTTCGGCAGAGTTGCGGGCGGCGCGAGATGCGGAGTATCCTGCTGGTCGCTTCAACCTCGAGGGCCGGGAAAGCATCATACCGTCAGAGACTTCGCTTAATGCGCGAACCACGAACCGGAACTGAACGCCTCGTGACCCGCAGGTTTATCACGACGCCGATCTTGCTGGCCGTGGGACTCGCCCTGTCTGCCACTCTTCTTGCGCGACGAATCGGGGCACAGCAGCAGTCACCAAATCGAGAACAGACGGCGCAGGAGGCGTCACCGAATCGTTCCTCGGCTTCCGACAGTTCGGGGCGCGGGACGAAACTGATGCTGAAGGACGGGACGTTCCAGCTCGTGCGCGAGTACAAGATCGAAGGCGATCGCATTCGCTATTACAGCCTGGACCGAGCGGACTGGGAGGAAATTCCGGCGTCGCTCGTCGATTGGGACGCGACAAAAAAGATGGAAACGGACGAGAGCCAGGCCGACGCAGCGCTCGTGAAGAAAGCGCGCCGGCAGGAAGAGGAGCGGCGGATCATGCCGCTGGGGATTGACGCCAGCCTGGAGGTGGCTCCGGGCGTTTTCCTGCCGCCGGGCGAGGGAGTCTGGGTCTTCAACAACAAGAGCGTCCTGCAGGTTCCGCCAGCCGAGCCGACCTACAAGACGAACAAAAAGCGGGAAATCGAAAAGATTCTATCGCCCATTCCGATCATATCCACGCGCCACTCCGTTCTGATCACGGGTTCGCACGCGAAACTGAGGGTCCGCACGGGACAACCGGAGTTTTACATGCGCACAACGGCAAACTCCGAGCCGGATCTGCAATTGGTGGCCGCCCAGATTGAAGGCTCCCAAAGGAAGATCGCAAAGGTGGATCAGCTCTTCAAGATGGAACAGGCCACTACCAACCCACTTATGATGCAGCGCTGGCAGGTCGCGAACGACGTGTACCGCTTCACGCTGGGCCAGACGCTGCAGCCCGGCGAATACGCTCTCGTCGAGGTGATTCCCGGCAGAACGGATCTGGATCAATTGAGCATCTACGTGTGGGATTTCGGCGTGGATGCCGCTTCGGGGGAATCAAAACAGCCGGCGAAATGACGCCGGGCGCGCGCTTACTTCACTGAACTTTGAGGTTGAAGGAGATCAACCAGCAATGCGGCAAGGGCAGAAACCTGAAACGGCTTTTGCAGAATGTGGGCGCCTTTCTTTTTCAGGTCAGCGGCTTTCGCCGGTTCCACCAGGTCGCCGGTCATGAAAACGAACGCGTGCGCGGGTTGCGAGGAACCCTGCCGGACGCGCTCGAAAAGTTCGGTTCCGAGCTGGCCGGGCAGGTTGAAGTCGCAGAGCACGAAATCGTAGGTCTCTGCGGCAAGCAGGCGGAGCGCGGAAGGGACATTTTCCGCGCAATCCACTTTCAAACCACGCGTTGCGAGTCCTTCCTGGACGATCTCCCGGATACTCTCCTCGTCGTCCACCACGAGGACGGAACGGTTGCTCAAGGCCCGGGACGCTTTCGAGGCACCTTTTTCCGATGATCTCGAGGGCGTCCTCGCCTCTTCGGGGACAGCGGGCAACAGAACACGGAATATGGCGCCTGCCCCGGCTTGAGATTGCACTTCGATCGTTCCGCCGTGCTCCTTCACGACAACGAGGCTGATGGTCAAGCCGAGGCCGGAGCCGCCGCCGGGGCGTTTGGTGGTGAAGAACGGATCGAAGATCCTCTGGATGTCGCCGGGAGGAATTCCGGGCCCGTCGTCGGCAAACGTCACGACGACGAAGCCGTCCCGAGCGGCAAGCGAGATCTCGATCGATCCACGGCCGCGCGCGGGGGAAATTGCCTGCTCGGCATTCGTGAGGATGTTGAGAAATGCCTGAGAGAGAAGCTTGGCGTCGGCCTCGACGAGCGGCAAGCCTTCGGGTGCGCTGAAGCGGAGCGCGATGTTCTTGGCGGCGAGGCGGTCCCACTGGCTGTCGACCAGCTGTTTGACGACACCGGCCAACTGGATTTTCAACCGGCCCTGGGCGGGCGGCCGCGAAAAGGCGAGAAGGTTCTGGACGATGTCGGCGGCGCGTCTCGCTTGCTGAACGACGATGTCGGCATGGCGGCGGGCGGAGTCGTCGGTGGCGCGCTCGCGCAGCAGGTCGCCCACACCGAGAATCGCGGTGAGGGGGTTGTTGAGTTCGTGCGCGGCCCCCGTGAGCATTTGCCCCATGGCCGCGAACTTCTCGCTGCGCGTGAGCTGCTCCTCGAAATGTTTCGAATCCGTGACGTCGCGAGCGGAAGCGACGACGCCGCTGATGCGCTCGCCCTCGTACAGCGGGCCCGCGTTGGCCCGGAGCGTCCGCCAGGTTCCGTCGCGGTGCTGGAGGCGGAATTCCACCTGGACTTGCGGGGTGGCAGCGGTGAGTAACTGCTGCAGCGCTTCCCTCAGCTTCGGAGCGTCTTCGGGATTGACTCGCCGCGTCACTTCTTCACCGATGTATTGCCGCGGCGAATTGCCGAGCAGATCTTCGACGCGCTGGCTGACGTAGGTGTAGCGGCCTTCGCAATCGAGCACGGCAATCACGTCAGGGAAATTGGCGATGAGGCGGCGCACGAATTCCTGCTCCTGCTGGAGACGCCGTTCGATTTCCCGGCTCTCGGTCACGTCGACGAGGGTGCCCTGGAATCCGGCGAATCGCCCTAAGGCATCGCGAATCGAAACGGCGGAGGCGCGACAGTGGATTTCCCGGCCCGTCCTGTGCCGAAGAACGATTTCGCGGTCCTCGACCGAGTTCGACGATTCCAGCTCGCGCATCAGAGACTCGAATTCCGCAGACCGAACGTAGAAATCGCGAAGATTCTTCGCGCGTATCTGCTCTTTCTCCGTGTAGCCGAGCATGCGCTCAAGAGCGGGATTGGCATCGCGCAAGCGGCCGTCGGGCGCAGCGAAAAACATGCCTTCCCGCAAGGAAGCAAACAATTCGGCCAGGCGAACCTCGGAATCGTGCTCGGCGCTCGCGTCGCGCGCCCATCCAATCACCGCCGTGATTTCATTTTTTTCCGTCACCGCCTGGAACCAGCAAGAAAAATGGCGCAGGCGCTTGTCTTTTCGCAGCCGGACCGGGATGGTTCCCCGCCACGTTCCGTTCTCCGCGAGGAAGGCGCGCGAACGCTTCGCATCCGCAAGCGAGGGGGACTCGACGAAGTCCGTGAAGGGATGGCCGATGAATTCGGCGAAAGGAGCGTCCAGAAGTTCGGCGACGCGCCGATTTGCGACAAGGATTTCGCCGTCCAGAGAAAGCGTGAAAACGGCCTGGTCGAGATTGTCAATCAGTTCCCGATAGTTCTGCTGGGAACGCGAAATAATCTCGACAAGCCTTTCCAGCGCAGGTTCCGGACGCGATTCCGCCTGCTTCGGCTTTTCCCGGTCGTTGGCAAGGTGCTCGGACATCATTCGGCGCTCAAGCGGCTTCAACAAAAAGCGGAAGATTCGCTCAAGAAAATTCTACAGGTAAACGAGCTTGCCGGCGTGAAGAAAGCGGCGAGGCATGACGAGTCCTCCAACAGGCCGCCCCTTTCCAACCGTAACGCTAAGTCCCGTGCAATGAGATCAGTGAGGATGCGCAACTGATCTTGTACCTGGAAAGCGGGAATTTTTTGGCTGGAGGCAAGAACGGAGTTTCCACGAAGAGCTCCCTGCGAGCCGCCCAGGAGCCGTTTCCGTAGCCGGCTTGGGAATCTGTCCACAATGACAAAAAAGGGCAACTCCGATCGAGTCGGGGTTGCCCTTTTTCAGCCAGGTCTGAGATTGGATCAGCTCTCGGCCACCGCGTCCGTGTCCTTGCGGAGGAAGTCGAGCGCCGCGGCTTCTTCCGGCGTGAGCTCGGGCTCGATCGGTTGCGGCTCTTCCTGCGGCAATTCGGTCAGGAGCTGGATATTGCGGTAGCGATCGAGACCCGTGCCCGCGGGAATCAGCCGGCCCATGATCACGTTCTCCTTCAGGCCTCGCAGATAATCGACCTTTCCGGAGATGGCCGCTTCGGTGAGAACGCGGGTGGTCTCCTGGAAGCTGGCCGCGGAGATGAAGGAATCGGTGGAGAGCGACGCCTTCGTGATGCCGAGGAGCAGCGGGCGCCCGGTTGCGGGGCGTCCACCGTCGTGGATCACGCGATCGTTCTCCTCGCGGAAGCGGAACTTGTCGACCTGCTCCTCGAGAAGGAACGTGGTGTCGCCGACGTCCTCCACCTTTACCCAGCGCATCATCTGACGGACGATCGTTTCGATGTGCTTGTCGTTGATGTTGACGCCCTGGAGACGATAGACCTCCTGAACCGAGTTCACGAGGTACGCCTGCGTGTACTTTTCGCCGAGGACCGCGAGCAAGTCGTGCGGATTGAGCGGACCATCGATGAGCGGCTCGCCGGCACGCACGCGCTCGCCTTCCTGAACGTTGATGTGGACGCCGCGCGGGATGGAATATTCCTTCACCGTCTTTCCGTCCTCGCTCTCGACGTAGATCTTGCGCTGGCCTTTGGCGATTTCGCCGTACTTCACCGCGCCGTCGATTTCGCTGATGACCGCGGGGTCTTTCGGCTTGCGCGTTTCAAAGAGCTCGACGACGCGGGGCAAGCCGCCGGTGATGTCCTTGGTCTTGGTGGTCTCGCGAGGAATTTTCGCGAGCACGTCGCCCGCCTGCACCTCGTCGCCGTCGGCCACCATCAAGTGCGCGCGAGACGGCATGAGATAGCGTTTGCGGACGCGCCCGGCCGAATCCTTCACCATGATCGTGGGCTGGTGCTTCTCGTCGCCCGCAGGGAGCGTGACGACGAGCTGGGAAAGGCCGGTGACCTCGTCAACCTGCTCTTCGATCGTGAGGCCGGGCTGCAGATCCTTGAACTGGATCGTGCCGCCCGTTTCCGTCAGGATCGAGAACGTGTAGGGATCCCACTCGACCATAATCTGGCCCAGGGTGACCGGTTGGCCGTCTTCCACGCGCAGGCGCGCGCCATAGACCACGTGGTGGCGTTCCTTTTCGCGGCCCTTCTCGTCGACAACCGCGATCAGGCCGGATCGGTTCATGGCGATAAACGTCTTCCCGCGGCCTTCGACGACGTTCATGTCGATAAATCGCACGAAGCCGTTGTTGCGAGCCTCGACCTTCGATTGCTCGGTGACGCGCGTAGCCGTACCGCCGATGTGGAACGTGCGCATGGTGAGCTGAGTTCCGGGTTCGCCGATGGACTGCGCCGCGATCACGCCCACTGCTTCGCCCAATTCAACGAAGCGCCCGGTGGCCAGGTTGCGCCCATAGCAGCGGGCACAGACGCCGCGCTTCGATTCGCACGTCAGCACGGAGCGAATCTTCACGCGCTCGATGCCGGCGGCCTGAATCGCGTTGGCCAGCTCCTCGGTGATTTCCTGGTTGATCTCGACGATCGTGTTGCCTTCGTAGTCTTTGATCTTCTCGAGCGAAACGCGGCCGACGACGCGGTCGCGCAACGGCTCGACTTCGACTCCCGCTTCCAAAATGGGCTCGACGTAGATGCCGTCGCCGGTGCCGCAGTCGAATTCGTTGATGATCACGTCCTGGGCCACGTCGACGAGCCGGCGCGTGAGATAGCCCGAATCCGCCGTCTTCAGCGCCGTGTCGGCGAGGCCCTTGCGAGCGCCGTGCGTGGAGATGAAGTATTCCAGCACGGCCAGTCCTTCGCGGAAGTTGGACGTGATGGGCTGCTCGATGACTTCGCCGGAGGGCTTGGCCATCAAGCCGCGCATCCCGGAAAGCTGGCGAATCTGCTGCTTCGATCCGCGAGCGCCGGAGTCGGCCATGACGTAAATCGGGTTGATCACGCCTTCCTTGTCCTGTTCCTCGAGCGCCTTGAACATCTCGTCGGCGACTTTCTCGGTGACGTCCGACCAGATGGCGATGACCTTGTTGTAGCGCTCGCCGTTGGTGATGGCGCCGTCGAGATACTGCTGCTGGACCTTGAAGACTTCGTGTTCGGCGGCATCGACGAGCTTGTACTTGACGCTGGGGATGACCATATCGCTGATGCCGATGGAAATGCCGGCCTTGGTCGCGTACAGGAAGCCGAGTTCCTTGAGCTTGTCGAGCGCGACGACCGTCTTTTCAAGCCCGAAGCGCAGATAGCAGTACTGCACGAGAGCCTGAACGCCCTTCTTCTTCAGCAAGCCGTTGATGAACGGCATGTCCGACGGCAGATGATCGTTGAAGATCACGCGGCCAACGGTTGTGTGCAGGAACTGCCGGTTGAGCTGGACGGGCTCGGTGTGCGGAACGTCCTGATCGTCGTAGGCGTTGGTGAGGTCGATTACTTCGCCGGTGTAGCGCAAGCGAACAGGCGTGAGCAATTCCACCTCGCCGGCTTCGAGCGCCATTATGACTTCGTCAATAGAGCCGAAGGCGCGGCCTTCGCCCTTGGCCTTCGGCTTGGACTTGGTCATGTAGTAGATGCCGAGCACCATGTCCTGCGTCGGCACGGCGAGAGGCAAGCCGTTGGCCGGCGAAAGAATGTTATGCGAGCTGAGCATCAGCACGGACGCTTCGACCTGCGCCTCGGGCGAAAGCGGAATGTGCACGGCCATCTGGTCGCCGTCGAAGTCCGCGTTGAACGCGGTGCAAACGAGCGGATGGATGCGAATCGCCTTGCCTTCGACGAGCACGGGCTCGAACGCCTGAATGCCCAGGCGGTGAAGCGTGGGAGCGCGGTTGAGCAACACCGGATGCTCGCGGATCACGTCCTCGAGAATGTCCCAGACGATCGCTTCCTGCGCTTCGACGAGCTCCTTGGCCTGCTTGATCGTGGTGCAGTGGCCAGCGGCTTCGAGCCGGTGATAGATGAACGGCTTGAACAGCTCGAGGGCCATCTTCTTCGGCAAACCGCACTGGTGGAGCTTCAGTTCCGGGCCGACGACGATTACCGACCGGCCGGAGTAATCCACGCGCTTGCCGAGCAGGTTCTGACGGAAGCGACCCTGCTTGCCCTTGAGCGTGTCCGAAAGCGACTTGAGCGGACGGTTGTTCGTTCCGCGGAGAACACGGCCGCGACGGCCGTTGTCGAAGAGGGCATCGACGGCTTCCTGCAGCATGCGCTTCTCGTTGCGAACGATCACGTCCGGCGCGTGGAGTTCCATGAGCTTCTTCAACCGGTTGTTGCGGTTGATCACGCGGCGGTAGAGATCGTTCAGGTCCGAGGTGGCGAAACGGCCGCCATCGAGGGGCACAAGGGGCCGCAATTCCGGCGGAAGAACCGGGACGACATCGAGAATCATCCATTCCGGCTTGTTTCCGCTCTTGCGAAAGGCCTCGACCACTTTGAGCCGCTTGGCGTACTTGATCCGCTTCTGCAGGCTCGGATCGATCTTCATTTTTTCGCGAAGCTCTTCGGAGAGCTTGTCGGTATCGATGCGACGGAGAAGCTCCTTGATCGCTTCCGCGCCCATACCGGCTGTAAATCGGCCCGCGTATTCGCGCTGAAGCTCGCGAAGCTTTTCTTCCGGAATCGTTTCCTTTTCCTTGAGCCCGGGGACTTCGCCCGGCTCGATGCAGACGAACGTCTCGAAGTAGAGGATGTGCTCGAGATCCCGCATGGTGATGTCGAGCAGGTAGCCGATGCGGCTCGGCAATCCCTTAAAGAACCACACGTGAGAGCAGGGCGATGCCAGCTCGATATGGCCGAGACGCTCGCGGCGAACCTTGCTCAGCGTGACTTCCACTCCGCACTTGTCGCAGATGACGCCGCGATGCTTCATCCGCTTGTACTTGCCGCACAAACACTCCCAATCGGTGACGGGGCCGAAAATCTTGGCGCAGAACAGGCCGTCCCGCTCCGGCTTGAAGGTGCGGTAATTGATCGTCTCCGGTTTGGTCACCTCGCCGTGCGACCACGACCGGATTTTTTCCGGACTCGCCAGGCTGATGCGAATGGAATCGAAATCCGCAATCTGGCTGGCGCGATCATAAGGACTAGAACGATACAAGGGCTGCCTCCCTCCCCGACTACGCCGGGGTAAAAACTTGTCGAAGGTCGTTGCGCGCGGGCGGAAGAATCCGCCCGGCGCTCAAAAGATCAATCCGCCGCTTCAGCCTTTTCGAGCTGGGGCTTCTGGCGTTTCATCAGCTCGACGTCCAGGCACAGCGACTGCAACTCGCGGACAAGGACGTTGAACGATTCGGGCACGCCGGGCTCGATACCCGGCTCACCCTTGACGATGGCCTCGTAAATCTTGGCACGTCCGTACACGTCGTCCGATTTGGCCGTGAGCAGCTCCTGCAGAATGTGCGCGGCGCCGTACGCTTCGAGAGCCCAGACTTCCATTTCACCGAAGCGCTGTCCGCCGAACTGCGCCTTTCCACCGAGCGGCTGCTGCGTGATCAGAGAGTAGGGACCGATGGAACGCGCGTGAATCTTGTCGTCGACCAGGTGCGAAAGCTTGAGCATGTAGATATAGCCCACGGTGACTTCCTGCGCGAACGGATCTCCGGTCATGCCGTCGTGGAGCGTGATTTTGCCGCTCTCCGGGAGTTCGGTGAACTCGAGGAGGTGGCGAATATCCGCTTCGCGAGCGCCGTCGAAAACCGGCGTAGCCATCGGAACGCCTTCACGGAAGCCGTGCGCGACGTCGAGTAGAGCGTCGTCGTCGAGGTGCGCAATCGACTTCCACACCGAAGTCGGCCCGAACGCCTCCTTCAGCCACTTGCGGACGGCGTCCGCGCGAGATTCCTTGTCGTCGAGAATCTTTCCGATGAGCTCGCCCAGCTCCTTCGAGGCCCACCCGAGATGGGTTTCGAGAATCTGGCCGACGTTCATGCGCGAAGGAACGCCCAGCGGATTCAGGACGATTTCCACGGGCGTGCCGTCCGGCATATAGGGCATGTCCTCTTTAGGAACGATGCGTGCGATCACGCCCTTGTTGCCGTGGCGTCCGGCCATTTTGTCGCCGACGGAAAGCTTGCGCTTCATGGCGATATAGACCTTCACCAGCTTGATCACGCCCGGCGGCAACTCGTCGCCCTTCTTGAGCTTGCCGATGCGCTCGTCGGTGATCTTGCGCAGCACATCGATCTGACGCGACGTCATCTCCTCGATTTCGTCGATTTTCTCGATGAGCAGGGGATCCTTTTCGTTCAAGCGCAAGCGCTTCAGGTTGCGCGTGGAGATTTTTTCGAGCATGTCGCGGGTGAGCTCGGTGCCTTTCGTGAGCAGGCGCTTGTTCGTGCGCTCGTCATGGAGGTCGGTGACCAGCTTCTGACCGCTCAAGAGGCTGGTCAGGCGCTTCAGGCGCTCGTCGGTGAGAATGCGGATCTCATCGGCGAGGTTCTTTTCGAGCTTGGCTACCTGGGCCCCTTCGATGGCCTTGTGGCGCTCGTCCTTTTCCGCGCCCTTGCGGCAGAAGATCTTGACGTCGACGATGGTTCCCTCGATGCCCGGCGGGCAGTAGAGAGACGCGTCGCGAACGTCGCCGGCCTTCTCGCCGAAGATGGCGCGCAGGAGCTTCTCTTCCGGCGTCAGCGTGGTTTCGCCCTTCGGCGTCACCTTGCCCACCAGAATATCGCCGGGCTTCACGGTGGCGCCGATGCGGATCACGCCGCTCTCGTCGAGATTGCGCAAAAAGCCCTCGTTGATATTGGGAATATCGCGCGTGATTTCTTCGGGGCCCAGCTTCGTATCGCGAGCCTCGATTTCATACTCTTCGATGTGGATCGAAGTGTAGTAATCCTCCTCGACCAGCTTTTCGCTGACCAGGATGGCATCCTCGAAGTTGTACCCGCGCCACGGAACGAAGGCGACGAGCACGTTTCGGCCAAGCGCGAGCTCGCCGCGATCCGTGCAGGGTCCGTCTGCGAGCACTTGCCCCTGTTTTACGCGATCGCCCGCGCGCACCAGCGGCTTCTGGTTGATGCAGGTGTTCTGGTTCGAGCGCTTGAACTTGGTGAGCAGGTAGATGTCGGAACCGACTTCGCGGCTCAGCACGCCCGACTGATCGGACTCGACGCGCACGATGACGCGCTCGGAATCGACCTGGTCGACGATGCCGTCGCGCTTCGCCACGATGACCGCTCCGGAATCGCGCGCGGTGACGCGTTCCATGCCCGTTCCCACCAGCGGAGCCTCTCCCTTGATGAGCGGCACAGCCTGGCGCTGCATGTTCGAACCCATGAGCGCGCGGTTCGCGTCGTCGTTCTCGAGGAACGGAATCAAGCTGGCGGCAACGGAAACGAGCTGCTTCGGCGACACGTCGATGTAGTCCACTTCATCGCGGCCCTTCAGCACGAAGTTCCCGGCTTGGCGGCAGTTGACCAGTTCGGTCGTGATTTTCATTTTGTCGTCGAGCGCAACGTTGGCCTGCGCAACGACATAGCGGTCTTCTTCCCAAGCGGAAAGATAAAAGCAATACGGCTCGACCACCACGCGCCGGCGCTTCAGATCCTCGTTGGCTCCTTCGGCCTTCTCCTGCTCGACGATCTCCCCGACCTTGAATTCGCTGTCACCCGCGTTGATCACCTGAACGTAGTCGGTCACACGGCCGCCCTTTACCTTGCGGTACGGCGACTCGATGAACCCGAACTCGTTGATTCGCGCGTAGCACGAAAGCGAGCTGATCAAACCGATGTTCGGGCCTTCCGGCGTCTCGATCGGGCAAATGCGCCCGTAGTGCGTCGGGTGAACGTCGCGAACTTCGAATCCGGCGCGTTCACGGGAAAGACCGCCCGGCCCGAGAGCGGAAAGGCGCCGCTTGTGCGTGATTTCGCTCAGCGGATTGGTCTGATCCATGAACTGCGAAAGCTGCGAACTGCCGAAGAATTCGCGGATCGCGGCCATCACCGGCTTCGCGTTGACGAGGTCGTGCGGCATCGCCGTCGACATTTCCTGGTACACGGACATCTTTTCCTTGATCGCGCGCTCCATGCGCACCAGGCCGATGCGGAACTGGTTTTCGAGCAATTCGCCGACCGCGCGGACGCGCCGGTTGCCCAGGTGATCGATGTCGTCCACCGTGCCGACGTTGCGGCGCAGCTTCAGCAGATACTTGATCGCCGCGACGAAATCCCCGGGATCGAGGGTGCGCTTGTCGAGCGGAGTCTCCAGACCCAGCTTGATATTGAATTTCAGGCGTCCGACCTTGCTGAAATCGTACTTGCGGGCGTCGAAGAACATGCCGTTGAATAGCGCCGTCGCCGTTTCGAGCGTCGGAGGATCACCCGGACGCAGCTTGCGGTAAATTTCGATCAGCGCTTCCTTGGGCGTTCGGATCGAATCCTTTTCGATCGTCCGCGAGACGATCACGCCCACTTCGTCGCGCTCCGGAAAGCAGACATCGACTTCCGTGATTCCCGCTTCGGCAATCGTCGCCCACATCTCGCCCGTGACCGGCTTGTTCGATTCGAGCAGAACCTCGCCGGTTTGGCGGTTCACAAGTTCTCCGACGGTGAGCGCGCCCTCGAGATCGCCGGCGCCCACTTCCACCTGCGTCACGCGGGCCTTGACGAGTTCCTTGTACAGCGTGTCGGAGATGCGCTTGTGCGCGCCGACCAGCACTTCGCCCGACTTGGGGTGCTTGATTTCGCGAGTCAGCTTGCGGTCGACCAGGCCTTCGGAAACGTTCCAGTAGAGCCCGTTGTCATGCAGCGAAACGCGCTCCACCTGGTAGAACGTGCGGAGAATGTCCTCATTCGTCTTCATGCCCAGCGCGCGCAGGAAGATCGAGCCCAGGAATTTGCGCTTGCGGTCGATGCGAACGTAGAGAATGTTCTTCGTGTCGTACTCGAACTCCACCCACGAGCCGCGGTACGGAATGATCTTGCCGAGGAAATAGCTGCGATTGTTCGCCGTCTCGAAGAAGACGCCGGGCGAGCGGTGCAACTGGCTGACGATCACGCGCTCGGTCCCGTTGATGATGAATGTGCCGTTCTCCGTCATCAGGGGAATATCGCCGTAGAAAACTTCCTGCTCCTTGATGTCGCGGATGGACTTCGAGCCCGTGTCCGGATCCTTGTCGTAGATCGTGAGACGGATGGTGACCTTCAGCGGCGCGGCATACGTCATTCCGCGCTCCTGGCACTCGTTCACGTCGTATTTCAACTGCAGCGTCACCGGATCACCGCACTTGTTGCAGAAGGTGGGCGTGTTCTTGTTGAACGTGCCGCACTTCGCGCAAATCACGTCGCCCGTCTTGTACGGGTTCGTGACCACCGAGGCGCCGCAATTCCGGCAGGTGGCGCGCAAGTGGTGCAGGCCTCGGAGGTGGCCGCACTTGCACTCCCAGTTGCCGATCGAGTAATCGACGAAATCGAGCTGCGAGAGCCCGCGAAAATCCTGGATCGGGAATACGGACGTGAACACGGA